>PVBE011521113.1_pt1 | contig 12842 bp, 10 predicted proteins | sample 1631181 | NCBI WGS metagenome assembly PVBE01 (sample SAMN08397723, study PRJNA350692) | Marine metagenome, whole genome shotgun sequencing project. | isolation source: water | place: Pacific Ocean | collected 2012-04
AGGTTGCTGCGGCCATCCCCGTTGTCACTTTGCAAGACAGCCAGATCATCGGATTGGTTCGGGCGGGACGGATTGCAGTGTGGTTACGGCGGTACACCGCCTTCTTTGTTGTGGTTTACGCTGCGATCGCCGTAGCGATTCTTGTTGACGTTTGTTCGATGCTGGGCTTTGGAAACGAGCCCTTAGGAAACAAGTCCTTAAAGGAGCTGGTTCTTCCTTTGGTCTATATGGCCCTAGGTGTTGGTGCGACATCATGTCTGTTGTGGTTATTGTTGTTTGTGTCTTCGACAGTCTGTGGAGCAATGAGTGTGTTGTCACGGGCTGCTGATTCAGGATACGTTGAGTGAGTCATCTCCACACCATTCGCGTTCGGTATGTCGAGTGCGATCCCATGGGCGTGGCGCATCACAGTGCCTATCCGGTGTGGTTTGAGATTGGGCGCACCGAGTTGCTGCGAGCCAGTGGCATGGAGTACGCCGATCTGGAACACGCAGGTGTGTTCCTGGCAGTCGTGAAACTCTCAGTCACATACAAGAGGCCAGCTCGATATGACGATGTTCTTCAGTTGGAGACGACGCTTGAATCTTGTGGTCGTGTCAAGATCGAGCACACATATTCGTTGACTCGAAGCGGTGAGGTTCTTGCGACTGGGCAAACCGTTCTCGCTTGCCTCTCGGGTGATGGGGCACCCCGAGAGATTCCCGGCGAGATTCAAGCACTGTCTAGGTAGCGCACCAGAAACCCGGCCAACAGATCTCCAAGATTGTCTACGTGTTTGTTGTGCGCTCGGCGACAGGTTCGAGGACTTCACGAGTGGAGTTGTGAATCCCGATGCTATTCGTTGTGTGACTGGACAAGTCCGACACGCACATCCACTCGTGTAATCGGCGCATTGCACGAGGCGCGAAGTTCGCGAAGCAAACCGCTTCGGAGAGCTCGATCAAGTTGAAATGCGATTGCTGAAGACTCCGCGGTGACCCGCGCCGTTCCACTTCTCATGAAGTCCACCCTGCTGCGATCTCGGAGCGGCGGAGGAACAAGATCGTTCCAGACTTCAGCAAACTCGCCGACCTGCCTTTGTGTTCGCCGGAGTTGACGTTGCAATCCTGGCACCACATCGCCAAATGCTTTGGCTTGTGGTGTTCGGTTCCGCCAGGCGCGAAGTTGTTCGATGTGTCGTGTGGTGGCCGACGGCATGGCACCCATCCTATCGACACGCCGGGGTTTCTTTCGTAAGGGCTGTTGTGTGTTTACTGGTGGCAGGGTTGCCCCGGAACTCCCCTGCTGCGCTGTATGCTCCCATTTCTATGACGACGATCCGAATGGACGGTTTGGTCAAGCGGTACGGCAAGGTGACCGCAGTACGAGGCATCGATCTCACGATTGAGTCTGGCGAGTTGTTTTTCTTGCTGGGCCCCTCCGGCTGCGGCAAGACCACGCTTTTGAGGATGATTGCAGGGTTTTTGGAGCCATCCGAAGGGCGTTTGTTCTTCGATGATCAGGATGTGACTTGGCTGCCAGCGAACAAACGGCAAGCCGGGATGGTTTTTCAGAGTTACGCATTGTGGCCTCATATGAGCGTCCGGCAGAATGTCGGATATGGCTTGGAAGTACGCAAAGTCTCTGCAGCAGAACGAGATAGGCGAGTCAACGACGCACTTGAGGCTGTCCAGATGGGGGCACTCGGAGACCGTCGGCCGAATGAACTTTCGGGCGGCCAGCAACAGCGAGTGGCTCTGGCGCGAGCGTTGGTGGTTGAGCCGAGCGTCGTGCTGCTCGATGAACCGCTGAGCAATCTCGATGCGCGGCTTCGTCAGTCGATGCGGAGTGAAATTCGCCGCATTTGTAAGGACCATGGTCTGACGGGCGTCTATGTGACCCATGACCAAGAAGAAGCCCTGTCTATGGCCGATCGAATCGCCCTGCTGCGAGACGGCCAGATTCAACAGTGTGGGACACCTGAGGAAATGTATGCCCGGCCACAGACACGGTTTACGGCAGAGTTTCTCGGTGACACGAACCTTATCCCAGCCTCGATTTGCGAGCGAGGTGGTGGCCAAGTTGTGCTGGATACCCCACTCGGGCGGCTGGTGTCAACGTGTGCCGATGAAGATGTGCCCGATGCGGGGAATGTCACGTGTTCCGTCAGGCCAGAGGCTTTCGAGCCGACCCCAGGCGGGAGCATCGTTGGCGAGGTGGCGGGGCGCATGTACCTTGGCGAAAGGTGTTTGCTGAGCGTGCAATGTGAGAGCCAGGAATCGACCAGTGTTCGGGTTCTGGAACTCGGCGACGCGGGGCGGCGGTCGGCTGTGGGCGACAGTGTTGCCCTGTCTGTGAACCCAGACAACGTTGTCATTCTCGAAGATTAGAGACAGTACGGCGAAGTAACGCGACATATCGCGTATAAACACAAAAGAAGACACGGCACGGGCGATCGAAAGCCCTTATGTGTGTGCCGATTGTGCCCCATTCTTCTGGTGGCCGGCAGGTTATCGGCAGACAGGCTATGGCCCCCTGTTGTGGCTCTGGCTATGTTTCACGTGACACCCATGAACCCTGTTGATTTGTGTAGTCGCTTGGCGTGCCGCAGGGTTTCACGTGAAACGTTCTGGTACAACATTCGTGTGAATGGATATGTTTGGGCGAATGGTCTATGTGGATTGGTTTGACTTTTGTGCTTTGATGCAAGGAGGCGAAACTATGGGCACGAAGAAATCGGCGTCAAAAAAGAAGGGCGCGAAGAAGCGGCGACTCGGAGTGGGGCTGAGTGGCATGATTGGGGCCCCTGTTCAGGGGGGTGTCGCTGAACCGACTGCCGAGCCTGCCGGTTCAAGGGGTGGCCTTGTCGGTGGCGTTGTTTCTTCGTCGACGGAGCCGGAGAGCGGCTTTGTTGGCGTCCTTGTTGGGGAAATCCGGCCAAACGAGAGGCAGCCACGGCAAGCGATATCGTCCTCCTCCTTAGAGCCCTTGGTGGCGTCGATTCGGTTGGCTGGTGTTATGCAGCCGATCATTGTGCGGCCCCGAGGCGCGGATGGTCTCTATGAGTTGGTGGCTGGCGAGCGGCGATGGCGAGCTGCCTCCCAGGCGGGGCTCGATCGCGTTCCGGCCATCGTGCGAGATATTGATGATCAGACGGCTGCTGAGTGGGCAATCGTTGAGAATGTGCAGCGAGAGGACCTCGATGCAATTGAGCGAGCGGATGCCTTTCGCAGGCTTCAGGCGGAGTTTGGTCTGACTCACGCTGAGATTGCCGACCAGGTTGGTATGACTCGGTCGGCGGTGACGAACCAGATCAGGCTCTGTGAACTGGACGAGGGCTCCCGCACACTGGTGAAGCAGGGGGCTTTGAGTGGTGGGCATGGGCGATGCCTGTTGGGTGTCGCCAAGATCGAGCACCGGCTCGATCTTGCAAAGCAGGCCATTGAAGGCGAGTGGAGCGTCCGAGAACTAGAACGCCGGGTTCGTGGACTCACGCCTCGGGCCAAGGTGGCGAAGTCTGTGGAGGCCTCCCCTGATTCTGCAAGAGCACACCTAGACGATCTTGAGCGTCAGCTTGGCGAGTACCTCGGGACCCGTGTCCAGATCCACACGGGCAGAAAGCGGGATCGCGGGAAACTTGCCATTGAGTTTTATGACCTTGAGCAATTTGACGGCCTCCTGACAAGGCTCGGTTTCTCACCCAAGTGAGTGGTTTATGGACCATCCATGGAAGCGCTCGACTGTCCGTTCTTGTCACCGTTGGTGGGTTGTTCTCAGAACAGTGTGTGACATACCGACGCATGCGCTAGGTCTGTCGAAGATGCCACGAGGTTCGGTGCTGTTGATGCTGCCGGGAGTTGGAGTACGTCAAGCAGATGTCGTCTGTAGTTGCCAACTGTGTTGGAAACGCGGTTGGACTCGAACTTGTCTTGTGACCGATGCACAGCGGTGCAGGATCAAACTGAATCTGTCAGCATGAGCAACTTCATGAGCCAGCATCGTTCCGACATCATGGATGCGTTGTCATTCGACATCGAAGATTGGTTTCACATCGTCGAGATTGAGGCGCTGTCCGATCCCACCGCGTGGGATGGGATGGAGTCGTTGGTGGAGCGATACACAGAGTGGATCATTCAGACGGTGACGGAGTCGGGTGCGAAGTGCACATTCTTTGTGCTCGGATGGATTGCAGAACGGTATCCCCATCTCGTCGAGATGATGACTCGGCATGGACATGAAGTTGGATCACACTCGTATTGGCATCGTGAGGTGTACCAACTAGACCCAGACACGTTTCGTGATGACATGCAGCGATCGATTGATGTTATCGAAGCGGCAGGGGGCCACAAAGTACTCGGCTTCCGTGCGCCCTCATTTTCAATTACACCAGGCACTGAGTGGGCCTTCGATGTGTTGCATGACCTTGGTATCAAGTATGACGCGAGTTTGTTTCCGGCAGAGCGCGCTCATGGGGGATATCCATGCCCCGAAGGCCCGCACGTCTTTGAGGCGGCACCATCTGGAAGGCCAATGCCAGAACTTCCGATGAGCATCATGCGCGTCGGTCCAACACGTGTTCCGTTCTCGGGAGGCGGCTACTTGCGGTTGTTGCCCATGTGGATGATCAATAGAGGATTCTCGCAGCAACATGCGAGAGGTCTTCCTGCTGTCATCTACCTTCACCCGCGTGACTTTGCGCCAGACTGTCCACGAGTACCGATGCCACTCCACCGTCGGTTTAAGTGCTATGTCAATACTCGCGGAACGAAGCGGAAGCTTGAGTCACTGCTGGCTCGCTATCACTTTGGTTCTTGTGCGGCGGTGCTCGGTGTCGATCAGGATGCGTGACGCTCACAATCACCGAGAAGTTCGTTGAGCGTTTGGCGTACAGCTTCGGGTGACCCAATATCTCCAGGGAGCATGTAGCGGCTTGTGAGGCGTTGTGTGTCAGCGACTGAGCGGAGAATGTCATCACACCGGGGTGGCCCATGCTGCCGTTCGATGGGATGGCCGCAAAGTTGTTCGATCGTATCGATCAATTGGAGAAGTGATGTTTCGCGGCCGGTTCCCACGTTGATCGGTTCGCCAGCGGGCTCTGCCGCTGCGCGGCAGAGCGCATCGACGGCCAGTGAGACAGGGACAAAGTCTCGGGTTTGCGTTCCGTCACCATCAATTGTGAGAGGTGATCCAGTTGTGGCCGCGTTAGCGAAGGCTGACACGACGGCTGCATAGGCAACGTCGGCTCGCTGGCCGGGTCCGAAAACATTGAAGAACCGCAGTGGTGTCGCCAGGAGATTGCCATCCGCGTGCGCTTGGAGAATCGCACTTTCGGCCTCAAGTTTGCTCGTTGCGTACAGACTTCCCGGCGCGGGGCAGTCTGTTTCGAGGCATGGAAGTGAGGCCTTGTTGCCATAAACGGCGCAACTACTTGCAAAGACAAGGCTTGCGTTATTCTCGGCCGCCAAGTTGATCAAGGATTTGGTGCCTTCAACGTTGACGGACCTGGCTCTTGATGGGTCGGCGGCGCATTCGGGGACCGACACGATCGCCGCCAAATGAAAGATGTGCTGGCATCCCTCAGAAGCCTCTTGAAGGCACCCATATTCGGTAATCGAAGACTCGATGAATTGCACATTGTTCTCCACCAAGAGCCCATGGGGGCGAACTCCCGTGGAGAGGTCGTCAAGGATGCGAACCCGAGCTCCTTCACGGACAAGCCGGCGGCACAAGTGGGTTCCAATGAATCCACAACCGCCGGTGACGAGTACGGAGCGTCCATGCCATGTGAAGCCGGGATCCTGCATGCCCCCATGCTACCGCTCGCTCCCCGGGAGTACCCTGCGGCATATGAAACTGGTGCTTCACAACACATTGTCCGGCGAGCGAGAGCCCTTTGTCCCAATTGATCCAAACGGAAAGCGGGTGACGTTCTACTCGTGTGGACCGACCGTCTATGACTACGCGCACATTGGGAACTTCCGCTCCTTTCTGAATGCAGACATCCTGCGGCGAACCCTCGAGCTTCTCGGATTTGAGGTCGTCCACATCATGAATATCACTGATGTTGGACACATGACTGACGATTCCGTTGCCGATGGCGGCGGTGAAGACAAGATGGAGGTCGCTGCAAAGCGTCTGACGGAAGCAAAGAAGTCCGGCGCGTTGCCAGAGGGCGCCGATATTGATCCGTCCGATCCGATGGCAGTAGCGGATTTCTATGCGGACGCGTTTTTGAAGGACGCGCAAACGCTTGGCCTTAAGGTGGCTTTGGAGGCGTCGTCACATCCCGATCGTCTGCCCCGTCCCACGCAATATGTGCAGGGCATGATCGACATGGTTGCTTCGTTGATTGATCGAGGTCATGCGTATCAAGCCGATGATGGCGTCGTGTATTTCGATGTGTCGTCGTGGCCAGACTACGGCGAACTCTCCGGTAATACGGTTGATGCACTTCGCAGTGGTCAGGGCGGCCGTGTGAGCATGGACACGCAATCGATCAAGCGGCACCCTGCAGACTTTATGCTCTGGAAGCCAGACAGCGATCACTTAATGCGGTGGCCAAGTCCATGGGGTGAGGGCTATCCGGGATGGCATCTCGAGTGTTCCGTTATGGCAGGCACATTGCTTGGCGAGGAGATAGACCTGCACAGTGGTGGCGAGGACAACATATTCCCTCACCATGAGTGCGAGATTGCACAGTCTCGTGGCACAACCGGATGCGGTGTGTTTTCACGGTATTGGTTCCACACGCGACACCTCATGGTGGACGGTGGCAAGATGAGTAAGTCGAGCGGGACATTCTTCACGATTCGTGACCTTCTCGAACGTGGCGCATCTCCGGCGGCCATTCGTCTTGAATTGGTGCGAACACACTATCGACTGAACTCCAACTTCACGATGCAGGGTCTTCGAGATGCGCAGCGCCAAGTTGAGCGATTGAGTCGAGTTGCGGCATGGCTTGAGAAGCACGCAGACTCTGCTGTTGACGAAGTGGGTCCACTGCGATCAGCGATCGAGCCGTTCACTGCAGCGCTGTGTGATGATCTCAATGTGGCGGGAGCGCTTGGTGTCTTGAACTCTGCGATCGGGGAGCTTGATCTGGAATCGAATCCGACTATTGGTGCTGGTCCGCTCACGTGGTCCGATGAACTTGCGGCGCTCCGCAGCATGGACTCCGTGTTTGGCGTGCTGGATCTGGATGTAGCTCCGCCGGCAGGTGCCGACGACGATGTTGCTGCGATCGAGTCGCTCATAGAGGCTCGCAATCTTGCTCGAGACAACAAAGACTGGGCGCGTGCCGACGAGATTCGTGATGAACTACTTCAGGCGGGAATCGCAATCAAGGACGGCGCGGGGGGCACGGCTTGGGAACGTGTGCTGCAATGATTGATGGCGTCCCCGTAATCGGTCTTGCTGGTGGGGTCGGTGCGGGGAAGAGCACTGTTGCAGAAGTGTTCGAATCTGCTGGCTGCTTTGTTGTTGACGCCGATGTGTTGGCGAAAGAAGTGCTGGCGCGTCCCGAGACTCGTGTAGCACTCGAACAGTGGTGGGGGAAAGTTATCACTGGTCCTGATGGGGAGTTGAACCCTGTCAAGGTGGCAGCGATCGTGTTCAAGAGTGATGCCGAGCGACACAGGTTGGAGGCCCTGATTCATCCCAAAGTCGGTGCGTTGTGTGCTCAAAGATTGAAAGAAGCCCCAATTGGGACACCCGCCATTATTCTCGACGCGCCCCTTCTCTTTGAAGTGGGTCTCGATGACTGGTGTGACCGAGTGGTGTATGTTGATGCACCAGCAAGTCTGCGGCATGCCAGAGCAGAATCGAGGCATGGATGGCCCCCAGGAGAGGCGGCTACTCGCGAGTTGGCACAAATGGGGCTTGACGAGAAGCGGATTAGATCCGATGATGTGGTTGTCAACGCGGAGGATCGGACCTCGCTCCACCGGCAAGTTGCCGGAATTCTGGATCGCCTCCACCCGCGGACCGACTGACCCGTTTGTATTCAGCGATCTTCCCTGCCGTATTTGCGGCGCCCGGGTCATTACTTTCGCCGCAAGATCTACTCTCGCTGCATGAGCGAAGCAGTTACACAGGGCTACAGCACAATGTCAACAACAACGACTCCGACACCATCCAAGGCACCCCAACCGGCAGATTCGCCGCGCAAGCACGAGGGTGGTGGCGATCAGTCTCAGAAACAGAGCAAGCACCGAGGCCAAAGGAAGCAGCAGATGGCAAAGAAACGCCGCCGCCGAAAGAAGCCCTCGGGTAACGCAGCATCAATTCCGGCCATTGTTCTCGAACAGGGCGCCGTTCCCACCGATGAGCAACTTGCTCAGGAGGCCGAGGAACTCGAAGCATCGCTCGATGCCAAGACACGCGCGCGATTTGAAAAAGCAAAGAAGGACGGGTTGGACCTCGGGCTACTTCAGAAGACGTCCGGCCCAGACTTGGTCAAACTTGCCGAGAAGGACGGGGTTGAGCACGCGGCGACCATGCCGAAGCAGCAACTCGTCTTCGAGATTCTCCGTGTTCGCGCGGAGAAGCAGGGATTGATGATCGGCGAAGGGACCCTAGAGATATCACCGGACGGCTATGGCTTCCTTCGAAGCCCCGAATATTCTTACCTACCCTCGCCCGACGACGTCTATGTCAGCCCTGCACAGATCAAGCGCTTCGGCCTTCGGCGAGGTCAGATCGTCAGCGGGCTGATTCGTCCGCCGAAGGAAGCAGAAAAGTACTTCGCGATGCTTCGTGTCGAGTCCGTGAACGGAACGGATCCGGTTGAAGCCGCGCACTTGCCGACATTTGAGAATCTCACTCCGCTGCACCCCGATGAACGTATTACGTTGGAGTCCTCGCCGGACGTTGTCGAAACGCGAGTGATAGATCTTGTTGCTCCAATCGGATTTGGTCAACGTGCACTCATTGTTGCACCGCCGCGAACAGGCAAGACCGTCTTGCTGCAAAAAATGACCAAGTCAATTGCAATCAATCACCCTGAGGCCCACGTCATCGTTCTGTTGGTGGACGAGCGGCCTGAAGAAGTCACTGACTTCAAACGCAACACGGCGGAATCCGTCGAAGTAGTCGCCAGTACGTTTGATGAACATGCAACGAGGCACATTCAGGTTGCCGAAATCGTCATGGAGAAGGCCCGCCGAATGGTCGAGGCAGGCGACAAGGTTGTCGTCTTGCTCGATTCAATTACACGGCTTGCTCGTGGCTACAACAATGCAGCGTCTGGATCTGGGAAGATCGGAACCGGCGGCGTGGACAACGCGGCGCTGATTAAGCCAAAGAAGTTCTTTGGATCTGCTCGGAACATCGAAGATGGCGGTTCGCTGACCATCATCGCGACGGCTTTGGTCGATACCGGATCCAAGGCGGATGAAGTTATCTTTGAAGAGTTCAAGGGAACTGGCAACAGTGAACTGCATCTGACCCGAAAACTGGTCGAGAAGCGGATTTGGCCAGCAATTGATATCCCCGCATCGGGTACACGGCGTGAAGAGCTCCTTTTGGATGACAAGGAACTTGATCTTGTAGGCCGTCTTCGAAAGGTCGTTTCGGACATGAATGTTGTCCAGGCCATGGAGCTTCTCCGCACCAGATTGGCCAAGACGAACTCAAATGCCGAGTTTTTGATGACTATGAACCTTGGGTAGGGATGAAGGTGCATCCCAGTCGTCAGATCGTCCGTACTCTGTGAGATGGATGAGCCTACGTGGAGGTACTCGCGTGCGTGACATCAAACATCGTGCAGGCATGACCTTGGTGGAGTTGATGGTGGTAGTTGCCGTACTCGCCTCCTTGGTCGCACTCATTTCAATTGCCGCCCAAGCGGGGCGCAGCAGTGAGTTGATGATGAAGTCGAGGAACCATCTTCGGCAGATCGCTCAGTGGATGGATCAATATGCGTCCAATCACCGCGACACAGTGGTCCCATCTCGCTTTGATTATTGGCGAGAGGATGCCAAGAACGATGTGACTGGTGATGGGATCCCCGACGAGCCGAGCATCAATCGGGTCGGAGGTGCGAGGTTCTACCAGTCAACGGCAGCGAATGAGGAGTGGCTACCCACGGCCAATCCGTTTGACGATACGTTGGGGCCGAGGGAGAGTGGCCTGCACCAAGGGTCTTGGGCGGACATTATTTGGGTTGATGCCAACCTTGGCGACATGGTTTCTTTTGACGAATCTCCGGTTGCCGGTACGACGCAGGCAAGTGTGTACGGAGGAGTTGGCCGTAACAGCCAAGCCGCACCAGGGTGGTGGATGTTCAGAAACCACGAAAATCGCTATGCAGATCCACTTCGATCCGCGGCACCCAACACGATGAACTTTCCCAAGGTTGATGGGGCGGGCAATCAGACGAACCCCGATTGGGGCGACCGTGGCATCATCGACTCAGCGAGTGATGCGGAGGGTCGCAAGGCTGGGCTTCCAACGCCTATCGGTGGGGGTGCGTGGGAGAAAGATCTTCCTGGATTCTTTGCTGCCAATGGGTTCTTTGATGCGAGGAGCCGCTCAGATGTCACGGGGGAAACGAGTGATCCGAATGTAGATCGTTTCGTTGCCACCGCTCAAGTACGTGCTCCGTCTCGTGCTATGTACCTCGTTGATTCATTTCGTGGGGAGACCATTGGCGAAAGCCCACTGGCGGATCGAGAGGTTTATGAGAGCCGAACCCATGCGGCGTTTACGAACTGGATGTCCGAGGGTGGCGGTGGTGTCACATCGGAATACGGCACAACGTTTTCCGAGCCATTGACGCAGGAAATCGACTTCCGGTACGCGGGCAATACAGCGGCCTTGATGATGTTTCTTGATGGACACGTCAGGACGATGACGGGCTGGCAAACGTACGACCAACTGGTCGGTAACGACATCACGGTCGGGATGGGCGTCCAAGTCATGGACCTCGATAGCCGGCTTGGGAATTGACCCCAGCCCTCCGGCCTGATCACGCCCCCGATTCTTGGTGTATTTCCCGGTTTGCCTGCGAAGTGCCGCTCAAAGCGGCCAGGACGTAGCCTCGCGCGGCTTGTTCGCACACCGGATTCTGTCCGCCGTAGTGGATTGGCCCGGTGTATAGATCCAACATTGAGTGCCTTGTGGCGGCTCAGTGCTCCACCACATACCACCGAAAGCCCCCCCAAACCACTTGCTCACACCATGTTATTGGCCGTGAGGGGTGATTTATGTCCCCCCGGGAGCAGGTCCCGTGGACCGAGACTTGGCCTCTGGATTCGATTCTTTTGTTCTCCTGCTGTACCGGGAGGCTGGCCCCACTTGCCATGGGCCGAGATGCCAGTACAATCCTCGCTTCCGTCCCTGTCGGGACGGTTTTTCGTCGGCACGGTTGTGCCGGCGTCATCCAAGTCGAGCGTGGGTCAGGATGAACCCCGCCACCGTAGCTCAGTGGTAGAGCACACCCTTGGTAAGGGTGAGGTCACGGGTTCAAGTCCCGTCGGTGGCTTGGAACACAATTCGGCGCGGATGACCGCGTCGCTTTTGCCTCGCATGGGTGAGGTATTTCATAACGGTTCCTCGCGCGTGCGAGGCCGTCAACAAGGTTTGGTCCACAACGGACCGGGGTCCTTCTCTCAGAAGAGTGATGGGCCAAACAGGAGATTGCTGCGAGGCCAACAGCGGATCATCGGCACGATGCCGACCGCAGCGCCCCGCGCAGGAGAATCGCACCGATGGCGAAGGACACATTTGTTCGCACCAAGCCGCACGTCAATGTCGGCACGATCGGGCGCATCGACCACGGCAAGACCACCCTGACCGCGGCGATCACGACCCGACAGGCGGCCAAGGGACTCGGCGATGCCCGGGCGTTCGATGAAATCGATAACGCACCGGAAGAAAAAGCTCGGGGTATTACGATCGCGACCAGTCACCAGGAGTATGAGTCGGACAACCGACACTACGCCCACGTCGACTGCCCTGGTCACGCTGACTATGTCAAGAACATGATTACTGGTGCTGCCCAGATGGACGGCGCCATTCTCGTGGTTGCTGCGACCGACGGCCCCATGCCCCAGACGCTTGAGCACATTCTGCTTGCCCGTCAGGTTGGTGTGCCGAAGATCGTCGTATACATGAACAAGTGCGACATGGTGGATGATGAGGAACTTCTGGAACTCGTCGAGATGGAAATCCGTGAACTGCTCAGCCAGTACGATTTCCCCGGCGACGACATCCCAGTCATCCGTGGCTCGGCCCTCAAGGCACTTGAGAGCGAAGGCAAAGACGATGATGTTTGCAAGTCGATTGACGAGCTCATGGTTGCTCTCGACGAGTACATTCCCGAGCCAGAGCGCGAGGTTGACAAGCCGTTCCTGATGGCGATCGAGGATGTCTTCTCGATCAAGGGCCGTGGCACGGTTGTGACCGGTCGTATCGAAACAGGCGCCGTTCACGTCGGAGATCCAATCGAGATCGTCGGCCTGACCGAAGAGCCGACCAAGACGACATGCACCGGCGTTGAGATGTTCAACAAGATCCTCGAAGATGCACAGGCCGGCGACAATGTCGGTGCGCTGCTTCGTGGTGTTGAAAAGGATGACGTTGAGCGTGGTCAGGTGCTCGCGAAGCCTGGAAGCATCACGCCGCACACCTCCTTCGAGTCCGAGGTCTATGTGTTGACCAAGGAAGAGGGCGGCCGTCACACGCCGTTCTTCTCGGGTTACAAGCCGCAGTTCTACTTCCGTACGACGGACGTAACTGGCGGACTCGATCTCGTCGGTGCCGAAATGTGCATGCCTGGCGACAACATCAAGATGAAGGTTACGCTCGGCAAGAAGATCGCCATGGTGGAAGGTCTCCGCTTCGCAGTTCGCGAAGGTGGCCGA
>PVBE012253868.1_pt1 | contig 12841 bp, 12 predicted proteins | sample 1631181 | NCBI WGS metagenome assembly PVBE01 (sample SAMN08397723, study PRJNA350692) | Marine metagenome, whole genome shotgun sequencing project. | isolation source: water | place: Pacific Ocean | collected 2012-04
AAAAAAAGAAAAAGATTTACTAGTTAAACATGATCTACACGGCTCACTAAAAGGTGGTGTTAATAGAGGACCATCAGGTATCATGAGTTTAAATGGTTGGGGATCAACAGATGCTGGACAAAATGTTTCTGGTGCAGCAGCAAGTGCAGCTGAAAGTGGAAAAAATACATCAGATACTTTAGCTGCAGGTATGAGTAATAAAGATGTACAAGATTTTAGATCGGCAGCAATTAATGCTGGAGCAGGGCAAAGAGTTAACCCAGGTTTTTTTGATAGCAGAACTCGTTTAAGTCCAAATGAGATAGCATTAGCTAAGGCTTATAGAAACGATCCAAATAACCGTTTTGCTAAACGGGCTTATAAAAATACAGGACAAGGTGGTCTACTGAACATGCTTAGAAGTGGTGGAATCTTTGGAAATTTATTAAGAGGAGTTGGACAAAAATTTGGTTTAGGAAAAAGATATAATGAACCAACTTATGATATGTCTCAATATAATAATTTAACTTTGGGAAAAACAGAAGAGGATGATGATATAGTTCCATTACAAAAACCTAATAATATTTTTAGTTATAAAGATCAGATTCAAGATATGACAGATAATGACAATCTTGGTTTCCATAATTTTAACGTTAACCGGAACTATGGCACTGAACTTAATGAACCTAACTCTCTCTATACAACGGGTGCAAATCAAAACTGGGTCAGTCAATTGGCCGACGGTGGTAGAGCAGGTTATCAAGGTGCTAAAGCGGAGGGAATTACATCTACAAATGCATTTAATAATTCCGATTCTTTTGCTAATTGGAACGTAAATGATGAGGCACTGTACCCATAATGGCAAAGATTATACAATCATTAACAAGAGCTTCTCCTGAATATGAAGAATCAACTTTTCAATCCTTAGTCAGAGATCTGGATGGTGTGATTACAAAATTAAATACTTCTTTTCAAGAGGAAGTTAAACAGGAGATAGAGGCAAAGAGTTTCTTTTTAGAATAGTGGCTGTAGTAAATATATATAAAATGTATGGGGTAACAAGTACCAGTGCTGAAGGACCTATTAAATTCTTTGGTACAGATTCTGCTGGAAGTCAAAAACCCTTAATTAATGAGACTTATATTGTTAAGTCATTACATGTAACAAATAAGTCGGGAGGTAATACTCCCACTATTACTATTACTAACAATGGTTTTCAGGTTATTAATACTCAAACATTGGTCGCAGCAAGTAGTGTAGAAATTTTATCGAATCCCATGGTAGTAGAAGGCAATACAGTTCTTTCATATACAACAGCAGGAACCGTGACCGATGGGGTAGATATAACAATTAGTTATTTAAACATTAAAAAGGAGACAATAGACTAATGCTAGAACTAAAACCAGAGAAGATAATAGAGACGATATCAAATCTTAAAACAAAAGAGATATATAAGACAGAGGAAGAGTGGAAAGCTAAAGGAATTGATGCAAAAGACATCAGAAGAGATGTTAGAATCGTCATGCCAGCTCTTGCTTTGTTTGGTAAAACCAAGTAAGTATAGGATTTAAGGCAAAATTATGGCGATATCACGAATGCAAAACCCGCAACAATTACAAGGTATAGGAAGTCTAAGACAACCTTATGGTCTAGGAAAGTTAGTTAAGAAAGCTTTCAAAGGTGTCAAGAAGATAGTTAAAAGTCCTATAGGTAAAGCTGCTTTGTTAGGTGGCTTAGGTATGTATGGTATGGGAGCAGGTCCTTTTGCAGGAGGAGGCATTAAAGGTTCAGGTTTTCTTAGAGGTATGATGGGGGCTAGAAATATGATGGGCCAAGGACCATTACACGGAGTTAGTGGTTCTGGTAGTGGAGGAGGCATAATGGGTTTTGCAAAGAAATGGTTAAACCCGTTCAACACCAAGAACCCTTTATTATATAGCGGTGGAAAATTCAGTGGTAAAAAAGCATTTGGACTAGGAGCAGGTGCAATGATCGCAGCGCCCTTTATTCAACAAGCTCTGGGGGCTGGTCCGTATAGAGATGATGAAGAAGTAGAAGATGATTGGACAGTAACTCCTGGAAGTATTTCAAATATTGTAAGCATGGCAAAAAACCAGGATCCAAGTTTAAGGTTTCTCGTTAACCCCGATTATGTTAAATCAGGATTCTATGCAGCTGATGGTGGCAGAGCTGGTTTACTTAATGGTGGTGAAGCAGGCGAAGCACAGATGGAACAAATGTTAAGAGCAGAATATCTTAAGTACAGAAACCAAGGCGGCACAATGCCCTACGAACAATTTAAAATTTTAGTAATGAAACAAGCACAACAAGGTCAGATGCCAAATCAAATGATGGCAGCCGATGGCGGTAGAGCAGGTTATCAAGGTGGAGAACTAGTAGAACAACAAACAGATTTAATAGAAGGACCAGGAGGCGGCGAAGAGTTTCAGGAAACAGTTGTAGAAGGTCAAGAACAACCTTCAAGAGAACAATTAGAAGCTCTGGCTATGGAGATTTTTAATCTACCAGTAGACGAACTAGATGAAGAGCAGTTGCTAGTGGTGTACCAAGAAGCTATGCAAGGACAGCCTATGGAAGAAGCTGTACAAGAAGATGAGATTCAGTACGCAGCTAACGGTGGAAGAATGGGTTTTAAATGGGGTGGTAGTGATGCAATAGATGTCGCGCCATTAGAGACCTATAACATCGATGAAATCCAAGACATTGAAAAAGAAATAGGAGTGGGCCCACTGGCTGAGGATGAGGTTGATGAAGAAACACAGTCTATGATTATAGATATGCATGGCAAAGGAATGGATATTGAAACCATTTCTACTATTACTCAAACTCCAGTAGAGATTATTAATTCAGTTATATCTGCTTTAACACAACAGTCTCAAGGTGGAAGGATCGGGGCTCAAGAAGGAGGGCTTATGGATCTAGGTGGTCAAGAAAAAGATTATAGGGACGAAGGTGGTTTCGTAGCTCTTGGTGGAGAAGAAAGAGCGGACGATGTTCCAGCTAGACTAAGTAAAAATGAATTTGTTTTCACAGCTGATGCAGTAAGAGCAGCAGGAGGTGGAGACATTGATCAAGGTGCAGAAGTTATGCAGAATATGATGGATAACTTAGAACAAGGTGGAGAAATTTCTGAAGAGTCGCAAGGCTTAGAAGGCGGAGAAGAAATCATGTCAGAAGAAATAATTGACGAATCTAATCCGGCTCAAGGAATGTATGACAACTATGAACAATTACAATCGAGGGTAGGATAATGGCATTACCAGGATATTTAGAAGACACATCAAAAGATTTAGCCAAACAAATGACGGCCACGTATAGTGCGCCAATTGATACATCAAAATTTGCACCATCAATTGCAGGGATGGATCCTCTTCAAACTCAAGCTATCGGTATGGCTACGCAAGGAGTTGGATCTTATCAGCCATTTTTAACGGCTGCTCAAACAGCGATGGGACAAGCAGGCACAGCTGCTGGAGGACTCGGTGCATTAACCGGCCCCACAGCATATCAACAATTCCAGTCTCCTTATCAACAAGATGTTATTGATGAGACTTTAAGGCAGTATGATTTATCTCGTACACAGGGCCAACAAAGTATTAAAGATGCAGCTGTAGGTTCTGGAAACTTTGGTGGTGGAAGAGAAGGTGCGATGCTGGGTCAGTACAACGCTGATACACTAGCTAACAGAGCTGGTATTAGATCAGGATTATTACAACAAGGATTTGGTCAAGCACAAAATGCAGCCCAACAAGCATTTAAAAATCAACAAGCAATGCAACAGGCGTACACGGGTTTAGCGGGCCAACAGATGGGACTATCTAATTTCCAAAGAGCGGGAATGGGACAAGACATCGGGGCTCTAGGACAAATGGGCGCTATGAGACAGGGTCAAGAACAAGCGAAATTAAATGCGGCACAACAAGCAGCGCAGACTGCAGCCTATGAACCGTACGGCAGACTTAATCAGTATGCTTCAGGCATTACAGGTCTTGCTGGTGGTATGGGTGCTGCTCAGTTCCAACAACCAGGAGCAGCTGATCCATGGGGCAGTGCTCTTTCAACTGCAATGGGTCTAGGTGGATTGTATGGTCAAATGTTTAATCCAATGCAGTTTAAATTAGGAACATAATTATGAGAATTTTAAATAGACCTATGTTCAGGTATGGTGGTCCCATTAAAGAAGGGGTCATGCATGGCATGAGACAATCTAAAAAGGATGGTGGTCTAAGTAAACAATTTAATACAGGATTAGTTGGTGATGAAAGATACCCTAAAACAAAGGGTAGAGAACATCACGTTGGCTTCTTGGCACCTTTGTGGTGGTTGGGTCAAGTAGCTTTAGCTGGAGGAAGATATGCATTACCCCATGCAATGAGATATGGTTCAAGATTATTAGGTGGTGGTATAAGAACAGGAGTAGGTGGAAAAAGATTTCTTGCCCCTACCAAGAGTTGGTGGGGTAAAGATCCTTTAGTTACTGGTGCGAGAAAATTAGTACAATCTGGAGCACGTGCTAAAAATGTTGGCAAATGGGGTAAAGTTGGCAAATTTGCAACGGCTCCTAGTACAGCATTGTCTGCTGCTTATATGTTAGATGCATTTCCAGGTGGGGAACCACTTGTAAACCTAGATATACTTGGCAATAGAAATATCTTGGGACAAAAATATGATCCTAAAACAAATAAAAGAGTTAAGGGTACTGGAATATCTAGCTTATGGGAAGACGAAATAAAACCTATTGAAGGAGGCGAGATAAGCGCAGAGCAAGCAGAAATTCTAAGATTAAAAAAATTATTAGAGGATAAGAGAGGCGCAGTAGTAGACCCAGAGGCAGCTAAAAAACTAGCTAAAGAAAAAGCAAACGAGAGAATTCAAAGTTATTTAGACATGATGGGTTATGACAGCGCGAAGAGAGGTGCATTAGATAAAGCCTTAATAGATGCGAGTGCACTCGTTCAAGACGCAACAAGTGAAGCAGGCTCACTTAAAGAAGCTGACTGGGGCAAGATGATTAACCAAGCTATCCAATCAACTAGCAAACGTCTAGAGAAACCAGAACAAATTAGAGAAGCAGTAGGCCTAATGGCTACTAAAGCGGCGATCGAAAAAGATCTGGAAGACCCGCAGGTTAAGAAGCTTAGAGACTTACAAATTCAAGTACAAGAAAAAGCATTAGCGGGTGAGACTCTTCAGGACACTATCAACGCGGCCTATCAAAGAACAGGAGAGTTTGCCGCCGGAGCAGAACTTGCAGGCTTAGCTCGTACAAAAGGAATTAAAGTTGACCGAGTTATACCTACAGCAGATATACCTGAGGACATGTCTGCAATAGATTATATAACAACAGTAGTAAAAAAATCCCATGACTCAGGCGAACCTTTTCCACCAGGTAACTATGTTATAAAAGATAGATTAGTTGAAATTGATGCAACAGGTAATGTAACACCTGTTGTTTAGGGGGATCAATGGCTTCTAATTATGATTATTCTAAATTTCTCAACGTAGACTCGGAAAAAAATAACAAAGTAGGTGTCTTTCAATCTATGCTAGCAGGTGTAGGTTCCGGTTTAATATCAATTCCAAAAGGTTTATTTTCTTTAGGCGCAAGTCTGATGGACCTGGGTGTCAACACAGGTAAAGCTGCTGCAGTAGAGCAATGGTTCGATGACCTGACGACTTGGGATGAAAAAGCAGAAGCAACTGCTGCTGGAAAACTTACAGAACTGTTGGTTAACATAGGGGTTCCAGGAGGATACGGATTCAAATTAGGAAGTGGTCTTGCCAAGCAAGCGATGCTTGCAAAGAAAGGTGGTAAATATTTAAAGCTGGATAGTCCAGCATTAAAGAAAGGGGTTAAGCAGGCTCTAGAATTAAATACTAGAGGCAAAACAAATCAATTCATAGCCGGTGCTTTAGCAGGTGGTGTAGGTGAAGGAGTATTTGTTGGTGACGTAGAAAAAATTGGAACCTTTGGAGATTTATTGGGTGGTCCAACAGAAATAGATCGAGGCGATGACCCCGATGCAGTAAGAGAAATATTAAACAGAGTTAAGTTTGGAACTGAAGGAGCACTCTTCACTGGAGTGATAGGTGGAGTAGGAAAAACAATCGGCAAACTTACAAACAGAAATAAAAAATTAGATATAAATAATGATAAGCTCGATGGTTGGATAGATAAAGTAGCTTCATGGTTTAGATCTAGAAGTGCTAAGACTCCAGAGTTCTTTGAACTAGAGACAGGACAGATTGGTAAAAGAGGAGCCGATGCACTAAGAGCTAAAAATATATCAAGAGAATTGGATACAAATATTGACGCTGTCTTTCCTGCGTGGAGAACTATAGGTAATACCGTAGCTGCTAAGGAAAGAAACAAACTTCTTGGTCAGGTTAATGATCTGTTACTAACAGGTAATCCTTCTTACGATGACATGGGGAAAGTAGTTTTCCCTACGCTAGACGCTACCAAAAAAGCAGCACTCCTTAAAAGACTAAAAGAATTAAAAATGGATGACGAAGTCATCACCGATCTCTTTGGAAATCTATCAAGCATCAGAACTAAATGGGCCGAACTATTTGAGACACTGGGTGGAACATTAAGAGGAGAGGACCTTGCAAGTTTTAAAAGTTTATTTGGTAAAAAGTTTACCGACTACCTGGGATCTACTTATGACATCTTTATCAATGACTCTATCCTTCCATGGTTAAGATACAAACCCACAGCTGAAGCAGTAGAGAATGCTAAAAAAATGTTTATGCAAAGTGCTGAAGAAGCAGGTAAACCTATTACTCCTCTTCAAGCAGAAAGATATGTACAAAATATTCTAGACACGGCTGCACTTCCTAAAGGGTTTAGAATGGACAGAGCATCTGATGCTATCTTTCAAGTACCAGATTTTTTTATTAACAGAACTACATTAGATGATGCAGTCTTTAAAGGCAGAGTAGTTGCTACACAACTTGCAAGAGAAGGAGACAGGAAAGTCATCGATGCTTTGCTAGGTAAAACTAAAAACCCTATGCAAACTATTCTAGCAGGGACATCCAAGCTATCTTTAATTACTCGAAGAAATGAATTCTTTGACGATCTCATTAGAAAATCAGATCAACTTAAGGCAGACAAAAAACTTCCTATGTTTGCCGACACTCAGGACGAGGCGTTTGCTTTATTCGGTAGACAAAAAGTTAAAGAAATTAGGATTGATTTAGGAAAAAGATTACAGGTAGGAGAACAAAATCCTTTGAATGGCAAGTGGGCCCCTGAAGGAATAGCAGATGCATTAGAAAAAACTTCGTCCAATGTAAAAGATTTAGGTATGGCGGAGAGAATGTATTATAGTTTTGCCCTGTATCCTAAAGCAGCATCACAGATTGCTAAAACAATTCTATCACCCATCACTCACTTAAGAAACTTTATAAGTGCAGGAGCATTTGCTTCAGCTAATGGGATCATACCGCTAGCAGATCCTGCTGCCGTTAAGCAAGCGTACCAGGCATTACAGACAGGATTAAAAGGAACACGAATGCAAAATGATTTGTATGAGAAACTTTTAAAACTAGGTGTCGTAAATAGTAACGTAAGACTCGGGGACCTGACTAAATTGATGGAAGACGTTAGCTTTGGTGCTACGATGACCGGGGAAAAGGGAATGAGAATGTTACTGAAACCTTTATCAAAATTAAAAAACATTGGACAAGATTTATACACAGCGGAAGATGACTTCTGGAAAATATATTCATGGGCTATAGAAAAAAGTAGACTAGCAAAAGCTTTTGAAAAACATGGAATGACTAGAGGTAAATGGTTTAAAGATTCAGCAGGCAATGAAGTAAGATTAACAGAAGAGTGGTTAGAAAAAGAAGCAGCAGACATAGTTAAGAATAATATTCCAAACTATTCTTACGTATCAGATTTTGTTAAGGGCCTACGTAAATGGCCGATTGGAAACTTCGTATCCTTCCCGGCAGAGATTGCAAGAACAGGAACTAACATTGTTAGACGAGGACTAAGAGAGATCAACGAGACTGTTACATTAGCTGATGGTACAGTCGTGAAACCTTTCCAAACCATTGGATACACTAGACTATTTGGCTTTGGTGTTACAACAGCAGCTGTACCAATGGCTACGGTAGCAGGCTTCCAGGCACTGTACGATGTAACTGATGATGAAAGAGAAGCAATCAGAAGGTACGTGGCGCAGTGGTCTAAGAACTCGACAATACTTCCGATCAAAGATAAAGATGGAAACTTTAGCTATGTAGATTTCAGTCATGCTAATGCATATGATACTTTAATTAGACCGATTCAATCGGTCATCAATTCAGTAGCCGATGGCAGAACAGATGAAGATGGTATAATGGATGACATGTTAAAGGGAGTTATGGTCGGAGCCTATGAATTTGTTCAACCATTTGTTTCAGAATCTATTTGGACCGAAGCAGTATTAGATCTTATAGCCAGAGGTGGAAGAACAAGAGATGGATTCGAAGTTTATAGTGAAGCAGATAATCCTGGAGACAAGACTGATAAAATGTTCAAACATTTAGTTAAAGCAGTGATGCCTTTCTCGCTACCACAATTAATAAGATTAGATAAAGCACTAAGACCTGTGGATGTTTTAGAAAAAGGTAAGTTTGATAAGTACGGACAGACATATGAATTTGGTCCAGAATTTGCAGGTATGTTTGGTTTCAGAGGAGTTAAAGTAAATCCTGATCGAACATTAAAGTTTAAAGTAGCCGACTATCAAAAAGGAGTAAGACAATCAGGTGCATTGTTTACAAGAAATACATTAAGAGGTGGACCTATTTCTCCAGCTGAAGTTGTCCAGTCCTACATCAATGCTAACCGATCCTTATTTGGTGTGAAGAAAAATTTAAAAGCAGACATGGATGCAGCTAGATTATTAAACATAGGTGAGGATGCTTTTGATTCCGCACTCGATAGACTTTCTAATGTAGAAGTAAATGCCATTGATAATGGTGTCTTCAGACCCTATACAATTTCACTAAATGTTAAACGAGCTTTTCGAGACAACGCAGAAAAACTGGGACTACCCAACCCATTAGAGCAGGCAGGGGATGTTATTAATGAGATAAGAAATCAATTATCAGAGCTTCCATTAAGTCTTGGAAAATTCCCAGATTTCCCTAATCCAATAGCAAGTAGAACAGAGACAGGGCAAGAAGTCGCACCTCCTTTATCATTAAATCTGCCTAATATAAACGCAGAAACACTGGCGGCAGCAGGAAAAACTAATCAATATTCTAACTTGACAACACAACAAAAACTCGATTTACTGTTCCCGAGAGGTTAAACACATGGCCAAAACGATCGCACTTCAAAAAATAGAATCACACGAAAAACTATGTAGAATTATGCAGAAATTAACCCATAAAAAAATCCATCAAATAGAAGAACGAGTCAAGAGACTTGAAAAAATATTACTGACATGTACAGGAGCATTGATTGCTGGCATGGCATATTTAATCTATAGTTTAGCGAGTCACCTTACAATTTAATGAAATTATCTAAAAACTTTAGCCTTGCAGAGCTATGCAAGTCACAAACAGCCACAAGGATGGGCCTTGATAACAACCCTAGTGAGGATGAGCAGGAGAACCTAAGATTGCTCTGTGAGAGGGTCCTACAGCCCATTAGAGACCATTTTAACCATGTGGTGTCCATTTCCAGCGGTTATCGCAACGAAATCCTGTCAAAAAAGATAGGTAGTTCAAGCACCTCGCAACATTGCAAGGGAGAGGCGGCGGATTTCGAAATCTTTGGCACCCCTAACAATGAAGTCAGCGACTGGATTAAAGAGAACCTTATGTTTGATCAATTAATTCTCGAATACTATGAACCTGGGCAACCAAACTCGGGGTGGATTCACGTGAGCTATAAGAAAGAAATAAATAGTAATCGAAAGGAATATTTAATGGCTATAAAGAAGAATGGAAAAACAGAATATAAACCGATCCTCGGGCTCTCAACTGACCGATACGTAAAATAGGGAAAAATTTTAGACTAAGTTTTTTTTCGTTGTCCTATATTTTATAGGATTATATCCACGCCTTTAACTCCTCCCCCATTATTTTAGTGGCTATATTAATTTTCTTTTTTAAAGCTTTTACAATTCTTTCGTCCACGGTATTTTCGCACATAAGGTCAATATAGGTCATGGGTTTATTTTGACCTATTCTATCAATTCGTGCTTCTGACTGTTGTCGTTTTTCTAAGTCGTATCCGTTAGAATAATAAATCATGGTAGAAGCTGAAGTTAGCGTAATCCCGTATCCTCCTGTCTGAGTGGTTCCTACAAAAAACCTAACTTTATCCTCTTCTTGAAATTTTCTAATATTTTCTTGTCTTTCCGTCTGTGGAGTTAACCCATAATAATCTACACAACACCCTTCTCCAAATTCTTTAACAACTGCCGAAATAATTTTATTTACATCTTTTTGCCAATGTGCCCAAATTACAACCTTACCTTCAATTTCCCACAATAGATCTATAAGTTCCGAAATTCTGTTGCTAGCTATATCTTGTGTAACACCATCGTCAGCAGTAAAGTGGCCGCAGGTAATTTGTTGGAGTCTCATTAACTGAGTGAGAACAGTAGCAGTAGTCATCATTTTTCCGTCCATCTGTGCCAAAGCTAAATGTTTCATTTGTTTGTAAACCTTTGTTTGATCAGCAGTTAATTGAACTATTCTTTTCATGAAAGTTTTAGCAGGTAGGTCTAAACAATCATCTTTTAAAACTCTGTAAGAAAAAGGTTTTAATTTATCAGAGAGTTCTTCGAGATGTCTATATCCCGTTATAATTTGAACCGATCTTCCTCCAAAATTAGCTGTCTTCATGACAGCATATCGAGTTCTAAAAGAATAGTAAGAACTGTGCCCTAATAATTCCGATTTTAAAAAATCACACTGCTTATATAAATCTAAAGGAGATTTAGTAACGGGAGATCCGGTTAATATTCTTCTATACTTAGCAAAAGGAGCCAACGAACAAATATTTCTAGTTCTTTTAGCTTCTGGATTCTTAATAGTCGTACTTTCATCTACCGCGAATAAAGTACTATGACATCTTAAAAAACGTGCTGCAAACTCTAAGCCTTTTTTAGTGGAAAAAGCTTCCACATTCATAACTAAAATATGTAAATCATGTCCTGGTTCAAACAAGGTGTCTAATTGGCGTTGTTGTTTCTGGTTAATCAGTGCCTGCCAAAGAACCGGGGAACAGGGAATATGATCAACTAAATGAGTAGGAATTTCTTGTTCATACCAAGTTTTAACCACTCCTTTTGGAGCCACAATTAGAACACCATTGATTTTTCCAGCATCATAGAGCATTGCTATATTGTCTATTAAGACTTTTGATTTACCAGTACCCATCTCCATAAAATAGGCAAAATAAGATTTGTCCCAAGACATCTTTAATGCTTTTAGTTGATGCGCGTATGGCTTTGTTTTAAATTTGTAATCCATAATTTTTATTTTTTCTTTCTATTGACATTTATATATAGGATGTTATATGAATTGTCAATGCCAGAAAGTATAAAAGACGAAAATATTGTATATGTACTCCAGGAACTACCTGGAACTAAAGCAGGTGCTCCTAAAATAAATATTATGAGTGCGTCTAAATACGGAAGATTTAAATTTTTACTACCTGAATTTTCTCAAATAATATTTTCACCAGGTCCTTTAATTTTTAAACTAAGAAGTTTATTAAGAGAGTACACTGCAAAAGATTACCTATTATTAACAGGGGATCCAGCAATTATTGGAGTTGCCTGTTCTATAGTATCTGACATGACCGGTGGTAAATATAGTCTGTTGAAATGGGATAAACAGGACCGAATATATTATCCTATTAAAATAAACCTACATGAGAAAGGAGAAATCGATGAATAATATTGATTTTGAACAAGACCAACGAGAAGATTTGGATTCAGTAAATGAAGCTAAATCATTATCAGACCAAGTCGTAAAACTAAGAAATTTAGAAGACGATCTGGTTTTAAAAGAAAAAGAGTTTAAGGAACTCAAAAGAAAAGTAGAGGTAATGTCAGGGGAGGTTATTCCTACCATGATGCAAGAAATGAACATTTCTACTTTAAAACTAGCTGATGGCTCATCAGTGGAAGTTAAACCGATTTACGGTGCTTCAATCTCTCCCGCAAAGAAAGAGGAAGCATTTAAATGGCTTCGAGATAACGGCCTAGGTGATTTGATTAAAAATGAAATCACTGTTGCCTTTGGTCGTGACGAAGACAACAAGGCACAGCATTATGCTGGCCTTGCGCAAGGTCAAGGGTATGAACCCGTCCAGAAATTAAAGGTCGAACCCATGACACTTAAAGCACTGGTCAGAGAGCGTATAGAGTCTGGACAAGATATGCCCTCTGATCTTTTTAACGTGTTCGCAGGCAGCCGAACCAAACTAACAAGGAAACAATAACCATGAACCAAGTAACAGAGAAAAAGTCTGCACCACTTCCATCAAATATATTTGAGGAAGATGCAGCAAAAGGATTGGGCAATATAGGTCAACAAGACTTAGCTCTTCCTTTTTTAAAAATCCTTGGACAACTTTCACCAGAAGTTAATAAACGTGATGGTAAGTATGTCGAAGGTTCAGAGCCAGGAATGATATTTAATTCTGTCTCTGGAGAATTGTACGACGGTGTCAAAGGCGTAGATGTAATTCCATGCTTTTATAAACTTGAGTACATTGAATGGAAAGACAGAGGGGAAGGTCCAGGCGCACCAGTTGCGATCTATGACTCATCTTCAGATATCATCTCTAAGACAAAACCAGATGCAAATTACAAAG
>PVBE012290793.1_pt1 | contig 12841 bp, 12 predicted proteins | sample 1631181 | NCBI WGS metagenome assembly PVBE01 (sample SAMN08397723, study PRJNA350692) | Marine metagenome, whole genome shotgun sequencing project. | isolation source: water | place: Pacific Ocean | collected 2012-04
CCCTGCGCTCTACAGATCAACTCTGCGGTGCCTGGTATACTCCGCCTTCTTCAGAATCATCTCGCTGGCCCGCCGGAGCAGAGATTTCGAACGGGCCACCGAACCGCACGTAGACCAGCCCTTGCTTGCGGCTGACCTGAGCCGACATCTCGGCCTGCTTGACATGCTCCGGCTTGAACAGCCGGGGCTCTCCACGCACGTTGTCCCGCAGGTGCCCGAGTAAGAGACGTCGCTTCAGGCTCTCCGAGACCTGCCCAGCGAGCAGTTGCTCGACCTCCGCCTGCGGGACCCAGGCGACACCACGCCCGACCATCCGATTATGTTGTTCGGCGTTCTTCGGCAGCGGCCGGATCCGACTGTAAGCCCAGAGGATCACCGTCCCGGCGGGAAGCTCGGGGTGGATCGGCACATCCACCGAACTCAGCTCGAGCTGCTCGACCTTGCCCTTGCGAAAGGCAACCAGGCTTCGCTCGAGCATCGCCAATACCATCGACACTCGGTCCTCGACGGCCAGGTAAGTGTAGGCCTCGTACACCTTGCCCGAACTGTCCAGGGTGTAATACCCCTGTGTCGCCCCCTCGACGCCAGCCAGGAAGTTCTTCTTCGGTCGCTGAGCAGCCACCTTCTTGTAGAACTTCTTGCGCCGGTCATTGGCCTTGCGTCGCTCGTGCAACGCGCAGTCGAGCACCACCGGAAGATAGTCCCGGTTGAGCGCTTCGATCACCCGCAAGTCGGAGAAGGTGTGCACACGGCCCACCGTGCCGTTGTGTCAGACCAGACCGAGAGGGTGGCCATCCATTGCCCAGAGGAAGATCGGTTTGCCCAACTCGCGCGCCTCGATCCGCGCCGCGAGCAGGTCGGACCGCCATGCTATCTTGCGCCACCGATCCTCGGCCGGGCTGGGCATCAACGCTGCAACCTTCGGTCCCAGCGGGTCTTCATCGGGAATCACCACGGGCACCGGATCAGGTCTGTTCGCGCCCGGCCGCTGCTGCTCACACACCGCAAACAGCAATGGAAGCGCCAGCAACAACACCCATCGCCGGTCCATTAGATTCCATCTTACTGCTCGCCAGGAGCACGGAAAAGTACAAACTGTCACGTCACATCTGATACAAGTCACGCAGATGAAACGCTGGCACAAGATGGCAATGGCGAGCTTGCTGCTGCTGCATGGAATGCTGCTGCTTGGTCTCTTGTATGCCCTTCCCGGACAAATGCTGGATGTAGAGGAGCGCTTCATCGCATTCGTCGCCCGCAGCTTCCAGGGTGGGCCACCGACGCACTGGACACTCTACACCTATACCAACTACGAACACGGCACACTGATGGTCGGCCTGCTGACCTGTGCCAGCTTCAAGTTGTTCGGGCCCACCCTGCTTTCGCTGAAGCTGGTCTCGATCGGCATTTCGATCGTCACGGTCGGCCTCGCCGCCTGGCTGGGCGCCGAGTACTTCGGCTGGCCCACCGGACTCCTGGCCGGTCTACTGCTAGCTCTCGGTCCCCCCTCCTTGCTACTGCGCGGCATTCAAACCCTGGGCGACACCAGCGAGGTCCTACCGTGGGTCTTGCTTCAGTTCATCGTGGCCCACCGGCTACAGGTCAGCGAGAAGCAGCGGCACCGCCTATGGCTCGCCACACTTCTGGGCCTGGTCAGCGGGCTCGGACTGACCTTTTCATATGCCATGCTTCCGGCGACTGGCGCTGTGCTCGTCTGCTGGTGGCTGGGCCGCAAACCGGGTGGTCGCGAGAGGCTGCCGCTGAAGATCTTCAGCCTGTGCTGCCTACTCGGCTTCGCGCTGCCACTCTGGAACAACCTGCAGCACGGCATCCCTCTGTTCCAGTTGCGCGGGGGAATCGACGTCCACCGCTCCGTCGCCTCGCCAGCGGACTGGGCTCGGTCGTTTCGTGGCCTGTTCGGTGAGCAGGGCTTCCTCGGCTTTCATCACGAACTCCACCTTCGTGGTTGGCCCAGCTGGTCCGGGGCGGCATACCAGTTCATCCTGCTCGTCTCGCTGATCGCGACCAGCTGGATCGGCTGGAGGGCCAGGCGGCTGAGCGTTGATCGGTCCCCACCCGAATTGCGCCTGGCGCTGCTGCACACAGCCTATCTGGCGGCCTACCTGCTGACCCGCGTCCAGTCCTACTACCTGCTGATCCTGCTCGCCCCGACCGGAGCACTGATGCTCGCTCGCCTGCTCGGCCCCCTGGTGGCCAGGGGGCCTGTGCGTCGAGTTCTCTGCGGAATCTCGCTCGGCGCTGTCATCGCTCTGCAGGTGGTCCCTCTCTGGCCCGCTCGGGAGACCCTCTCCAGCGATCCGATGCTGGATATCCGCCCAGGCGGGGACGACCGGTGGTTGTGGCGGTTCAGAAACTGGAAACACCCTCAGATCGAGAATCACCGCCCACTGCCGAAGGAGCAGATCGGCATCGGCTGGTGGTTCGCGGCCACGGGACAGGACGAACGCCTGGCCCGCCTGCTCCATGTCTGGGGCGAAGCCGACCCCTTGGCCCATGGATTTGGCTACGGCGTGGGGTGGCGCTTCCGCGAAGGCCCCCGCGAGCGACTGGCACGTTGCCTGGCCGTCCCTTGCCCCCTGCGACAGGCGGTGATCCGAGGATTCGGCACCAGTCTCGCCGAGCGATTCATCTGGGATCAGGAACCTGCCCAATTGCTGAAAAGCGTCCCGGTCGAACTGCGCCAGGCCTACCTCGAGGGTTACGGCTATGGCCTGGGATGGCGCTATTGGCACAACCCACTGCGATTCGAGCCGATCCTCGAAGACTTTCCCGCCGACGCCCAGCAACACCTGAGACACGGGTTGAAACAGCGATACGATGTGCTGACAGACATGGAGTGGTAGGTCCGCCGAAGGCCAGGCCAGAGCTCGCATTGCCCCAAAACCCGCCCCACGATCCCCACCTGGCACGTTCGAAAATTCCCGTTTCCGTTCACTGAACTCTTGAGTGACCGGTAACGGTGGTGTGGGGCTAATAGGCGGATTGGCCGGATGAGAATCGACCATACCCACGCAAGGAAACTACGGCTGTGATACGATCTGAATCGATGAACATCGTCGAATGCCCCCGATGCAGAATGCGGGTGGTCCCCAAGGGCCGTACCTGTCCTTCTTGCCAACATGAACTTCGCGACGTCAATCAACTCCGTGCGGTTGCCAGTCCCCAGGACGGCAAGGGTATCCAGTGCGAGCAGTGCGGCTGGGAGTTCAGCTTCCGCCGCACCCGGCCGCGGTACAGCCGCTGGTCGCTTTGCTGCTCTACTTCCTCGCCGGCATCGTCACCGTGTTGCTGAACCTGCTGGCCACGGACTACCCTCGGGTGCCGGGTAAGTGGATCTCCTTCGGCGCCGGGCTCCTGCTCGGATTTGCAGGATACTACTTCCCACGACGCCGCGACCTGGACTGTCCCCGCTGCGACTGGAAGCGGACCGAATGGATCCGGCCGGTCTGGCGCGAGAGCGCGGCCAGCCTCGTGAGAGAGAGATGAGCGAGTTTGGACCTGACCGACGAGCAGCACCACGCCCCCGCCCCAGTTCGAGCAGGGACTCCTACATAACCCGTGTCCAACGAGTCAGTGTTGTCGGGTTGATCGGCGCCAAGGGCCCTACCTCAGTTCGAGCAGGGACTGCTGCATAACCCCTGCCCGAAGGGTGCCCGATTCGGGCCAGATGGAATCAGTGGCTGAACTCAGCAACTCGCTCGTGATATCCTTGGAGCCAGCGGTAGAGCGGGCCAGTGGAGGGCCTCCTACCGGCTGACCCCGGCTCTGGCTCGTCAGCCAGCGCACCTCGATGGCGCGTGCCAGCGCCCGTCCATCACGCAGCAAAACGCTCACACGTGCCGGCGAGGCGCCGGCCCCCAGCATCCATCCCAGTACATCGAGAGCATCCCCCAACGCACTATAGGCCTCGCCGGCGGCTCTCCGCGCGAGCCGCTCCTCGGTCGCAGAAGCTCGGCAAATCCTGGCCCAGAGTGTCAAGGCAGAGCGCGTCAGACCGGCGCGGCAAGCGTCACTTGTCCCGTCTAGCAACAGCAGCACGTTCTGGGTGAAGTGACGGGTTTGCAGGGTCAGCGGGTCCGCGCGCGGCATGTCATTTCTCCGGGTGGATGTGAAGAGTTGGCGGAGCCTGTCGCCAAGGGGAGGATCGCTTCTCCCTCGGCGAGCAGAACTCCCTGGACGTTTGATATGGAGTCCTTTTGCAAGGGACGGGCCGAACCACCATCTCAGGTCAAGTCGTTCCAAACAAACGACTTGCGGATTCGCCACGAACGCCGCCTCACCAGAGGACGGGCGCTCTTGCAACACACCAGCGTGCGATTTCCTACGCTGGGCTACCCAGCACCATGTACGCCAGCTGCGCGGCGTTGAACATCGCGTGGGCACAGATCGGAGCCAGCAACGAGCCCGTTCTCTCGAAGAGAAGCGCGAGAAACGTGCCCAACGCGAACAGCGGCACCAGAGCCATCGGTTCACCATGGACCAGCGAGAAGATAAAACCGCAAATCCCCGCAGCCCAGAGGACGGGCAACCGGCGGCGTAGAGCCGGATAGAGCACACCGCGATAGAGCATCTCCTCGGCGAGTGGCGCCAGCACGACCGCGAAGAACGCAAACAACAGGAAGACCGGCTCACCGCGAACCGACATCGCCTGTTCGACGACTGCCTGGGCCGAAGGTTCGCGACCAACGAGCAAGAAGACAAACAGCCCAAGCAGCAGGGACAGAAAGTAGACGGGGATGAAGAGCACCAGCATCTGCAAAACTGCGACAACCGTGCGCCGCACCGGCCGGGAGACCAGCCCCAGCGCCCGACGACCATCCGGACCCGCATTGCAGGCCATCGCCAGAATCCCACCCACCATGATCAGGTTGACCAGACTCTGCAGCAGCAGCATCTGCATCACGTTTTCCTGCTTCAGTGGAGCCAGCCCTCGAGCCGCCGCTAGCATGTTGTAGCCATGCCCCAGCAGCAGTGTGAGCCCCATCATCAGCAGGCTGAAAAAGAGAAAGACCCAAAAGCCCCAGGGCGCCTCGACAAACTCCGCCTTGGGCAACACGTGTCGATCGACGAGACTGGTCAGCCAGATGGCCAACCCGCTGAACAGGAGGAGCAGCACAAAGCTCGGCGGCCCGACCTGACGCACCTCGGCCATGATATCGACCCCTGAGTCATTCGCTCCAGCCGCCGGAGGCGGCCCCTGGTGGAGCCAGAGGCAGAGAACCAGCATCGTGCCAGCCAGCAAGATCAGCAGGGGCCAGCTCTTCTTGAACAGTGGGGTCACCTATCCGGAGTCGCGCAGTTTGCCGAAGATCATCCGACCGTTCGTGGTCTGCAGCACGTTGGTCACGGTAGCGGTCACCCGCTGGCCGACCCGACTGCGGCTGTTCTCCACCACCACCATCGTCCCGTCGTCCAGGTACCCCAGCCCCTGATGCGCCTGCTCGCCACCGCGCACGAGATCGATGTCCACGTGGTCCCCGGGCAACACCACCGAGCGCAGGGCCGTCGCCAGCGTGTTGAGGTTGACACAGTCGATGCCCTGAAGATGAGCCACTTTCTGCAGGCCGCTGTCATTGCTGACCAGACACCCCCCGGTCTGCAGAGCCAAGGTGAGCAAGGAAGAATCGACGCCTTCGTTCGCCTCCGCCTTGTGCTCACTGAACTCGACCTTGAATGCCCCGTCCGCCTGTAACTTCGCCAGCAGATCCAACCCCCGCCGACCCCGCTCGCGCTTCAGCCGGTCTCGGGAATCGGCCAGCAGATGTAACTCGTCGAGCACGCACGTGGGCACCACCACGGGGCCACCGACACAGAGAGCGGAAAGCACCCGCCCAATACGGCCGTCGATCACCACGCTGCTGTCGAGGATCCAGATCCGAGGCCGTATCTGCTGGCCGCCGGTCTCGACGAACGGAATGATCACCTTGAAGTGATCCTTGCTCTGAAAGACGACGACTATCGCCAGATAACAGAACACCAGCGTCGTCGCCAGCTTGAAGGCCGCCTTCTGCTCCTTGTCGAGCAGGTTGAAGTGGGGAATCAACTCTAGCCCCTGAAAAAAGAGCTGTGAGCCGATGAAGCCCAAGAAAAGCCCCAGCACGACACTGAAAATGCTGGCGGGAAATATGCTGGCGGTCTTGATCTCGGCCGCCACCATGACCAACCCGATGAACAGACCCCCCCCAATCCGATCAGGTTGTACCAGGCGTACCAGTGGATCGGGTCCTTCGACAGCGTGCGGGCGATCTCCCAACCCAGGCTAGCACTGATCACTACAAAAAGGGTCCGAATCACCTGAATCGTCAGGTGCTGCCCCGCGGGCCCCAGGTCGTTTGTGGACGGCTTGCTCAAGTCAGCTGCCTCCCTTGTCCATACTCTAGTGAGAGTTTACATTCGCTCGAAAGGGATGAACAGTTTCTTGTACTCATCCTGAGCGTAACGATCGGTCATTCCACTGATGTAGTCGCAGACCACTCGATGCAGGTCTTCCGCCTCGAGCCAGGCCTGATACTTGTGCGGCAGGTCTCGCGGATCGGCGACATACTGCTCGAAGAGAGCTATGACGAAACGCTGCGCCTTGTTAGCCATCCGGTTCACTCGATAGTGCTTGTAGGCATTGCGCCGCAGATACGCCTCCAACTCGGCCTGGCGTTGGGCCAGCTCTGCGGAGAAATCGACCAGCCGCGCGCCATGCTCACGCACCGCCTCGACCGAATCGATGGCGTGCTGGTTGAGCCCCCCCAGCGTGGTATTGACCAGATCGGTCACCTGCTCATTGATCAGATAGCGCACCGTCTGATAGCGTCGCATGTGGCTGCCCAGCTGGCCCTGCGCCTTGCACACCGCTTCGCTGGCCTGTCGCCACAGACTCAGCGACTTCAATCGCTCCTCCTCCAAAATCCCGGCGTTGAGACAGTCGTCCAGGTCGTGACTATCGTAGGCGATACGATCGGCCAGGTCGACTACCTGAGCTTCCAGCAACGCCCCCTTGACCTTACCGAACTCCCCCACCTCCGGGTGGTCGTACGGCGTCTCGTGCTTGACGATCGACTCGCGAACCTCCCAGGTGAGGTTCAGCCCATCGAACTGAGGATAACGCCGCTCCAGGTGATCGACGATCCGTAGAGACTGCTGATTGTGCTCGAACCCGCCATGATCCACCATCATCGCCTGCAGCGCCTCTTCACCCGAGTGCCCGAACGGGCCGTGTCCCAGATCGTGCACCAAGGCCAGCCCTTCGACGAGGTCCTCGTTGAGCCGCAGCGCCCTGGCAATCGAGCGGGCGATCTGCGCCACTTCCAGGGTGTGCGTCAACCGCGTCCGGTAATGGTCGCCCTCATGGTTGACGAAGACCTGTGTCTTGTACTCCAGTCGTCGAAACGCAGTGGAATGAATGATCCGGTCACGATCTCGCTGGAAGGCGCTCCGGAACGGATGCTCTTGCTCCTCATAGACACGTCCGCGGGAGTCACCACTACGCATCGCGTAGCCAGCCAGCTCTCGATCTTCGCGCTCCTCCAGCGATTCTCTCGTCAGGATGCCGTGCGTCGTCATTTGTCCTCCAGCAGCTTCTTCCAGGCCTCTTTCACGAGCCAATCTCGAAAAATCGGATCTCGACCGAGCATTTTTCGAAACCGGGCGCTCAGCTGAATAGCCTGTCGAAGCGACTCGAGCGCCTGCGGTTCTTCCTTTCGCATCGCATGTAGCCGGGCCTTGAGATAGTGACTCCAGCCCAGCTTCGGCGACAGCCTCAGCGACCGCTCGACCTGACGTGCAGCGACGTCCAGCTTACCCTGCCGCAGCGACCGATCCGCCTTGACCAGATAGACCCAGCCCAGCTTGATCCTGAAGATCCGAGACAGCTCCGCCACTGGGGTCGCATGGTCGTCGACCCGCAGATCGATGTAGCGATCATCATAACCACCATAACCCGAACCCTTACGGACCACCAAGAGCGCCGCCGACTGCCGGCCGCGGCTGTCGCCACCCGCCTTCTGCCCCGCCTGCAAGGCCGCCATCAGGCGCTCCGCCAATTCCCCCCGAGTCACCGTGAAAACCCGGTCCATCGCGACCACGACCTTTTCACCCGCTAGAATGTTGCCCTGACAGCTATGATGCTTGCCGGTCTTCGAACCGGCCCAGGCCATGCACTTGACTCCCGTGTGAACCGCGACGCCCCCCCGAAGATCCACGATCGCCAGCTGACGCTGAGCCGCCTCGCTGTCGGATTCGATCAGCGAATCGAGTGTCTCGCGAGCCGATTTCCCCTGTCCCAACAAGGCCAAGCCCCGCGGACCGAAGGTCGTGTTGGCCCACGCCTGCGTCGCTATCGCCCCTCGCCCCGACCGGGCCCATGGAACGACAGTTCCGACAGCCATGACTTTCGAAGAGACGGCCACACCCAGATCGCCGTTGGTCGGATCGTATGCCACGATCGAGAAGGTCGCCACGTTCTGATTCCCTGAGTCCTCTCCATCCGCGTGCACCGCTACCAGACAGACCAGACCCAGCACCAGCAGCCAAGCAGAGCAACACCACCTCTTCATCGAGAGTCATCCTCCGGAAATCAGCCCTGAAAAACACATGATACCGCAGGCCGAGCCCACCCACCGGAACTACTTCGGATTGTGTGGTTTCGGCTGTTCGATCGCCCCCCTCCGCGGCTTGACAGGCTCACCGGTCGCCGTATACTCAGGTGACCTCTCAGACCGCTCGGTGTGTCCAGACAGGAGACGGACAGATTTCACACTTCATCATGGATAACTGCATCGGGTGCACAGCCTGCGCCACGGTGTGTCCACAGGACTGCATCTTCGGTGGTAAGGAAGAACTGCACGTGATCCATCCGGAGTGGTGCATCGATTGCTCCTGCTGCGGTAACGTCTGCCCGGTTGCTGCCATCACCGACCACCGCGACAATGTGGCGGACAAGATGAAGATGACCCAGCGGCAGAAGGCGATCGTCTATCCGGAGGACTGCACCGGCTGTATCTATTGCAAATGGGTGTGTCCCGAGAATGCGATCGCGATGATTCCATCGAGCAGGCCCGGCGACTTCTACGACATCGCATTCGTCGACCAGAAGAAATGCACCGGCTGCGGACTCTGTGAGGAACAATGCATCAAGAGCGCGATTGTGATCCCAGGCCATGAATTTCCGAGCGATATCCCAACCGCGTTTCAGCTCGGAGCGGTTGCCAGCAAATAGCGCCGGCCCCACAGCAAACTGCGCCGCCACACGATCCGATCAACAGCCGGAGGGCGCCCGAGCCACCTGGAGTTCATGCCCGATCAGCCCCGCACTGATCCGTGCGATCCGCCGCAGATCCCGCCAGCAGATGTGCACTCTCAGCGTCCGGCCCGCCATCCAGCATCCCCCAGACCGAGGAGTCGGAGGCAACCCACTCAAATGAAGCGTCAGGCCGGATTCCGCAAACCCACACTTCTCGCTGCCTGTGCGCTGGCGCTCGGGCTGTTCGGGGCCAGAGGCGCTCTCGCTGAAGACCTCGAGATCACCAAAGCCGACATCTCGGTCACACCGAACAAGGATGCCCAGGGCAGCTCAACCAGCATCCACATCCGTGGAAAGGCCAAGCTACCCGACGGCACGATGCTCTGGCTACGCGTGATCTATCGCCCCTACAAGATACCGTTCATGCGTCATCGAGTGCTGGTCCACGACGGCACGTTCAGTGCCACGATGGGACCCTACGAACAGCCACTGTTCCCTGATCGCTACGACATCGGGGTTTCGTTCTACCCCGACCGGCAGCCCCGCGCGGTCCAGGACCAGATGGCCGGACGTAGCGCACTGAAGTCGCAGCTGACATACGCCCACCAGCTGGACAAGGCGGCCGCCGCACGCATCGAGACCGTCAAGTTGACGGCCAAGATGGTCAACACACTGGACAGCTTGTCCCGCGGCATGTGCAAGCGAATCGTCACGCTCCGCACCCGCGAGAAGAACAAGAAGCTGCCCCGGGGAGAGGAGTTGAAGGCCTGGGTCAAGTGGGGCAACCTATGGGACCTGAAGTACGACGGCATCCGAAAAGAGAACGACGAGCGACGGGACAGCTACTACCTACTACCATTCGTCCGGACCGAAAAAGCCCTGGTGCGGGTGATCAACTACCTGATGGACTTCCAGTACGAGTACAAGAATCTGCTCGACAAGGAAGACGGGTTCCGAATGACCCGCAACGTCAAGACCATGGCAATGCTGGTCTTCCAGGCGAGGGGCTGGTTCCGCTACGAAAAGATCCTCCTTTCCGCCAGACCGGGACCGGAGATCCGCAACGAGATCATCCAGCTGGCCAAGAAGTACATCGACGCTGCCAGAGAGCCGCTGCCGACGGCAGAGCAGGTCGACGCCGCGCTGGCCAAGGTTGGCCGCAGCGCAACTGACAGTCGACGGCTGGCGCTATATCAACTGCTGCTGGCCCGACACGATCGCGCCCAGGAGCTGACCCAGTTCTTCGCCACTCCCGAGTCTCGCAAGAACTGGATTCGTGTGACCAATCGCTGGCTCCTGGATTTGCGCAACGCAGACTGGACCATTCAGCAGGAAGCTCCTCTAACTCTCGCCGGCGTCCCTGGACTCAGTCCGCTGGTCGCCCGACTGCAGCTTGCCGACCTACGCCTGCTGGCCCGCATGGGCCAGAGCGGCAACTATTTTGCGGTGCTTCCCGACGGCACGATCCCCGCGATGCCAACGGACGCCGCGCTGACCGAAGAACTGCTCCAGCGCTACGGACTGGCCAAGATCCACCGTCAGGCAATCCGCCATCAGATGATCCACCTGGCCGACCTGATCAAGTCTCTGGCTGAGCGGACCAGGGCCGAGGTGAAGACCAAGGCCTTCGATGAACACGAATGGGACCAGTGGTCCCAGGTCTTCGATTCCAAGCTCCTCCAGGTGAGTATCTTCGAACTGGACCCGCTCGGCTCGCTCAGCACGCTGAAAAAAACGCTAGAGACCTTCGCCAAGCGCCTGATGGAGCTCCGGCTGATGACCACGCGTGTGATGATGCTCAAGGTGGAACTCGAACGATCCCTGAGCAAGGGCACCCAGAGCCCCGCGATCGCCATCACGCTGAAGAAGCTCTCGGCGCTGGAACAAGAAGCACGCAATTTTTCGGGGAGACTCAAGTGAAAAACAAGACAGCAACGATGCTGGCGCTGGCCGTTTTCCTCTTCCCCGCTTGCCGAGGTTTCGAGCGCAGCATGTCCCAGAGATGGGAAGAAAACAGGAGCCCAACCGAGGTTTACTACGAAAACCCACGAGAGGAAAACTCCGACAAGGGTGAGGAACTAGGGGACGAGTTGAAAAGGCATAACGCAGTCGAAGCCTACGCCGCTGCGAACCGAGCCTTCAATGAAGGGGATCTCAAGCTCACCCGCCAGCTCCTGCTCAAGACGCTTCGGATCGACCCCTCCCACGCCAAGGCCCGCACCAGGCTGACCCAGATCGAGAAACAGATGAGGGCCAGCGGTCAGGCCCTGATGTCCGATGAGGAGCAGATCGCCCAGCAGAAAGCGCGGGTCGAGATCCGCCTCCGGATGAAGTCCGCGGCCTCGCTGCTACGCAGAAGGAAGTTCCGCGGAGCCAACCAGGAATACCAACTCGCACTGCGCTCCACCAACCAGCTTCCCGACGGGCTCCAGCGCGCCTGCCTGCAGTTCCGCATCCGAGCGCTGCAACAGTTCGCCCGGCAGCTGGCTGCCGAGGCTGGCTATCGGATCAACGGCTAGCTCCCCACGGTTCGAGTTGGGGCATTCGCCGGCCCACTGTGGGCGCTCCTCCAGGGAAGACGTTATCTGATCTTCATCTGCTTCTGACAGCTGTAGATCTCTCGCTGGCCGATCGCGATCTTGTCTTCGATCGAGGGCCGGGAATCCGCCGCGTAGGCCGCCTCGTACTTGACCTGCGCCTTCTTGAACAAATCCCACGCGGGTCGCAGATGCTTGTAATAGTCGGGCTGATCGGGAAAGCTCATCCGATATTCCTTCATCGCCAGGGCGTAGAGCCGATCCCCCTCCTTGAGCAAGGTGCGAGCGCTGGCGTTGTTGGTCTTGACCTCTTTCGGGGCGAGTTTCTTCTCCAGCCGCGCGATGACCTTCTTCTCTTCCTGCAGTTCCGGCGCTTGACCGCCGGCGCGACTCAAGGCGGATAGCTCGCTGGCAATCGTGGTATCCGGATAAAACGATACGATCTTCTCGTAGAGCGCCTGCTTCTGCTCCGTCTCGCCGCTCTGAACGAATGCCAGGTACCGCTGGTACAGAATCGAGGCCTTGGCCTCGAACAACTCCTCGAAGAAGCCCCGCAGCTTGATCTTTGACTGCGTCGCATCCTTGCGCTGCTCCTGCTCCGCCTGCTCGACGGTCACCCGGATCTTGGACCGCATGTCCCGTTCGACGCAATATTTGATCACGACGAGAAACGCACGCGGACCGCCCCCGGACGCCTGACCCACCATCGCCTCGTATTTGGCCATGTCGCGAGCTTGAAGCTCGTCGGCGGGAATCACTCGCTGACTGAGGATCGCGGCCACCCTGGCGGCGGACCTGATCCCTTTCCAGACATAGCGGATCTGCTCGTCGTCCTTGCTGGTAATGCGCACCTCGAGCGTCCGCCCGTCGATCATCTTCAACTCGGTAGTGTCCCCATGCAAGCGGCCATCGAGCCGATAGTCCTTGGTCAGCACGAAGTGCTGAAAGGAGCGCTTGCGAAGTCCTTGCAGCTGCTGCTCAGCCTCGAGGCTGATCCGGGGTCCATCACGCAAGAACTGGTCGACGTGCTGCCGGGCCAGCTTGAACTGCC
>PVBE011336215.1_pt1 | contig 12840 bp, 12 predicted proteins | sample 1631181 | NCBI WGS metagenome assembly PVBE01 (sample SAMN08397723, study PRJNA350692) | Marine metagenome, whole genome shotgun sequencing project. | isolation source: water | place: Pacific Ocean | collected 2012-04
GTCTTTGCTAGCGATCGAAAAACAGAAAATCGTCCGCCAACACCAAAAATCTCGTTCGCCGCACCACCTCAATAGCTTCAATCCGAAATCAAACCCATATGCAGCTGCATCACCGACACTCATGCAATATGCGGGCTAGGGTAGGCATGCCGCGCCGGCGGCGCGGGAGGAAGAATCAAAGCCGTCGCACACTACAGACGGTGTATCGGGCAGCGACCATCGTTAGCTCGGGGAAGCTTGGCGCATCGTCCCCGCGAACCAATTGCCTGACTGCAGAACGTCGATTTCGCGGTTGGACTTACTGCGCGCCGCGCCGAACCGAGTGCTTATGAACGAAAAAGGTCGTGATCGGTGAGCGCGCCTTTACCGGACCGTTCGGATCTAAGACCACGGCCTCCAAGGTGTGTGCGCCGCGGTCGACGTTCGGTAGGGTAAAACTCAATTTGCGTCCTGGTGGACCGACTCCCTGTCCGTCGAACAGGAGCTGCAGACGATGACCGAATCCCACCTGCAGCGGAGGCCGAACACTGATCGCGACATTGATATTAGCGACGTTGTCACGGATTGTTTGCTCATTGGCGGGGCGCGTAATACTAACCGATTCGTAGGGCTTGGCCGATTGCTTCGGGTTCGGCGTTTTCGAAGCGGAGGTGCGGCTCGGCAAGGGTTCGGCGGGAAGTATGGTTGGGTCGCGCAACTCTACTTTTTCCGCACCGGGTCCCGCCTCATCCGAATAAATTACGTTCCCGTCAGCATCCTTCGACCGGTAAACGTCGGCAGCCGCGGTGGCGGCATACGCCACAGCGATTACGATTAGGTAACCGAACAGATGCATACACCCAGGATAGACAACAGACATCGTACCCACAAGCCCCATAACCGATTGCGAAAGGCGATTGTGAACCACGCACGAGCCGAGGTCGGCCCCGGCAAAAAAACCCCCGCCGGAAGCAGGGGTTTTACCAAGTGAATCGAACTCAGACGCTGTAGTAGAGGTCGTATTCCACCGGGTGAGTAGTCATGCGCAGCATGGTTACTTCTTCCATTTTGAGGCCGATATACGCATCGATGCAGTCATCGGTGAATACCCCGCCGGCCTTGAGAAAGTCTCGATCGGCGTCCAATGAGTCCAACGCCTGATCGAGCGAGTAACACACCGTGGGGATCCCAACCTCTTCTTCAGGGCTGAGGTCATAGAGATCTTTGTCCAGCGGCGCGCCCGGGTCGATCTTGTTGATAATACCGTCGAGCCCCGCCATTAACATGGCAGTAAACGTGAAATAAGGATTTCCGGCCGAGTCCGGAAACCGGACTTCGACCCGACGGGCCTTCGGGCTGGAAACCCACGGCACGCGAATTGAAGCCGACCGATTTCGCGCGGAGTAGGCCAACAGGGTTGGGGCCTCGAAACCGGGAACCAGACGCTTGTAGCTGTTGGTCGACGCGTTCGTAAAAGCATTGAGCGCGCGTGCGTGCTTGACGATCCCGCCGATATAATGAAACGCGGTTTCCGACAACCCACCGTAGCCATCGCCGGAAAAAATGTTCTCGCCGCCTTTGCCGAGCGATTGATGCACGTGCATACCATTACCGTTGTCACCGACCAGCGGCTTCGGCATAAAGGTCGCAGTCTTACCGAAAGTATGCGCGACATTGTGCACGGCATACTTCAGGATCTGCAACGTATCCGCGCGCTTGACCAACGTGTCGAAACGGGTACCGATTTCACATTGCCCGGCGGTGGCCACCTCGTGGTGATGGACTTCGGTCGGCAGTCCCATTTGCTCCATCACCAGGCACATCGCGGAACGCAGATCCTGCAGAGAGTCGACGGGCGGGACGGGGAAATAACCACCTTTTACGCCCGGGCGGTGTCCGATATTGCCGTCTTCAAAAACCTTTTCCGAATTCCACGAACTCTCATCCGAATCCACCTCGAAAAAGGAACCGCGCATTTCCACGCTCCAACGGACGTCGTCGAAAACGAAGAATTCCGGTTCCGGGCCGAAATAGGCGGTATCACCCACGCCCGTCGAGTTCAGATAGGCTTCGGCGCGCTTGGCCAGGGAGCGTGGACAACGCTCATAACCCTGTCCCGTGGACGGCTCGACCACGTCACAGCGGAGGTTGACCGTCTTCTCTTCGAAAAACGGATCCATCACGGCGGTATCGGTATCGGGCATAAGAATCATGTCCGATTCGTTGATCCCCTTCCATCCGGCAATGGACGAGCCGTCGAACATCTTCCCGTCTTCGAGCATTTCATCGTCGCAAACGCTCGCCGGGATCGTGACATGCTGTTCTTTACCTTTGGTGTCGGTAAAGCGAAGGTCGACAAACCGGACGTCTTCGTCCTTTATCATTTTTAGAACATTCTCAACTGACATTATGGTATTCCTCCAACCCTTTGGTCGTATGCGTCTAAGTTACGTCCTGCCGATCAACGGTATGGCGATTCGCCTTTGTGCGGAAACGTACAGGGGCCAAAACTCTGCCCTTACCTCCCTCCGGCACGCTCTGCAATCGCTCATGGATTGCTTCGACTTCGCTTCTACCCCTCGCGACAAACGCCGGCGAGCTGTACGAACTCGGTCCGCTGACCTGCATATTATATGCCATCTAGATGGTGCCATTGCAGTGCGTATCCGGGTACAAATGGGGCTGCTTCGCTCTATTCTAGTGCCGAAAACCCGGGCAACGCACCGTCGTAGTGCGTTTAGCCGGACGTCAATCGATGCTCCCCTGCGTACAGTTGGGCCAACGTTTCTCTTTCGCGCACGAGATGGATGTGGCTACCGTCGACCAATACCTCGGCGGGCCGCGGGCGCGCATTATAATTCGAAGCCATGACGAAGCCGTAAGCGCCGCAATCCATTATTGCCAATAGTTCGCCCCGCGCTACCGCCAGGTCGCGGCCGCGCGCGAGAAAATCTCCGGTCTCGCAGACGGGCCCGACGACATCGACGCGTTGCTCCTCGCGCCCTGTTACTGCCGGAAGGACGTCGTGATATGCCTCATATAACGCCGGACGGATCAGCTCCGTCATCGCCGCGTCGCAAATGGCAAAAGTCTTGATCGGGGTCTGCTTCAAGTATTGAACCCTGGTCAGGAGCGCACCGGCCTCTCCCACGAGCGAGCGTCCCGGCTCGACTACGACCTCGTATCGCGGATCCAGTACGCTGCATATCGCCTTGACGTAAGCATCGATGGCCGGCGGCGTTGCGCTCCCGTAAGCGATCCCGAGCCCGCCGCCGATATCAATGTGATCAATCGCGATACCTTCTCGGTCCAAAGCGTCGACTAATTGCATCACGCGCTCCGCGGCATCGATGATCGGCCCCACCGACGTCAACTGCGACCCGATGTGGCAAGCGACACCGGTGACTCGCAGCCCCGCTAAAGCCGCTGCTCGACGATAAACGTCCATCGCATCCGGCATCGGGATCCCGAACTTGTTCTCGTTGAGGCCGGTCGCTATGTATGGATGTGTATTCGCATCCACGTCCGGATTTACCCGCAACGCAACGGGCGCGTCGACGCCTCGAGCCGTCGCCACCGCAGCAAGCAATTCGAGTTCTTCGATTGATTCGACGTTGAAGCAGGAGATCTCGGCCGCGAGCGCCTGCTCTAGTTCGGCGCGCGTTTTGCCGACGCCGGCGAAGGTAACGGTCGTCAGGTCACCACCGGCGGCGCGCACGCGTTCCAGTTCGCCGACGGATACGATATCGAACGCGGCGCCGAGGCGAACCAAAACGTCGAGCAGCCCGAGATTTCCGTTCGCTTTTACCGAGTAGCAAATCTGGTGCCGGCGTTGATCGAATGCCGCGCTGTACGCTGCGTAATTGGATTCAATGACCGCGCGCGAATATACGTAGCAAGGAGTCCCGTGAGCTTCAGCCACGGCAGCCATCGGGACGTCCTCGACAAATAGTCGATGGTCCTTATAAATGAACGACACGGGAATTTCCCCTGCGGGTTAGTGTGTTGACTCAAAAACGATCTTCCAAACGCAACGCGAACTCAACAACCCGGCAACACGCGAGGTTGTTCGAGCCCCCTCGACCGCCATCGCTAAGCCAACTCGGCGAAACCGATGGGTGGTGCCTATTCGGGCCCCGAGATCTCGCTAGTCAGCATACCTGGCGGCAGCGTCGTCCGGAAGATACAGATCGCCTTTCTGCCCACACCCAATAACAAATAGCAGAATAAAAACGAGCGCAATTGCGGTCACAATCCGCGCCGGCATTCGCAATGGCATTTTAGTCATTTTCCCCGGGAGTCTGGTCTACGTTTTTGGAACCTATCTCGAGTAAACAGTTTCGCGGCTTTCCGGAAATGCTACACGAAGTCGCCTGCGGAAAACCCTTGTATCGCCGGTCGTGCAGATCCGGCACCGCAGCTAAAACGACCTTTCCCCTATGATACGGTTTTCAGATACAGTTGCCTATTCTCGACGAACCTGAAGGACAACATGGCGACAAGACTCGAGCTTATTACGGTCGAGCCCGACGGTCCGCCGGATGCGAGCGTCATCTGGCTCCATGGTCTGGGCGCAGACGGATACGATTTTGAGCCTATCGTCGCCGAATTGGGCCTGGGCAAAGGGTACGGGATCCGCTTTCTCTTTCCCCACGCCCCGGTCCGTCCCATAACCATCAACGCCGGCATGGAAATGCGCGGCTGGTACGATATCGACGAACAGGGACTGAACCAACGGGTCGACGAACGGGGGATCCGCGAGTCGGCGGCGGCGGTCGCGGCGTTACTCGACGCGGAGATCGCAACCGGTATCGACAATAGACGCATCGTGCTCGCCGGTTTCTCCCAGGGTGGGGCGATCGCGCTGCATCTTGGCTTGCGCTATCCGCAACGGCTCGGCGGGATCCTTGCGCTATCGACCTATTTACCGCTGAAAGATACGCTGAGTTCGGAGGCGGACGCGGCGCAAGAAAGTCTTTCGATATTTTTCGGCCACGGCAGCTACGATCCGCTCATCCCCGAAGCACTCGGAAGCGACAGCGCGCGACTACTCGAAGCTGCGGGTTACGTCGTTGAATATCACACCTACCCGGTGCAGCACACGGTCTCGCAAGAAGAAATTCGTGATATTTCCGGCTGGCTCGTCCGCCGACTGCCGCCGGGTTGAACGCCCGGTAGCAACCGCGTTCGGCGCCACCGAGCCGTTTGCGCTCGAGGCTCGGGGGCGCAGCCGACAATTTTTTGACTCGCCGGGCGAGACCTGGCAAGAAACGCGGCCGGGCAGATGCTGGTTTACGACAGATCGAGCGTAGCGGTTGCAATGGGCAAAAGGTTCGGACGAAAATGCTCCTAACGATCCACTAAGGAGAACCGTCATTCCATGAGCAAAAATATTGTTTCCGTCACCGACGACTCTTTCGACAACGATGTATTGCAATCAACCAAGCCGGTTCTCGTCGATTATTGGGCGGAATGGTGCGGTCCGTGCAAGATGATCGCCCCGATACTCGAGGAGGTGTCCGGTGATTACGACGATAAGCTAACGATCGCAAAACTGGACATCGACACTAACCAGGGCACTTCAATGAAATACAGTATCCGTGGCGTTCCGACATTGATGTTGTTCAAAGACGGGAACGTGGTTGCGACTCACGTTGGCGCTTTGTCAAAATCACAACTGACCGCGTTTATAGACGGCAATATTTAGACCCCGACTGCCAGGTGGCGCAGGAGGTATTCGCCGGCCAATAGTCAACCAAAGATAATTGCTAGACGCCGCCTAGCCAGCATGCTATGTTTTAACTATAGCGTGAAAAATAACCTTTCCAGGCGCTATCCCGTACTCAATAAAACCACTTCTTTCAACTAGCCGCGCAGGCGCGTGCGCGATACCAGCCCCGACCAATCACATGATGAACCTAACCGAACTGAAGCAAAAACCGGCATCCGAATTAGTGGAGATCGCGGACGATATGGGCCTCGACGGAGTAGCCCGCTCGCGCAAACAAGACGTCATATTCGGCATCCTCAAGGCTCACGCGAAGAAAGGCGAAGATATTTACGGCGATGGCGTTCTCGAAATCCTTCAGGACGGTTTCGGGTTCTTGCGCTCAGCCGATTGTTCCTACCTCGCCGGACCTGATGATATCTATGTGTCACCGAGCCAGATCCGACGCTTCAACCTCCGGACCGGCGACACGATTTCGGGCAAAATCCGGCCGCCTAAAGATGGGGAACGCTATTTTGCTCTACTCAAGGTTGGCGAAATCAACTTCGAGCCGCCGGAAAATGCGAAAAATAAGGTTCTCTTCGAAAATCTCACGCCATTATTCGCCCAAGAACGTCTAGCGCTCGAACTTGGTAATGGCAGTACAGAAGATCTGACGCCCCGTGTTATCGATTTGACGGCTCCGATCGGTAAAGGCCAACGCGGCCTCGTCATCTCTCCGCCGAAAGCCGGGAAGACGATGATGCTGCAAAGCATCGCGCACTCGCTGGAAGCGAACAACGCGGACTGCTACTTCATGGTACTGCTGATCGATGAGCGTCCGGAAGAAGTCACTGAGATGCAACGGTCGGTGAAAGGCGAGGTGATCAGCAGTACGTTCGACGAACCCGCGAGCCGCCATGTGCAAGTTGCCGAGATGGTGATCGAAAAGGCCAAAAGACTGGTCGAACACAAGCGCGACGTCGTAATATTACTTGACTCGATAACCCGGCTCGCCCGTGCTTATAACACCGTCGTGCCGTCATCCGGAAAAGTATTGACCGGTGGCGTCGATGCAAATGCGCTACAGCGCCCGAAACGATTCTTCGGTGCGGCCCGCAACATTGAAGAGGGCGGCAGCCTCACGATTATCGCAACCGCGCTCGTCGATACGGGCTCCCGCATGGACGACGTCATTTATGAGGAATTCAAGGGCACCGGTAACATGGAAATCCACCTCGATCGTAAGATCGCCGAAAAACGGATTTTCCCGGCCGTCAATATCAATCGTTCAGGGACGCGGCGCGAGGAGCTCCTCACGAAGCCCGACGAGCTGCAAAAGATCTGGATACTGCGGAAATTGCTGCACCCCATGGAAGAAATTGCCGCTATGGAGTTCTTGCTCGAACGCCTGAAAGCAACAAAAAACAACGCCGAGTTTTTTGATTCGATGAAACGCTAGCCCGCCTGTTGCATCAGCATCGCGAGAGCCGGCGGGAAATGCTCTTTAGCGGTCGCGCCCTACCCGGGCGGCCAATTGAAAGCGCGACCGCCTAACACGTGTACGTGAATGTGGAAGACCGTCTGACCCGCCTCAGAACCGTTATTCACGACTAATCGAAACGCGTCACCGTAGCCCCGTTCGCGGGCAACGGCGGCGGCGGTTCGGAGCAAATGCCCCAAGACTTGCTCGTCTTCCTCGGCCGCATCGGACACTTTCGCCAAGGGCTTTTTCGGTACGACCAACGCGTGCAGTGGCGCCTGCGCATTGATGTCATTAAAAGCGATGCAGATATCGTCCTCGTAAATGATGTCTGCCGGGATCTCGCGTTCGATTATCTTTGTAAATAGGGTTTTTTCGCTCATCACGGTGCTTCCTGTTCAAGTTTCTGCCGCCGCCGCACTCGATCGGCGCGGCCCGCCAATCCTTATCGCCGAAAGGCGCGGAAACCTTGCGTCCGATTCAACGGCGGCGCGGCGCAAAGACCGCGCCGTTCTTATCCCAAACGATGTCTCCTGATCGCAAAGGGAACGCGCCCCGTTTCCGATCCTCAAAGTAAAATTTCAATGTATGCAGGATCGTCGGGAACGCCAAATCGTCCCACGGGATTTGATCTTCCCGATATAAGCCGCATTCGAGGCTTTCTTCGCCCGGGGAAAAATCCAAATCGGCTAATTTCGCGCGGAACATCATGTAGACCTGACTGGTGTGAGGGATACTAAAAACGGTATAGAGATCGACGATTTCGACGCGCGCATTGGCCTCCTCCAATGTCTCGCGCGCCGCTGCTTCGAAGGTCGTTTCCGCATTTTCCATGAAGCCTGCCGGGAGGGTCCAATAGCCGTGGCGGGGCTCGATGGCACGTTTGCACAACAGTACCGTGTCGTTCCATTGTGGGATACAACCTGCCACGATTTTGGGGTTATCGTAAAAGACCGTGTTGCACTTGGAGCACACGTGCCGCGGACGATTATCGTCGGGCGGAACTACCCAGCGAAGCTCGTCGGAACCGCAATGGCTGCAAAAATTCACGCTAAACGCAATTCCCCGCCTCTACTTAGGCGGAAACGGACGCGACCGTGCGGACACACGGTCTCAAAATGCCTTCTAGCGCAATTCATCTTCCAAGTATACCCAAACATTTTCCAGCATTTTTGATTGGGCCCTGGCGTTCGGGTGAAGCCCGTCGTTTTGCATCAACGACCGGTCCAATACGACGTCGTGCAGAAAGAACGGCACCAGCCGAACGTTGTCGAGTTCACCGAGGCGACCGTATAAGCGGTCGAATTGCTCTGTGTATGCCGGCCCGTAATTGGGGGGTACCCGCATCTCCAGGAGCAGCGTCCTTGCACCGGCCACGGTAATCAATCTACACATGTCGAGAAAATTTCGCTCCGCTTCCGTGACGGGGATCCCCCGCAAGGCATCATTCGCCCCTAACTCGACCACGACGACCGCGGGGCGATGACGCTTTAGCAGGCGCGGCAGGCGGGCGAGGCCACCGCTGGTCGTCTCACCGCTGATGCTCGCGTTTTCGACGCGGTAGACGTAGCCGTTTTCAGCCAGTCGCGCCCGCAGCAGCGCGGTCCACGATTGCTCGATTCCGATCCCATATCCCGCGCTCAAACTATCGCCGAGCACGAGGATCGCATCGCCGGATGCTGCGGCCGATCCGGCGAGCCACAGGATCAGACATAATAACCCGATGGAAAAACGAGCTCCTACCGAAGCAATTCTCGTAGAGAACATATCGAAGACCTACTCCACGCCCGATGGGCTTCTGAAGGTCTTAGATGATATCAATTTTCGCGCTGAACAATCGGAGTCAGTCGCCATCGTGGGCGTATCCGGCTCCGGCAAGTCCACGTTACTCGCGCTCCTGGCGGGCCTCGATCTCCCGACTAGCGGTACGATCAAAATCCATGGCGAAAACCTCACGGCCGCAAGCGAAGACGAGCGAGCCTGGTTGCGGAATCGATATATCGGATTTGTTTTCCAACAATTCCACTTATTGCCCAATTTGACCGCGTTGGAAAACGTCGCGCTGCCGCTCGAACTTAGAGCAGATGCAAAGGCCGGCGTTCACGCCCGAACCGCGTTAGTCCAGGTCGGACTCGGCGGTCGTTTGCAACACTATCCGCGGCAGCTATCGGGCGGCGAGCAACAAAGAGTCGCGCTCGCCCGCGCCTACTGCTCGCGTCCACGGATCCTTTTTGCGGACGAACCGACCGGAAATTTGGATGCCAAAACCGCCGGAAACATTGCCGATCTCTTGTTCGAACTAAACGACGAATACGCCACTACGCTCGTGGTGGTCACCCATGATGAAGGCCTGGCCGCTCGCTGTCGCCGCCGCGTGCGGCTCCTGGGCGGGCGGCTGCTAGCGAGTTGACGACGCGTTTATGTACAGCCGTCTCGCTATGTTCCTGTTGCCGCCGCTACGCGCGTTTCGACGCGATATAGGGGACCGTCATTTCGCCGTGATCGGCGCCGCAATCGTGATCGCAGTCGCCAGCGTCACCGCCGTCGACATGTTCACGGATCGAGTCCGCAGTGCCCTTACGCGGCAGTCGAGCGCTTTGCTCGCCGCGGATCTGGCAGTGATTTCGAACTATCCGCTTCCGGCGGCTTATGATGAATACGCTGCAACGCTCGAATTGAAATCAACCCGGACCCTGTCGATGCGCAGTATCGTGGCTGTCGGCGACAAGCTCCAGTTGACGGAATTGAAAGCGGTCTCCGTTGGATATCCACTTCGCGGCGAAATCCTTTTGGCGTCGAAAGCGTTCGCACAGCCGCATGCTAGCGCGGAGATACCAACGCCCGGGACAGTATGGGTCGAGGCTCGATTGCTGCCCCTTGTCGGGATCAAGGTGGGCGAACGCATCCGTGTCGGGGCGGCGGATTTCGTTGTCTCGAAAATCCTCGTCCTCGAACCGGATCGGGGCGGCGATTTGTTCAATATCGCACCGCGCGTGATGCTGAACCGGGCGGACATCGAAAGCACTGCCCTGATCGCACCGGGTAGCCGGGTGCGTTACAGTCTGCTCGTCGCGGGAGAGCAGAAAGCCGTCGACCGATATGCGGCCGGCCTAGCGCTGAGACCGGGCGATCGAATGCTCTCACCTAAGACCGCGCGCCCCGAAATTCGGAACGCGCTAAACCGCGCCGAGCAATATCTCGGTCTCGCGGCCTTTACCACTATCGTCCTAGCCGGTGTCGCCATTGCGCTGGCCGCGAGAAGCTTTGGCTCGCGACACAAGGATACCGTCGCATTGCTTCGCACGCTCGGCGCAACCCGACATTACGTGCTCGCCTATTTTTTGGTCGAGATCCTGCTGCTCGGTATCCTGACCGCTATGATCGGCGCCTTGCTGGGAACCGCCTGTCAGGAAGTGATCGCGCTCTCGATGTCGGGCTGGACGCAAACGGAGTTACCACCGCCGACAGCCGCGACAGCGTTGCGTGCCGCTTTAACCGCGCTTATCGCGCTGACCGGTTTCGCGCTCCCGCCGTTGATGAATCTACGCAATGTCCCGCCGCTGAGAGTTCTGCGCAGCGACGCCGACGCAAAACCCAACAGCAAATCGACGGTAGTCGTTTACGCCGTCGCGGCCAGCGCGTTCATAGCCCCTTGGCGCGACGGGAATTGGGTCGTCACCTTATGGTCGCTTCTGGGGCTGGTTATCTGCCTGGCCGCGCTTGTCCTCGCTACATCAGTGACGACCAGGCTGATCGCACGGCTGCGTGGTCGCCGCTCACTTCTCTGGCGCTTTGGCGTCGCCAACGTTGTCCGCCGCGGCGCTCTCACGGCCGTACAAATTGCGGCGCTGGGCCTCGGCCTGATGGCGCTACTTGTCCTCGGAATCGTCAGAAATGATCTCCTCGACAATTGGGTCGAGAGTCTCCCGCCCGATGCGCCAAATCAGTTCTTGATCAACATCCAACGTCGCGACGTCGCCGAGCTCGAGTACTTTTTTGAGGTGCAAGGCCTGGCGCACCCCGCGTTCTACCCCATGGTGCGCGGGCGATTAACGGCGATCAACGAGACTGCCATAACGCCGGAAACCTACGTCGACCCGGATGCCCGGCAACTGGCCGAGCGCGAATTCAATCTGTCCTGGTCGGACGAACTCAAACCTCACAACAGAATCGTGGCCGGCCGCTGGTGGGATCAACATACGGAAACAGATCAGTTCTCCGTCGAACAAGGCGTCGCCGATACACTTGGGATGTCCCTCGGCGACTTCCTGACCTTTCGGGTCGCCGACCGCGAAATCCGAGGCCCCATTACCAACTTGCGCGCCGTCCAATGGGACTCTATGCAAGTAAACTTCTTCGTCGAATCCCCCACCACATCACTCGTCGATTCTCCGGCAACGTTCATCACGAGTTTTCGGCTGGACCCGGCAAACTATCACGTGCTCGGGGAGCTAGTACGAACCTTTCCCAGCGTGACCGTCATAGACGTCGCAGCACTCGTCGATCACGTCCGTGCGATCATGGACCGGTCGGCTTCGGCGATCGAATTTGTATTCCTGTTTACCTTGGTGGCCGGAATACTCGTACTGGTCGCGACCGTACAGGCAACGCAGGACGAACGGGTGTTTGAAAGTGCCTTACTGAAGACACTCGGCGCGAGCCGATTACTGACGATGCGGATAATGAGCGCGGAATTCTTGGCCATCGGCTGCATAGCAGGGGCAATCGCTGGAGGCGCCGCGCTCTTTGCCGGGTGGTTGATCGCAACGAGAGTTCTCGAGATCGAGTACGTGCCGGATCCGTCGGTCATACTCGTCGGTCTCGCCGGCGGCGTCGCCGGGGTTTCTCTCGTCGGATCGATCGCGGTCTACAACGCCCTCAGACGTCCGGCTGCGATTGTTTTGCGTTACCGAAACTAGCCCGCATATTTCACGAAGGCGGTCTCGAAACGGTTTACGCGCTCTGCCCATCGAGCGCTTAGCGTCATTATCGGACCGATGCCAACGGAACGGTTTGCACCTGAACGGTTTCAGGAAAAATTTGACTGTGAATCTTGGACAAATCTCCCCTGAACCCCGTTCCCTTCATGAATTATGCGGGCTAGCCCGGGAGGCGGCCCAGTTCCGAGTGACTCCGACGTTCATTTCTTACGTTTTCAATCGTTCATCGTCTTCGCGGCGCCACGGCGGTGCTACGATCGCGGCAAACTTGAGCGTTTCTGAGCCCGAGTTACTGATCCATTGCGCGCAATTCGGCGGGATAAACACGGCGTCGCCGACCGCGACTGCCTGCTCCTCGTCGCCAACGTGAACGACGCCCTCCCCCTCGATCAAGTAGTAGACTTCAGCCTGACGCAACCGATGACGGTAGGTCGTGGTGCCGGGTTCGACTTCCGCGATCGCCAACGAAAAACCCAGGTCGATGTCGTCGTTTTTGGGGTGCAGAAGTTCTCGGATCTTGCAACCGTCGTTAGCGACAAATCGCCGACAACGCGACTCCGTTTTGATCAACATTCTGTTCACCTCCGTCTATACTAGGGAACCTCTGATTAATTCTGGGACAGTCGCCCGTAGGTCCGACTACCGTCGCCCCGGACTTGTGACCTACAGGGCCGCTCTCTGGCATCGTGCCATCGCGGCATTTGTGCATCCATGCACATCAGACGTAGGAA
>PVBE010581801.1_pt1 | contig 12839 bp, 11 predicted proteins | sample 1631181 | NCBI WGS metagenome assembly PVBE01 (sample SAMN08397723, study PRJNA350692) | Marine metagenome, whole genome shotgun sequencing project. | isolation source: water | place: Pacific Ocean | collected 2012-04
AACAAGATCAAGGAATTCTGATGCTTGGTTGCCTTCGACTGCAAATATGCCCATGTGCCCGACATCGAACAGGCCAGCCGTTTGGCGAACTGCTGCGTGTTCTTTTTCGATCCCGCTCTTGTAATACACGGGCATGTCCCAGCCTGCGAATGGAACCATGCGTGCGTTGCACTGGTCACGATGGACAGCATGCAGGGGTGTTTCGAGGAGAGCGTCTGTTTCTCGTGTGTTGGTCCATACGAAACTTGGAAGCTTTCGTGGTGGTTTGGTGGGTAGAACTTCAGATCGACCCAAGAAGAACGGGAGGTGCAGATCGGGATCAGGAGGCGGTGGAAGCGCGGTTTGTTCTGACCCATGGTTTGAGAGGGCCGTCTTTGCCTCATGCGTTCTATTTGTGTCAAAAAGAGCAACGGCAGCAAGTCCGTTGATCGCAATGAAAAGATCTACGCCATCTAACGTGACTTGTGTTGTTCCTGGGCCACCTAGGCTGGAGGCGGAGGTGGCGTCAAGCACCACACCGGATGTTCGAGCGCCTTGATGAGGTGAATTTATGACGGCGATCGGTCCAACGATTTTTCGGCTTGGCTCATTTCGATCGAGAAGGACGTATCCGTCTGCGATTGCTTGCAGCCATGCTGCCATTTCCACTACTTTTCCTGGGTCAGTTACGGCGTACAAGCGGCGATCTCGAGGCAAACATTTTTCGTCAGGTCGGATGAACAAGAAGGAATGAACAGTCGCATCAGGTCCTGATACACCAACATGCATGGCTCCGCCGGGTTGTAGATCACGTACACGTTGGTTTGAGATCTCATCTGCGAACGCTAGAACACGTCGGCCCCGAAGCTCGAGAATCGTTCCAGGTTCTTCGTTTGACGCCGGGGGTGTTTGTTCAGATAGGCCACGTTTCGCCAGAGCGGTTACGTCCGCCTTTAGTTGTCTTAGCGAGCTGAACTCAATCCTTCCGCGGAAACGATTGGTCTTACGACCTGGGTATGTGATTCCAGTCATTGCGCGAAACGCGCGGCCTAGGATGCCGGCGACGGTTTCCATGTCTGAAACACCGAAGCCGCGTTGCGTGAGCCATGGTGTGCCGACCCGCACACCCGTCGGTGCTGCGAATCCGACATCCCCAGGCAAAGAATTTCGGTTGGTTACGATCCCGAGCGCATCGAGTATGCGCACAGCAGGCTCGGCTCTAAGGTCGCCGGAAACTCCCGAGCACTTGAGATCAATAACGAGTAGGTGTGTGTCAGTACCGCCGTAAGCGAGACTGATATCTGCGGCTTGCAAGGCAGTTGCGAGGGCAAGGGCGTTGGCTGTGATTTGGCGCTGTGTTGCTCGAAAGGCTTCGGTAGAGGCAAGCGCAAAGGCTACGGCCATAGCGCCGATCTTGTTGAGGTGAGGACCCCCTTGTTCGCCTGGAAATACGGATCTGTCGATCTGCCGCATGATGTCTTGTTTATGCGAAAGGATTACGGCTGCCCGTGGTCCAAATAGTGTTTTGTGTGTCGTGAAGGTCACGACATCTGCGATTCCAACGGGCGACGGATACTCTCCAGCTACCACAAGGCCTGCTGGATGGGAGATATCGGCCATCAAATATGCTCCAACTTCGTCCGCTATGGTTCGGAACCGGTCCCAATCTGGAGCCCATGGGTATGAGGTGTATCCGGCGACGATAATGCGAGGCTGCTCGCGCCGAGCGATGGTAGCGATTTCGTCATAGTCAAGACGCGCGTCTACGGACGCGATTGCATAGCTTGCCGTTTCGAATCTGCGCCCTGAGCGATTGACCGAAGCCCCGTGGCTCAAGTGACCGCCGTGAGCTAGGTTGAGACCTAGGATTGTGTCACTGGGCTTCAACAAGGCTTCGTAGACGGCGTTGTTGGCTGCAGCGCCGGATAGCGCTTGCACGTTCACGCGGATGCGATCCGCTGGGGCGATATCGTTCGCGAACAACGCGGCGCAGCGTTGTTGGGCTAGAGACTCGATTAAGTTAGTGAATTCGTTTCCGCGGTAGTACCGACGGTCTCCATAGCGTCTGTACCGCGCAAGTTGCCACTCAATGTTTGCCAAGCGGTCAGGCGTGTCACGTGTCATCGGACCGGCTGGGTAGCCCTCGGCGTAGAGGCTTGTCAAAGGTGATCCCAATGCTGCGCGGACGGGAGCCGGAGTGATGCTTTCGGAAGGAATCAATACCAGCTTGTTGTGTTGTCGACGAAGCTCATGGTCAATGAGATCGGCCATGAATGGGTCAACGTCACTGAGTGCTTGGTCGAATGCGAGATTGGAGTAGGAGTCGTTTGACATAGGGTTGGAGGAGTGATTTAGACGCCTTAGCGTACGTTAGCGAAACAAATAAGGAATCTATTCTCTGTTTTTATAGGACTATTCGGATCGTTGGACACGGGATTTCTTTGGTTGCGTGCGGTAGGTGTAATGAGGGGGCGAACGGTGTGGGATGGCTGTGAGACATCACTTTTTCATCTCTTGCAGATCCTCGCGAAGCTTGCGAGACCGGGCCTGTTGCATTGTCATCCTAACCTTCCCACCGAAGCGTTCCTCGAGCCATGGATCACCACGAACGTGGTAGCCGTTGCGCTCCCAAAACCCAGGGTTCTCGTGGTCCATGAATTCGAGTCCCCGGACCCACTTCGCACTCTTCCAGAAATAGAGGCTGGGTAACACCAAACGAAGTGGTCCACCGTGTTCGGATGTTAACGGGGCCCCATCGTGTTGTAGGGCGAACAGCACATCATCTTGGTCTAATTCGTCCAGTGTGATGTTTGCGGTGTAGCCTGGATCCGCGTGAACCATCACGAAGTGGGCTTCCGGCATTGGCCGCACACGATTGAGTATTTCTCGTACGTGAATGCCTTCCCAGAGGTTGTCGTAACGGCTCCAATGGGTTACGCAATGCACGTCGGAGGTTGATTCGATGTGCGGCAATGCTATGAACTCGTTCCACGACCACCGTAGCTCCCGTTCGACGAGACCAGTGACAGTAAAACTCCACTGGTCCATGTTATAAGCAGGTGGCTGCATATAGTGGAGGACGGGCCACTTTTCCGTTACCTGTTGGCCAGGAGGAAGACGTGATTTATGTGAGCTGGATTTTTCGGGGTTCACAAGATTTAAATTGGGATAGTGTCGCGAATCAGCGAGTCGAGAAATTTGTTCGTACCGGGACGTCTGATGTGACCGCCTGTATTGACGCTACGTGTGCATAACACTTTGCACAAGCAGTTGTGTGTCTAAGGGTGTGCCTTGGCATTACGTGTAAGGAAGAGCGTTTTAACCTACAGCTGGTGCGGCGGTGCCAAATACAGTGAGCGGGCGTCCGAGTTCGGGAGACGTATCTGCCATGGATGGGCTTTTTATGCCCGTAGGATCGCCTGACTTGTGTACGAACGTGACAGCCCGAAATGTTAAGTCGGCCAGCTTGCGTTGAATTTCTGAGGTGGGGATGAGTAGAAGGACGCGTGTGCCGTCAATGAACCCAAGGGCACCGGTTGGTGCCACAGTCGTGGGAGCGACAGACGCGCGTTTTTGCAGGCGCCAGGCAGGGGTAAGTAGGGGACGGTATATCATCTCAAACCATGTGTCAGTGAGTTCGAAGACGTCAAAGTCTCCGATTTGTGGTGCCCAATCATCGGTCGCAGCATCAGTTGCCTGCATCGTTATAGCGATCTGGAATCCATGATCAGGGTCACTGGTTGGGAGGTTATCGGAGAGGTCGATGAGGAAGACGCTGTACTTGTCACCCGTGCTCTTGTATTTAAGTGGTTTGATAATGAACCAGTGTTCTTGCAGCAACAGAAGATCAGCTTCGGTCAAATTAGCCGTTCCACTAGCGGTTCGCCGAATATCGGCAAAGGCAAGGCCATCCACGGGTGAACGATCTTGGATCGAGAAGAAATCGGCCATGCTGTCGCCATGGAATAGCAGCTGGTCGGTAGAAGTAGGAGAAATATGCAGCGTCTCGATCACTGGTTCGGAACCGACAATTACTGATCCATTGATCACATGAGTTGGGGTTTGACGTCCGCTCATAAATTGCCATTTGCTGCTGAGTTCTCCGCGTATGACGACTAGGGGGATGTTGTAAATGGTTCCGGCTCTTAGGTGGACCATTCGGGGTTGAGCGGCGATCAGATGTGCTCCACCTGAGATTTGGGTGAGATCGAGTTTGGTTGTACCGCTGCCTCCGAGGTTAATAAGGCGACAGCTTGTTCGGACAATAAGTGCACCTTTTGGGACGCTTACGAGTGGTGGGCATTCCAAGGTGACCAAAGGCGAGGGGGTGACGGAACCATCACCGTTGGTTAGAACCGGGAGTTCCAAACGGTAATCCTCGATCTCACCGAACATCCATCGTCCCCCCCCGTCCCAGACGTCGCTATCGATGGGGGTGCGCGTCAGTGCCACGCGCATCCATGATTCGTTTGGGAGACGGGTTCGAGTCCCGAGGCTAAACGCGTGACTCTGGACTTGATCTGATGTTCCTGGTGCTAGGTTGACTTCTAGATTCCGCACGGCCCACTCTGGGGTGGTGGTGTCAGGTGAGGACCAGCGGCCGTCCATGTTCATGTCAATTAGTACGTTTACATAACGTGGTCCAACGGGGGCAGATTTGGCAAGCGAAACCGTGAGTTCGAGCACTGCTTTTGCGGGTATGTTCTCCAGGTTTAGCATGATTCCAATTACGCCGTCGTCCGCAGCGTCAGCGTTGATCATGTTCGGTGTTCCGTCAGAATCCTGTGCATCGTTGGCTCCATCCTCTGTTGTCACATCCGATCCGAGCATTTCGAATCCTGTTTTGAGGACGTGTGCACCCGGGCTTGCGCTGCTCCGTGTGTCAAGTCGCGTTGGGAATCGGCCTATCACGCGAGTTCCTGTATAGCCGGCCGGATCTCCATCTGGAGCGTCGCCAAAATCTGCGGAGAGCACTTCCGGCGTTTCGGTTGTCATGAGTGCAACGGGCGGTGTAGGAGATGTCGGGATCGTTTCGTTGGTCGGGTTCGGGAGTTCTGTTGGGATCGTAGATATTGGGATGGCACTCGGTGGTAATTCAGTTTCATTTGCTGGCTGGCAGCTCGATAACAGCAACATACTGATGGAGAACGTAATTACGGTCCGCCCTAAAGTTACGGCCATTGCACACGTTCTTCGAGGCGTCACTGTTCTTGGCAGTACGCCGTAATCGTGGGTGGCACCGCTATCGTTCTGTACGTGTTAGACCTGGAAGGCGACAGTCTTGTCTTCTGGCTGTCCTTGTCCATTCGAGCGTGAAGGCGTCGTCGCAGGCGCATAGGTCGCGTAGGAATCCGTTGTCTCCCACAACGTTACCGCGACTACAGGGAAACCCTGCTCGTGAGTCTGTTCGAAAATCAGGCGAGCGAGATTCTCGGTTGTCGGGTTTTCTTGGATCACATACGCGTGTTGTCCGAGCTCAACAATGGCGTCGATCAGTGGATCGTCATGTCTGAGAATCATGCGATGGTCGAGATGCTTTGAGATCCATGCCTGCATCGTCCGCCGCACATCGCGGAAATCCGCCACCATACCCGAGTTGTTCAGAGTATTGGATGCGAGTCGGATCTCCACCCTGCCGTTGTGCCCGTGAGGTTGGCTGCACTTCCCATCGTAATCAAGGAGTCGATGCCCGAAGCAGAAGTCAATGTGTTTAACAATTTCGTACATCTCGCCATGTGCTCCTGTTACGAGACTGTGCGGCCCCCATCGACTGGGATGACCGCCCCTGTTACAAAATCGGTGCCCTGAAGCAAGAACAGCACCGTTTGAGCAATATCCTCTGGATCGCCGATACGTTGAAGAGGCGTTGCCCGGGCAACGGCGTCTATCGTCTTTTGGCTGAAATCATCGGGCATCAGAATTGGTCCTGGTGCAATAGCATTCACCGTCACGTGGGGCGCAAGCTCTTTCGCGAAGACTTTTGTCAAGGTTACGATACCGCCTTTAGCAACAAAGTACGGTGCGTAGTTCACGTAGGGTCGGTCTACTGCCCAATCAGATATGTTCAGGATTTTGCCGTGGCCGTGCTTGCGCATATGAAGCCCGAAGAGCCAGCAGCCCAGGAAGGGTCCTTTCAGATTTACATCGATATTGTGATCGACATCCGATTCGGTCAGGTTTTCGAGCGGAGTGGGTGCATATATCGCCGCGTTATTAATTAGGACTTCTACACTTCCGAATTCCGAAATTGCAGTGTCACGAATCGATTCAACGCCCTGCTTGGTGGAGACATCAGCCTTAACGGCAATCGCCGTTACTCCCCACGAGGATAATTCCGCGGTGGCTTGCTGAGCTTCTTCGGCAGAAGTCTGGTAGTTCAGTACGATGTTTGCGCCGTGCTGAGCGAGCACAGTTGCAATGTGCCGGCCAACACGGCGTGCGCCACCGGTGATTACGACGGTTGCCTCAGCCAGTTTCATCGTGCGAAGTATCCCGACGCCAATAAGGGTATGGATTGTGTTCGGATAATCCGATGCATCATACGTTGAATACAGCAGCCTCCGATGGCGTCTATCCTAAGATTGGATCTTATGGCAGACACTCCGCCAGTGAAAGATCCTGTGGCTGCGCTCGTTAGCGGCCTTGATAGTTGTGTGATGGTTGGGTTGCTGGCGTGTGAGGACATACCTGTCACCCCGATCTTCGTGCGTAGCGGGTTGCGTTGGGAAGACGATGAATTTGCGGCCCTGAAACGTTTCTTTAAGGCTCTTGACAGTGTAATGGTGCGATCTATTGTCGAGATCTCGATGGATGCAGTCCCGTTCTATGAATCCCACTGGAGCACAGGATCTTTTGATGTCCCGGATGCTCAGCAGCCAGACGAAGCTTGGTACTTGCCGGGCAGGAATCTTCTTTTGCTAAGTGCTGCTGCGTTGTATGGGGGAACACACAACATTGGACGCTTGGCTATAGGGTTGCTCGGAAGCAATCCGTTTGCGGACGCGACACCAGAATTCCTTCGGAGTTTCGAATTAATGGCCGGTCTTGCGATGGATACGAACTTCGACGTGCTTACACCGCTTGCGGGAATGCACAAAGCGGACGTTGTTCGTGCCGGTCGATCTTTTCCAATCGGTGATGTGTTGTCGTGTGCGAGCCCCATTGACGGGCGGAACTGTGGTATCTGTGGCAAATGTGGCGAGAGACGACGTGGATTTGTCGATGCGGGTATCGATGATCCGACTCGGTACATGAACCATCTGGATCTTTAGCTGATGGGCTTGTGGATGGGTGTGTGAGTTGCGGTCCATAGTTCCTTTAAGTTGCTGACGGCGACGCTTGGGAACGGATTAAATCGAGAGACTTCCTGAACCTGTAGCTGAGAAGCGGACAGTACGCTTGTTACATCTGATGGCTCGAACCAGCGGGCCTCGAGCATATCGTCGATTGGAGATAACCCCGGTCGTTCGATTCGTATCTGCATCGTTGTATATGGACCGTTAGATTGGAAGCTGCGATGTAGCGCAAAGCCTTGACCGTGCTCGGTTACGGAATTGCGCCAAAGTGTTTCAAACGCAATCTGGGTGTTCATGTCGAAGACGAACACGCCGCCAGGACGCAGATGATTTGCAACTCGCGTAAATGTTCGAGACAAATCTTCAAGACTCAAGAGATGATTCAGGCTTGCATACAAGCAAGTAATGGCGTCTACGGGACGTTCGACATCGAGCGACCGCATATCGTCTTGAACGAACCTAACGGGTTTTCCAGAGTCTCGGGCACGAACACAAGCCTGTGCGAGCATAGCTGGTGAAAGATCCACGCCCAGAACATGTGTTTTGCCGTGAGATTGAAGCAGTGTATGGGTACCGGTGCCGCAGGCGAGGTCGATAAGGCGCTCGGGTCGTCCAACATACCGGGCTAGTTGCTGATTGACGCGCGGCGCGACGAGGATCGCGTAGTCGAGACCATATAGCCTTTGCCATGCGTCATAGATTTCAGCGAAGGATGTGTATGGCTGGTTTTGAACCACTCGTGGTTTCGTAGTCAACTATTTGGTTGTAACCATTGCGGAACATCGCCGTTGGTAATGCTGGAATCCCAGTCTCGTGAATCAATAGCCAGATTCTCACCATCCAGTCGGTCGGTGATGAGTATGGGGGTTCGGACGCCACCGTCTTCTACAGTGATGGACTGAGCAATTACCGATTCGGCCCCGTATACATTCAAGTCAGCCTCGACACACTTCGCTTCGATTCTCTCGGCCCGCACGGTCTTGCCTCGAACATGGGCGGCTTGAAGGGTTTCAGTGACTTCAATTTCCTTTTCTGCCGAGATGACCGTGTTTGTGGCCTCAAGCGTTCGTCCATAGATGGCAGCGTCTACGATTGTCTCGCCGGAAATGTCTAGTTTCGATCCTTCTAGGATGATTCTGAATCCAGGGAAGATTATTGGTGTGTCAATGCTATTGGTTGTCTCGGGAATTCGCAGGACGGGTTCGCCCTCAATCTCTTCGGTCGTCGCGCCTTCCGGGACGATCGATCCATGTGGTGATTCGACTTCCTTAATTTCTTTGTAGAAAACGTCGTCGGCCATCGGGTACCCTGCAAGTGTCGGCCAGAGTAAGCATATCCTCTCTGCAGCAAATATCGACCTTTACGATTTACCGCTGTAGATAATCTTGAGCAAGAGAGTTGATAGCGGCTTGATCAAGACGGTACGCAGGTCCTTGGCGTTGGCGTGATGCTTCATAGAGTGTGATGGCCACTGCGACTGAGACGTTGATGCTGCGCACCATGCCTATCAGCGGGATAGTAAGACTCATGTCAGCTGCCGAAAGAGCGGTTTTCGATAGTCCACGATGCTCATTACCAAACCAGATTGCTATCCGCTGACCGTTCAGGGGCGCATCGGGCAAAGGTATAGCAGTTTTGTTCGGACTGGTTGCAACGAGTGTGTGACCGGTCGAACGCAGCAGGTCTATGCACGCGGATGTTGATTGGTGCGTCGTGAATTCGATCCACTTGTTTGCTGACGACGAACTTGATTTTCCGATACGTCGAGGGTTGAATACGGGTTCCTCGACAAAAATTAGGTGTACTTGATAGACACCGAAGGCATCACAGCTCCGTAGGGCGGCTTCGACGTTATGGGGGTCATGAATATCCTCGAGGACTATAATCAGACCCGCTTGGCGCGTGCTCGCAACTTCAGCTGTGCGTTGGCGGCGTTTATGTGTCGGCATCTGGGTTCGGCTTTCCGGGGTCAGGGAAGGGTGGTTGTGTATCTAGGGGATGGGTTCGAGAACTTTTGGATTGATGCACCACTTGGGAGCGCTCCCGCCCAGGACTCGGCTGATCTCGTCGGCGCAGTGGATTGCAGTTCGTACTGCTGAATCCATCGTGATGCCAGCGACGTGGGGCGAGAGCATGACATTGGGGGTGGAAAGCAATGGACTTTCAACGGGCGGTTCGTGTTCGAATACATCTATTGCGGCGGCGGCCAGCGTTCCATTCGTAAGGGCGGCAGCAAGTGCGATTTCGTCAACGACTGATCCACGGCACGTATTCACCAGCACCGCGTGTGGTTGCAGGTAAGAAAGTCGATTGGCGTCGATTAGGTGATGCGATTCTTTTGTAAGCGGTGTGTGCAAAGTGACGATATCTGAGCGTTTGAGCAGGTCCTCTATGGTGGAAGTTTGTTCACCACCGGATGCGCAAATCACCTTGGCCGATACATACGGGTCATACACTAAGGCTCGCATATTCAGGCCGTGTACGAAGGCCTGTAAAACTCGAAGCCCCACGCGGCCCCCGCCGACAATCCCAACCGTGCGGTGGGCCAGTTCGTGAACAGGTACATCATCTTCATCGCGCCATCGACCGGTACGCACGATGACATTTCGTTCGTGGAGTCGTTTCACGAGCGTCAGCGCAGCTGCGACGGCAAATTCAGCTACTGAGGCGGCATTTGCCTCTGCGGTAATGCAGACTGGAATACCCCGCTGGGTAGCGTGATCCACATCTACACTGTCAACCCCGACCCCGTGCTTCTGGATCAGGCGCAGATTTTGTGCTGCGTCGATGACTTGTGCAGTGATCGGTGCGACTCGTACGACGATCGCCTCAGCTGGCCGGGCAGCTTCCAAGATCGATGGTTCGTCCGGTCGGCTTGGATGCATCACTGTCGCGAAGCGGTTCAGTGCGTCGATGCCCTGCGAGGCAATAGGTTCCGTAACGAGAACGACGGGGAGCTCAGCGTTGCGAGTCATGATGGGAGAGGATCAATCAGTGAAACTGGAGGCCGTTGAACCAGATGTGTGTACTTGAGTGCATTTCCAGTATTTAACAGAACGACCCGCTCATCGCGGCTTATGTCACCACGGGCAATTAAGCGTGTAAGTGCAGGAATGAGAGCAGCGCCTTCCGGGGCTATCAATAAACCCTCGGACGCTGCAAGTTCTTGCATACCGTCAACGAGTTCATCCTCGCTCACGGCGACTGCCGTGCCATTAGTTTCTCTGATAATCCGGAGTATCAAGCGGTGGGCGAATGGGAGTGGTACCAGGAGACCATTTGCGCAGGTTTGAGGATTAGTGGCGGCTACTGCGTGATCTGAACCGGATTCGAGAGCATCGACCAGTGGACAGCAGCCGGATGTTTGTACAGCAACTAGCCGTGGTGCTGTGCCTTTGAGCCAACCAAGCTCTGCAAGCTCCCGCATTGCTTTCCATACACCGATTAGTCCAACTCCGCCCCCGGTTGGATAGATCACGACGTCTGGTGGGTCCCAGTCAAAGGCTTCGGCGATCTCAAGCCCCATCGTTTTCTTTCCTTCTACGCGATAAGGCTCTTTCATTGTTGAGGCATTGAACCACCCAGCGTCGTTACTCCAACCGGCGATGATCTGTCCGGCGTCGCTGATGACCCCACGAACTTCCGTTAAATTCGCTCCATACGCGACGCACTCAGCCTTGATGGGATCCGGTGTATTTTCCGGCATGACGATATGAAGGGTGATCCCCCAGGCTGCGCAGTAGGCTGCCCATGCGCTACCCGCATTACCTGCGGTTGGAATGGCGATCTCACGTACACCTAGCTCGAAGGCGCGTGCAACACCCACAGCCGCTCCCCGTGCCTTAAATGTTCCGGTTGGATTGGTGCCTTCGTCCTTTAGCCAAAGCTCTTTCAGTCCAAGCCGTTCGCCCATGTGGTGCAGACGAAGCATCGGTGTTGTGCCGGCGCCAAGGTCCGGCGCACTTAACGGGTCGTCCAAGGGAAGTAGCTCACGGAATCTCCAGAGATCGTGCCGACGTTCACGAATTTGATCGGGGTTGACGGCATGTCGAACCAGATCAAGATCATATTCGGGTAGCAGTGTGGCCTTGGCCCCATGACTTACCGTGTGGAGCTGTGATGGATCATGCGATTCACCGGATTCCGAACAACGGAGGCTGGTCAGGAATGAACGAAACGAGTCCTCATTCATAAACGAATACCGGGTGGTGGTATGTGGTGAACGGGGGAGCCTAGCGTATGCTCACGTGGATGTGTGGTCGAATGGAAAAGTTAGACCATATTGCCCATGTTGCTGCGTCCGGGTCCGGATAGCAGCGGGTGAAATGATGGGTCGTAATTTCCGTGTCAGAAAATCAAGACGAACGGGGTGGTTCCAGTCCGAGTACGCCCATCAGCATTGTGCAGCGAGGGGGATGCTTGATTATTGTTTGGGTGACGCAGGAAGCTGAACCGCGTTTACCGAGCGTTCCCTATCGCGGGTTTATATCGGTGCGCGGTAGATTGGGTGATCCGGAAGTTGTCTGACGAGATGCGACAGTCCATGTTGAGGTACCACAATGCGCGTGTCGTGATTTTGACGGCGTTTGTTCTTGTGCTGGTTCTAGCGGCGTGTGCGGGCGAAAAATCTCGCGAACAGGGTTTGGTGGACAAGGCGCGAATCGTTATTGATGCCGAATTTGGTTCGAGCAGCGTACGGGGCGAGGGGCGTCAAAACATTTGGATCATGCGGTCAAGCGGTTGGGAACCTTGTCCAGAGATGTTCGGGGCAGAAACCGCGCCGGAAACATGCTGGATCCGGGTCTTCATCGATGACACGCAGGTTGCCGTTGTTATGCCTGAGCCTGATGGAACTTTTGGTCCGTTTCCTGTGGCCATTCACTTCGATGTGCTTGATTTCTCACCTGGCATGCACGAAGTCTGGATGTTGCAGAGTGGCCGGTTTGAAATTCGTGAGACAGTAGGGGCGAAACTACGTGTCGAAAATTCCGTTGCTGGTGCTGCGTCCTAGTTAGACAGGTGACGAGTTATAGCCATTTGATGGTGCAGCCAACTGGAGTAGTGTTAACCACACTAAGATCCGAACCTGTGGTAAGGCTATCGAGGGCGTCTCGCATCCAGTGTTGCGACACCTCATCTTCGTTTGAATTGTCGTCTACGGCACCGTGGTATTGAAGCTGTTGGTCGGTGTCGAGGACAAAAACTTCAGGCGTTCGCTCGGCTCCGTATGACCGTGCCACGTTCTGCGAACCATCGAAGAGATATGGGAACGGATAATTATGGGATTCGGCTCGAGCCTTCATTTCATCAAAACTGTCTTCGGGGTACGCAACTGGATCGTTTGCGCTAATTAGGGCAAACCGAACGTTACGATTGCTGTACGTGTTGGCGGCGGAAATCAGTCGGTTTTCCCAGGCTTGCGCATACGGGCAGTGATTGCAGGTGAACACGATCACTGCAATAGACGCGCCAGCGAGGGATTCCAGTGTGATGGATGAACCGTTAGTCGCTGGAAGATTGAAGCTTGGAGCAGTTGCTCCTATGGGGAGGGCCGTCATGCGTTGG
>PVBE012179412.1_pt1 | contig 12839 bp, 14 predicted proteins | sample 1631181 | NCBI WGS metagenome assembly PVBE01 (sample SAMN08397723, study PRJNA350692) | Marine metagenome, whole genome shotgun sequencing project. | isolation source: water | place: Pacific Ocean | collected 2012-04
CAGAAGCAGAATCAGAAGCAGAATCAGAAGCAGAATCAGAATCAGAAGCAGAATCAGAAGCATTGACAACACTAGGTACGCGGCTCGGTACCGCCCCGGAAATAATGGGGCGGTCTGGATTTCCCCCCATGTGCGTCAAGGTTACTTCCGTATCCTGGTACAGAGGGTAGTGCATGCCCTGGCTGCTTTGAGAATCCGCGTAGGGTTGGGACATTCGCATTCGGCTGGAAGAGTTGTTTTCGCGATCGAGCGAGAGTTGAACCTTGTATTTTCCACTAGAATCTATGTCCGGGATCGAATCGCTGGGAGCAACTACTTTCGCGCGCAGAACCCCTGGAACGGTCGGCCATTCCGTTATCCGCGGAGGGCAGAAGGATACATCCGAAGGAATAGAGGTAAAGCTGTTCGTATAGCTTCCACTTTTCTGGACAAGTGTTCCGAAATTGAATCCCTGTACCCCATGGTGATTTACTTTTAGCACGAGGTATTTATTTGCGAAGGAACTTCCCGGGTGTCCCTCCAATTCCCAGAGGGTTCCCGCCGAAAGGACGCAGTTGGAGGTTCCGGAATAGAGGGTTTCCCTTGCGAGCAATTCTGTCGACCGAATGGCGGCGAGAAACTTCCCTTCCTCGGTCGTTTCGTAATTGTTGTTGTACTCGTAGACCGTACCTTCGGAGGTCGCCTTTACGGTGGCGGTGCATTCGAGATTGAGGTCTGGATTGTCCCACTTATAATCTTTGAGAACGACTTCTTTGGGAACCGGATTTTTTCGACAGGAAATGGTAAAGACTCCCGGCAGGTTCGCAGCGAGTGACCCCTCTGTTACGTCTCCCCGGTAATTGAGGAATTTACTCTCTTCCGCGAAAGAGTCGAGTTTGTCGGTGAACACGATCACTTCATTCGATCCGCTCTGATCGAAAAGGTAAGAGATCCCGTGATGCTCCAGCCATCGTGAAAGAAAGTCGAAGTCAGATTCTTCATATTGAACGGTGTAGTCCTGCTTGGGAGCATGCGTTCGGGTCGAAAGGTCGAATCGGAAGTCTGTCGTTTCTTCGAGTCCGTGCGGCTTGAGGATCTCTTTGGTCAAATCTTCGACCGATTTTTTGTTGGCCCCTTCCTCGACGAATACCCTGTTCTGCACGGTCTGTTTCAATTTCCATATCTGGGGGACAAGTTGGGCGGTATAGAGATGTCCTTCGGCAGAATGTCCCGTCTGTTCAAAGAAGGCGAGTCTTCCGTGGAAAATATTGTATCGGGGTTGGCCTTCTCCCGGGTCCAGGCTCCTGATCTGTAGCCATCCAGGGCTGGCGAGGATCTTTTCCAGGTCAAGATCTCCATCGGCGCTGAGGAGTGTCAGGTCGAACTGGTAGGGGGTGGAGACTTCTTCTTTTCCCTCGACGTTCATCACCAGGAGCGTTCCATGCCCCTCTCCTGGAGAGGAGTAAGGCCCATCTACCGTCTGCGAAAAGAAGGAATAGGAAGTGGATAGGATATGCTCTGCCATAGGTTCACCCTCGTTATGGAAAGTCAGAGGGTTCAGGATACGGCAGAGGGTTCGATCTGACAAGATTCCGGGGAGTATTGTACTTTTTCTCCGGGAGCAGTAAGATCTGCGCCATGACGATCCTTGCCGGTTTTCTTGCCGCAGCCCTCTGGGGCGACGATCCTAAAATAGAAAAAGGGGTGGAAGCTCCCGATTTCCAGGTACAAAACCAAAAGGACGAGACCGTTAAACTCTCTTCTTTCCGGGATAAGAAGAATGTGCTCCTCGCTTTCTATCCGATGAATTTCACGCCGGGTTGAACCCGCGAGATGAAAATGCTGCGGGACAGCATGAAGACGTTCGAGGAGGCCGATACGGTCATCCTCGGGGTCTCGGTCGATTCGGTTCGATCCCATAAAAAGTTCTGCGCCAGTCTCGGTCTTGAGTTTGATCTTCTTTCAGATCGGGACAAGAAGATGCATAAGGCGTACGGCTTTGGACGTTTTTCCCGTTCTCTCGTTCTCATCGACAAGAAGGGCGTTATCTTTTATGTCGACAAGAAGTACAAGATGAAGCAGGAGGAATGGGACGAGCTTATGAAGGCGGTAAAGGAGGTGGGGTCCTTACCGAAGTAAGAACCCCCCTCTGAGGATCATTTCTATTTCGAACCAACCGGTTTAAAGGCCTCAAGATCCGCGATCGTGCCTTTCTTCTCCTCCGAGAAGGCCGCCTCTACCGCCTGACCCGAATGAAGTTTGGTCGGGTCCTTTTCGTCGATGAAGTATTGGAACGTATTGTCCGATCCTTCAAACTGGACCATTCCATAACAGTAGGGGATGGGTCTCTGAACCCCGGTGAAAGGGTCGAGGAAAGGGAAGGTCACCTGGGTAAAGAGGAGAAGCTTTCCGCGAGGGGGAAGTTCGACAATCTTCTCCATACGCCCAAAGCATCCGGTGCAGACGACCCGGGGCGGAACAAGCGTTCGTTCGCAGTCGTCACACCGGCTCGCATAGATCTTGTGGTTCTTCAGGCCATCCAGGAAGAGGGTTCCGTATCGTCCCGCCGCGAACTGGAAGTTCAGCTGGGGCGTTGTGCGAACGGAAATCGTTTTGCTTTTCTTTTCGCTCATTTCTCCACTCCAAGAATCATCACTTCATTCCAGAACGAACCACCAAATCCAGTCGTGCAGGCGGTCTTTACGTTATCAACCTGCCGGTCACCGCACCGGCCGCGTACCTGCAGAGAGGCTTCTACTACGCGGATCAGTCCGGTCGCTCCGATCGGATTGGTACAGAGAACGCCTCCCGAAGGATTGATCGGGATCTCTCCGTCGATTCGGGCCGCACCGCTCTTCCAGAGTTCTGAGCCCTTTCCCGGTTCAGCGAGTCCGAGCGATTCGACCCAGTCGAGCGCCGCCCAGGTGCACGGCTCATACATTTCCACAACGTCGAACTCTTTTCGGGGGTTGGTGATGCCCGCCTGTTGGTATGCCTTGGCCGCGGCGATACGCAGGGAATGTTTGTATCCGGCCGATCCCTCCGCGACATCCCCGAGGTAGGTGTTGTTGTGACAGGAAGAGACCGCTTTTACCCAGGCGGACGAACGGTTGCCCGGGTCACTCGAGAAGATAACCGCGGCCGCTCCGTCTGAGGTGGGGCACATGTCGAGATAGCGAATCGGGGTCGAGAGCATCGGGGACTCGACCACTTCCTCTACCGTTACTCTCTGTTTCAAGTGTGCATGTGGATTCTTTTCTGCGTTTTCGCGGGCGAGGACGACGACGTTTGCGGCATCTTCCGGCGTTGGGTGGTACGCTTCGAGATACTGCATCCCGAAGACCGCCAGACCGCTTACGGCCCCCGCCAGGGTGGGGCGTTCATAGATCGGGTCAAAGGCGGTGACGATTCCCGTTGTCGTTTCCCCTTCTGAGTCGGAGAGTCGTTCCCATCCGACCGCCATCACATTACGGAACATACCGCTGGAGACGAGATAGTAGGCGGCTTGCGCAAGCGAAGATCCGGTCGTTCCTCCAGTGGCTACCTTCAGGTGCGGCTTTCCGATTCCTCCCGTTCCCTCCACGGCCCAGAGATCGGAGAGATGGATCCCTTCGAAATGTTCCATATTACCGACGACGATCGCATCGATCCCGTCGGGCCCCATGTCCGCATCGATCAGGGCGCGCTGGACCGCCTCATCGATCAGTTCGGGGGCACTGACATCGAGGCGGCGGGAATTATGGTCCGTCTGACCCGCTCCGATGATCGCTACCGAGTCTCCCATGATTAATTTCTCCTCAATACCCAGGCGCAGTGGGCCTGGCCGGTGAATCCTGTCATCCCGTGTGCAAGTCCGGTCGATCTGTTGTCCTGGGTCAGTCTGTTGTAGACTTCCGTGATCCGAACGAGCCCGGTGGCGAATCCCGGTTGTCCGCTCATTGCGCCTCCGGAGGGGTTAAAGCTGGGTCCTCCATCGGCAGGCAGTCCGAGTCCCTCTTTCCAGAGGAGGGTCTGGGCACTGGAGGCGTCATGAACCTCGACGACATCGAGTTCTTTTGCCGGATCTGAAATTCCGGCTTTCCGGTACGCTTCCTGGGCGACCTGGGATAAGACCCCCGGATCCCCGAGATCACGATCCCCCAGGCCATGGCGGTCCGTGGCAAATCCAAATCCATCGAGCCAGACGGCATTCGGATTTCCCTTCGCGAGTTCTTCATTTACCAACAGGACGGCACACGCTCCATCTGAATCGGGAGCGATTTGATTTGCGAGTAAGGGGTTCGCCAATACATCTTGTCCAACGCTTCTTTCGTGTGCGTTTGGATTGGCGTCAACCGCTTTGGCCGACATTTCTGCCGCCCGGGCAAGAACCTCTTCGGAGAGGCCTCTCTTTTGAAGGAATCTCCGCGCCTGCAATCCGAGCGCCATGTGATCGGTGACCCCGATCGGTCGCTGGAAGATGGGGTCGAAAGCGGCTCGTGAGATTTTCCGCGGTTCTCCTTCCGAGCATTTTGCATGGGCTGTGACGAGACAGGAATTGAATCGTCCGGAAAGGATGCGTGCCGCGGCATAGACGAGTGAGAAGGTTCCATCCATGGAGACTTTCGATGCCGATTTTCCGGCGGCGCCGGTGGCGTCTTGAATGGCGATATCCGATATGGTTCTCCCATCCAGAAAGTCACTCGAGGCATTGATGACCGTGTCGATCTTGTCGTGGGACCAGTTGGTTTTGGCAAGAAGATCCTGGACGACTTCGAACGTCATCTCCATATAGTTGGCTTCGTTTCGGCTCGCGGCATGTTTTGATTGTGCCGCTCCGATCATCGCTACTCTTTTCATGAGGTCACCTCGACCGGTTCAAAACCTTTGATATCCCGGATGGATCCTTTTCTCTTCTCGTTGTAGACCGGTTTTACTCTCATCCCGGGTTGAACCTGCGAGAAATCCTCTACGAGAAGGGTGTGCAAGAGAGCGGTATCCGCTCCGTCGAGTTGGATCAGTCCGACGATCTCTCCCTCCTCCGATACGGTCCAGGTGGTGACTTCTCCTTCGGGACCGACTTCGACCCACTCTTCACTCGTTTGGAGGCAGGTGAAGCAGCGGGGGCGGGGAGGGGTGGTGACCGTTTTACATTTCGGACAGCGAAGCCCAATGATTTTCTTCTCTTCTTTTAGTGCGGTGAGGAAGAGATCGCCTACCTGCCCGGAAGGCCAGCGGTAGGGAATCTTAATCCGACCTTCTACCGCAATCGGTTCAACCTTGTCTAATTCCATGAGAATCTCCTTTAATTTTTCAGGGTTACTTTTTGTAAGATGCAGTCCGTTCCTGTTTCCAGAATATCGCGGGGTTTCATTCCGATTTCTCCGAGGGCCCCCCCTTTGGCAAGGTGGGCTACTCCGATACAGAGGGCCCAGAGAACGAGGGCAATCCGACGACCCTCGGCGGCACGTTTTGTATTTTTTCGCCCGTTATGTAAGAAGCCCGATAATTGATCGAGCAGAGGTTCCATACGACGGCGAGCTTCCTCCCGAAGGTCGGGGGAGAGGTCCCGGGAAATATCCCCCCGGTCGAGTTGCAGAAAGAATTCGAAGATCTCCTTGTTTCCTTCGAGACATAGATTTTGAAAAACACGGGAGAAAGCTTCCAGCGCGGAAGGGAAGTCCTGGCACGATTTGAGTTCGCTCTGAAGTGTCTCAATAAAGACATCAAACCCCTGCTTCAGAAGAAGCGATGCGAAGAGGTCCGCCTTGCTCTTAAAATAGAGGTAGAGAGTCCCCTTGGCGACTTCGGCTCGCCGGCCGACTTCGTCGAGGGTCGTTCCATCGTACCCTTTTTCCCCGAAGCATCGGATTGCCGCGCTGAGGATCGCTCGGCGCTTCGCATCCTTTTCCCGGGCTCGTCTGTCAGAAGTTCCCATATATGTTGACTCTCAGTCATGAAATGACTATAAGTCATTTACCATGATAGGGTCGACAAGTCAAGAAGAGGATTTGGAATCTAAAAGGAATATTCAATATGCGAATTCATGAACTGCTTTCGAAACGTGCCCAGGAATCGCCCGACAAAACCTTTCTTCTTTTTGAGGGGAAAGAATTCTCCTATCGGGAAATGGACGAACGTTCTTCCCGCGTCGCCGCGAAGTTGATCGGTGAGGGAGTGAAGAGAGGCGACAACGTGGCCGTCTTCATGGAGAACCGGCCTGAGTTCATTCATGCCTGGTTCGGAATTATGAAAGCGGGGGCGGCGATGGTTCCGATCAATCCCGCTCTCAAGGGTCCGGAGGTGGAATACATCCGCGAAAATTCGGAAAGCCGGCTCATGTTGACCTGAAAACATTTCGATGAGGGTTTCGAAGCCGACCCGGTCGATCTTCCGGAAGGGGACGCTTCCGATCTGGCTGCGATTGTGTATACATCGGGGACGACCGGAAAGCCGAAAGGGGCGATGCTGACCCACTCCAGTTATCTCTGGGATGCGGAAGCGATTGTGAAACATGCCCGGATGACGGGGGAGGATCGGTTCCTCTGTATTCTTCCGCTGTTTCATGTTAACGCCCAGGTGGTCACAACGCTTGCTCCCATGATTGCGGGGGGGAGTATGGTTCTGACGCCTAAATTTTCTCCGATGGATTTCCTCGAAACGCTCGCGACGAGTGAGGCGACCGCTTTCAGTGGGGTCCCGACTGTATACGCGATCCTCAACAATATGCCCGGCCTGGAGAACTATGATCTTTCCCGGTTGCGGTTTTGCATTTGCGGTGCGGCTCCCATGCCGGTGGAAGTCTTTGAAACCTTCGAGAAGAAGTTCAACGCAGTCATTATGGAAGGATATGGTCTGACGGAAGGGACCTGTGCGAGTTCGGTCAATCCTCTCGACAAGAGGAAGATTGGATCGATCGGGCTGCCTCTGGAAGGGCAGGAGATGAAGATCGAGGATGGAGAGATCTGCATCAAAGGACCGAACCTGATGCAGGGGTATTACAAGAATCCGGAAGCGACCGCGGCGGCCATTCGAGATGGGTGGCTGCATAGCGGAGATCTCGGTCGGGTCGATGAGGATGGCTACTACTATATTGAGGGACGGAAAAAAGAGATGATCATCCGGGGCGGGGAGAATATCTACCCGAAGGAGATCGAAGAGGTTCTCTATCAGCATCCCGCTGTTACCGAGGCGGCGATTGTCGGACTGCCGGACGAGAAGTGGGGCGAAGAGGTGGCTGCGTTTCTCGTGACGAAGGAAGAACTCGGGGAAGAGGCGATCTTTGCCTATTGCCAGGAGAAGCTTGCCGACTACAAATGTCCCAAGAGGGTGATCTTTCGAAAGGAACTCGACAAGACCGCTACGGGAAAGATTCAAAAGCACCGGTTACGGGAAAGCGTTGCGAAATAGAACCGTTCTTATCCCATCATCGCGAAGGTGATCGTCGCCTTGGCGACGAGTTTTCCGTCCTGCGTGACTTCTCCTTCGGCGGTGGTGAGTCTTTTTCCTCGTTTGAGAATGGTCCCTTTCCCGGTGAGTGTTCCCGCCTTGGCCGGTCGCATCAAGTGAACCGTTACCGTGGAGGGGACGACCGGTTCGTTCACCGCATGGGCCGCCGATACTTCGGCGATCGTGGTCAGAACCGCAAAGTGAACCATACCCGGGACTACCTCATGTTCGGGTCGGGTCTCCAAGATGATCGAATCCCCTTCCGCCCGGAGCCCCAGTGTGCTATTAAAGTTCGCCATGGGGGGGGGGAGTATACCACCTTCCCAGGGAGAAACAATGGCGCAACGATGGCTTTTCAAAACGGAACCGTCTGACTATTCCTACTCGGATCTTGTTTCTGACAAGCGAACCGAATGGGATGGTGTGAAAAATGCGTTGGCTCGGATTCATCTCCGGAAAGTGCGCAAGGGGGATGAGATCCTGATTTACCATACGGGAAAAGAGAAGTCCGCTGTCGGAATCGCGAAGGCGGTATCGGATCCGAAGGATGACCTTTTTGATATCGTGCCGGTCAAGCCGCTCCCCAATCCAGTCCCTCTTTCCGTGGTAAAGGCAGAGAAAAGCCTGAAGGATTTTGATCTTGTACGGTTACCGCGACTTTCGGTGATGCCGGTATCCGCTTCCCAGTGGAAAGAGATTCTCCGGTTGGCAAAATGAGTCGGGCGATCCTGGTTGGGGCCGGGATTGTCGGGATGTCTGCCGCTCTGGAGTTGGCTCGTCGTGGATGGAAAGTGCGCGTCTTCGATCCTCTTGGAGGCGCCGGTCGGGGATCAACTTCGAAATCTTCGACCGTGATTCGTTGCCATTATACCCTTCCCGAAGGAGTTGAACTGGCCGCGGAAGGCCGCGCTCTCTGGAAGGATTGGCCGGCGTACACGGGACTCTCCCGTCCCCGGGCCTCCTACCAGGATGTGGGGGTGATCTTTCTTCTTCATAAGCAGAAAAAGAAGAGCGCAGCGCCTCTTGCTCTGGGAGTAAAGGCGGAGGTCTCTGGGGAAGATATCGAAGAGCGGGTTTCCATGATGAACCGGCTCGGTGTTCGGGCCGAACTCTTGGGTGCACGGGAACTTCAAAAGCGTTTTTCTCATCTTCGCGTGGAAAAGAGAGAGCCGATTGTGGGAATTTATGAGCCCGAATCCGGATACGTCGCGTATGCCCGGGGTTCTGTAGAAGATCTTCATGAAGCGGCCGAAAGGGAAGGGGTCCGGTTTCATTTCGGAGAGAGAATTCGAAAGATCGATACGACGTGGAAAGGAAGTGTACGGGAGGTGACGGGAGTCAGATCGACCCGTCGGTATCGGGCCGATGTTGTTCTCAATTGTGCCGGGCCCGATTCTGCTCGCGTAAATCTTCTCGCCCAATGTCCTTTGCCTCTGGTGACGGCACCTTTGCGTCAATACGTCGTGGAGGGGGTCTGGAAAAATCCCCCTTCTTCCCCGATTCCAGCAATGGCCGACCTGGGATTTGGATTCTATATCCGGCCCGACCACCGAGAGTTCAAGGTGGGGGCGGTGCTTCCCCGCCATCATATCGATTTTGAAACGGGGAAGGATCCGAGGCGCGAGCGTCAATTCCGGGAGGAACTTCTTCACGGTTTTCGACGAAGGCTTCCGGGGATTATCCTGGAGAAGGTTCGGGTGAAACAGGCGTATTACGACTGGACGGTTTCGGACAGCTATCCAATCATTGACGCCACCGATGTGAACGGGTTTTATGTTGCGATCGGAACGAGCGGTGCCTGGTTCAAAAGTGGTCCCGTGATCGGACAACTGGTAGCAGAGTTAGCTTCTCGGGAAGGGAAGAGAGGTTTGCACCTACTTCCCCGGACCGGGAGACATTTACAGATTTCGGCATTTGGCCGGAATCGATAAAGGAGCATTCGTGAGCGAGAAAAATGTAGGGCGCGGGGGATATGTTCTTTCCGTACTCATTATCATTCTGGGCGTAGTTTGCGCGGCGGGGGTTCTGATCCACTCTTTTCGGACTTGGGACGATGGGGTGACGCGTGTCCTCATTCCGGGGGAGCATACCCTAAAACTGACGGAGGCCGGGTCGTACACGATTTTTCACGAGTATCGAAGCCAACACAACGGAGCAGTTTTCTCCAATCCGGAAGGGGTTCCGGGCCTCGTTTGCGTTGTTCGTGATTCATCCGGGAAGTCTCTTCCGATCAAGCCTCCCCTCGGAACGCAAACGTACAGCCTCGGTTCCTATTCCGGCCAGGCGATCTTTACGTTTGAGGTTGATTTTCCCGGAACCTATTTCCTGGAGGCACACTACCCGGAGATCGCCTCGGATAAGCCGCAAGCGATGCTTTCGATCGGGGACAATATCGTCTCAACAATCCTTTTTGCCGTTTTCGGTTCCCTGGGGATCGGGATCGGGTCGTTCGCGGTGGCCACGATCGTTTTTGTGATCACCCTGATCCGGCGGATGAAAAATGCGGGAGAGGCGTAAAAAACCCGATAATTTTTAATACCACTTCCTTTTTGCGACCATTGTGTATTTAGTCTCCAAGGTGTAACGGGGATCGTTACGGTAGAGGGGGAGTCTATTTTCTCCTCCTGTTTTGGTCGCCAAAATATTGGGCGATAAATTTCGTAACAAACGCCTCTATTTTTCGTCTACGGAGTATGAATTTGTCTGAAAACCGGGTCCAGGAAAGAGATCAAATTCGAACCCTTCGTCGTCGTGACTTTCTGCGGTATGGGGCGGCGGGGTTTTCCGCCTTCCTGGGAGGGGGGCTTCTGAGCGGATGCCGTGATCATTCGGATATCCAGGCCGCTCCTCAACAAATCTTTGAGAGTAATCTTGGGAATCTGGGCTCGCTTCTGGCTCCCGATGAAAATGGAGTGATGCTTCCTCCGGGATTCACTTCCCGCATTGTGGCTCGTTCGGGAGAGGTTCCTGTTTCGGGAGGTTCATACGAGTGGCATTCCGCTCCCGATGGAGGGGCCACTTTTGCGACGGCCGGGGGAGGGTGGATTTATGTATCGAACTGCGAGCGTTCTTCCGGCGGGGTCGGCGCTCTTACGTTTAATTCGCAGGCAAGAGTGATCGATGCCTATTCGATCTGTACGGGGACCTCGATGAATTGCGCCGGGGGCGTTCTTCGTGGGAAGAAGTGGCTGACGTGCGAAGAGACGAGTACCGGCTATGTGTACGAATGTGACCCCTTTGGCGTTCTTCCTTCGGTTGTTCGACCCGCTCTCGGGCGTTTTCAGCACGAGGCGGTCGCCGAAGATACCCTCAACAGTCACCTCTATTTGACAGAAGATCGTTCGAGTGGAGGCTTTTACCGGTTTCTCCCGGATCAATTGACGCCCCAAGGATATCCTGACCTCTCTTCCGGAACTCTGCAGATTGCCGAGGTGACCGGGGGAGGGATTGAAGGCCCGGTAGTCTGGCACGATATTCCTGATCCCGAGGCAACGTCTACATCAACTCGATATCAAGTCTCCGCTTCTACCGGTTTCAATGGTGGAGAGGGAATCGATTACCATAACGGTGGGATCTGCTTTACGACGAAGGGGGATGGGCGGGTCTGGTCTTATGATATTGCTTCCGGAGAACTCCTCGTTCTCTACGATGATTCCACAAGTCCCAATCCGATCCTCAAGGGGGTTGATAATCTGCTGATTTCCGCCGATGGAGATGTTCTTGTGGCGGAAGACGGAGGGGACCTTGAGATTGTGGCGATCCGTCCGGAAGGGGATCTCATTTCTCTGGTGAAATTGTCCGGGCACGGAAGTTCAGAAATTACGGGGCCCGCCTTCGACCCGACCCATCGGCGACTCTACTTCAGTTCTCAAAGAGGGACTTCCGGTTATTCGTCCAAGGGAATGACCTTTGAGGTGACCGGTCCTTTCCGAACGCCGATCAGTCTGTAAACTTCGGATCCCGTTTTTCGAGGAAGGCGTGGTACGCCTCCTTGAAGTCATTTCCCTGCATCAAGGCCGCCTGCGTTTCGGCTTCTGAATTGATGGCGACATCTGCATCCATGAAAAGCTCATCATTGAGCGCTTGCTTCGTAACCGCCAGTCCTACTCGAGGTCCTTTCAAGAGGTCTTTCGCAAGAGCGGTCGTCTCTTCCGCTAATTTCTCTAAAGAAACAACTCGATTGACCAATCCAATTCGGGCCGCTTCTTCCGCATAGATGAATCTTCCTGTGAGGAGAAGTTCGCTCGCGAGGCCAAATCCGACCAACCGGGGAAGAAGGTAGGCGATTCCCATATCCGCGCTCGAGAGCCCTACTTTCGGGAAAAGGTAGGCGATCTTTGTGTTCTCTGCGGCAATACGAATATCACAAGCGGCCGCCATGACCGCCCCCGCCCCTGTTGTTGCGCCATGAAGCTGACCGATCACCGGCTTGCGCAAGCGGCGCATATTCCGGATCAGGTCGCAGGTCATGCGGGAGAAGTTGTACTGTTCCTGGTAGTTCATCGTGACGAGATGTTTGATGATCTCGTGGAAATCTCCGCCGGAACAGCAGCCTTTGCCTTCGCCGGTAATTACGATGACGCGGGATTCCCGGTCGTCTTCGAGCCAGGAGAAGAAGTCCCGGAGTTCCCCATAGACGTCGAACGTAAGGGAGTTGAGCGTTTTCGGCCGGTCGAGGGTGATGCGGCCGATTCCATTGTCGAGTTCGTAGCGAAAGGTTTTCGGTGTCATAATGTTTTCCTGAACTTTTGGATTTCGGGAATGATCGAGAGAAATTCTTCTTCTGTCGTATAGAAATGCGCGGAGACGCGAAGACCGCAGAGGGGACGATAATCGACTTGAATCCCTCTTCCGACAAAATCGATCTCCGCTTTATCGGCCCCATCGAAGTCGATGCAAACGACACCGGTTCGTCGGGAGGAATCTGTCGGGCTGTTGATTCGAAGGCCTTCTTCCTTGGCCATCTCAATGAGCTTTGATGTCAGACGGACTGATTTTTCCCGGACTCTTTCTACGCCCACCTTCGAGATAATCTCCAGTCCCGTTCGCGCCGCATGGATTCCGGCTACATTGGGAGTTCCGGTGGCGAAGCGCATCGCCGAGTCTGCGTATTCGAGGTTGAGGTCGAAGGCGAAGGGGTCTTTATGTGCGAACCATCCTGCAATGCGCGGTTCCATCTGGGGAATGAGGTCGGGACGAACATGGAGAAAGGACGCTCCCGGTCCCCCGAGAAGCCATTTGTGGGATCCGGCAACGAGGAAGTCAACCCCCCACGCCTCTACATCAATCGGGACGCACCCGATGGTCTGGTACGCATCAATGAAAGAGAAGGCTCCCTTCTCCCGGGCCGCCTTTACGATGGGATCGATTTCCATGAGATAGCCCGACCGGAAGATCCCGTGATCGAGGGCAACGCAGAGCGTATCTTCATC
>PVBE012771474.1_pt1 | contig 12839 bp, 7 predicted proteins | sample 1631181 | NCBI WGS metagenome assembly PVBE01 (sample SAMN08397723, study PRJNA350692) | Marine metagenome, whole genome shotgun sequencing project. | isolation source: water | place: Pacific Ocean | collected 2012-04
AGAAGGGAGATAGAAATGATCCGACCATTGCATAACCGTGAGCCGCGTGGATCTGAACACAATCAAGGCCCGCATCACGTGCCCGGCGTACCGCCTCTGCGAAATCTTCCACTACCGCCTCAACCTCACCGGTGGTCATCTCCCTGGGTAGTGCACGAAATACACTGCGTGAGAGAACTGCAGAAGGACCAATTGGCTGAATACCGGTAAGCATCTCCATCCCCTCTGGTCCCGGGTCCATGAGTTGACAACCAACCTTGGCGCCATGGGGATGGATCTCTGCCACCAGCTTTTCCCAGCTGGGAATCTGCGCATCATCCCACAGCCCCAGGGGATTAAGGCCGTACTTGCGACCTTCATTGACGGCGGTTGATTCCGTCATGATAAGACTGGCCCCACCCCTGGCCCTGGTGCCGTAGTAGGCATAATGCCTATCTGTTACCTCCCCACTTGGTTGACCATAACCGACCGTCATGGGCGGCAGCCCAATACGGTTCTTGAGTTCCATGGGGCCAATCTTAATGGGCGTAAAAAGATGCTCGAACATAACGTGTGATTCCTTAAGTGTATTGACGCTGCAGGGCAGGCATGAATTAAACACTTCACCTGCCAAGAATTCAATTGATTCGGGGTTCAGTGCTTTTAGTACAAAAAGCTCCATGCAAAAAAAACCCGGCCAGAGCCGGGTTTTTTCTATTCAGGAAAGCTCAGAATTCATAAGCGAACTCAATACCAATCGTTCGCGGGTGATTTACCGAACCCACAGCAAACAAGGTAGCGATGGGCGTCATGTATTCAAGCCGCTCATCTGTCAGATTTCGACCAAAGACAGCGACAGAGTAGTTTTGCGCAAAATAGCCAATTGATGCAGAGACGTCATCCCGAGCATCAACATGCCCCGATGGTATATTAAGGAGGTTAGATTCCATGTCGTCTACCTTGGCGTACTTGGCGTAGAATTCCAGATTGCCGGCACCCATAGGGATAGAGACCGTACCACCTACACCAATGGTAGATTCAGGCGCATTTCGGGGTACAAGGTGACTTGCATCTTCAACAAGGTCCAGACCGTCAGTGGAATTGATATCAGTCTCGAACTGATCATACTCAGCATCCAGATAGCCATAGTTGAAGAAAACCCGCAAATACTCGTTCACCAGGATTTCAGTCTCAAGTTCAATACCTTGGTAAATCACGCTAGCGGCATTATCGAACTTTGAGGCGACGGTCTTTGTATCATCATCAATCGCTACGAAGGACTCCTGTTTGTCCTCAAAATCATTGCGGAAAGCGGTGATATTGAGTCGTAATCGATTGTTGAGCAACATGCTCTTGAATCCAAGTTCCCATGATTGTGCAAATTCCGGGTCATACTGGTCCCGTATAAAGTCCCTAGTATTCTGGTTGACGCCGAAGAAGCCGCCTGAATGAAAGCCCTCTGAATAAGTGGCATAAACAATCGCATTGTCATTCAACTGGTAAGTGAGTCCCAGTTTTGGCGACATTTCCGTCCACTCATTCTTGAGGTTGGTGATCTCGGGAAAGTTACGAAGCCATTGCCTTTCGACGTTACTCAGATAGGACTGACCCGCACTGAAATCCTTCTCTTCTTTGGTCCAGCGTACACCTGCGGTCAGGGTCCAGTCCTCAACGAACATCCAGTCCGCCTGCACAAACCCCGCGATTGAGGTGGTCTCCTGGGTCTCCCAGAGAATCTGCGTGACGTCCCCACCAGCCTCAACTTGCGTAAGGCCTGAATCGCAGTGGATTGGTGCCATTGCACCTGCCAGGCAGGCTCCCCACATCCCTGGATCGTACGCCACACCGCCAAATAGAGTCGCCCAGAATCGACCACCGGTCGACCAGTCCTGCGCGAACTCATTTTGAAAATAATAAACACCCGCCGTTAAGGTGAGGTTTTCCCAGCTACCGTCAATACGCAGTTCCTGGCTCATCTGATCATAGTCGTTCAATCGCTCAATGGTGATAAAGGGCGCGCTGGAACCATCGAAGTCAAATATCCGATATTCGTACATGTCCCTGTAACCTGTTACCGATACCAGGGTCAGGTTCTCATTAAGCTGGTAGCTCATATTCAGCGTGAAAGCATCTATGTCGAGTTCTTGCCTATTGTCCGTATCATTCTCGGACACAGTCGCTCTAACTTCACTCGTTCGGCAGACATTAGGATTGAGAGTACAGTTCAAAAAGCCACCGCTAAAATCCGAGTCACCAGAACCTGCGGGTGGTGGTGCTATAACCCCTGGTGCCACATTATAATTCGTGTGGAAGGCATCGAGCAGACCCGCATCCTTGAATTTTTCAATGGTGAAGGTGGCTTCAAAATCATCATTAGGTGTATACAAAAAGGTCAACCCATAGTTTTGATAGTCTTTCTCAGCAGTATCGTTGCCCGTGGTGATGTTCTTCATAAAACCATCGCTCTGCTGGGTCGTGGCGAACAGCTTTGCCGCCAGCGTATCTTCAATCAGCGGCGCATTCACAACTGCACGAAACTCTTGCTGGCCGTCTTCACCCAGGGTTGCTTTCAGGCGAACGCCCAATTCACCAGTCGGGCGACTGCGTATGACGTGAATGACACCACCAACAGTATTTTTACCCAGTAGTGTCCCCTGTGGACCGCGCATAATCTCGATACGCTCAAGGTCGAAATTCTCAATGACCTGGCCCGCCAATGAACCCAGATAAATACCATCGATCATCACCGCAACCGGTGCGTCAAATGAGTTATCGTCAGAACGAGTCGGGCTGATACCCCGAATGTTGATCGCCGCACCACCACCACCTCGACTCCCGTTTGAATCTATCTGTACGTTAGGTGCAAATCCGTTCAGGTCCCGCAGGTCTCTGATGGTGGAGCTTGTCAGCTCTTCAGAGATGGCAGTAATGGCAATCGGCACTGACTGGGAGGTTTCCTCCTGCTTTCGTGCGGTAACGACGACTTCTTCTAATGTAAGGTTCCTGTCCTCCGCTAGAAGCGGTACTGATACGATCGTCGCAGCTAAAAATGCCATCAGTGATGACAACTGGATAAAGCGTCTCTTAAAGCTAATTCTCATCCCTTTCCCCTTAATTTGGATACTTCTTTTTGGTTAACAATGTTATTGCTTTGCCAAACCTTATAACCTGAAATACAAGACAACCATATAAATCTAGAATCTGTTTATATGATTTTCTTCTTGAATATCCCCACAATTGTTTCGTGCATTAAACGCACAGGCACGAATATCAACTAGAAGTAAACGAATGTCAACGTAATTAATGGGCCTATTGCGAGTTCAGGAGCCTCTTCCTGACCCAAATGTGACTAGTTTCCGTCCTTGTCGATGCTCTAACCAGAAAGTCCTCCAGTGCGCGGGCTGTAGCAACTGGATTGGCCAGCGACACGGCATGACCGGAATCCGGGATCTCACTGACCACCCCACCAACAAGATCAGCCGTCGCCTGGGCGCTTTCAAGGGGCATGATGCTGCTTTTCTGACCACGAATGACCAGCACGGGTGCATCCGCCTTCTTCAGTAGTGACCTTCGTAATTCAGCGTCACCGAGATAGGTTGGCACATGATTCCTCAGCCTTGCATCAGATTTGGCCGGAGTAATATCATACTTATGAATAGATGATGATTTTGCTCGCTTTTTTCTGGCTTCATGGACCCGCTTCATGCCCGTGTCATGGGTCTCTGTGCCCACATCCACCAGCACCAGCCCGGCAATGCGCTCGGGGTACGAACCCGCCAGCAGCAACGCATTGAGCCCACCCATGGAATGACCGGCCACCACACATTGATCGATTTCCAGGACATCCAGCAGACTGATCAGGTCATCAACCTGACTCTGGCAGCTATAGTCGCCTGACTCGGACCAGTCACTTTGCCCGTGACCACGCGCATCGGGGACGATGCAGCGAAACTTTCCTGGTATGTTGCGGCAGACGTCAGCCCAGCAGGGGGCATCATGGCCACCCCCATGCAGGATCAACAGGGGCAGCCCCTTTGGGTCTCCCCATTCCGTCACATGCAGGGAAAGGCCCGTTGCAACCGCTATTTTTGTTTTCCGCTGGCTCATATCTTCCTGGAGTTGCTGTTTGAATAGCTTCTGATAATAGCAGCAATAGCTGACGTGCTGCAGTTGAGTTGTCACTCAGCAACTGCTCTGCTATGTTTGCGGCGCAAAAAAAAGACTAACCCTGGAGTCAATATGTCTACACCTATGCCTGATAACCCCTTCCTGCAAGGTTTCTTCGAACCCCTGCAGATGGAATGTGATGCCCCGGACCTGATTATTGAAGGTGAAATCCCAAAAGACCTGCACGGATCCTTCTATCGCAATGGACCCAACCCGCGTTACGCCCCCCTGGGACAACACCACCTTTTTGCCGGTGACGGTATGACACACGCCTTTCACATTGAGGATGGACGTGTGAGCTACAACAATCGCTGGATTCGAACAACCAAGTTCAAACTGGAAGATGGGTTAAAGCGCTCGGTCATTAGCCCTATGAACCCCTTTGAGTGTGATGAGGAATACCAGGACTTTATTTTTACCGACAAGGATGGCATCGCCAATACAGCCTGCGTCTGGCATGGAGACAAGCTGCTGATCCTGGAAGAGGGCCACCAGCCCTTTGAGGTCGACCCAATTACCCTGGAATCCATTGGCTCATATGACTTCAACGGCAAACTGACCACGGCGATGACGGCGCACCCAAAGGTAGACCCTGTAACGGGGGAACTGGTGTTCTTTGCATACATGGCCAGCGGACCATTTGAACCCGATGTGGCCCTTTACAAGGTTAGTCGCGAAGGTGTGCTCACGGAATCTCACATCATCAAGATACCCTACCCGGCAATGGTCCATGACTTTTTGGTCACTGAAAACTATGTATTGTTTCCCATCTTCCCATTAACCGGGAGCCTGGAAAGGGCGATGGAAGGTAAATCGCCTTTCGCCTGGGAACCTGAAAAAGGCGCCTCCATTGGCGTCATGCCTCGCAACGGCACCGCCGATGACGTCCGTTGGGTTGAATGCGATGACATTTTTGTATTTCACTTTATGAATGGCTTTGATAAAGATGGCTTGATCACTACTCACCAGAGCCAGTTTGCGCATGCACCACTATTCCCAAGGGCCGACGGCACCATGATGGATGAAGTCGCACCCTATCTGACCAGTTGGTCAATCGATATGAACGACGATTCACCGCGAGTCGCGCATCAGCAGATTGATGAGAACGAGTCGGAGTTCCCCCAGGTGGACCCACGCTATGCAATGAATGCCTATCGCTACGGTTACTATGCCACCCCTTATGGCGACAAAAGCAAAGACGGCACCATGTTTAATGCCGTCGGCCGATATGACCATCAGACAGGCATTACGGATCGCTGCGTTTTTGGCCCTCGTGACAGTGCGGCAACTTCAGAGCCCATCTTTGTACCACGCTCAGACAACTCTGCTGAGGGTGAAGGCTATTTGTTAGCCGTTGCCACGGATGCCGAAACAAACAGAAGTCGCCTGGTGGTGATGGATGCACAGAACCTGGGAGATGGCCCACTGGCGACGGCACAACTCAACCACAAGGTACCCGTGGGTTTCCATGGTGGCTGGCGACCGGCTTAGCCTTGCGATGGTCAAGATAAAGGGCGGGTACTGTTGGCTTAACTATTTAAGCTAACAGCGCCTGCTCAAAATCTGCCAGTAAATCTTCCGTATCCTCTATGCCAATAGAGAATCTCACCAGGGAATCATCGATACCCATTGATGCCCGCCGCTCGGGACCCATTTCATAGTAGATGGAGTGGGCCACCGGTATCCCCAGTGAGCGTGTGTCGCCAAGGTTGCTGGTGCAGACCACAAGGTTGAGTTTGTTCAGGAAATCAAAACAATCCAGATCATCCACCAATTCAACACTGAAGAGCGCCCCCGGGTGCTTAAACAATTTCTGTGCCATTTCATGCTGCGGGTGATCCGCAAGGCCTGGGTAATACACTTTCTTTACCCTTGGGTGATCTTCAAGGTATTGAGTCAGCTTCCTGGCATTAGCGCAGGCCTTCTCCATCCGCAGTGCCAATGTGTCAGAACCAACTGAGATAAGGTGCGCTGCATCTGCCGCCAGGGTGGCGCCAAAGTCTCGGAGGCCCTTCTTCTTTATCTGGGTAATTGCCCAGTTGGATACATCTCCTTTCTTGTAATCATCATAGAGGTTCGCAAAATCCGACCAGTCATATAAGCCTGTCTCGGTAATGGCACCGCCAAGGGCGTTAGCATGTCCTCCTATGTACTTGGTCAGCGAATTGATCACCATGCTGGCACCAACCGTTTTTGGCCTAAACAGGTATGGGGTGGTCATGGTGTTGTCCACGAGATAGACCAGACCAAGTTCCTTACAGAGATCCCCAATAGCGGCCAGGTCAGTTACCTGGGTGCGTGGGTTGGCAATCGTCTCAACGAACACCAGCCGGGTGTTCTCCTGGACTGCGGCCCTCACCGCATCGACGGAAGTTGCATCAACAAAACTGACGTCAATGCCATGAACCTCAAATGAGTTAAACAGGCTATTGGTATTACCAAACAGAAAGGAGGATGAAACGAAATGATCCCCAGCTCTGAGCAGCGAAAACAGAGCGGTGCCAATGGCGGCCATCCCGGTGCTGAAGGCAACGGTTGAAAGACCATCTTCCATCAGCGACACCTTTTCCTGCAATGCCGTGACGGTGGGATTCACCTGCCGACCATAGGTATACCCCGGCTGTTTACCCTGAAAGACTGCTGCCAGATCATGCGCATCATCGTAAGCATAGGTAACGGCAGTGTGCACAGGCTTATGAATCGATCCGTGCTCGACACCGCCGCGACGGTCTGAATGAAGTATGTCTGAAGTAAATCCCATCTTTGTATCCCTCTACCCGGTTCGCTTTAGCTGGTATGCCCAGAAAAAGTTTCGGGCAAAAAAAAACCCGTTTAGTGGCGACTAAAGCAGGTTTTCACTCGCTTTAGCCGCATTTCTTTCGCGCCCGCAAGCTGAACTCAAATCGGCGCGTCGACTACCGAATTATCGGTAACCTGAGGCTATTCTAATAAATCATTGGGGCAATAATCAACCAGGGAAGGGTTCACTGTTTCCTGCACTCAGCAAAAGGCACCAGTAAATTGCTAGAATAGCCGTGCACTATTCCAGGGCAAGACAGCAATGCAGAAAAAAGCGCTGAATCAGGGATTATTGAAATTCCTGCAGCAATCCCCTACTCCATTTCACGCTACCGCTAACCTTGCCGCCATTCTGCAGGATAGCGGTTTCAGTGAACTCGATGAGGGCGAAGCCTGGAAACTTAAAGCCGGGAAATATTTTGTCACCCGCAATCAGTCTTCAATAATCGCCTTTGTCATCGGCAAAACAGACCGGACAAAAACCGGTATTAGAATGAGTGGAGCGCACACGGACAGCCCATGCCTAAAGGTCAAACCCAGACCTGAAATTTTTTCCGAGGACTACATGAAACTGGGCGTGGAGGTCTATGGCGGCGCCCTGTTGAATCCCTGGTATGACAGAGACCTGTCCCTCGCGGGTCGAGTGACCTACCAGGCAAAGAACAAACAGATTCATAATCTGCTGATCAATTTTAATCAACCCATGGCGGTGATACCGAGCCTCGCCATCCACCTGGACCGGGATGCCAATAAGAAAAGAGAAATCAACGCACAGACAGACATCCCGCCTATCCTGATGTTGTCAGGAAAGAGCCAGACACTGGATGCACTGCTGAAAAAGCAAATCAAGAAAGAAAACCCCAAGAGCAACCTGCAGAAAGTCCTGGGTCATGAGCTGTCATTCTACGACACCAATCCAGCATCCATCATTGGCATGAAGGAAGAGTTTATCGCCGGTGCCCGCCTGGATAACCTGCTGAGCTGCTACGTGGGCATACAGGCCCTGTTAAGTGCTGATCCCGGTGTCACCAGCCTCGCAATCTGTTCCGATCACGAGGAGGTCGGCAGTGCATCCGCCGCCGGTGCTGAAGGTCCTTTCCTTAAAGCGGTTCTGAAGAGAATGATCCCCGATACGGAAGACAGACTGCGAGCCATCGCGAAATCACTGTTGATATCAACCGACAATGCCCATGGCATTCATCCCAACTATCCCGGCAAGCACGACGCTAATCATGGTCCCATTTTGAACAAGGGACCTGTGATTAAAGTCAATGCCAACCAGCGCTACGCGACCAACAGCGAAACCGAGGGGTATTTCAGTCTCCTTTGTGAAAACAGCGAGGTGCCCTTCCAGAAGTATGTCACCAGAACCGATATGGCCTGCGGCAGCACAATCGGTCCAATTACTGCCAAGGAGATCGGTATCCGCACCCTGGATGTGGGCGTGCCTACCTTCGCCATGCATTCCATCAGGGAAACGGCAGGCGTTGATGATACGTTTCACCTGTATCGTGCACTTTCTGCCTTTTTCACTGATACAGGGCACCTTGGCGCAGGATAAATTCCTCATAGTTATAATATATCTTTATAAAACAATTAGTCAGCGACATATTCGTTGACATTTATTTACCGAAATTCTTTCTTTATTAGCTGTATTTGTATCCTTTTCAAAAATTCCCCTGACCTTCGGCCTCTTTCACCGGAAGGGAAAACAGTTATCAAAGAGTACCAACCATTTTATTGAGGTGTGCAATAACTTCAACTTCACAGACCCACACCAACACGAACCTGCTCAAGGTACCTGATCAAATCCGTCAGACTTGGTGTTTTACCCTCTTCTGCGTTTAGCTTCTCTGCCCTGCTAAGCGCACTATTAACCAAGTCTCCGCCCTGCCATCTCGTTAGCTTGAACTCTCTCCAACGCTGAGCTTCGTCCTGGTCAAGCAGACCAGGATAGTTCCTCGCCCTGTATCGAAACAGCATTTCGTCGAACCTGTCATCCTGGAATTTGCCTTCGAAATCGATCAATTGTTCTGGTTTGGCAGCCCTTAGATCTGCCATAACCGTAATGTCACTGGCACTAAAAAACCCTCCCTGATACAACATAAAATCCGGGTCATCAGAATCGACAAACTGGCTCGACTTGTAAGCCTCTTCAATTTTCTCGACTATGCCACTTGCCTGCTGTAGCCGCATCCTATGCTCATCACATGCGCCGGTATCGAGCTCAAGCCTTTCGGCCTTTTCAGCACTGAGCGTCGTCATGGGTGCGATCGCCGGGCAACGATTAATATGGATAGTCTTAAGGGGAACCCGTTGCTCGTGATCCTCAAGGTCTCGGCTCGCAGTAAAAACAAGCCGCCTGACCTCCTCTGCGGTGGCGCCGATCAGCGCGTCAGGGGGCACAGACAGATCGTAACAAACGATACCATTGCCGTTGGTCGGATGAACACACAGGGGAAGAATGACAGCAACACAACCCTGACGTGCCGGATACATGGATGAAACATGCACCATTGCTGATTTTCCCAGGGGATACAGCTGCTGTAGTACCTGCTTTTTAGCCTTAAGATTAAACAGGTAGTCATACAGTCGTGTCTGAGCCTTCTTTAACTTTCGTGCCAGCTCAATCGTCGCATGCACATCCGACAACGCGTCGTGGGCATCCTGGTGACCAATGCCGTTAGCACTGGTCAGCAGCTCAAGCCTGAAGCTCGGCACCTCATCTTCATTCAGGGGCCACTCCAGTCCTTCAGGCCTCAGGGCATAGGCCATGCGAATCAGGTCAATGATATCCCAGCGGGAATTCCCACCCTGCCATTCCCTTGCATAGGGTTCATGAAAATTACGATAAAGCATCTGGCGAGTGAACTCATCGTCGAAGCGGATGCTGTTGTAACCGGCGACGCAGGTCTGCGGAGTGGAAAACTGCTGCAGTATCTTTTCACAAAACTCAGCTTCCCTAAGCCCGCGCTGCTCAAGTTCAGACATCATCAGGCCCGTCACCTGGAACGCCTCCGGCTGGGGGATAACATCATCACCTGGTTTGCAAAAAAGGGTTAGGGGTTCATCGACAACATTGAGACTGAGGTCGGTTCGCACGCCCGCAAACTGGATTGCCCTGTCCAGAACAGGGTCCGTTCCCGTTGTCTCCAAATCGTACCAGTAAATTGACTCGACCATAGTCCTCAAGTACATATCAAAGGGGCAATGGGTTGCAACCCTGATGTGTATAATCGCTGTCGAATTAGCTGGTAAGAAAATCGAATGGGTCAAATCAACAAATCTTTACTTTCCCTGGCTTTGGGTCCGTTACTCGCTGTGGTCGTATTCATCGCTCTACAATCCACGGGTTGGGAACTCTCCGCCTGCTGGACCGCTGCCATTACAATGGTCTGCGCTACCTGGTGGATTCTCGAACCAATCCCCATACCTGTCACATCGTTACTGCCACTCGCACTTTTCCCCGTTCTTGGCATCCTGACGCCGAATGAGGTCGGCGCATCCTATGGCAGCCCACTTATACTGCTACTGATGGGCGGATTCATCCTGTCGACCGCAATGGAGAAAAGTGGTGCACATCGCCGGGTTGCTCTTACCATGGTTAACCTCTTCGGCGGCACCAGCAGCCGCCGCCTGGTCTACGGATTCATGGCTGCCGCTGCCCTGCTCAGCATGTGGATATCGAACACAGCGACAACCTTAATGCTGCTGCCGGTGGCAATGGCGGTCCTGGAAAAATCGAGTGATGAAGACCTGGCTATTCCATTGCTGCTGGGTATTGCCTACGCGGCCAGTGTTGGCGGAATCGGCACCCCAATTGGAACCCCGCCCAACCTGGTGTTCCGTGAGATCTACACACAGTTTACCGGCACCGAGATACCATTCCTGACCTGGATGTCCTGGGGCGTTCCCGTTGTCCTCATTTTGGTTCCACTGATCGGGCTTTGGCTAACCAGAAACCTTCAACACGAGGGCCATGTAGATATCCCTAAAGTCGGCCAATGGCGCATAGACGAAAAGCGGGTTTTTATTGTCTTTACTCTCACCGCTCTTGCCTGGGTAACCCGAGGGCAACCTTTTGGCGGCTGGAGCACCTGGCTGGATGTACCGGGCGCCAACGATGCCAGTGTTGCCCTGCTGGCGGTCGTCGTCATGTTCCTGGTACCAGACGGGAAAGGGGCAAAACTTCTCGATTGGGAAACTGCTGCAAAAATTCCCTGGGGTATCCTGATACTATTTGGTGGCGGCATCGCCCTTGCAAAAGCATTTGTCGCATCTGGTCTATCCGGTGCACTGGGGGAATTTCTCTCCGGTATCGCTGGATGGCCAACCGTTCTGATGATTGCAGTGATCTGCCTGACAATTACTTTCTTAACGGAGATGACGAGCAACACCGCAACAACAGCCTTGATGATGCCCATACTTGCTGCAGCGGCCCTCGCTGCTGATATCGATCCGGCTTTATTAATGGTTCCCGCCGCTATGAGTGCCAGTTGTGCTTTCATGTTACCCGTAGCGACCGCACCCAATACCATTATGTTCAGCACCGGACGATTCTCTACTCAGGTCATGGTGAGGGAAGGCGTAATATTGAACCTGCTCGGCGTCGCAGTCGTTACCGGCGTCTGTTCGCTACTGCTCTAACAGCCTGCTTCTTGGCAGCCTGTTAGGCGTGATGCCAGAAATTCATCACGCGCTTTCTTTTTGAGTTTGCTAGCGTCGGTAACGGCTTCAATGAAGCGCTCCAAGTCACCATCGTTTTCAGCAAGCAGTGCATTAAAGGCAGGAACCCAACCATTGTAATCATTGATAGTGCCCAGCTTCGCATTGTTTATTTCACCGGACATCCAGTGTTTAAAATCCTCATGCCCATCCCAGGTCAAACTAAGCTCCAGATAGTTAGCCCGCAACTGGCGAATCAATCCTTCCTTACCAGTTCGCATTTCACCTGCATCCACTCCAGACACATATAGCTGCCCAAGAAGTTCACGCGCATCACCGATAATTTTCAGCACCTGCCCACGCCTTTTTCTCGCATCCAGGTAATTTAGATAGGCGTGCTCCCGTTTGGTGCTCTTCAACCACCTCTTCAGAGAATTTTCCTCAATGGCAGTGGCAAAACTTTCATTGAAACGGGTGTCGCCAGGAACAAAGACCACCCTGTGAGCCAGTTCGTGGAACAATAAGGCACTGAGATTTACGTCAGATCGCCGGAGAAAGGTATCCAGCACCGGATCTGAAAACCACCCAAGGGTCGAATAGGCTGCCACGCCACCAACAAAGACATCGTGCCCTTCATGTTTTAGCCCAGCAGCAAAGATTCTCGCCTGATTCTGTTTAAAATATCCGCGATAGCTCAGACAGCCCGCGACGGGATAACAAAAGGAACGCATATCAAGGGAAAATTCAGGGGCAGCGAAAACATTCCATACGACATAGGGCTTACCGGTTGCCACATAGGTGGAGTAGGAATCACCAACGGGGAGATTCAGTTCCTCTTTTGCATATTTCAGCACTTGTTGGACTAGTTGAAGTTTGTCCCTTGTAGCCGCATCAGTGACGCTGTCTTGGATCACCAGATTGATATCTTTTCGCTGCCAGAGCAAAGATGCTTGGCCAACGACTGCTTGAGTATATAATGACAAGGTTGAACATCCCGATAGTGGGACGAGGAATACGGCCAGTCCTATACGAAGTATGATGTTTCTAATGAAATAAAGGGAAATCTTAGTGCTCAATTTTCTGCCCGGTGTGGTTCGCGGCGCCCTATCGTATCTTCTTCTTGGCATCAATACGCTGGTTTGGTGCCTGCCACTGTATGTGTTCGCGCTGCTCCGCTTCATCGGACCGGCTTCCGCAGAACCATGGTGTACCCGACGCGCAATGAACCT
>PVBE012838334.1_pt1 | contig 12839 bp, 11 predicted proteins | sample 1631181 | NCBI WGS metagenome assembly PVBE01 (sample SAMN08397723, study PRJNA350692) | Marine metagenome, whole genome shotgun sequencing project. | isolation source: water | place: Pacific Ocean | collected 2012-04
ACCACGCGCACAAGCACCACGGCTGCAAGCACAAGCACAAGCACCACGGCTGCAAACACAAGCACAAGCACCACGGCTGCAAGCACAAGCACAAACACCACGGCTGCAAGCACAAGCACAAGCACCACGGCTGCAAGCACAAGCACAAACACCACGGCTGCAAGCACAAGCACAAACACCACGGGCACAAGCACGGGTACAAGCACCACACCGCCCACCACAGCTTCTCCGACGTGGCGCGCTGGGAGAAGCTGTTCGAAGCCCCCTCACGGGACAAGTGGCAGAAGCCCGACGCCGTGCTGGCGCTCATGGAGCTGCAGCCGACCATGAGGGTGGCCGACCTCGGCTCGTCCACCGGCTACTTCACCGTGCGCCTGGCCCGGGCCGTGTCCCAGGGCAAGGTGTGGGGCGTGGACATCGAGCCGAATATGGTGGCGCACCTCAACAAGCGGGCCCAAAAAGAGGGGCTGAAGAACCTCGAGAGCGTCCTGGGCAAGGCGGACGATCCCGCCATCCCCGAGGCGGTGGACCGGGTGTTCATCAGCAACACCTACCACCACGTGTCGAACCGCACGGCCTTCTTCCGCAAGGTGGCCGCCCGCATGAAGCCGGGCGCGCGCCTGGTGGTGGTGGACTTCAAGATGGGGGACCAGCCCGTGGGACCGCCGCCGGCTATGCGGATCCCACCCAAGGTGGTGCAGGCCGAGCTGACCGCGGCGGGGCTCAAGCGGGTCAAGCTGGACGAGACCACCCTGCCCTACCAGTACGTGGACATCTACGAGCCGGCGGCGCCGGCCGGTAACTAGCCGCACCTCGGGGCAGACCATGGACGACACCGTAACCTTCGAGGAAGTGGGCAAGCACCGCGACGCCGCGGTGCGCATGTTCGAGGACCAGCGCCGAAAGCTCGAGGCCTGGATCCCCGGCCCGGCCGAGGTGATGCACGTGGGCAGCACGTCGCTGTCCGGGGGCCTCTCCCGGGGCGACGTGGACATTCAGATCCGGGTCACGGCCAAGCACTACGCCGCGGCCCTCGCTGCCATCGCCCCACACTACGAGGTCAACCCCGACGGCCACACCAGCGACGACGCGGCCTCCTTCAAGGACGACGGCCTGGATCCGCCCGTGGGGCTGATCTTGACGGTGGTGGATGGTTCGGGCGACGCGCTGTGGCGCTTCCGCGACACCCTGCTGGCGCGGCCCGACCTGGCCGCCGAGTACTCGGAGCTCAAGGCTCACCACCAGGACGGCTCCCTGGCCGCCTACCGCGCGGACAAGCACCTCTTCGTGCGCAAGGTGATCCGCACGTCGGAGTACGTGGCCCTGGCCCGCACCCTGCCCTGGCGCCACCGCCCCATCCGCCTGCAGACCAGGCGGCTGCTGATCTTCGACGTGCAGGACGGCGACGCCGGACGCCTGGCCCGCTACCACGACCAGGACGGCCTGCCCGGCCGGTGGGCCACCGAGGCGTTCTGGCAGGGCCGGCTCGAGCGTCGCCAGGAGCACAAGGCCGAGGGCGGCGCGCTGCACCTCATCTGGCTGCCCAGAAAAGACGCCGAGGGCGACATGATCGGCGCCACCAGCCTGGCCGCCATCAACGCGGTGCCCGGCACCGGCGCCAGCGAGCTGACCTGCACCGTGGCCCCCGACTACCAGGAGCAGGGCTACACGGAGGAGGCCCTCGAGGCGGTGCTCGGCATGGCCTTCGTCGACCTGCGCCTGCACCGCGTCTGCACCTCATACACGCCCGACGACCACCGCCGCGCCGCCCTGCTGCACCGCCTCGGCTTCCAGGTGGAGGGCTTCTCACCGCAATATATCTGGCAGGGCGGCAAGTGGCAGGGCCACATGCTCTGCGCTCTGCTCCAGCCTTCGCGCAGCGCCGGATAGCTCCCTACGGCAGCTTCTTCGGCGCTGCCGGCCCGCCGAACGCCCCCATGTCGCTGCGCGAGCCGTCCCTGTCCTTGATCTTTGGGTCGCCGGCGTTGATCGCCGGCGAGCCCTTCTTGAGGTGGAAGTCGGTGGACGAGACGAACATCGGGTCCTTGCTGATGTTGCCGTTGACCCCGTCGAACGGCAGCTTGGTGCAGGCCGCGCCGCCGGGGGTGCCGCCCTTGCACACGTCGCTGTCCTTGTTGCCGTGCACCAGGTTGTAGGCCAGCTTGAACTTGGCCGCGCTGGCGTTGAACCAGACGCCGGTCTTTTTGCCCACCCACTCCTTGGCCGCCACGCCGTTGCCGGTGACGATGTTGTTGACGAAGGAGCCGGCGGCGCCACTGCTCCAGGCGGCCATGCCGGTGGTGCCGTTGCGCGTCACGACGTTGTTGGTGGCGTGCATCACGGAGCTGCCCGAGGCGACGATGCCCCAGCCGTGCTGGTCCCGCACCACGTTGTTTTCCACCACCGCGCGGCTGGTGCCGAAGGTGCCGATGCCCTTCCAGTAGTGGTGCACGACGTTGCCCTCGGCCACCAGGTAGGAGTCCCAGGTGGCGCCGATGCCCGCGCCCCGGCCTCGTTTGCTGACGCAGCTGGATGTGCAGCCGATGCGACAGCGGCGCACCGTGGCCCGGGGCCCTGTCGGGGTCTTGTCCAGCCTGCCGCGGTAGAGGGCCACGCCGTCCCAGCTGTTGTCCTCGATGACCGAGTCCACGATGGTCAGCACCGCCTCCTCGCGCCCGACGATGCCGGCCACGCCCACCACCGGGTCGGGTTTGGGGCCGGTGTAGAGGTCGTCGTTTTCCACCACGTGAACGTACTGCACAAAGAGCGTGGTCCCGCGCACCACGATCCCCCCGTCGGTGGCCTTGCTGTCGGCGTCCCGCTTGCCGCCGGTGACCTTGAGCCGGCGCACGCTGGAGTTGCCCGCGTCGTCGAAGAACAGGCCGTAGCCGGCGTTGGTCTTGAGCACGGTCTTGTCCGGCCCCTGGCCCAGCAGGTGGAGCTCCTTGCCCTTGACCATGAACCCCCGGGTGGCCGACGCGCCCTTCTTGACGTCGGCGTCGCTGCAGTTGCCGCAGGTGGGGTCGGCGTAGGCCACCGGCTTGGCCGAGTAGGTGCCCTCGTGGATCAACAGGGTGGCCCCCGTCGGCGCCTCGGTGAACGCCACCTGCAGGTCGCGCCAGGGGTCGGCTGCGGTGCCGCTGCCCTTCTTGCCGTCGCCCAGGTCGTCCACGTGGAAGGCGCCGGCGGGCAGCACGTCCGGCGGCGGTCCGTCGGTGACCGGCGCGTCGGGCCGCGTGTCGCCGCCCAGGTCCGCCACGAGGTCCGCGGCGAGATCGACCGCGCCGTCCTGGCCGGGATCACCGTTGCAAGCCAGCGCGGCGAGCACATACAGGCAGAGCATCGCCTGCTTCATCGTCTCTCTCCTGTCATCAATCTTTGGCCATTTCTGCCAGCCCGGCGCCGAGGATGCCCTCGGTGAAGCGGGCCCGCAGGTAGAATCCCCGCGGCACCGTGGAGAGCACCTCGCCCTCGGGGCCGAGCACCTCGGTGGTCACCGACGCGTCCCGGGCCTTGGGACGGATCTGCAGCACCTGGCCCATGTGGGCCGTTATCTCTTCGATGCCACCCACGGCGACGCGCCCCACCAGGTCCATCCAGTCGCCGCGGATCTGCGCCAGCTGCCCGGCGTCGGGCGACCAGAGCACCGGGTAGCCCAGGCGGCGTTCGGCCAGGGGGCCAGCCGGCGACGCCTCCACCGGCACCCAGAGCACTCGCCGCAGCTTGCGCCAGACCCGGCTGTCCTCCCACTCCTCCTCCTCCACCTCGTCCAGGCTGAGGTAGCAGACGTAGGTCGACTCCCGCACCCGCCCCGTGTGGTCCACGGGGATGGTCTTCAGCTCCACGCCGAGGTCTGGAAAGTCCGGCGCGTCCAGGGTGCCGGCCGTGGCGCCGAGCGCCGCCTCCACCAGCTCGCCCACCCTGCCCTTGGTGCGCACCACGTCGGCGCGCAGCACCTGGTCCAGCCGGCCGGCGATGGCCCCCACCGACTGCCCGGCCAGGGCGCGGGCCCGGGCCAGCAGCTCCTCTTCGGTGCAGGGTGGCGCGACGCCTGGCATGAGATCGGCGCTCCTCTCGTTGGTCCAGCAATGAGCCTATCACGGGACCAACGCCCTACATCGCCGCCTTGAGCTCCACGAAGAAAAAGTGGGGGTACATGCCGAACTCGCTGCGGGGCACCGGCAGCGGCTTGCTGATGTCGGGCACGCGCCCCAGGGGCAGGTAGAGGCCGGCCTTGAGCTCCACGTTGGAGGAGACGTTGTAGCTGCCACCGAGGGAGACCAGGCCGCTGGGATCGCGCAGGTTGAACAGGCCCACCGCGGTCAACGTCAGCAGGGGGTGGGCCTCCCAGATGCAGAGGCCGCCGAGGTAGAGCATGCCGAGGGTGGACTGCTCACCCACGGCCACCCGCTGGGACAGGGCGACGTAGAGGTACTGCTCCTTGTCCCAGGCGCCGAAGCCGTTGAAGAACAGCTCGGGGGCCAGGGTCACGTCGGGGTGGGGCTTGAAGGTGGCCCCCACCAGGGCCCGCACCACGGCCGGGTCAGTCTGCAGCGTGGCCAGGCCGAGCTTGGCCAGCGAGGCGCTGTCGGGCACCTCCTCGGCGCGGGGGGTGAGGCTCTCGCCCCGGGGCACGGTCACCGTCACCTCGGCGTAGACGTCGAAGGGGCCCACGTCGTGGACCGCGTCGAGGCCCAGCACCAGATCGTTGCGGATCAGCCCGACCATCAGCCCGATCTCCACCGGGGTCCAGGTCTGCTGCGCGCGGGCGGCGAAGGAGGAGCCGGCCAGGGACAGCTCCTCGTCGAGCGGCGCGGCGCCGAGGAGCCGCTGCAGCAACGGCTGGTCCGCGTGCTTGCCCGCCGCCGCCACCACGGTGAGCTGGGTGCCAGGCCGCACGGTCCAGTCCACGCGCAGGGCGTCGGAGCCGGGCTTGAACTCGGTGTCGACCTCCGTGATGGAGAACGTCGAGACCAGGTCCGTGGGGTAGAACAGCTTGCCCCGCCCCAAAGAGATCGGCTGCCGCCCGGCGGTGATGGTCACCGGGCCGAGAATCGCGGCGACGTAGGCCCAGTCCACCGCCTGACGAAGGCGGTAGGTGTCCCCCTCGGCCAGGTCCGCCTGCAGCGGGAAGAAGCGCCGCGGCTCCATGCCCCGGCCCATGGCCATGGGGCTCGACGTGGCGTGCGACCGCAGGCTGCCGGTCAGCTGGTTGTGCACCACCACCTTGACCCGCGGGCTCTTGTAGACGAAGGACAGCCGCAGGTCGAAGATGGACAGGGCCGACGGGTCGGTGTCCTTTGTGCCCATGTTGTAGGGCGCCTGGAGCACCGGCCCGGTCATCAAAAAGGAGAACGACCGCGCCAGCACGCCGAGCTCGACGCTCTTTTCTTCCAGGGGGTCCTCGGTGATGACGAAGGCCCCGGCGGGCGCGGCCCACAGCAGCAGCGCCGCGAGTATGAGGGCGGCCGCCCTCACTGGTCTCGCTGCTCGTCGTCGACGATGCGGCCGTCCTCCAGGCGGATGACCCGGGCGGCCTTGTCGATGACCTTCTGGTCGTGGGACGAAAAGAGGAAGGTCACGCCCCGCTCCTGGTTGAGCAGGTGCATCATGGCGATGAGGTCGGTGGCGGTCCTGGAGTCCAGGTTGGCGGTGGGCTCGTCGGCCAGCACCAGGGCCGGCTCGGCGGCGATGGCCCGGGCCACGGCCACCCGCTGTTGCTGGCCGCCGGACAGCTCCGAGGGGCGACGGTGGGACAGCCCCGACAGGCCCACGGCGTCCAGCAGCTCGGTGACCCGCCGCTTGCGCTCGTCGGCCGCCACGCCCTGCAGCAGCAGCACGTACTCGGCGTTTTCGTAGGCGGTGAGCACCGGCACCAGGTTGTAGGCCTGGAAGACGAAGCCGAGGCGCCGCAGGCGCATCTCCGCCAGCTCCTTGCCGGACAGCCGCGACAGGTCCTTGCCGTCCACCACCAGCGACCCTTCGGTGGGCTGGTCCAGGGCGCCGATGAGGTTGAGCAGCGTGGTCTTGCCCGAGCCCGAGGAGCCGGCCAACACGGCGAACTCCCCCTCGCGGATCTCGATGTCCAGCCCCCGCAGGGCGGGCACGTCCACCGTGCCCTGCTGGTAGATCTTCTTGATGCCCACGCCGTCGACGATGATGCCGTCGGGGTCCCGGGTGCCCGCGCGCTCGTTGTTACCCTCGGTGTCCTTGCTCTTGTTTGCTGAATCAGACATGGCGCATGGCCTCCAGCGGTTTGAGGAGGGCGGCCTTGATGGCGGGGTAGAGGGCCGAACCTACGACCAGGCCCATGACCACCAGCGTCCACTTGGCCACCACCCAGGTGGTGAGTGTTGAATAGAACCGCCCCTCGACGATGGTGCCGGCGATCTGGTAGTCGCCGGTCAGCTGGTCCATGGGGATGCCCACGGACGCGGTCCAGTAGTGCAGCCCCAGGCCCATGCCCACGCCGAGCACCGCCGCCACCGCGGCGAGGATCAGTGACTCGGCCATGACCACGCCGCAGAGCTGCGCCGGCTTGCAGCCCAGGGCCATCATCACGCCGAACTCCTTGGTGCGCTCGATGACCGACATCAGCACCACGTTGAAGATGCCGATGGCCACGATGACGAAGATGATCAGCATCATGATGTAGAGGCCGGCGTCGTCGAGCACGATGGCGTCGTACAGCTCCTTGAGCGCCACCTCCCAGCGCAGCACCTCGAGGCCGCCCGCCTCCTCGCCCTTGAGCGCCGCGGCCACCGGCCCGGTGTCAGCGAGGCTCTTGACGATGACCGAGACCTGGGTCGCCTTCTGCCCCAGCTTGAGCAGCTTCTGGGCCTGGGCGATGGGGATCTCGACCCAGGCCTGGTCCAGCTCGGTGATGCCGGTCTTGAAGATGCCGCGCACGATGAAGGCCGCCGAGGCCGGGCGCGCGGCGTCCTTGGGCGACAGGGTCAGCACGGTGCGGTCGCCCACCGAGAGGCTCAACGTGGTGGCCAGCTTCTGTCCGACGTAGATGTCGGCGGGCATGTTGGCGTAGGGCATCTTCTTCGGGGAGCGCAGGTAGGCCCCCTTCACCCGGCGCTTGGCCTCGGGGATGGTGGAGACCCTGGGCTCGACCTCGGGATCGACCCCCGAGACCAGCACCGGCGAGGCCTTGTCGCCCGTGGAGAGCAGGCCCATGGCCCGCACCCGCGGCGCGACGGCCTCCACCCCCTGGACCTTGCGCGCCCGGGCGATGACGGCCGCCGGATCGGGTACCAGGTAGTCCAGGGTCTCGGCCTTTTGGTAGCCCTTGCCCTGCAGCAGCACGTGCCCCTGGCCCAGGCGGATGCCGAGCTCCACCATGCGGGCGTGGCCGTCGTCGGCGATGCCGACGAAGATGATCATCATCGCCAGGCTCACCGACACGGCGGTCAGGGTGATGATGGACCGGCGACGGTGCCGGATGAACGAGCGCCAGGCCAGCTTGAAGGTCAGTCCCATGTCACACCTCCCGCATGCCCTGGGCTGGACGCATGCGCGCCGCCCGGGCGGCCGGATAGAAGGCCCCGAGGAAGCAGATGAAGCTCAGGGTGACCACCGGCACCAGCACCCCCTCCAGGGTGATGGCCGCGTGAACCACCGGGTTCATGCCCACGCCGCCGATGGAGATCCCCTCGGTGACCGAGCTGAGGTCCAGACCGTAGACGATCATGTAGGCGTCCAGGCCCAGTCCGATGCCGGTGCCGACCACCGAGGCGCCCATCACCAGCAGCAGCGTCTCGATCAGGATCAGCATCAGCACCCGCCCGCCGGAGAGCCCGATGGCCTTGAGCATGCCCAGCTCGCGGGTGCGCTCGAAGACCGCCATGAGCATGGTGTTGATCACGCCGAGGGCGGCCACGATGAAGATGATGAAGACCATGATGGCGGTGGAGACCTCGTTGAGCTGCAGGATGCTCTTGATGTCGGGGCGCAGCTCGTCCCAGGCCTCGGCCTTCATCCCGCCCGCGGTCCTGGCCGGCCCGGCCCCGGCCTTGACCGCCACGGGCGCCAGCCCCGCGTCGGCCAGGACCTTGCGCAGGCCGACGGCCAGCTCCTTGGCCTCGCTGGCCTTGCTCGCGGAGAACGCCACCTCGTGGACCTTGCTGTCCAGGTGGAGGAAACGCTGCAGGTCGGCGATGTGCATGTAGACGCGGCCCCGGTCGTAGAGGTTGGTGCCGGTCTTGATGATGCCGCCCACCTGGAGGTAGACCTCGGCGGCCATGCCGTCCAGGGTCTGGGTCATGACGAAGACGCGGTCGCCCAGCTCGAGCTTGAGGATGCGGGCCAGCTCGGCGCCGATGAAGACCCGCGGCGGCCGCGCGGGGGCCGGGTTGAGTTCGTTGGCCAGCTTGCGCGTCCACTTCTCGGTGTCCGCGCCGTCGGTCCTGCCGGTCGCGGGCGCGTCCTTTTTGCCCTCGGCGTCACCGTCCAGGCCGCCCATGGCGGCGATCTCGGCCATGACGTCGTCCTCGGCCGAGCCGGTGATCTTTACGTCCCTGGCCTTCTCCGCGGCGGTCTGCTTGCGCCCACGGGGCCAGGGCGTGGCCTGGCCGTCGAGGTACTTTCCCCGGGTCAGGTGCTCGTGCAGCGCCGTGACCCTGGGCTCGGTGACCGGGTCCACCCCCACCAGCTGCACGCCGGCCGACTTGCTCTGGTGGCTGGCCAGGCCGAAGCCATATGCCCGGCGGGTCATGGCCGCAAACTGCGGCAACTCGCGGGCCTGCTCCAGGGCCTTGACCGTACCGGGCATGTTCAGCTTGAGGTCCCGCTTGCGCACGTAGTCCGGGTGGTGGATCTGTACGTGGCCCAGGTCCAGACGGGTCAGCGCGTTGAGGATGTCCACGTTCATGCCGTCGACCAGGCCGTAGCTCGCCACGCAGAGGCTCATGCCCAGGGCCAGGCCGATGCCGGTGATCAGCGTCCGCCTGCGGTTGCGGCCGAGGTTGCGCCAGGCCAGTTTGAAAAGTCCGCCCATGGTGTCTCCAGGTGCTTGGCTGTTAATGCCGCAGGGCCTGCTCGCTGAACTTGCTCTTCGGGATGTTGATGTCGAACTTGAGCGACTTGTAGGTGATGGTGGTGTGCTCACCCGGCTTGCGGGCCACGGTGATCTTCATCACCGAGGGCACCATGCGCCCGCCCATCTTCTTGACGCCGGAGAACCACATCACGCGGTTCGGCTTCTTCTGCTTGGCCTTGCGGAAGTAGGACCAGCTGGTGGGGATCACCAGGTCGCCCTTCTCCCAGGCCTCCATGACGATCTTGCCCCAGGCGATGGGCGCCGTGGGCCTGGGCGTGAGCATGATGCGAAAGTAGGTGCGGCCGCTCTTGCTCCACTTCTTGAGCAGCTTGCTCTTGAAGTGGCGGTCCATGCGGGTCTCCTTGACCAGGTCGTCGTTGGTGAAGTGGCTGCCCATCCAGGCGTTGCCGAGCATGGAGCTGCCCACCACGGTGACCCGGGCGGCGCGCGGGTTGTAGAGCTTGAGCTGGCTGCCCACCTTGAGCGTGCTGTAGCCGCGCCACAGCGCCGGGCCGAGGATCTTGATCAGGGAGCGCTCCTTCTTCGGGTCGCGGCCGTCGTCCCACATGACGATGGTGAACGAGCGGCTGTAGGACGCGGTCTTGATGTCCATCTTGAACACCCCGGCCGAGGTCTTGCCGCGCAGCACCAGGTCGGACTTGCGCACCAGGCGGTCGAGGTCCTTGTCGGCCAGGGCCGCGCCGGACACGAGCAGGGTCAGCGTTGCGATGATCAGGGGTAGTCGTCTCATGAGGTTGCCTCCTTTGCCCGGTTGGACTGAATTCCGCGCAGGAAGATTTCAATGAGGGTCTTCATGCGCTGGACGCCCAGGTCCTCCTGGTGAAAGTAAAAGTGCAAAAAGAGCAGGCCGTCGCCGGCGGTGAACCAGGTCCAGGTCAGCTCCTTGGCGTCCAGGCTGTCGTCGAACTCGCCCTGGTCCATGCCGCGCTGGATCATGACGTTGATCGCCCGGGTGAGCCTGTCGTAGAAGCCGATGAAGATCTCACGCACCTCGTCGTCGCGGTAGTTGCTCATGTAGAAGTCCAGCAGCCCGCGGATCATGTTCGGGTGCACCTCCACCATCTCGGCGTAGGCCTCGTTGAGCAGGCGGAAGGCGTCCGCCGCCGAGTCCATGTTCTCCAGGGCCTGGAGCGTCTCGCGCTCCATCTCCTCCATCATGAACTCGAAGAGCTGGAGGAAGAGGTCCTGTTTGCCCTTGAAGTGGTGGTACAGCGCCCCCTTGGACAGCCCCGCTCCGGCGGCGATGTCGTCCACCCGCGTGGCCGCGTATCCCCGCTCGGCGCAGACCTCCACCGCGGCCGTGAACAGCTGAAGCCGCCGCACATCGGCTGGCTCATGTTTGACCATTGACTCGACTCCTGGTGCGATTCCGGTCCTCGGTTAATTCCGACCGGTCAGTATGAATTGTGCCCCCGCGGCCTATTTTGTCAACCCGTAAAATTCCGACTGGTCAGTTTTTTGGTCCCGCTAACGCGCTTCTTTTGTTGGGGGGGTTCCCCGTGTCTCCGTACCCTGACGCGCCCGGCACAGGAATGACTTGAACTTGGTGGCGACTTCATGAAAACCTTGGTCCACTCACGTTAAGGAGAAGACAATGCCCAAAGTCCTGATGAGCACCAGCCTCGGCGACATCACCCTGGAGCTCAACGAGGAGAAGGCGCCCAAGTCGGTGGCCAACTTCCTTGAATACGTCAACTCTGGCCACTACGAGGGCCTGGTGTTCCATCGCGTCATCGAGGGCTTCATGGTCCAGGGAGGCGGCTACGACACCTCGCTGACCAAGCGCCCCCCGCGGGATCCCGTGGAGAACGAGGCGGACAACGGCCTCAAAAACGACAGCGGCACCGTGGCCATGGCCAGGACGGCGGACATCAACAGCGCCACCTCTCAGTTCTTCGTCAACGTCGCCAACAACGACTTCCTCAACCACCGCAGCAAGACCCCCGAGGGGTACGGCTACGCGGTGTTCGGCAAGGTGGTCGACGGCATGGACGTGGTGGACGAGATCAAGGCCACCGAGACCGGCCCCAAGGGCGTGTTCGCCAAGGACTGCCCCCAGGAGGACGTCGTCATCAACAGCGCCAAGGTGCTCGAGGAGGAGTAGGCCTCCTCGCGCTGCGCACGGTAGATCACTATACGAGAGCACCACGCCTACGCCGCGGCAGGCTACAGGCTTCAGGCTACAGACTACAAGGTCACTCATCGTCAGCGTCAAGGCTCCAGACGATTGCGGCCTTGGTGGCGGCTCCGGTGCCCCGGTTTTCAGGCGGCGGCACAAGCCGAAACAATCGGAAAAAAGCCAGCTCCAGGCCCATGCGAAGCTAACCTTGTAGCCCGAAGCCCGGAGCCAGGAGCCCCGTTGCCGAAGATTGCACCATGGTGGGATTGCCAATCATGAAATGGTATTTGTTCCTGGTGCCCCTGCTCCTCGCGGGGTGCCCCGCTCCCCCGCCGCGCCCTACCACTCCGCCGCCGCCCCCCCGGCCCGTGGACCTCCAGCTGGAGGCCATCCCGCGCGAGTTGTACGCCAGCCCCGTGTTCACTTTCCGCGGTGAGTACGCGCACCTGCTCTTTCACCTCAACATGCACAACCGCGAGGACCGCCCGCTCACCGTGCGGCGCGTGGTGCTCCGCTTCCGGCGCGCCGGCGAGACCCTGCGTACGGTGACCCTGGGTCCCGGGGCGCTGAAGCAGGGACTGCGGGCGGTGCCGTGGATCGTCATGCGCGATCGCCAGTCCATCGCCGCGGCCCACCGCTGGCAGGGCAAGCTCAGGCGCCCCAAGGGGGACACGGTGATCCCGGCCCAGGGCGCGGTGTCGCTACCGAACCAGTTCTCCATGGCGCGCTTCGCCGCGCTGCCCTCATCGATCCGGGTCGAGGTGGTCCACGACGCCGGGCGGGCCACCCTGGAGCTGCCGGTGCGGACCTACAAGCAGCAGACGCGGTTGCGCCTGCCGGTGGGCGGCACCTGGTGGGTCATGGCCGGCCACCGCTTCGACGAGTACCACGGCCAGGCGTTCATCAACTCCCAGAACTTCGCCCACGACCTGGGCCGCCTGGGCGGCAACCTCTCCACCTATCAGGGCGACCCCCGGGTCAACGGCTCCTACCGCTGCCACGGGCAGCCGGTGGTGGCGGCGGCCGACGGCGAGGTGGTGGAGGTCCACGACGGCGTACGCGAGAACACCCCCGTGGGCCTGCGGCCGACCTGGCGGCAGCTCCTGCGCCAGCCGAGGAATATCGGCGGCAACTTCGTGGTCCTGCGCCACACCCCCGGGGAGCACACCGCCTACATGCACCTGCGCCCGGGCGTGCCGGTCAAGGTCGGCGCCAGGGTCCGCGCCGGCGACGTGCTCGGCGCCTGCGGCAACAGCGGCAACTCGGGCGAGCCCCACCTCCACTTCCAGCTGCAGGACGGCCCCAACCCCATGCGCGCCCGCGGCCTGCCCGCGCGCTTTTCCGACTTCACCGTCCACCTCGGCCGGCTGCGGCTCTACGTGCCGCCGGGGCGGTCCGCGCCCATGCCCACCTGGCTGATGATCACCGCCGGCAAGGCCGTGGGCGCCATGGACATCTCTCGGTGGAGGCCCTAACTAAACCACAGTTCATGATTCGTGGTCATCTCACGCCGCAGGTGCAATGGCTCCGGGCTCCGGGCTCCGGGCTACAAGGCTGGCTACGTACGTGCCACAGGTTGGCTATTCTCCTGCAGCTCCAGCAAACGCCGCCGTACGGTGACTGGGGACCGCAGGCTACCCCGGCTGCTTCACC
>PVBE010397395.1_pt1 | contig 12838 bp, 13 predicted proteins | sample 1631181 | NCBI WGS metagenome assembly PVBE01 (sample SAMN08397723, study PRJNA350692) | Marine metagenome, whole genome shotgun sequencing project. | isolation source: water | place: Pacific Ocean | collected 2012-04
AATGATGGAGATACTTTTTTTGAAGTAATTATTTTTACCATGTCGCCGTTTCTTAATATTGTTTGTAAATCTTTTTCTATACCATTAACCAGACAGCCAGTTGCAGTGTCACCAATGGTCGACTCATGGTAGCCATTGCATCCAATAGTGGACAACTCTTGTATCCAATTGTACTCACACTGTTCTAGTCTTGTTAACTCATCTTACCTACTATCAACTACTTATCCCCTTTCGCCCTCTATTTTCCCCCCTAACGGTCGTTCTCCGGAAGTCTATACCTACACTACCCTGGGTCGTCCCTCCCTCAGGGGGCCCATTCTATTCGCTCTGCTCATAGAACCCGCCTACCCCACCCCATGGCTTCGCCATTGCTGTCGCGTTTTCTATTGAATCTTTTGCTCTGCGTTCCGATCTCGGAGGGGGTACACCCCTTTTGTAAGAAATCTTCAATCCTTAAGATACTCTCTATGAATTTTTGGTCGATTTGAAGGGTCTGACAGAACCGCTAGAGGACTAGTTTTACTAGTAATACTGTATGTCTGAGGGGGATAAAGAGACTATGTACTTATTTGGAACTATCTGTCAACCCGTCTTGTAAGTACCTGGTATTGCTAGAGTAGCCAATGCTCTTTTCGCTTGACAGGATTTGGTAAAAAGGAGAATTCTGTGTCTATATGCCGAAAGACCACACAGTAACGGTCTATCAAAATGCGGATAATCACAAGTTGCTACATGACTTGTATATGATTACCCGGAAGCAAATTGAGGGACTAAGACGCAAGGTAGAGAACGAGGACGACTTAACGGCTAAAGACCTTAAGACGTTAGATCTCTGCTACGATGGCTTGAAGAAGCTAATCGTAATCGAGAAGGAGCTTAAGACTGATGCCTTGGCTTCTATGACAGACGACGAGTTAAAAGCTCTCGCTCGCAAAACATTGAGGGAAGCTAATGCTTCAAGCAAAACTAAATGATTGAGATAAGACCCTACAAGCCTCTTGACGAGGATTTTATCTACCACTCCTGGTTAGCGTCGGTTGACTACAATATACCTGGTGTTCAACGCATGACGCGATTAGTTATTGACACTTGCGTACAAGATGGCACTATCTTAGTTGCGTGTTCGGACGAAGACCCAGATCATATTCTGGGCTGGTTGGGGTACACCGAAGAGCTAGAGTATCCCTGTCTTCTTTATGCTTTTGTTAAGAAGAAGCTCAGGGGTCACGGAATAGGGGGGAAACTCATTAGGGCTAAGTTCCCTGGTGGCGATTCCGTTCCAACTGCCTTCTGGTCGTATTGGTGTCAGAAGTATAACTTGAAGAAGAAATGGGGACTCAAGTTCAATTCTCTTCTCTTGCCAGTGTTGGTAGACAGGATTCATGGCAAAGCAAAAGCTAAAACCGAAGACAAGGGCTAGGCGCAACGCGCAGCGGCGAAAGCCTAATGTTGCGCTCGGTAGTAGAGAGGTCCTTGAAGCTCTTGTTGGCAGGTTCGGCGTTCCCGAGAAGGCTCGGGTTATAAAGAGAACTTCTGACATCACCCTCAACTTCAAGCGCCACTTGTTTAAGGAGCAGCTTGATTTCATCAATGATCCGTCCAAAAGGAAAGCTGCACTGTGCACCCGTCGTGCTGGCAAGTCATTTGCTGTCTCGAGGTATCTTATCCAAGAGGCACTAGATAACCCTGAAACCTTGTGCGTCTATATTGCCAGGACAAGAGAAGCCGCGAAGCGGATTCTGTGGAACATGCTCAAGCAGGCTGATAAGCAATATCGGCTTGGATTAAAATTCAACAATGCCGCTCTGATAGCCAAATTCCCCAACGGCTCGGAGATTATCTTCACAGGCGCAAATGACGCCTCTGATGTAGATAAGTTACGCGGTGCGGCATTTTCGTTGGCGGTTCTCGATGAAGCCGCCTTCTTTAATATTAACGTCAAGGAATTGGTCCGTGACGTACTCGGCCCCGCGCTGTTAGATTCCGACGGAACTCTAGCAATGATCAGCACCCCCAATGAACTGTGCGCGGGGTTTTTTTACGAAATCACTGAGCTTGAGAAATACGGCTACTCAACTCACAAATGGTCTATCAAGGACAATCCCTATATGACGCAGGCCGTCAAAGCTATCGAGCGTGATGTTAGGGCGGGAATTCTTGATCCGACAGAGCCAGCCTACAAGCGAGAGTATGAGGGTCTTTGGGTCAAGGACGATAGATCTATAGTTTACAAATACTCAGACGCGAATCTCTACACAGAGTTGCCGGAAAACTCTTTCTGGGAATACATCATGGGTATAGATTTAGGCTATCACGACCCTACGGCTTTCATTGTGGCGGCCTACTCTGATGATTACGAAGAGCTGTTTGTCATCGAGCAGTTTAAGAAATCCAATATGCTAACCTCTGATGTTGAGGATGTTATTAAGGAATTTCAGTCAAGGTATAACTTTAGCAAGATAGTGATGGATACTGGCGGTGGCGCTAGTCGAATGGTCTTGGAGACCTTCAAAGACAGAACATCACTTCCGATTGAGCCTGCCAAGAAAAGCGGTGACAAACTTGGACTTATAAAGCTAATGAATTCAGATCTGGCAAGAGGCTTGATCAAGATTAAAGAAGACTCAGAACTTCTTACCGAGTGGGATAAGTTACAGTATAATCTTGCCGGTACAGCAGAAGATAAGCGGTTTGATAACCACTTGAGCGATGCGGCGCTATATACCTGGATGGAATCTCGACACTTTCTTTACGAGGAAAAAACCGTTCCACCTGCTCATGGAACCCAGGAATATTACAAGCAACTAGAAGACAAGATAGAAGAAAGACTACTAAGAGAGCAGGAAACAGAGGGTAGTTTTGACGAGGACCTATGGGGCGTTGGATATTCAAACTCTGACGCTTTCTATAATTAAACCAAATAGTTAAGTAGCAAGGATTAGTAACATGGCGCAAGACCCTAGAAAATTACGGAAGCTTTTAGACATTTTAACACAGTACGGGGTGACCAAATACAGGGCGGAAGACGTGGAGATTGAGCTAGAGAGTCCGGTAGCTTTAGCGCAAAACTTGTACGCTTCTGACCAGGATAATACACTTTCGGTTGCAAATGCTGAGTTTTCGATAGATAATTACGATAAAGCGCAACCAACCGACATTAAAAACGCTGGAAACAGTAACGCAGAACCAGAAGGCTATATGGGCTATTCTGACGATGAAATCCTTAATTGGAGTGCTGGCTGATTATGTATGGAATATTTGATGACGTTTTCTGGTGGCAAAGCAAGAAAGATCCTCATCTTGCGATAGATAAGTATATTACTGTTCTGCGGGATGACCAGCATGACTTCTATAATGACCTAAGTACGTTTGTAGGTCTGTATGGTGGTCAGCCTCTTAATAATTCAGAAGATGCGTTCCGGTACAGGAACAATAGGCCCCGCTTAACGTTCAATATCATTCACTCCCTTTGCCAAGCTGCAACTGCAAAGATAGCAAAGCATCGTCCAGGGATCTCTTTTCTCACCTCCGGTGGCGATTGGTCGCAAAGGCGGAAAGCCAAAAACCTCGATAAATTTATGCAGGGTCAGATCTATTCGACTAAAGCATACAGTATTGCGCAAAAGGCATTCCTCGATGCGTGTATTGTAGGGACCGGAGTTATCAAGGTCTTCATGGAGCATGGGAAAACTAAACTAGAAAGAGTTCCGCTTGTAGAGCTTACTATTGATGGAGCTGAATCTGGCACATCAGACCCAAGACAGGTATTTCAGACAAAGCTAGTCTCTCGTCATGTGTTGGCTGCAAAATTCCCAAAGCACAAAAAAGTGATACTTGAGGCAACTGAGGACTTCCAGGACGAAAATGGCGAGGAAAAAAAGTATTCTGACCTCATTAAGTGCCATGAAGCTTGGCATCTGCCATCCGGTCCAGAGTCAAAAGATGGTAGGCACATTATATCAATCGCAAATGCAACTCTTTTAGACGAGCAGTATGATAGAGATTATTTCCCGTTTGCCTTTATTCGCTGGACTGAATCCCCTGTTTCATTTTGGGGCAATGGCTTAGCCCGCGAGGTAAAGGGTATTCAGGTTGAAATCAACAAGCTACTTGCTCAAATCCAGCAGCAAATGCACCTTGCCACCCCAAAGGTATTCATTGAAGACACTAGTAAGATTGTGAATGCCCATCTGAACAATAGAGTATGGGGAGCAATTCGATACAGAGGTAAGCCACCTCAGTTTTTTGTTCCTAGGTCTGTATCCGGCGAAATGTTTCAACACCTCGATAGACTTGTTAATCAGGCATACGAGATGACAGGTATCTCTCAGTTATCGGCGCAAAGTAAAAAGCCTGTAGGTCTTGAGTCAGGAAGAGCCTTGAGAGAGTTTTCCGATATTGAGTCAGAAAGATTTATGGTTGTCGGTCAGGCTTATGAAGGCGTTTTTATTGAAATGTCTAAGCAGTTGATCAACTTAGTTAAAGAGGCTGCGGCTGATGGCGAAAAGTATGTATCGACTAGCTTCTCTCAGAACTCCGGTGTTGAGAAAATAGATTGGGGCGAAATTCAGCTTGAAGAAGACGAGTATGTAATGAGGATACAGCCTGTTGGATCACTGCCCCAGACTCCCGCAGCGAAGCTTGCAAGTGTTACAGAGATGCACATGAACGGCCTATTCACCACCGAAGAAGCTCACCAGCTCCTTGAGTTCCCTGATTTAGATAGGGCCAATAAGCTTAAGAACTCACACATCGAATTGCTCGATAAGCAAATTGAAAGCATCATTGATAAAAATAAGTATGAGCCACCTGAACAATATCTGAATCTCGAATTGGGAATTCAGCGTTTTCAGCAGGCATACAATTTAGCAAAACTAGAAGGAGTTCCAGAGGAGCGGTTAGAAAAGCTAAGGCGATGGATCGCTAAAGCAGCCGTATTGCTGGAGCCTACGCCACAACCACAACCAGCAGGAATGGGAATGCCTCCTGGCGCAATGCCGCCAGAAGCGGCAGGTGGACTACCTCCGATGGGACCGCCAATGGGACCACCGGGAGCTATGCCGCCTGGACCACCAATGGCTGCGCCTCCGGGTGCTCCGGCAGGACTTCCTCCAATGCCTCCTGGTCCACCAGCAATAGGGTAAAAAATGTCAGAAGCAGCAGAAGCAACAGTAGAAGCAACAGAAGCGGAATCACCGGTAGAGAGTCAAGCGTTTGATTCAGAGCCGGAGGATATGCCTAATTTCAATATTTATAGCGATGAGGCAGAAGTGGAGGCGGTGGCAGAGGAAAATGCCCCGGACCAAGAAAGGCCCAAGGATGCTAAGAAGGAAGCTTGGTCTGCAAAGATTAAGAAAGATCGAGCCCAAAGAAAAAGAGAGATTGAGTTAAAGAGGAGAGAGCAGGAGATTTCTGCGAAAGAGCAGGCAATACTTTCTCAGGACGAACTAAGGAAGCAATTCATTAATGACCCGGAAAAATTTCTACAAGATCAGGGTATTGACCCGATAGACTTTTATTCCGACTGGACTACAAGATTGGCAACAGGCTCCAATAAGCCCGGTGAAGATCTTAGAATTTCAGAAACGGAAAGGGAGCTAAAGGCATTAAGAGAAGAGCTTAAAAAAAGAGACCAGGCTAGGGCTCAAGAAAGAATCGAGGAAAAAAGACAGGTTCAGATAGATAAGTTTTATTCTGAAATTGAGGGCTATATGGGAACAACCGATGCTTCCAATTACCCTCTTACTGTCGAACAATGCAGTGCACAGGACATTGCTCAAGGAATCGCAGCCTACTACCAGCAGACGGGAGTAGAGCTAAGTTTTAAAGAAGCATTTGAAAAAGTAGAATCTGGCTTAAGGGAAAAAGAAAATAATATTTTCAATGACCCTGCCGTTATCGCAAAATTTAAAAAATACCACAACTTAGACGCATCAAATAACAGGGGCAGACGGTCGCAAGTTACATTGTCCAGCAATTTACAAACCCAACCTACTAAGACTCCGGCAGAGGATATGACCGATGACGAGATTCATGAGTTTTGGAAGGGTAAACTATTTACTTAATTTTTTAAGAAAGGAAGATCGCTATGGCGTCTTTTAACTTAACGAACTTCAATGCGGCCATGAAGCACATGTACCCGTATAAGAAGGTTGAAAACATGGTCTACCAGAATAATCCTCTGTTAGCCATGATCCCTAAATCTACAAAATTCCCAGGACGGAATGCTACATTTGGAGTCGAGTATGGCTTGACTAACGGACGTAGTGCTACGTTTCAAACCGCACAGAATAACCGAAGCGGCGCCAAGATCGAAGATTTTGTTGTAACTCGTGTTAAAGATTATGCGGTTGTTTCGGTTGATAATGAGACTTTGCTGGCGGCAGACGGAAACGAAGGTTCCTTGCTTGACGTTGCAAAATCAAAGACTGACTCTGCCATCCATGCTCTATCTCGAGCAATGGGCCGTGATATTTATCGCGGTGGTACTGGTCAGATTGGACAGGTTCACGCATCTAGCTTTACTGGTGGCGGAACCGCTCTCGTTCTTATTGAGGGACACGGCGTAAACTTTGAAGTTGGAATGCGACTTAAAGCAAGTGCTACTGATGGTAGTGCTCTTTATGACGGTGTTTTGACTGTTACTGCTGTTAACGGCGACACCCTTACAACTGATGTAAATCTTACTGTGGGTATTCCATCATTATCAACTAGCGATTTTCTCTATGTTGAAGGTGATGGCTCCGGTTCTACAACCAGCCTAACAAAGATTGCCGGTCTTGATGCCTGGATTCCAGCTACTGTTGGATCTGGCTCATTCTTTGGCGTTGATAGAACTCAACATTCCACCCGTCTTGGCGGTCAGCGACAGGCTTATGCAGACAGTGTTCAGGAAACAATCATCAATGCGGCGGTAAAAACTGCTCGAGAAGGTGGCCGTCCTGACGCAATGTTTATCAACCCAACTGATTGGGCTGAACTGGCTTTTGACCTTGAAGGTCGTGCTGCCGTTGGTGGTGCAAACCACAGACGCCGTTATGATCCCAAAGATAAAGTTGGGGTTTTCGGATTTTCTAGCATCAGCATCGCCACTCCGACAGGAATGGTTGATGTTTATGCAGATCATAACTGCCCAATTAACGTGGGTTACTTGCTGCAATTGAACACTTGGGAGTTCAAGTCCCTCGGAACTGCTCCACGTCTTCTTGACTTTGATGGCCTTAAAGGTGTTCGTCAGGCAAATGAAGATGGCGTAGAATACCGATGGGGTTACTACGGAAACTTAATCTGCAAGGCACCTGGCTTTAACTGCCGCGTAGCTTTAGCAGCATAAGGAGATTAAAATGGCTTTTGTATCAACACTTGGCGGAACTGAACAAATTATTGTTGCCGGTTCTTTTGATGATGATTGCTCCACTGTTCGCGGTACCGGATTTTCGGTTGCTGTTTCGAGTGGTGTTTTTACCATTACGCTTGACCGTAAATACGATGGACTTATTTCTTGCACCGCAACTGTTATGAATGCCACTAGTGCTACTGGCGAGTCGCTAATCGCGGCCCTAAAGTCGCACAGCGTTTCTGACGGAACAGCTGGTGGAACCATTGTTATCGAGACAATTGATGACACTGGTAATATTGAGAGTACCCCTACATCAGGAACAGAAGTTCACTTCTGTGCGATTTTGACTGCTGATCTAAATGCAGATGGGGATCGAGCATAAAAACCTAGCAGGGGGGCCTAGTGCCCCTCTGTTTTTTTTACCTGGAGAGTTTTATGGCTAAGAAAGAAAACGTTCTAGCTATTATGCTTGGTGGCAAAGCGCCAAAGAAAAGCAAGAAAAGCAAGAAAAAGAACGAAGAAGAAGATTACCACGATGACGAAAGCTATGGTGAAGACTATGGTGAAGCGTTTGAAGAATCAGCCGAAGAAGCTTTCCAGGCTTTAAAGGACGATGACTCAGAAGCATTTGTATCTGCGTTAAAAGATGCGATTCATCTCTGTATTGAAGATGACGAGGAGTAGTCATGGCTGATTATGCCAAGCTAGAGTTAAAAGGTGTTTATTCAACCGTATCCGACTATAGCACTCCTCGCACCAAGTTTAAGCCTGCTTCTTACACGGTAACTCCTGATGAATATTTTCATTGTGAGTTAGAAGCTGCAACAAGTGCAGGCACTACGCTCAATACAAGCATTTTAGACTCTGCAACCTTGCTGGTTGTGAAGAATAAAGATGCGACTAACTACGTTACCGCAACGTTTGATTGTGAAGGAATGGGCAGTACAGATACTAGCGTAAGAATTCATGCTGGTGGGTTTTTTGTTACAACTGATTTCACCGTAGGGCAAAATCTTAAGTTAGTTGCCAACAGTGCAGCAGTTGAGTGCGAAGTGTTTATAGTCGGTACGTGATGGCTGATAAGTTCAAAGTTGACCTTAAAGGCATTTACTCTGCCAACTCTGACTACTCAAAGCCAGAGATTAAGTTCCTACCTGCTCCTTACGAGCTAGAGCCTGATGAATTTATTCAGATGGTTGTAGAGGGTGAGATTTCGGTAGGGACTGATATTGACACTAGTATTTTTGACTCAATCTCTATGCTAATAATTAAGAATATGGATGCTACGAAAGTTGGGCAGGTAACAATAGCCAATGCCACCCACACAGACCCATCGGGAGGATCTGGCTTTGTTAACCACATCCACCCCGGCGGAATATTTGTGACGACTGATGTTACTCCTGCTGGCAAAGTAAATGTTGGGCGTCAGCTTGGTGAGCATGAAACAGTAATGTTTGAGGTTATTATAATTGGCTCATAGGGGAAATTAGATGGCAACGGATTTATCAACACTGAGAAGCAGAGCAAGGACCAGGGCCGATGCCGTTGGAAATAATTTCTTTTCCGATTCTGAGATTGATCGTTATATCAATGTTGGCCTTGGCGAGCTTCACGACATTCTGGTTCAACAATTCGAGGATTACTATGTAACCTCTGTCGAATTCAGCCTTGAAAACGATAAGACAAACTATACCTTTGGTGAGCTAGGGATTAGAAATTTCTACAAATGCCTTGGGGTAGACTGCACTGATAGCGGAGAAACTATCCGGTTAAGACGGTTTTCTTTCTCTGAACGCAACAGATATGAAGCAACCGCCATCACAGGAAGAGGCGGCTATACTGATTACCAGTATCAGATCAGAGGAAATGGGATAGAATTTATCCCTAAGCCAAACACAACAAGCACAATTAAATTATGGTACATTCCATCGTTCAGCGATCTTGAGGATGACGATGATGAAATTAATTCTTTTATCATGTCAAATTGGGAGGAGTATGCTGTTGTTACAGCAGTATACAAAATGAAGGAAAAAGAAGAGCTTAGCACTACCGTTATTCAACGAGAGCTTGAAGCCATTAGAGCAAGAATTGAAGAAGCCAGTCAGAATAGAGATGCTGGTGAACCTGGCGGAATCACTGACGAGCTAACAGGAACCAGACCTGGATGGCTAAGGGCTTTTAGATGAAGCGGTATGATCCATCATACGGCGCAAGCCCTGAGTTGAATAGGCTGCAATCCGTAACGCAAGAATCTCTAGGCTTCCTTAAGGACAAAGAAATTCTTGATGGAAAGCTAATAACTGTTGACGTTCCTAATGGCACAACCGTTGCGGTAGGTCATGGGTTAGGTCGAAAATTTAAAGGGGTTATTCCTGTCCTTATCAGGATAAAGGCGACAGGGGCCATTCAAACCTATGATCATTTTGTCCCTCAGCCTAGCAGCGATGAGTCTCTTTACTACAATCTTAGCATACTAGGTTCTAACGAGTTAACTGTTTCATTTTGGATATTCTAAATGCCGTTAAGAAAACAAAAAGCTAGCTTAAAATTTACCAACGGTATTCAAGGGAAGGTTGATCACAAGATCCTTCCGAAAGAACACTTAACTATTCTGGAAAACGGTAGATTCAGCAAGGTTGGCGCTATTGATAAGAGAACGGGTTATTCGCTTATTGATAAGTCTGCTAGTGACATTGTGGATTATAAAAACTCAATAGTCGCCCGAAACACCATCATTGGTGATAGGGCTTCTTCGGGCACCGTTACAACGGGCGCTGCATATAATTATGGTTCTGGTGAGTTTATAGGCGATAAAGGCTATTCAGAAGGCATTGATTATACCATGCTGCCAGTCTCAAAAGGCTCCACTGTAAGACAAGAAGACTCTAACACTGCAATTAGCGCTGATGGAAAATATGCCTGTGTTACCTTTGTGGATGTTGATTGGGATCAAACTAACGATAAAAAAGTATACAGTAAGAAATTCTCAATAGTAGATAGAGAAACTAACACCGTTGTTGAGTCAGATATAAAGCTTGGCATTGCAAAATACTCAGGAAACAACGGAAGAAGAATGAAGCCTGTTTGGGTGGCTTCTCAAAGCAAGTTCTATATATTTGGCGAAGAAGAAGGCGCCTTAAATGTATGGGTGGTAGACCCTGCAACAAACCCAATTGTTGTTAAGAATACGGCAGGAACAACAACCAAGGCAGGATCAGAACTTATTGCCACTGCCAACTACCCATTAACAATTAGTGGGACCTATGTTTTAACAACAGCTTCTTTTGATGTTTGCGATAGCGCTACAACTTCAAAGGTTAACATTGCTGTAACTTTTGCGACAGGCGGAACAACCCGTGTTCGCTACTACCAGTTTACGGCTCCAAGTACGCTAAGTAGCTCTATTTGGGAAACAAGTGTTTCCGGCACCTATGTTCCTCATCTGGCAATTCATCGAGCTGGCGTAAGTGGAACACATGCTAATAAAATATCAGTAGCGCATCAAGACGGTACAAATCTTCACCTAACAACGTGTGCAGAAGGCAACGGCTCCACAACAACCGCCTCCGTAGGCGTTGGAAGTAATAACTATGTTAGGGGCGTATTCAGAGATAGCTTAAATCCAAGAGTGACGTCTGCTGATGATGTTCAATTTATCTTTGAGGTGGGCAATAATACGATGGCTTCTGCTGGTACAAATTGCCAGTTACTTCAAATAGATGGAATCCATGCAAGCCTAAAAAGCGCTATTGGTTGTTTTAAGTACCTATCAAAGTCTTCCAAGATTGCATTTGCACTAGGAAAGGGTCCAGTATCAATAGGGACCTATCACGCCGACAATACCACAAAGTCAAATCAATCAAGTCAGCCTATAAAGTCTATACAGATTATCGAAACAGATACTAACGACCATCCTGAAAGATATAGCAGCAACGTTACCAATTTCAACACTGGCGCGGATAGCATACCTCAAAATATGTTTAACGCTGCAACTGATTCGTCAGCAACACTTCCTTGCTCGTCTATTTCTGGGCAGACACTTACTGTGACTTTTGAGCCTCCAATTATTTATGGATCACACGTTAAGGTATTTTTTGGGGCTAACCCATCTGGTAATGAAATTGAGCATCGCTTGAATGGCACCGGTGGCTTTACAGGTCTTGGCACAGGAACTAGTCATGCTTTGGCAACTATTCATTCTGGCTCCGGAACGTTGTCTCAACTAGAATTTAAAAAAGATTCTGGCGTTGTTAATGTCTTTGGAATTGCTGTTGACGGCACTTATCTTTATGACCCGCACAGCCCTTGTTGGGTAAGGGACCATTTGCCTATTTCGACTTTTGACGAAGAATATAATCAAGACGTGTTTCAATCTGCGTCTGTCTCAGGCTTAACATCCTCTCTTCATCTTAACGGTGATGCCGTATCCATCCCTGTCGGAAACTCTTTTGACCGATTTGGCTTATCAGGGACTTTAATACTTAACTCAATCACAACTCTTTTTGACTTTAGAAGGTATAACGAAGAGAGAATTGACACCCCCGCCGCAAGCAAAGGTATGCTGCATGATGTTCTTTATCTGGCGGATAAGGGGCTATTTCAGTACGATGGGGATAAGTTTCACTCACTAGGATTTCTTGATAGGCCATCAATCGCAGCAACATTGGTAACTACTACCGGCTTAATGGGTAATGGTGTATATTATTACAAAGCTGTTTACGAATGGACTGATGCACAGGGGAATTTACACCAAAGCGAACCTTCTGATGCTGTTACGGTTACTACGGATGGTAGTAATGAAAAGGTTGATGTTACGGTAACTGATCTTGACCTGGATGGCTTTAACACATTTCCTGAGATTCAATTTTCCTACAGAGAGCCTATAAGAGTAGCAATCTACAGAACTCAAGTTGGGGGCTCTATTTATAACCAAATAATGAGTGTTCCTCTTGGTGGAATTGAAGATGGCATAATTACCGTAAGAGATAATATTGCCGATACCGTAGCTGCAACAGGAAAGTTTCTTTATACGGACGGTGGAGAACTCGCAAACAAGCCAGCTCCCGCGTCTGCACGATATGTCACTACTCACAGGGATAGAGTATTTGTAATAGGTAAAGATGACGTTATTTATTATAGCAAACTTGTTAATGACGGATTTGGTGCAGGGTTTAACGAAGCACTCCGTATAAAAACTCCTGATAATATTTCAGATCCTCCAACAGCCCTTGGCAGTATGGATGGCAATCTCTTTATCTTCACAGAGAACTCTATCTATATTGTGGCAGGAGAAGGTCCCGATAACCTTGGGGCTGGTGGATTTTATGACGCTAAAAAGATTCCATCCGTTGTTGGCGCTGTTAAAGGATCTCCGGTCAAGTTAACCGATAAGGGTCTTTTCTTTGTCTCTGGTAGCGGTACGGCTCAGAGAATACAGCTTCTAAATAGAAACATGTCAATTACTTATGCTGGTGCTGCCGTTGAAAATATCCTTAACCC
>PVBE011889692.1_pt1 | contig 12837 bp, 8 predicted proteins | sample 1631181 | NCBI WGS metagenome assembly PVBE01 (sample SAMN08397723, study PRJNA350692) | Marine metagenome, whole genome shotgun sequencing project. | isolation source: water | place: Pacific Ocean | collected 2012-04
ACGTATGTGGCCAGCCTTGTAGCCCGGAGCCCGGAGCCCGGAGCCATTGCACCTGCGGCGTGAGGCGACCACGAATCATGAACTGTGGTTTAGTCGGCGCTCACCGCGATTTTGAACGCAGTTTCTACTCCTCTTTTATGTCAAACTTAGCGGGCTGCTCGCGTAGCAGTGTTGTGTCATGGCGCGCCAAAGAGAAAACACGCCGCTGGGTTGGTTCCTGGTGGTCTCGTTGCTATTGAACCACGCGGTGGTTCTGCCGGTGGCGTACCACCTGTTGACCAAGGACCGCTCCCGCGAAGACCGCAAGCCGGAGGCCGTGGAGGTGGAGTTCGTCGAGCCGCCTGCCCTGCCGGATGAACCAGAGGAGGTGGTCCCTCCGCGGCGGGTCAAGGCCCGGCCGGTGAAGGTGGCCGCCCTCAGGCCCACGAAGAAGAAGGAGCGGCGCAAAAAGAAGCTGCCGCCAAAGCAGCCCGAAAAGAAGAAACCCGAAGAGAAGAAGCAGCCCAAGAAAAAGAAGCAGCCGGTGGAGCCGCCGCCCCCTCCCGAGCCCATGCGCCTGAAGATGGTGGAGGTCAACAACCCGGAGAGCGACAAGCCGAACCCCAACGCGCGTTTCCTGTCGGACAGAAACCGGCACGTGAAGAAGGAGACCCGGGCCCGGCACACCAACCTGGTCAAGGACAGTCGGCGGCCACGTCCCATGACCAAGCCGGCGCCGCGACGCGCGGCCAAGCCGGGGGCCGAAAAGCCCAGGGTGGCCGAGACCAGGAAGCAGAAGGCGCGCAAGGTTCACCCCCTGCTGGCCATGCGGCCGCGCCCCGGCCGGGCGCCGGTGGAGGAGGTCAAGCGCCTGGCCCCCTCGGCCAAGGGCGGCCAGCTCGCCGCGCCACGCAAGGCCCAGCGCGGTAGACGGCCCAGGCTGAACCTGGACTATCGCAGCCACGACCGCATCTACGGCAAGGAGGCCAGGCGGCAGCGCGAGCTGGCGAGGCTGGCACCGTCCAGGTCCAGGGGGCGCGCCTCTCGCTGGAAGCGGATCCGCTCGGCCCTGGAGAACTTCATCCCCGAGGTGCAGCCGGGCAACCAGACCGCGCTGGGCACCCGGGCCAACCCCTTCGCCCTGTACATCGCGCGGATGCACCGCCGCATCCACCGGCTTTGGGGCTACGGGTTTTTGGTGGACCTCGATCTCAAGTCGGACAGCCACCCGATGAACAACATGAAGCTGTGGACCATGATCGAGGTGGTGGTTGCGCCCAACGGCAAGGTGGCCAAGGCGACCATCGTCAAACACAGCGGATACCTGCCCTACGACGTGGCCGCGCTCAACACCATCTTCACCTCCAGCCCCTACCCTGCCACGCCGCGCAACATCCGCTCGGCGGACGGCAAGGTCTACATGCACTGGCGCTTCCACCGGGATCAGCGGCAGTGTGGCACCTTCGGCGTGGACCCCTACGTCCTGACCAAGCCCCCCAAGGGGCCGGTGGACGGCGACATGTCCGAGGTGGGCCGCGCCGGCGGCAAGGGGCCGCGGGGCCTGCGGCGCCTCAACCGCAAGGGCAGCGGCGTCAGCCGCACCCACAGCCACAACCACGGCCACCGTCACAGCCACAAGCCCGCCCCCCGGGCGCGGGCCGCCAACAAGGCCAAGGCCCGGGCGCGGCAGCAGCAGGTGCAGCGCGCCGCCCAGGCGGCCGCCAGGCGCATGGTAGATCCAAAGGATCCCGCCGCCCGGCGCGTGGCCGCGGCCCTGGTCAAGGGCTTCGAGCGAGGCGACGCCAAGGCCATGGCGCGGACGTGCAGGCTCCCCTTCCTCTCCCGGGGGCGCAAGGTGGCGACCTCTCGCTCACAGCTGGCGAGTCAGTTCGCGGACCTCATCTCGGAGAACAAGCAGCGCAAGGCGACGCGCCTGGAGCTGATGACGGTCATGACCGCCAGGGATCGGCTCAACCGCCTGCCCGCCGGCGCGGCCCACGGCGAGCAGATGCTGGTCGGCATGGTCAAGCTGGGCAAGGTGCCGGTGAGGTTGATCCTTCAGCGGCGCGGAGGAAAGTGGCAAGTCGTGGGGCTGAATCGGTAGGAAATAAAAAATACAAAACACGAAACATGAAATGAAAAATGGGGAGGACGAGCGGCGGTCCGGGTGAAGGCCGTGGCTGGGGGCCGGGTGGAGGTGCCGTGGCAAGAGGTGAGGCCCCGGTGGGGGACGGGCAGACATTTTGGGCGTACCATGGTCGTATCGATGAGATTTGAAAGTACTCCTGAGGTTGTCCAGAGCATCCTGGTCGTTGTCCCTGATCTCGAGTTGGGGATTGTCCCCATTCAACATTTGTCATTTCTTGTTTTTTATTTTCTATTTTCCACAAGCTCATGAACCGCGCCCTCCCCATCGGCATATTCCTGCTCACTTCGATCTCCACACCAGAGGTTCAAGCGGGCCCCATCCTCCACGAGTACGTTCCTCCCCCCGGCGGCAACCGCCGCGCCCACCTCTACCCCAAGGGGCACCTGCCGGATCGAATCAAGACCGACGCCAACACGTCGGTGCCCAGGCCCAGCGGCACGGCACGGCCGGCGCCGGGTGAGAAGGTCCACGGACCGTCAACGCGCCAGCGCAGCGTGAAGCTGGACCGCAAGACGACCCATGACGGGGTGCTGCGCTACTCGGCGGTGTTCAACCCCAGCGTGGTGCCGTTCAAGCGCAACGGCTCCTTCGACAGGGTGAAGGCCGGTTACACGCTCACCGTGAGCGATCCGACGCTGCACCGGGTGCCCGTGATCCGGGCGCCGCACTCGCCTGACCGGGACCTGTTCTGGGGTTCGCTGGCCCTGGACCTGAGCCGGGGCAAGCCGGTGTCGATCCCCTCGGTGGCCGCCGGAGCGCGCATCCTCAACTACACGGTCACGCCCAGGGTGGACGTGACGTTTTTGAAGGACTCGGCCGACAACTACTGGATCAGGTCGTACCGCACGGCCAAGGTGCGGTTGGTCTTCCTCACCGACGCGGCGACGCGGTACTTCACGCCGCGTATCCCGGGCAAGGTGACGGTGGCCAACGTGCCGCCCCATCTGCGCCCCAGGCTGCCGGCGGCCATGCGCAAGGCGGCCGCCCGGGCGCTGACCCACCTCAAGATCGGGCGCGGCGAGACCATCTACTGGCAGCTCTCCAAGCTGACCAGCTACTTCCGCAGCTTCAAGGCCGGGGTGCTCGAGCGCGTAACGGGGGACACCTACCTCGACATCGTGCTCAGCAAGCGGGGCGTGTGCCGGCACCGCGCCTTCGCCTTCGTGGTCACGGCCCACGCCCTGGGGATCCCGGCGAGGTACATACAGAACGAGGCCCACGCCTTCGCCGAGGCCTACGTCCCGCGCATGGGCTGGACCCGCGTGGACCTGGGCGGGGCCTCCAGCGAGCTGCAGGTGAGCAACGCCCGGGACCGCGTGATCCACGCACCGAAGCCGGACCCCTTCCCGCGACCCTCGCGCTATTCATCCTCCTACAGCCAGCTGCAGGGGCGAATCAGCGGCCTCGATCGCCGGCAGCGGGAGAGCTTCAAGCGCGCCGGCCGCGGCCACGGCCAGGCGGGCTCCGGCGTGATCAGCGGCGCCTCGTCCCCCGGCTCCACCCGCGCCGGTACGGGTCCCGGCCCCGCGGCGCGCCGCACCATCATCGACGCCACGCGTCGCGGCCGCCCTGCCGCGCCGCCCAAGCTGCCGGTGGCCATCTCGCTCAAGAGCCCCGCGCGGTCGGTGCTGCGCGGCGGCTCGGTGTGGGTGTCGGGCAAGATCTTGCACCGGGGTGAGGGGGTCAAGGGGCTCACGGTGAAGGTCTTCCTTGGCCAGGGGGGCGTACCGAAGCACGTCATCGGCACGCTGGTCACAGACGCCGAGGGAGCCTTCGAGGCCAGCATCGCTGTACCCGCCGACGTCCAGGTGGGTGAGTACCAGGTCTACGCCTCCACGCCGGGCGACCGCACCTACGGCGACGCCATCAGCCGGTAATAAACTGGCCCCGGGCGGAAACGTTCGATACCCTTGATGGGCGGTGGTGGCCCCTTTTTTGTCCATCGCTGTAGTGATTTGCTGTATATTTCCGGTTCGACTGGAGAGACTATTCATGGAACAGATCTTCACCGTTTTGCTCGCCATCGCCGCCCTCGCCATCGGTTATTACATCGGCTACCTCATGCAGCGGAAACGCGTGGACGAGCTCGACGAGGCTGTCAGCGAGGCCAAGGATGAACTGAACTTCGCACAGCGTCAGGCCAAAAACGATCTGGCCGAGGAGCAGGACAAGGCCTCCCAGGCCGAGGCCAAGCTGCAGACCCGGGCCGCGGAGTGGCAGAAGGGGCGAAGCAAGCTCACGTCCGATCTGCAGGACCTGCGCTCCAAGATGCAGACCGCGGAGGACGTGTGGGTCGGCTCCTCCGAGGAGATCGCCGCGCGTGAGAAGTCGCTGCAGTCGGCGGAAAAGAAGATGGAGGGGATGGAGTCCGAGCTGGCGTCGGCTCAGCAGGCCGTCACCGCGGTGCAGCAGCAGCTGCAGCAGGCCGAGGATCAGAACGCCTCGCTGACCGCGCAGCTGAAGGCCGCCCCCGCCGCGGCGCCGGCTGCCGCGGCGCCCACGTCCGCCCCCGCGTCCGCCCCCGCCGAGGGCCCGGACCCCGAGGCAGTGGCGCAAATGTTCGAGGGCGCAGGCGACAACCTCAACGAGATCCTCGGTGTGGTGGCCAGTGACCAGGAGCAGCAGACCGTGGTGGTCTCCGACGCCAACGGCATCGTGGTGGCCGCGTCGGGCGACAAGGAGCACAAGGACGGCATGGCCGCCACCACCCAGCTGGTGGAAGACCTCACGCGCCAGCTCGACGGCCTGGTGCCGTTCTCCAAGCTCACCTTCTATTGCCTGGGGGATAGCGACGCCAAGGTGATCACCGGCAAGAGCTTTGACTGCGCCGGCGAGGCCCTCGGCCTGGCCACCTACGGCGACAAGCAGCCGCAGGATCTGGTGCTCGAGGAGGCCATGAAGCGGGTGAAGGGCGTGCTGGACTGAGGGTAGGAGCTGGCTGCCACGCAGAGGGCCATCACTTCATCAGATGATCCCAGCCACATGCCCCTTCCGCTGCAAAACCTGATCTCCCTCGCCTTGACCCTGGCCGCCCTCGCGGGCCTGCTGGCGGCGCTGCACCTGCAGGAGCGGGCCGTTGGGCGCTACCTGGCGCACAACCTCGGCTGGCGATCGGTGTTGCTCACGGGGTGGCTCGGCGTGCCGGTCCACGAGCTGGGCCACCTGGCCTTTGCCGGCGTCTTCGGCCACCGCGTGGTGTCCTGGAAGCTGTTCGAGCCCGATCCGGTGTCGGGCACCCTGGGCTACGTCCGTCACGCCCACAGCAGGCACAGCCTCTACCAGGTGCTGGGCACCGTGTTCATCGCGATGGGCCCCCTGATCACCGGCGGCCTTACCCTCTGCGCGTTGCTCTACTGGATGCTCCCCGGCGACGCCGCGGCGTCGCTCTGGCGCCAGGCCCTGGCTCTGGGCGGCGTGGAGTCATGGCGCGCCACAGGTCGGCTCGCGCTGCGCCTCGTCACCGAGATCTGGCAGCACCGCTCGGCCTGGCTGCCGCTGCAGCTCTACCTGGCCATTTGTGTGGCGAGCCACCTCTGCCCCAGCCGGGCGGATCTGGCAGGCGCGCTGCGGGGCGGAGCGCTGCTGCTGGCGCTGATGACAGGGGCAGTGGCGCTGTGCGGCTGGCAGGGTATCTCCACCGGGGGCGTGGCGGCGGTGACGCTGCCGCTGCTGCTGGTGGTGCTGCTGGCGGGCGCCTTTCAGGGCCTGTACGTGGTGGTGGTGGCGGCGGGGCTGAGTCTCAGCCGAAGGTAGGAGCGACGCCGAGATCGGCGTCAGGGGTTAGCCCTGGGGGGCGCCAGCGTCCTTGGCGGGCGGCACGCTCGTATCCTTGGCGGGCGGCACGCTCGTATCCTTGGCGGGCGGCGTGCCCGTGTCCTTGGCGGGCGGCGTGCCCGTGTCCTTGGCGGGCGGCACGCCCGTGTCCTTGGCGGGCGGCACGCCGGTGTCCTTGGCGGGCGGCACGCCGGCGTCTGGCTTGGGAAAGGCGCCGCTGGCCGTGTTGTCCATGCAGACACCCTTGGGGTCGGCCTTGCTGCTCTTGACCACGCCGGTGGTGCGGTCGCGGCAGGCCATCTTGGTGGTGTTGGTCTTGGCGATACCGAGCGCGGAGCAGTCCAGCTTGGTGCCGAGGCTCTTGCAGGACCAGTTGGCCGTGCTCATGCAGACCGGCTTCTCGGTGACCTTCTTGCTGCTGGAGGAGTACAGGTTGTCCCAGGCGTAGCACTCGTAGTCGCCGCCCTTGTCGCCCTTGTACCCGCGGCAGGACTTGGCGTCGGCGAGGGTGCAGGTCTTGAAGCAGAGGCCGCCGTAGTACAGCTGGTGGCAGGTGCTGCCCGTGGGGCAGGCGTAGTCGGTCAGCACGCTGCTGTACTTGCAGTACGGCACGGTGCAGTAGCCGTTGGGGTTGCTCTCGCCGATGGAGCTGGTGCTGGTGCTCGGGGTGAGGCAGGAGCCGTTGCCGGGGCAGTCCCCGTCGCTCTTGCAGGGGTCACCCACCTTGGCCGTGGCCTTGCCGTGGGTGTGCTTGCCGCAGAGGCCGCTCTTGAGGCAGTTACCCGGCATGGCGCACTTGCTGGAGCTGGACTCACAGAACGAGCCGCTCTTGATCTTGGTGCAGTCGGCGTCGGAGCTGCAGCTCTTTTCGCTGATGAAGACCGGGCAGTTCTTGTTGGTCTTGCAGGCCGGGTAGAAGCAGACGTTCTTGGTGCCGCTGGTCCAGCGGGTGCTGGTGGGGTGGCAGGTCAGGCCGCTGCTCGCGTCGCAGGGGTTCTTGGTGGCCGAGACGGTGCATGTCTGCAGGCAGTAGGTCGGCTTGGAGCTGCCGAAGTCGAACTCGGCGCACTTGAAGTTCTTGGGGCAGTCGTCCTCGTCCACCAGCGGCGTGTCAGGGTTGTCCTTCTTGCACTTCTTGGTGCAGAGCCCCTGGGGCGACGGTGAGACGTAGGTGAAGATGTTGGTCCAGTGCAGGCAAACCGCGCCAGCGCTCTTGCAGTCGGCGGTGGCCTTGCAGCCCTTGCCCATGGTGGTGATGGGCGGCGCGCCCTTGTCCGGCGTGGTGACGGTCTGGTCCGGGGTGGTACCGGTGTCGTCAGCGGTCCCCTTGTCAACATCCACGCTGGAGTCCAGCTTGTGTGTCCCGGAGTCCTTCTTTTCGTCGTCATCACTGCAGGCCACGGCCAAGGACAAGGCCAGCAGCGCGCTCAGGCCCATGGCCCATGTTCTGGTTTTCATTGAAACCCTCCAGTCGGCAAACGTAAAAAACCTATAACTATGGTCTGACTTTTACAACGGCAGCGTGCGTCTGTCCAGCACTGACAGGGTGCTGGCGCTGGTCAGCGGTAAAGGAAGAACAGCACGCCCAGGGCGCTGGCCAGGATGAAGAAGACGACAAAGATGGCCAGGAAGATGGGCCACTGCGCCTTCTGCCTGGCGGGGGCCATCTGCTTCACTGGCGGCATCATGGGGTTCACCAGGTCGGTGCTCACCGCGACCAGGGGCGCCGTGGCGGGCTCGGGCTGGGGCAGCGGCGCCGGCGCGGCGTCGGGCTGGGTCTGGAACTGGGGCGGCCGCTCCATGGGGATGGTCTTGGACTCGTCATCCGGCAGCTCCAGGTTCTCCAGGCCCGGGTAGTTGGCGACGGTGGGCTCCTCGTCGGAGTCCGCGCCCGGGGCCTGCTCCATGAGCAGGTCTTCGCCGTCCAGGATCTCCGGCGCCGCCGGCAGCTCCTCGGCGGTGTCTCCCACAGCCCCGCCTGTCTTCTTCTCCAGGGCATGGAGGAACTGCGTGGCCGTCTGGTAGCGATCGTCCAGCTTCCTGCCCAGCGCCCGCCGCTGCACGCCCAACAACCAGCCAGGCAGGTCGGGCCTCACCTTCTCCAGCGGGGTGAGGTTGAGGTTGACGATGTCCTCGGTGATCTGGATCAGGCTGGTGGTGGGGAACGGCAGCTTTCCGGCCAACAGCTCGTACATCATGATGGCCGAGGCCCACAGGTCCCAGCGCTTGTCCGCCTTGCCGCCCATGGCCTGCTCCGGAGAGAGGTAGACCGGCGTGCCGAGGACCTCGTCCACCCGGGTCAGGGTGGGCCAGTCCCAGTCCTCGTTGACCGCCTTGGCGATGCCAAAGTCCAACAACTTGGTGAACAGGCGCGGTCGCCGAGCCTTGACCAGCATGATATTGCTCGGCTTGATGTCGCGGTGCACCAGGTCGGCGGTGTGGATCACGTCGATGGTGGAGAGCAGCTGGCAGATGATCTCCACGCTGTCCTCCACGGGTATGGCGCCCTCGCGATCCATGTAGTCCTGGAGGTTTTCACCGTCAACGTACTCCATGACGATGTACGGTTCCTGGGAGTCCTCGATGAGGCCGAAGTCGTAGACCTGGACGATGTGCTGGTGGGTGATCGCTCCGGCGGCCCGGGCCTCGTTGAAGAAGCGCTTCTTCAACCGCTCGTTGCTGCACTCCTGCTTGAGCACCTTCACCGCCAGGCGCCGGCCGAGCACGGTGTGCCGCGCCTCGTAGACCGCCCCCATGGATCCGGATCCCATTTCACGCAGGATCTGGTACTTGTCACCCAGGATCTCTCCGGTGATGGTGGACGACGGTTTGGAGCGAGGTTCGACCATGGCTATCCAGGGATCAATATCGGTCTATTGTGCACCACAATGAGGCCAGTTAGCACTTTTTTCCGCTCCTGTACAACTTGCCGGGACCTGTAATAAACTTTGCCCCAGGCAGCCTCGGTACCCCGGCGTCGGCTGCCCCTCAAACACTGGGCGACTCGTGATAGATCAGATCGGAAACTACAAGATCCTGGATGAGATCGGCAGCGGCGGCATGGCCGTTGTCTACAAGGGGGTCCAGGAGTCTCTTGGGCGCACGGTGGCCATCAAGGCCCTGCGTTCGTCGGTCTGTAAGGAGGACGACGCCGTCGCCCGCTTCGAGCGCGAGGCGGGCAGCCTGGCCTCGTTCCAGCACGAGAACATCATCACCGTCTACGACTTCTTCCCCGAGGGTGGATCGCTCTTCATCGTCATGGAGTACGTCGAGGGCATCGACCTGTACGACCTGCGGGAAAAGTGCGACCGCCTGCCCGCCGACATCGTGGGCATCATCAGCCTGCAGGTGGCCCGGGCCCTGGACTACGCCCACTTCCGGGGGCTGATCCACCGCGACGTCAAACCGGCAAACATCATCCTCTCCAAGCTCGGGACGGTGAAGCTGATGGACTTCGGCATCGCCCAGGTGGAAGAGTCCGACCTGACCCGCGCCGGGGTGGGTCTCGGCACGCCGGCCTACATGTCGCCCGAGCAGATCGTGGGCAAGCGCCTGGACCAGCGCAGCGACATGTTCTCCCTCGGCATCGTGATGTACCAGATGGTCACCGGGCAGAAGCCCTTCGAGGAGGATGACCAGCGCTCCACCATGGAGAAGATCCGCGGCTACACGCCGCCGGCGCCGCGCACAGTCAACCCGGCCGTGCCGCGGGAGCTGGAGGAGATCATCAACCGCTGTATGGAGAAGGACCCCCAGCAGCGGTTCGGTTCAACCCAGGAGCTGGTGATCACCCTCGAGCAGTTCCTCGCCGCCCATGTGAACCTCAACTACCGCGCGCGGCTGATGCTCTTCCTCAAGGAGCAGGGGATGATCTCCGAGGACGAGGTCAAGGCCGTGCTCCACCCGGCCATGATCGGCGGCGTCGTGGGCAATGTCCCGTCGCTGCGCGTCAAGCCGCGTCTGGTCCTCTACCTGGGTGGGCTGGCCGTCGCGGCGGCCCTGGCGGTGGTGGCGCTGATCCTGGTGCTGGTGCTGGAGGTGCGGCGGGTGCGCTCGATCAAGCCACCGGAGCCGGTGCGCGTGACGGTGCGCGAGGAGATCGCCACCGGGGGATTGCGGGTGGTGGCGGTGCCCTGGGCGCGGGTGGAGGTGGACGGCAAGGAGCGGGGCACCACGCCCATGGACCGGCCGCTGACCCTGCCCGTGGGCAAGCACCGGGTGCGCCTGCTCAACCCCTACTTCAAGACCGAGCAGCGCAAGGTCAGCATCAAAAAGGGCAAGACCCTCGACCTCACCGTGGCGCTCAAGCGGGCGGCGCGGGGCGAGGGTGAGGCCGCCAAGGACGAGGGCGGGGCCAAGGACGAGGGGACCGAACGGGACGAGGGCGAGACCAAGGACGAGGGGACCGAACGGGACGAGGGCGAAGCCCCCGGTGGCGAGGACACCGGCGCCGAGGAGGAGGCGGACCAGTGAGCGTGACCCGGGCAACCATCGTGACGCTGCTGCTGCTCTGCGCGGCGCCGGCCGAGGCCCAGCGCGTGATGCACAGGGTGCGCTTCGGCGAGTCCCTGCCGGCCATCTCCCGTGCCTACTACGGCGACGCCAAGCACGCGGACATTCTGCGCGTGGCCAACGGGTTCGGGCCGCGCCGCAAGCTCCAGGCCGGCGAGCGGATCCGCGTGCCGACCAGTTACAGCTACACGGTGCGGCGAACCACCACGGTGAGGGTGCTGGCGCGCAAGCTGCTGGGGCGCGTGCGACACTGGCCGGCGCTGGCGCACTTCAACAAGCTCGGCCGCCGGGGGCGGATCCGGGCCCGCACCAGGCTGGTGGTCCCCTTCGCCCTGGAGCACGTCGTCGTGCCGGGCGAGACCCTGGTGGACCTGGCCAAGCGTTACTACGGCGTGGAGCGGCTGGCCGGTCTCATCGCGCTGTGCAACGGCACCAAGAACCCGGCCCCCAAGGCGGGCAGGCGCGTGGCCGTGCTCATCGGCACGCTGCGCATCACCGACCGCAAGATGGACCAGCTGATCCGCTCGCGGCTGCTCGGTCTCTCCCGGGACAAGGACAACCGTGCCACCGAGGCGCTGCAGGAGTCCAACGCCATGATCCGCCGGGGCGAGTACTGGGCCGTGCCCCTGCGCATCGTGCGCCTGCTGGCCCAGGGACAGGTCTCCGAGGGGAACCTGGCCGAGGCCTACAAGTTGCTGGCCATCGCCTACGTGGCGGTGAGCCGGCTGGAGCTGGCCCGGGCCGCCTTCCGCCAGATGCTGCTGCGGCGACCCGGTTACACCCTGGACTCCATCACCACCTCACCCAAGGTGATCAAGGTCCTGATGGAGTCGAGGGAGAAGATGAAGGAATAGAACCGAAAATGGCCGCAGGGGGGCATACTGGGCTGCGTAATGAAGAGATGTTTGATCCTGCTTGTTCTCACCTTTTGGAGCGGTTGCGACCACGACCTGGACGACGTCGAGCGTCCCTGTAGCAAGGCCGCAGACTGCCCGTCTGGCCACTGCGGTCCCGGTGGCCTGTGCGCGCCCCGGCCAGACGCCGCGGTGTCGGATGCCGGCGCCAGGGACCAGGGGACGGACCGGGCGCCGAGCGACGGTCCACTGGCTGACAAGGCAGCTGGCGATCTGGTCATCGACCTGCCCTCGGGCGACCTGACTGCTGTGGACAAGGCCGTACCGGACGCTGCCGTCCCGCCCAAGGCGCCCCCGGGAATGTGCAGCAGCGCTGGCTGGTGCTGGCAACACCCGACGCCCCAGGGCAAGGGCCTCACGGGCATCTGGGGCAACAGCGCCTCCGACCTGTGGACGCTGACCCGTGACATCATCATCAGGTTCGATGGCAAGAAATGGTCCTACATCGCCAGTCCGGCGCCCGCCTCCATCCTGACGGACGTCTGGGGCTTTTCGCCAACCTCGCTCTTCATCTCGGCCACCAGCCGCGTGGCGTACTACGACGGAACATCCTTCAGCGTCGCAAAGCTGACTTCGGCAACCACGTATTTCTATGGGCTGTGGGGCACCTCGGCCAAGAACATGGTGGCCGTGGGCGCCGGCGGCGCCGTGCGCCAGCTGGGTGGTGCCGCCTGGTACACCGTCACCTCCGGCACCAAGAGCAACCTCTTCGGCGTCTGGGGCATCAGCCCCACCCTTTACTATGTGGCCGGGGACGCCGGCACCGTGCTGCAGTGCGACGACAAGGCGTGCAAGGCCATGGTCTCAAACACGACCAAGCCCCTGCGCGGGGTGTGGGGCAGAGGGCCCACGGAGGTCTACGCCTTCGGGGCCGGTGCCACCATGATCCGCTGGGACGGCTCGACCTGGAAGCCCGAGACGTTACCCAAGGGCACCGTGGCCAGCCTGTCCGACGCGTGGGCGCCCCCGGGAGGCGACCTGTACGTCGTGGGCGGTCAGGGTACGATCCTGCGCCGCGACAAAACCTCGTGGAAGGCCATGAGCTCGGGCATAAAGCAGGACCTATCGGACGTCTGGGGCACGGGGCCCTCGTCGATTGTCGCCAGCGGCGCGGCAGGGGCGATGGTGCGCTACGACGGAACGGCGTGGAAGGCGCTGTCCTCCGTGGCCACCACGGCCCACCTCGGGTCGGTCTGGGGCGTGTCGCCCTCGGAGGTCTACGCCCACGGTGCCTACGTCTTCCTCAAATACGACGGCGCCAAGTGGAGCGCTGGCCCCAGCTCGGGGAGCTACAAAGCGCACGGGCTCTGGGGGTTCAGCGGAACAGATCTGTACATCGTCGACGACAAGGACCTCCTCAAACATTTTGACGGCAGCAAGTGGACGACCATCTCAGCCTGCACCCTGCCCAACGCCAAGGGCGGGTTGCGCGGGCTCTGGGGTACGACCAAGGGCGCCATCCGTGAGCTGTACACTCTCAACGGCAACACGCTGCTGACCTACTACCCT
>PVBE011662101.1_pt1 | contig 12836 bp, 13 predicted proteins | sample 1631181 | NCBI WGS metagenome assembly PVBE01 (sample SAMN08397723, study PRJNA350692) | Marine metagenome, whole genome shotgun sequencing project. | isolation source: water | place: Pacific Ocean | collected 2012-04
CTTTTTTCATTGTTTATTGTATATATAAACTGTCTTTACTATTAACAAAATTTAAATTCCCTGTCATTTTACTATTCGCAATTGAGTCAATGAATATTGTTGATAGCTCAACCTCATTAACCTGTTTTGTGGCAAGTGAAGAAAATACTCCCTGGCAGTTCTTAAAATTAGAATAGCTGGGCTTTTCTTGCAGAATACCTGATGCAGGTTTAATTGATTCAACATAAAATCTTAGTTCTACGCCTCCAAAATAAAATGTAAATGTTAAGTCAATGGCTTTTCTTTTTAACAAAGAATTTTGTTTAACATGCTTTATCATCTCCTGATAAAATCTTGCACCATTCAATTTCATGCTAATAAAATCTCTTGTGAGAAAATCTGGTTGACTGACATTCTGTACCCAGTCGAAAGATTTTCTTATTGTATCAGTAGCTGTAATTTCATCATAATTAAATGTAACTACTGCTTGATAAATCCATGCTTCAGGAGCCAGGTTCCATCTCATAACATAGTCTTGGTCTACAGATAAAGTTATTTTCTTTTCGGGTAAAGGAAATGGATCTATCACCTCAAGCTCACCCACCATAAAAGCCTCTGCGTCAAGGATCAATTCTCTGTCTTTTAGGTATACATAAAGTACATATTTGCTATCAGTATATATTCTTTTATCAGTACGATACAAATTGTTCAAACCCGTTGGGAATATTCCTTCGTCTTTGATAATTTCATTATAAGGCTCAAATTCAATTGTTTCTTCAACTTCGTCCTCATTCCACCTTTCAAGAGATACTATTACATCTCCTGAGAAATATAAGCTGTCAGCTGAACCAGGCACTCCAGTGGTACCTTTTTCAACAGTATAGGATTTTCCTATTCTCAAATATTGAACGCTGTCAAAAGGATTTAATAAACAATAAATAATTGGCATAGAAGGATCGCCTGAAAAAACATCCACTTCGTCCTCACAAGAGTAAAAAAATGGTGTTATTAATATGAAATTTAATAATAATAGAAATGGTACTATTCTATATTTCTTTTTGTTCATTACTGAAAATGATTAGTTTTTTTTAATTGTTATTTAAAGTTCGATACTTATGTTAAGATAAGTAATTGATAATCAATATATTTAATATTAAAATTATTAGGCTTTAAATATAGATATTATTTTAAATGAAAAAAAACTTTAACCTTTTTTAATTAATTAGATTCATTCATTTATTATTGGTTTAATATAATAGGGAAGTCATTTTGTTTACATAACACTTTCTGCGATATTTGTTTTTTGATAATTGTTTAATGGACCGAAAAAAAACTGCTATTATTATTGGTGCTGGACCAGCTGGACTCACAGCTGCATATGAATTATTGAAGGAAACAGAAATTATACCTATAATTTTTGAATCTACTCAAGATGTTGGTGGAATATCAAAGACAATTGATTATAAAGGGAATTATATTGATATTGGTGGTCACAGGTTTTTTTCGAAATCTGAAAGGGTAATGGACTGGTGGAAAAATATCCTGCCGATTCAGCGAGGATTAGAATCTGATGATTTTATAGGTGGATCATTAAATGGACCAGATCCTGAAAAATCTAACAAGCTTATGCTGCTGAGATCGCGGCTTTCTAGAATATACTTTCTCAGAAGATTTTTTGCTTATCCCATTTCGATAAGTTTTGATACGATGAAGAACCTTGGCTTGATCAGGTTGATCAGGATAACTTTATCTTATTTATATGTGAGATTATTTCCAATCAGAAAGGAAGAATCATTGGAAGATTTTTTCATAAATAGATTTGGGAAAGAATTGTATATGATTTTTTTTAAGGATTATACTGAAAAGGTATGGGGAGTCCCTTGTGGTGAAATTAAGGCCGAATGGGGATCTCAAAGGATTAAGGGTCTTTCAGTATCGAAAGCTATTAGGCATGCAGCAAAAAATATTATTAGCAGAGAAAAAACAATTAAACAAAAAAATATTGAAACTAGTTTAATTGAACAATTTCTTTATCCAAAGTTTGGTCCTGGTCAGATGTGGAAAGAGGTAGCCAGATTAGTCGAAGAAATGGGGGGTAAGATATATCATAATCATACAGTTATTGGTGTTGAAAAGGAAGATGACATGATAATTGGACTTAGGGTTGTTGATGAAGAATTGAATAAAAAGTTGTACAAGGCTGATTATTTTATTTCATCCATGCCAGTTAAAGATCTGATAAGTTCAATAAACCCAATAGTTCCTCCTCAAGTATCACTCGTAGCAAAAGGCTTGATTTATAGAGACTTTATTACTGTTGGTCTACTTCTTGAAAAATTATTATTAAAGAATGAAAAAGGAATAATTACAAATAATAAACTTATTCCTGATAACTGGATTTATATACAAGAACCAGAAGTGAAATTAGGTCGACTACAGATATTTAATAATTGGAGTCCGTATATGGTGAAAGACAATAGCAAGGTATGGTTGGGGCTAGAGTATTTTTGTGATGAAGGAGATGAGTTGTGGCAAATGTCAGATTTGAAAATCAAAGAATTAGCTGTCAATGAGCTCTCTTCTATTGATATTATTGATAAAAAGGATGTAATTGATAGTGTTTTGATTAGGATGTTAAAAACATACCCTGCATATTTTGGTACTTACGATGATTTCCATGTTATCAGGGAATATACTGATAAAATAGAAAATCTTTTCCTGATAGGAAGAAATGGGATGCATAAGTATAATAACCAGGACCATTCAATGTTAGCAGCAATGACAGCTGTTGAGAATATAAAGAATGGAATAGCAACTAAAGACAATATCTGGTCGGTTAATACTGAGGAAGATTATCATGAAGAAAAATAATTATATATCTTTTTTTACACTCACTTTAATTAGCGGACTGTTTTTTATTATTTTATTTCTATTAATTAATTATGTTGAAAATGAAGGTTTTAATCCTAGTGATGATGGTGTTGTAATTGCCCAGTCATACAGGTTATTTAATGGAGAGATTCCCCATAAAGATTTTATTTCAATCAGGCCAGTATTCTCTGGGATTTTACATGGAGTGCACCTTATAAGTCCTCTTCCATTACAACTTAGTGCCAGGTGGTTCGTTTTGTTGGAATATTTTATCTATTCATTCTTATGGATCATACTGTTATTCAATGTATTTAAATTTGATTTAGGTAAATCTTATCGAAAATATTTTGCTTTTATTTTTCTTGCTTTTTTCTCCTTTTTATTAAATGTAAATAATTATAATTTATATCCATGGACCACAATTGATGCTATTTTTTTAGTGTTTTGGCTTACTGGTTTATTAATAAGATTTTCGAGAAAAAATTGTCCAATCTCCATAAATTTTTATTTGCCAGTTCTGGCTTGTTCTTAATTTCCCTTGCTTCCATCAGCAGGCAAAATTTTATACTATTGACAATATTCTTTTTTATATTGACTCTGGTTAATTTCTTAAAGAGGAGGGAGTATAAGATCCTGATATTCATACTTATTACTGGTGCTCTTCCATTTGTTGTTTATTTTTTTTATTTAATAATTAATAATAGCCTGGACCTTTTTATTGAACAGATTACCGGGCGAACTGAATTGTTTCAAACCGGATTTATTACTTTCTTCAATAGGTTTTTATCTTCCTGGTTGCTTCCTGTTCATATAATTGTGATTGCTGGTTTTATTTTCATGCTTTTCAAACATAAAATAAGTAAATCAATATTTGCGGCTAATATTAAACCGAATTACCCCTTATTGTTCATAAGGACATATTTCGTTTTTTATTTATTGGCCACTGTAATTTTATCTTTATTACTTCTAATTAAACCAGATATATTGTTTAAATGTTCATTTGAATTATTCTGGATATATCTAATTTTAAGTTTAACGGTAATTATTTTTGAAAGACCAATTTTACAGAAAGTTATTCTTATTATTTTCCCATTAATTCTTGCATGGACCTCAGCTATTTCTTTGGGAGACAATGTTCCAGTTTTTACTATTGGAATTCTTGGATCTTCAATCCTGGGGATTAATTTTATTTTTAGCAAAACAATAGGCTTTGCGGGCATGATAATGCCAGGTAGGAAATTTCTTATACTTCTTATTCCTTTAATAGCTATATTTTTGCTTGCAGGAATATTTGGACAGAGAAAATTTAATTACAGAGATCTTCCTTCCAGAGAATTGTCAGCATCTTTAAAAAATATAAATAGTGAGTTTGGTGATATTAAAACCAATCCAATAACCTATGATTATTTTAATGATCTCAATTTGCTTATTGATCAGTTAGGCGGAATTGATAATATTAGAGATAAGGTGGTTGTTTTACCAAATAATGCGATATTTTATCCTTTATATAAAACAAAAAATCCTTTTCCACTTGACTGGCTTCAGTATGAAGAATATATTGGTTCGGAAGAATATCTATATAATAAGATCACCTATAAGCTACAGAATGAAATAATCTTTCTGATTATGGATAAATTTAATTCAAAGTTTATGGCATATGAGTTGAATGACCTGATCATTGGAGGTGAGAAATATGATTATCGCAAAATAATTGATCAAAATTGTGAACCAGTTGAAATTGATAGTGAATATTTTTATGTTTTAAGAAGCAAAGGAATTGCTCGGGAAAAGGAATAAAAAAAAAGTGAAGATATTTGATCTTCACTTTAAGCTATAATAGTTATTATTATTAAACTTAGTTCTTTGATCCATCAGAAACAGTTAATTTTTTCCTGCCTTTAGCTCTTCTAGCTGAAAGAATCTTTCTTCCACTTACTGTTGACATTCTCTCTCTGAAGCCATGTTTATTCCTTCTTTTCCTGTTTGATGGCTGAAATGTACGTTTCATCTGTAAATTGTATTATTATTAATTACCGTTTACCGGTTTCGGCTTGCAAAAATAAACTATATTTTTTTATTTCCAAAATTTACTTTTGTTATCTTTTTCTGTATAATGAGACTTTTGTGCTTAATTGTTTAGATCCGGTCTGTACAACACTAATAATTCAGTTTACAGGCATATAAATAATTTTTTTAGTATTGAAAAATTCTTCTTCAAAATAGTTTTTCAGCTCGTATACCTGTACTTTATTCTTGAAAAACTTAATTTCCTCATTAATATCACCTCCTTTAATATAAAAGTATCCTTTCTGATGCTTGCCCTTAGGGTCAGAAATAATAAGATTTTGGGTAAGTTTGAGAAACTCAGGAAATGAGCTGAGTGCTCGACTTATTATAAAATCAAATTTTGAACCAAGCTTTTCTATTCTTTCCTGTTGTGCTTTAACATTTTTTAATTCCAATTGTTGAATAATATCGTTTACAACAAATATTTTTTTCCCTATAGAATCTACTAATAAAAAATTGGTATCAGGGAATACTATTGATAATGGAATACCTGGAAATCCCCCTCCAGTTCCTGCATCAAGAACTGAACTGCCACTATTGAAACTAAATATTTTAGATATAGTTAATGAAAATAATACATGATGCTCATAAAGTTTAGCAATATCTTTTCTGGAGATAAGATTAATTTTTAAATTCCAATCGTTATAAATCTTTCCCAATGAAGCCAATTTGCTATATTGTAGTTCAGATAGATCAGGGAAGTATTTATAGATTAATTCCAATTTTAAAAGTCTTTGTCGGTTTTTTTAAGAATATTATAAAGTAATTCTCTGGCTCTGAATAATTGTGCTTTCACAGTACCTAGAGGAAGATTAAGGTTTTTTGATATCTCGTCATAAGAATATTCTTTGAAATATCTGAGATCTATTAGCTCCTGATACCTGGGTTTAAGCTCTTTAATAATAGAATGCAGAAGTTTTACTTTTTCTTTTTTTATAAGGGAATCATATGGTCCGGGAGAATTTGATTGCAGTTCCAGGGATGAGCTACCATCTGATTCGATAGGATTATCAATTGAGATATTTTTATTTTTTTTCCTTCTGATGAAATCTATGCAGTTATTTGTTGCTATTTTAAAAAGCCATGTACTGAAAGCATATGATGGGGAATATTTATGAATGTTTTTAAAGGCTTTTCCAAATGCTTCAATAGTAAGGTCTTCTGCGTCTGTTTTGTTATTCACCATTTTTAATAGAAGAAAATAAATTGAATCCCTGTATCTGCCCATTAAATCAGCATAAGCTTTTTGTTCGCCATCTATTGCCTTTTGAACAATAAGCAAATCAGTTTTTGCTTTTTGGGAAAGATTTGGATTTACTTCCATTTATTTTTTTTGCTTAAATTATTTTGCAAATATAATAGTGAACCTACCAAAGGGTGAAGAAAATCGTAAGCCAACGAATATAATAATAAATTATTTTCATTCAAACGTTTCATTGACAGTTTAAAAAGGATAAGCTGAGTAATTAGCCTAACTAAAAAAACTGGTAAAAGCCATAGATAATTAAAATCTGAGAAGAGTAAAATAAAGAAAGAAAGATAAAATATAACTCTTGTAAATAATTCAACAGATAATAAAACTTTACTTCTTAAACTATAATACTTTGCTGTAGTGTAATGCCTCTTCTTCATTGATAACCATTCCTTTAGGTTTCCAGGCGGAATTGATCTGGTAAAACTATCAAATGAAATTTCAATTCTGGTATTATCACACGTAGCATTCTCATTAACAAAAAGATCATCATCACCAGAAGCCAAATGATAATGTCGGGCAAATCCATTACCTGAGAAAAAGAGAGGTTTTCGGTAGGCCATATTTCTTCCAACACCCATATATGGCGTACCTGCAAGTGCATAATTCAGATATTGAAATGCAACCATAAAGGTTTCAGTTCTTACGATTTTATTAAGTAGTCCCTTTTTATTGATAAAAGGTCCGTATCCTAGCACTATTTCCTTGTTAATAAGGAAGTTTTTTTGCATTTCTGATATCCAGTTTTTACTATCTACCGAACAATCAGCATCTGTAAATAACAAACATTCATTTTTTGCAGCCTTAATGCCAAGAACCAAAGAAAGTTTTTTACCTCTCTGTCGGGTATGTAATTCTGTGAGTCTGGTTGAATAAAGGTTATGGTATTTCTTTTTAAAGGAGGATAAAATTTCTTCTGTGTTATCTTCTGACCTATCATTAACAACGATAACCTCAAAATCAGGATAATCCTGTTCCAGAATTCCAGGTAAAAAATTAATAAGGTTTTCAGCTTCATTTCTGGCACATATAATTACTGAAACAGCATTTTTATTTGAATTAAACTCAGTGGGTTTATATCTTATTAGTAATGAAAAGAATCTGATATAATAAAACAATTGAACCAGGAAACTAATACTGAAAAGTGCAATTATTATCCATAAAATAATTGAAGAATTAAGTATGAGATTAGTAGAATCAGAATTTGTCAAAATAAATAGTTTAAAAGTCAAAAGTAGAAAGGAAAAAGTCAAAAAACTAAAATTTCCTTATCTTTAGAATCTTTATTTTCACATGGATTTTAAGCTATTAAATACTGATAAGAACTCAAAAGCCAGATGCGGTAGGATAAAAACTGATCACGGTGAACTTATAACACCTGTTTTTATGCCAGTTGGTACAGCTGGTACAGTCAAAGCTGTTCATCAACCAGAATTAATTAATGATACAAAAGCTCAAATAATTCTTGGTAATACATATCATCTTTATCTTCGACCAGGGACTGAAATAATAAAACTAGCAGGAGGATTACATAAATTTATTAATTGGAAAGGCCCATTATTGACCGACAGTGGAGGATACCAAGTTTTTTCACTTGCTGCAAACAGAAAGCTTATTGAAGAGGGTGCAAAATTTTCTTCACATATTGACGGTTCAAAACATTTATTTACCCCTGAGAATGTTGTAGATATTCAAAGAGTTATTGGTGCTGATATTATTATGGCCTTTGATGAATGCACTCCCTACCCATGCGATCAAAAAAATGCTGAAAAATCTATGATGCTGACACATAGGTGGTTAGAGAGATGCGCCAATAGGTTTAATAATTCTGAACCATTATATGGTCATCGTCAGAATTTCTTTCCTATAGTTCAGGGTAGTGTTTATAATGATCTTAGAAAAGTTTCAGCTGAATATATTGCCTCAATGGATATGGACGGAAATGCGATTGGTGGATTATCAGTTGGTGAACCTGCCGAGGATATGTATAGCATGATTGAAACTGTTAATAATATACTACCTGAAGAAAAGCCTCGTTATTTAATGGGTGTAGGAACTCCGGTGAATATTCTTGAAAGCATATCACTGGGTGTGGATATGTTTGATTGTGTAATGCCAACACGTAATGGAAGAAATGGCATGCTATTTACCAGCAAAGGAATAATTAATATAAAAAATCAAAAATGGCAGGATGATTTTTCACCAATTGATTCTGAAGGGACATCATTTGTTGATAGTCAATATACAAAAGCATATTTGAGGCATTTGATGCAATCAAATGAGAGGCTGGGAGGGCAAATTGCAAGTTTGCATAATTTGAGATTCTACACATGGTTGATGGAAGAGGCAAGAGAAAGGATAAGTAGGGGAGTATTTGATAGCTGGAAAAATAAAATGGTCAAACAATTAGGTGTAAGGTTATAATTAATAGAAATTACCGATGTTAAGTATTTAATAAATACTGCATGCATTTTATAATTAGTACGAATAAAGTTTGAAATAGTATAGGCTTGAAAAAGATTGATTTTTATATTATTAAGAAATTTATAGGCACTTTTATTTTTTCTATTGCCTTAATTATTTGCATAGCAATTGTATTTGATTTTTCTGAGAAAGTGGATGATTTTCTTGACAAGGACGCACCATGGAAAGAAATTCTATTTGATTATTATATGAATTTTATACCATACTTCATCTATCTTTTTGCCTATCTGTTTACATTTATCTCTGTAATCTTTTTTACATCACGTATGGCGGCAAATTCTGAGATAATAGCAATTTTCAGTAGCGGCATGAGTTTTAGAAGATTGATGTTACCTTATTTTATCAGTGCCCTAATTATTTTTTTAGGTTCCTTCCTGCTTGGTTCATATCTCATTCCTCGTTCCTCGGAGGTTAAACTGGCCTTTGAAGAAAAGTATTATAAAAATCCCTATCGGTATAGTGAGGAAAATATTCATAAACAAATTGAACCAGAAGTCTTTATTTATTTAAATAGATATTTTAATAATTCTGATACTGGCACTAAGTTTTCTATAGAGAAATTTGTTGATGGCAAACTCGTCTCCAAACTTATGGCGGCAAGTATTCGTTGGGATAAGGAGAAGGCTAAATGGGTATTATCAAATTATTATATTCGGCATATTGATGGTATAAATGAAAGGATAGAATCTGGATTAGAAATTGATACTACACTAAATTTCTTTCCTGAAGAATTTCACAGACGCTTAAATATTGTTGAAACAATGACCACTCCAGAGCTTTCCAGATTTATTGAAAGGGAAAAAGCCAGAGGGGCAGATAATATTAAATCATATTTAATTGAGAAGCACCGAAGATATGCCTCCCCTTTTGCAGTATTTATTCTAACCTTAATAGGAGTTTCATTATCTGCAAGAAAAGTAAAAGGAGGAATTGGTCTTCAGATAGGTCTGGGTCTTCTTTTAAGTTTTTCATATATCATGTTTATGAGAGTTACTAAAGTTTTTTCTGTTAGCGGTGACCTTGATCCCTTTATTGCTGTTTGGATACCAAATATTCTATATGCCGGAATTGGAATAATTCTTTATAGACTGGCTCCAAAATAATTTTTCTACTTTTGCTTTTTCAATTAAAATCAGAATGGCTGATAAAAAGTTCCGTTTACCTGATGTATTAAGCATTTCTTTTGCACATTTTTTTCATGATGTTTATACCTCATTTCTTGCCCCATTACTTCCATTACTATTTGATAAGTTTGGTATGAATTTCTTTTTGTCTGGTTCATTATCTGTAATCCAAAGGTCGCCATCACTTTTGAACCCATTTGTCGGCATGCTGGCGGAACGAATGAAGATGAGATTTCTTATTATTATCTCTCCCGGTTTAACAGCCTCAGCGATGAGTTTAATAGGAGTTGCTCCGCATTATATCATCCTCATTCTTTTATTATTTGTGTCGGGTATTTCATCCACACTATTTCATGTTCCCACTCCTGTAATGATCCGTCGTGTATCTGGTGATAGAATAGGTAAGGGTATGAGTTTTTATATGCTGGGTGGTGAGCTGGCTCGATCGGTTGGGCCATTGGTAATTGTTGCTGCAGTATCATTATGGGGATTGGAGGGGACCTGGAGGGTAATGCCGGTAGGTATAGCCACATCTATTGTTTTATATTTCCGCTTTAGAGATATAAAAATAGGAGGAGAGTTTCAAAAAGATACCAGACTTGTGGGTTTCAAAGAAACCTTCAAACAATATCTTCCATTGTTCACCTGGATATCAGGTTTTACTTTTTTTAGAGGAGCAATACGCTCAGCATTAGCTTTATATTTGCCAATGTATCTCAAAATTGAAGGTCATTCCCTGTGGTTTGCCGGAATATCCCTATCAGTACTTCAACTGGCTGGGGCGGCTGGAACATTTTTTTCGGGAACAATCTCTGATAAATTAGGCACAGGTAAAACCCTAATAATAATTTGCATCGTAACCCCATTATTAATGTGGCTATTCCTAACTACTGATGGAGTTTGGACTATCCCGGTTTTAATAATTCTTGGTATATTTCTAGTGGCTCCAACTCCGGTTATTCTTGCCATTGTAAATGGAACAAAATCTCAACACCAAGCCTTTCTAAATGGTATATATATGGGTCTTAATTTTCTTCTTAATGCAATTATACTGATTATTGTAAGCTACATTGCTGATAGAATTGGCCTGAAAGAAACATTTTTCATCACCATTTTCATTTCAATACCAGCAATTTTGTTTGTATATCTAATAAAAAAATGTGTTGACAAGATGAAACTAATGGGTGAGTTATGAGTATTTAATATTCTTATGCCTAGTTAAAAACCCTTTTTAATACTTTATCCATAATAATAAACACCCATATTGATAATATAATCAGAGAGATAAACAATATGTAAATGCTTATTCCTGATATTTTATTAACGAATTCAGAGGGATCAAAATTGATTTCTGGAAGTGTTAATTTTGGCAGCTCCCATAATTCAAATAATTTTATTCCACTAAGATCATTAGAAAATAAGATTGTTAATATACATAATGCAAGAATAATCAATATGCTAAAAAACCATACTTTTTTTGGAGCTATTTGTGGTGCTGAATAAATTTGAGGATTATTTTGAATTTTCAGTTTGTTTAAAATCTGTGAAGTAAACTGGTGTGAGGGACTATCAATCCCAGCTTTCTTAATTAATTCTCTAGTTAATAATTTTGATTTCCTGCTTTCAGCGATCATGATATTCTCTCCTTATAATTTAGATAATAGCCTTTAGTTCTGATGAAAGAATTTTATCTAGTTCAATATACAATTTTTTACGAGCCCTAAATAACTTTATTTTGACGTTGGCACTACTTATTTCTGTTATTTCACTAATCTCCTCAATTGAGTTTTCATCGTAATAAAACAATGTGAGTAAGAGGTTCTCAGTTTCACTTAAATTTGCCATTGCCTCTTTAAGGTATTTTTTCTGATCTTCATTTCTAAGAGTATTTATAACAGAATTTGCTGAAACAGCTGTGCTACTGTCGGTTATCTCTACTCCTATTTCTTCTGTCTCCAGGCTTTTTTCCTAATTCTTGAAATGGCTGTATTATAAACAATTTTATATAACCAGGTTGAGAATTTGGACTTCTTCCTGAAATCTTTCAATGAATCGTAAACTTTTATAAATGCATCCTGTGCAATTTCCTCTGCATCTTCCCGGTTTCTTGTAATCTTCAATGCAATGCTAAATGCCATATTCTTATATTTTTCTATAAGAAATACATATGCTGTAGAATCACCAGCAAGAATTTTACTAATATAAAAGTTATCGTCACTCAACTTCATTATTTTATATGACGCATATTTAAGGTCACAAGTTACAAGTTGCAAGTTACAAGTTACAAGTTACAAGTTGCAAGTTACAAGTAAGAAGTAAGGAAATTGAAAATTGAAGAAGGATAAGGTTATAGCTTAATAGGTTAATTTGGAACAATAAGTAGGGGCAAAGCAATCTAAGGATGCTTCGCCCATTAACAGGATTGTAGTTAACATGTTAAAAGTAAGGAGTAAGGAAATTGTAATTGATAATTGAGAATTGAAGAAGAGGGATAAGGTTATAGCTTAATAGGAGAAAATAATGATTATTGAATAATTAATATTGAGTTTGGTGTTAAGAGTATGTAGTAAATAGTAGGTAGAATATTGAATACTGAAGATTATTAAGAATTTTGTAACCTATTGGGATATATTGGCGTCATATGAAATGAAAGAAATTTGAATTATTTATTAAAACTTTAATATTATGGGAGTTGCATTTATATTTATAGCATTATTTTTCTCTGTTTTTGGAATTTTTTATTTCTATTATTATACAAGAAGCAGGGAAAGACTGGCAATTATTGAAAAGGGACTTGATCCGGGTCTTTTTAAATTGCCAGCACACGAAAAAGTAAAATCTAATGGAAAAAAGAACGGATCTTCTATTAAACTTTCTCTTAAATTTGGAATGTTCTTAATTGGTGCCGGATTGGGTTTTGCATGTGGTGCAATTTTACTGGAAATATTTCCTTTAATGCCTGAAGAGATAATGGTGTTTATAATGATATCCACGTTTTTTGTATTCAGCGGAGCAAGCCTTGTTTTATCTTATTATCTTGGAAGAAATCTAGACAAGAA
>PVBE011091148.1_pt1 | contig 12835 bp, 11 predicted proteins | sample 1631181 | NCBI WGS metagenome assembly PVBE01 (sample SAMN08397723, study PRJNA350692) | Marine metagenome, whole genome shotgun sequencing project. | isolation source: water | place: Pacific Ocean | collected 2012-04
GCCGATGTCGACCGCGATGCTCTTCGTGCCACCCACTGTCGTTGCCAACGCAGCAGTAAGCCCCCTAATCAGATTGCTTAACGCTACTGCGAACGGAGCCATGCGCCTTATCCGCCTCGAGCCAAAAGAAGAATTGGATGGTTTTCAATCAGTCGAGGAAATGAGGGAAGCGCTCCACTGGGCCGCTCAAGCAAACGCTCTCGAAGGAGTCGAGTATGAGGTGCTTGATCGGGCTCTCGGACTAGGCCAAAAGACAGTCCGCGACGTAATGGTGCCTCGCACACATGTGGCCGTGGTTCCCGCAACAGCTAACCTTGCTGACTTGGCCAGCCTATCCAGAGAGACAGGTTTCTCTAGGTTTCCGGTAAAGGGGCCTGCTGCCAGCGAGTGGATCGGCGTAGCACACGTAAAAGACGTATTGGAAATACCTGTCGAAGCTCGAGCATCGACTCCCATTTCAGCAAAGCTCCAAAAGGCCTTGGTGGTACCGCCGGCCCGAGACCTGAGATCCCTCCTATTAGAAATGCAAGATGCGAGACATGCCTTGGCCATCGTCGATGATGAATTTGGTCACGCAGTAGGCATAGTTACCCTTGAAGCCATCGTCGAAGAGTTGCTCGGCGACATCGAAGACGAGTACGACAGACCTACACGTGCCCCGGTACAAAGGGAAAGCCGAAACTCGTTCCATGCAGACGCGATAGTGAGAAGGGATCACCTCGCTGAGATCACTGGATTTTCCATGCCAGCTGGACGATTTGAAACACTTGGCGGTCTTCTACTAACGCTCTTTCAGCGTGTCCCTGAAACTGGGGACCGGATTATTTTCCGAGGATGGAAACTTGAGGTCATAGAGATGGATGGGCCACGAATTGTTCGTGTTCAGATCGATACGCCGACCCGAAACCGGAGTTCCAAGTAATGCCCGTCCTCCTCCTTGCGATTGCGTTCTTGCTCTTGATCGCCAATGGCTTCTTCGTCGGAGCGGAAGTCGCTATTACAGCCTCTGCCGGACGTCGTGCCGAACTTGAGCGTGCAGTAAAAAGTGGGAGTCGTAGCGCGCGCCTTGCACTAGCCTCCGTTCAAGAACTTTCCTTCATGCTTACTGGCGCTCAACTCGGTATAACTATTGCATCTCTTGCTTTAGGTTTTGTAGCTGAACCAGCGATAGCTGATGTGTTAGAGGCTATCGTCGCAACCCGAATAGAGATCGAGGGAGCTCTCTTACACGCCATCTCTGGTGTGATCTCCCTCCTGATCGTAGTCCTATTTCACATGGTAATCGGGGAAATGGCACCCAAGAACATTGCAATTGCAGATCCGGTACGAACGCTGCTCTGGGTCGCGATACCTTTCAGGTTCTATACAAATGCAATGCGCGGGTTGCTCTGGATTCTCAACGCAACTGCGAACATCATCATACGCGGGTTTGGGGTTCGTCCCCGCGACGAGCTAGCTCATGCATATACCCGAGATCATATTGGCTCGATGCTAGGCGAATTGCGCCGGCTTGGAGCAATTAGCGCCTCACAACAACAACTTGCCGACCGAGCACTACGCTTCACATCCCGATCAGTTGAAGACGTCATGGTGCCGAAGTCCGTCATCCACTCGGTTTCGACCCACATGACGGCTCGAGAAATCGAGAGAGAAGCAGTTCGAACAGGGCACTCACGCTTCCCGGTACAAGGTGATGAACCAGATGCAATTATCGGATTTGTCCATGTGAAAGACCTGCTAGCACTGGGAATTCGAGTCATGGATCAACCAATACCAGAATCGTTGGTGCGTGATCTTCATGTGGCACCTGAGACAGCCCTTGTTGGCGAATTGCTCCTAGCAATGCGACGGGTACGAGCTCACATGGCGCTCATCGTAGATGAACATGGTTCGCCGTCCGGAATCGTAACGCTCGAGGATCTTGTAGAAGAACTTGTCGGCGAGATTCGCGATGAACACGACGTGTCATCAGAAGACATTCATCAATTGGGCCAAAACCGTTTTGTGGTCTCAGGGCATCTACGACTCGATGAACTAGAACACCTCACTGACTGCGCCGTTCCCGAAGGCGACTACAGCACGGTTTCGGGATTCGTTATGCACCGTCTTGGAGCCGTACCTGTAGTTGGCAGATCGATTAATCACGGACAGTGGGTGTTGCGGGTACGTCGAATGAATGGACCGCGTATTGAAACCATCGACGTACTTCGTTCCGCATCCGTGGAAAGCGCTGCGGAAAAGCAACGTTAATGGCCAGTGGTACACTCTCAAAGATATATAAAGCTGAAGGCTTGGTCCTGAGTCGAAAAGACCTCGGAGACACCGACCGCATCGTTACACTTTACACACGTGAGTTTGGTCGCCGACGACTCGTTGCTCGATCAGCCAGACGCCCCAACAGCCAATTTGCACCACACATCGAATTGTTCACTCGCGTACGCATTGTCGGGGTTACAGGCAAGAATCTGGATGTCCTCACTCAGGCACAAACCATAGAGACATACCCGCAACTTCGAGACAATCTCACTGCGTATGCTGCCGCAGGATGGGCGATCGAATTAATCGACGGGCTGAGCATTGATGGTGAAGCAGTTCCCAGTGCTTATGCTGCTGTCACCGATTTCCTCAAAATCCTCAGTGATGCGCAGAATTCCCCAGAACCGCTGCTATCTGCCGTCACGCTCAGGCTTCTTGACATTCACGGGTATGGACCAGAACTGACAATGTGCACTCTATGCGCCGCTCATATTGAGGCCGGAAACCATGCGTTTGGCCCCCAACACGGAGGTGTCGTGTGCAAGAAATGTGCGCAAAGTCACAATACCGATGCTCTCCACGTGAACACCCTTAAACTTCTGCGTTTCACACACCGCGAAGGCCTCAAGGGGGCTACACGGATACGAACCGACCCGAGAACACGAACCGAGCTCCGCCGTTGCCTACGAAGTTATATAGCAACCGTTATAGAACGAGACATCAGTTCAGCCAGAATCCTTGAGCGAGCTCAAGCGAACGGCAAAGCTCATGCTATTGCAACCAATCGAACCCAAAGGACCTGAGGAAATAGTAACCATGCCCACACCCGATATGGAAACACTCACCTCTCTTGCAAAACGAAAAGGCTTCGTTTATCCCAGTTCAGATATTTATGGAGGTTTCGGTAGCACCTGGGATTATGGACCACTTGGAACAGAGTTAATACGAAATGTTAAAGACTCGTGGTGGCGCAAAACCGTTCTCGTTCGAAACGATGTAGTTGGCTTAAATGCCTCAATCCTGATGCACCCGCGCGTATGGGAAGTGTCTGGACACGTCGACAACTTCCAGGATCCTCTCGTGGAGTGCCCCACATGCCATCGCCGCTATCGACAAGACGACGTCTCCAATATGCGCTGTCCTCATGATGAAGATCTGCTTACCGACCCTCGAATGTTCAACACGATGTTTAAAACATATGTGGGCCCCGTCGAAGATGATGCAGCCGTTGCTTACCTACGACCTGAAACAGCTCAGTCAACTTATGTAAACTTTAAGAACGTGCTTGATAGTTCTCGAGTACGAATTCCATTCGGCATCGCTCAGATCGGAAAATCATTTCGCAATGAAATCACGACCGGAAACTTTATATTTCGCAGTCGCGAATTTGAGCAAATGGAATTGCAGTACTTTGTTGCACCTGGAGAAGACGATGAAGCCCACGAACGTTGGGTAGAAACACGCTTCGGGTGGTGGACAGATCTGGGAGTCGACGCTCAACGACTTCGCTTACGTAGTCACAACGCGGATGAACTCGCTCACTATGCCAAGGCAACCACCGACATCGAATACGCATTCCCCTTCGGATGGGGTGAGCTAGAAGGCGTTGCGAACCGAACCGATTTTGATCTTCGCCGTCACGCCGAAGCTAGCGGAACTGAACTCGCTTACTTTGATGAATCCACAAAGAACCATATTGTCCCCTATGTCATAGAACCGGCAGCGGGTGTAGACCGGGCAGCGCTTGCGTTTCTTGCAGATGCATATACGGAAGAAAGTATCGAAGGCAAGGTTCGGGTAGTCCTCAAGCTTCATCCCAGCCTCGCTCCGTTCAAGATTGCAGTATTTCCCTTGGCACGTAACAAGGCCCCTCTAGTAGAACTAGCAACCCAAGTCGCTGAGAATTTACGGTCCCGCTGGCCAGTTTTTTACGACGAGACCGGGTCGATTGGGCGACGATATGCACGGCAGGATGAAGCTGGAACCCCGTTTGCTGTAACCATAGATTACGAGTCGATCGACAACTACAGTGTCACCGTAAGAGATAGAGACACGATGGAGCAGCAACGAATAGCGATAGCCGATCTGGAACAGCATTTCACTGCCCTCCTAGCCACCTGAATTTAATGCGCGACACCGGTAGAAAGACTCCTCCACCGGGATCGTATTCAACGGTTGAACGACGCGCTCTTCTACCAATCCGACAGCTCGGGTCACACCTGTGCTACCCGCTAGTAAGACTGCTGGCCACTTTAGGCATACCGGCTACTGCGCTGTCGCTATTGCAGATCCCATTAGGTTTCTTGGCTGCGGTACTAATTGTTCGTGCACCACAGGCCGCATGCCTGCTCTTCTTTCTAGCAATCTTCCTCGATTTTCTGGATGGAGAAGTCGCGCGAGCCACCGGTACGGACTCAGTCCTCGGAGCCCTTGTTGACCAAGTATCTGACCATATTCGAGAAATTACGCTGGTCGGTGGCCTCGTGGCAGGAGGCCAGTTGCGTGGCGAGATAGGAGTCGCCTACGCACTGGCCTATCCTTTATCAAACTTTCTGCTGTATCTCGCGGACCGGGGTCGAACCCCGGTGACATTCAGTGTTAAGACGTGGATGCTGTTCTATCCTGGTCTAATCGCATTTTGCTGGTCATCAATAAACGTTCTGGATCACTTGGTGTTGTTAACCGCTGGTTTACTGGCGTTCGCCGGAGCCCAGGCCCTGTGGAAGATTCGGAGGGTGGCATCAGGAAAGGCAACCGGTTTCGGAGTCTAAGCAAGCGACAACGCACGCAGCGCGTTGTCCCGCATGAACTTCCGCACCTCGTCCCGCGTAAACCCTGCATCCACAAGTGCTCGTTGAAATCTCGAATGAACACCCACACAGTAAGAGCCAGTTGCTGTCCGACTATCACCACGTTGATAAGCGCGCGTTAACAAGACGCGATAAATCACCACCTAGTGTTCGCACAACAGGAATTATTAATCAGTAGCGCTTCCATCATCAGCCATGCCGGCCCCGTAACATTTCCGCACCATCACAAAGCGCCTTCAACTTCAAATAGGCTTCATCTAAATCCATAGGATTGATGCTGGACGGGGCGAATCCACAATCTGGATTTAAGGTGAGTCGATCCGCCGACACGTGCTTCATCACTGCCTCCACCCGTTCCACAACAATTTCAGGTGTTTCAATCATCTGATCCGTATGGTCAATAACTCCAAGACCAAGAATCTTGTCCTGCGGAAATCTGTCCAAAACACCCACCCCACCGGCATCTGGCGTCGCGAATTCCATAGCAAACCGATGCACATTCATCTGCGAAAGGGCTCCGATGATTTCATCATACGGACCGCGGGTACTGTGCTTTCGATTCCCATGAGCGTGGCACAGATGGACCGAGACAAAAGGATGGTTCACGTCTTGAACGGCCCCATTCACACCCCTGATTGACATTTCAATCTCAGCCGAGATATCCCTAATGTGTTCGCGTGCCCGGTACTCAGGGTCAACCAAAAGAACCAGCCATGGATCATCAAGTTGTATCGCATCGACGCCTAACGCGGTCAGATGCTTCAATTCTTCGTTAACGATTGGGATGCAAGCTTCCATAAAACCGGCCCGAGTAGGATACGCAGCAGTCGAATGCTCCGAACTCCACATACGCCGAGCAATCGTATATGGGGAAGGTAGTGCAACGATTGTGCGACGCGTCGTGGATTGCAGAAGAAACTTGGCCTCTGAAAGAGCAAGCGGACGCTCCTGGCGCAACGCAGAGACCACAGCTGGATATGCAGCAGCACTACTCCCAGGGCGGCCACGAATAAGATCAGCGCCAAACCCAGCCACCGCGCCTGCAAAAATCTTTACGTAGCTCTCTCGACGCCATTCGCCATCCGACACAAAGTCGACACCGGCAGCCTCCTGCAGGCGGATCGCTGCCGGGACGGCATCATCTAGAACCAGATCAGCCTCGGCTTCTGAAACCTCGCCGCATTTCCGACGTTCAATCAGTTCACGAATAAATACTGGCCGAGGAAGACTACCGACCACCATGGTTGGAAAAAGTTGATCCATCATTACGTGCCGTCCAACCCCTTCAATGCATCACCATGCCACCATCAACACTGAGTGAAACGCCGGTGATATAGGACGCTTCCCGGGAAACCAATAAGAAAGCCGCGTTGGCAACGTCCTCTGGAACCTGATGCCGACCAATCGGGATTGCAGCCACACGCAAATCCCAGGCCGTTTGATCCTCATGGCCTTCGAGTTCCGTGAGGTGAGGATTTAAATCTTCCTTCCAGAGCCTCGTATCCACGATGCCGGGACAAATTGCGTTCACCCGAACTCCATCTTTAGCCAGTTCGTGGGCCGCGGCGCGCGTAATACCGATCACCGCATGCTTCGTAGCGCAGTAACTAGTCATGTAGCTCCGGCCAATCTTTCCAGCTGCCGATGCAATGTTAATTATTGTCCCGGATCCCCGAACGCGCATACGTCGGGTGGCCTCTTGCAATCCGAGAAATACACCTCGTACGTTCACCGCAAACATGTTGTCCCACGCGTCAACGTCTTGCTCTTCTATTGAAGCCGAACCTCCAATACCTGCGTTGTTCACAAGGATGTCAATAGGCCCTAACGTCGCCTCTGCTTTATCGAACATGGTGACAATATCGACGCGGTTTCGAACGTCTGTGACCTGTGCAACCGCGTTTCCCCCTTGCGAAACAATCTGTGATACGACTGCCTCGGCAACCTCACGATCTATATCAGCAACAAGTACTGCTGCCCCTTCCGCAGCAAAACGTTCCGCGATTGCCTGACCTATTCCTCTCCCAGCCCCAGTAACAATCGCGACCTTATCTTGCATTTCTCGGCCCATCCTTGGTCTCCTAACGCTATCGGTCTACCCAATCAAATGTTGGCATAGCCGTTTTTACTGACATGTACACCACGACAACCCGCCGGGGCCAACTGTTGCACAGTCTTTCTCGTGCACACCGCTGCTTGCCCGCGACCGTCGATCGACGTACGGTCACCTTAGCTTCCTGCTTATTCGTATTTCATATTAGGAACACTGTATGGCTACATTCCGCTGCTCATGCCACCAAATCACATGGGGGGATCACCTTGTCGAAGCTCTGGATGACATTGGGAGCTTTGGCTATTTGGGAACAGAAACGTTTGGCACGGTCGTAAGCCAGTTCGAAGGTCGGACATCAGAATTTAAAAACATGCTGGATGCTCGAGGGCTGCAACTCTCAGCCCTGTATGGCGGAGGGCCGCTGCACGATCTGAGCACCCAACGCGAGGCTATCCAACACAACCTTAAAATCGTTCGGTTTCTTCACGAAGTAGGATCCCACCAACTCGTGATCGGGCCCAGCCGACGAGATGGACCCCCATCAACCGAAGATCTACAGCGACTAGCCGAAAGCACAGCCGAGATCGGAGCTGCCGCCAAGGACCTCAACATCACCACTGGACTTCACCCGCACTGGAACACCGTGATTCAGGATCGTGATGAAATCACTCAGTTTTTCGATCTCGTCGACACGAATCTCGTCAAGCTTGCATTAGACCCTGCGCATATTGCTAAGGCTGGCGATGATCCTGTTGAAGTCGCATCAACGTATCGAGACATTCTCGTGTACCTGCACATTAAGGACTACGTTCCCGAACTAGACACCGACCGCCCTGAAATCCCAAGCCCTCAGGGCCATGCCCCACGGATCGGGTTTTTCGGAGAACTCGGGACCGGAACCGTCGACCTGCCAGCCATTCTTGAAGTCGCTCGCGAGGCTGACTATGACGGTTGGCTGACCGTGGAGCTTGATGTGTCACAAACCACGCCTCGTGAAAGCCTGGAGGTCAACTCCCGTTATCTAACCAATCAGTTAGGGTTTGATCTAAGTAAACCGAACCGGTAAGCATGGAACCCCTGAAACTTGGGCTCGTCGGCTGTGGTCGAGTCATGGAACAGGGCCATGTGCCTGCCCTGCTTCGTGTCAAAGATGCCTGGACGGTGGCTGCCGTCGTCGATCCCACTGAAGTACGCCGGGACCTGCTCGGTGCACAATTCAACGTCCCGCAAACAGCCCGGTTTGAGAGGCTGGGCGACCTGCTGGATGCCAATCTCGTTGATGCCATCGACATCGCGGTTCCCCACGTCTACCACACCACTACATGTGTAACAGCAGCTCGAGCTAACATGCCCTTTTTGAGCGAAAAGCCTTTGGCGACATCGCTCGAGGACGCAGACCGAATACTTGCCGCCGTTGCTAAACACAGCGTGCCGGCGGGAATTATGCACAACTACCTTCATACCCCCAAGATGGCTACGGCCCTATCGGTAGTGCGGGCTGGAAACATCGGCACGCCATTTATGTTTCGAATGGAGAGCATGGGCTCTCATTGGTACACCGGTGCTGATGGTTATGACCCCGACTGGAGGTCTCGGCGTGACGTGTCGGGCGGCGGTGCACTACTCGACAACGGCTATCACAACCTCTATTCAGCCGAGCACGTGATCGGCGCGCCGGTCACACAGATATTTGCACGCGTTGCCACGAACGTTAAGCAACAAGATGTGGATGACACCGCTACGGTTATCCTCGGACACCAAAATGGCGCGACCTCAATTGTGCTTGCCGCCTGGAGCGCTGCCAGTGCACTGAACGTAACCGAGATTCACGGAGATCGAGGCTCCATTCGCCTTGAGGGCGACACTCCGATACTGCATACGGGTGGAACCTCCGAATCGTTGGAAGTCAGTTCATCCGCCGACCACGCCGGGTTCGGGGCGATTTTTTCGCAGTTCGCTAAATCCGTAAGAAGTGGTGCGCGCCCCCTACACACCCTCGCCGAAGGTCGTCGAAACCTCAGCCTTGTAATGACGGCTTATGAATCTTCGGTCGTGGGGCGCGCCCTGAACATAGATGCCGATACGTCCCGATCGACCAGACCGTAGATTCTCGTTCAAAAACTGTTACTCATCTTGTGACATCCCGTCAAAAACCTGCCTGGCTCTCCGCATTACATTTACCGAAAGATGTGCTGGCCGTAATGGCAATTACAATTGCCACAGCCTTTGGGAATGGGGCCCTAGCTCCCCTACTTGGCGAGATAAGCTCAGAATTCGGCGTCTCCTTCACCGCGCTTGGCGCCCTGATTTCGGCGTTTGGGATTGCTCGCCTAATCATTGATCTCCCGGCTGGTGGCCTGATTGATCGGCTGCCTTCGCATCCTCTTTTTTATACCGGCGCACTACTGGTCATCACAGGAGTATCGGTCAGCGCACTAGCCCCCATCTACCCACTGCTGTTCGCAGGACGCATCATCGAAGGTAGTGGCGCGAGCGTCGCCGGAGCTGCTGCCCAAGCCTACGTGGCTCGCGAAGCACCAGAAGAATCTCGGGGACAAATGCTCGGCACTATCAGCGCGGCACAAATGGTCGGTGGCTTCCTGTCACCAGCCATTGTCGGTCTTGTCGCATCATTGGCAGGCTGGAGATTTGGCCTCCTGGCAACAGTTGTCCCTTCCCTTCTGGCAGTCGCACTGGTGAAACTTTATGTAAAGCATGGTCATGGAAAGAGACCACGGTCGAACAACATATTTGGCCTCCGAGGATTCATTTACACGCCCGGACGCCTGGCCATCGTGAACCTCATGACTGTCGCCCTCACATTTCCTATCTTTGGATTCAAAGCCGTTCTCTACCCGGTATATGGAACCCAGGAACTACAACTCGAACCAGCCCTGGTCGGACTGGCCATCTCCATATCTACACTCATGCGATTTCCTGTAGCAATAGCAGCTGGAGCCCTTTCTGATCGGTTTGGTCGAGTTCGGGTATATGTGCCTAGCGCCATATTCATGGGATTAGTGAGCGTCCTTGTGAGCCAAGCAGGAGACGTAGCCACCTACGTATTGTTCGGACTAGCGTTCGGCTTGGGCGGTGGCGCCGTACCGATGGTTACCTCGATGGTTGTAGACCGCTCACCGCGCGACCGAGTCGGCGTAGCGCTCGGCACCCATGCATTCATACGGGACATCGGCGTGGTAATAACGCCGTTACTCCTTGGGCTCTCGATTGACGGTATCGGATATGGTGCCTCGGCCTTCGGCTTGCTTGGCTTTGCCTGCCTATCAGCCGCCCTTGCCGTCGTTGCGGGTGACGCTTCACCCAATCACCGAAGCACCCAGTCCCAAACAACTTAGCGAGGCGAACTTCCAATCAACCTTCCGGGCGAATGGATCCGGAGGGATCTACCAACCACACCCAGCGCTGCGGTGATTCTCTGTTCGACTCAAAACCCAAGTTGGTCCACCGCACAACAAAAGATCCTCTTTTCGGATCGAAGGGAGGAAACTGAAAGCCCCCCGACTCCATGGCGCCGGGCTCAACCAAACCCTGTGGGGGGCTCACCCCTTTACCAACTGGAATTATCGCTGGGAGGTGCGTGCCACCAAGCTCAATACGAAGCCCTGTACCGAAAGCCTTTAGGACCTCCTGCCCTTTATTCTCAACAGAGACATAGATTCGGACTTCTTCCTCCGCGAATTCCACACGTTCAAGAACTACTCGAACTCCGTTGTGCTCCAGCGCCTGCCGCACGGTGAGAATCCTTCCCGCAGGTCGAACCCCCGCTCGGTCCGTTACCGTAAGTTGCTCAACCTCGACTAGAGGATGAGTCCCATTAACCCCAGCCAAGCTCGCTACATCCGCAACACGTCCCACAACCGATACAAAATCATCTTTCTCTATACCGGATGTCACACCCGCAACGCGAAACGCGGTGGACAGTTGATCATTATCAAAATCAACCCAGACGTTGAAGACCATGCCTTCTTTAGTAAGGGTGGGGTCCCTGTAAACACGACCACGCAGATGGACGCGGCGACCTGCAAGAGCAGCACCGTCTGAGTACACCGACGGCCATTCACTATTCGTAAGAGCGGTCGCTGGAATGGGGGTGGAGGACGGTATGACATTTGCTGATTGGGTCTCACCACAGCCAACAAGCACCGTTGTAATGGCAACCAGTAGCAATAAGTCTCGCCATCGAATCATTCTGGCATTCCTACTGAATCCCCACCCGGATGCAGAAGTCTGTCATGTGCGCCATACTCTCCCCGCATCGACGAAAGAAAGATTATCGCCAATGACTCGTGCTGCCGTCATCGGACTTGGTCGTATCGCAAGCACGTGGGACGAGGAACGAAGCAAGTACGACGGATGGCACTTGCCGCACGCCCATATTGGTTGCATGTCCGCGGTACCGGAAATAGAGATCGTTGGCCTGTCTGACACCTGGACGGAGCAACGCGACGCGGCCCGCACCAAGTGGGGAATTGATGCCCTCTTTGAGGATTATCGCGAGATGCTGGATCGGACACGACCTCAAATTGTCAGCATCTGCACGTCGATGAAACCGCGTAAGGACATCCTCCTAGACATTGCCAACAACAATTATGGGATAAAAGCAATTTGGTCTGAAAAACCGCTGACATATTCCCTTGCCGACGCCGATGAAGTCATTCAGGCCCTCCGAAACGCAAATATTGCGTTAGCTGTAAATTGCACACACCGATGGCGCGATAGTTTCCTCCAGGCCCGCGAGATGATTGATGACGGCCTGATCGGTGATGTGCTCCACGTGGATGGAAACCTAGCGTGCAACCTATCGCATAACGGCAGCCACCTTATTACCCGTCTGACAACATTTACCGATGCTCCCGTAGCCTGGGTCGCCGGTGAAGCAGAATCAGATGAAGCAGTCAGCGGTGACGATGACTTCCCCGGAAATGGCTACTTCGTATGTGAGAACGGGGTCCGTGGCCAGTTTCGCGGCATGCATACCGGAGCGCTCGACCTGACATACGACATCACAGGGACCGAGGGCATGATCCGATTCACGGACGACAGCCGAGTCGCGGACCTGTGGAGAATGGAGGAAGGCCTACCCGGCCAGCCCGGTGCCGCTCCAGTACGTCATTTCTTCAGACCCGGTCACGAACCCAAGGCAGCCGGGGTTAACACCCTTTATGACCTGATCCACTGTATCGAAACGGGATCAGATCCAAAATGCACCGGCGAGGATGCCCGAGAGGCCCTGGAAGTGGCCATTGCCGTCCGCGAATCACACCGTCAAGGTGGGGGACGGATCGATCTTCCCATTGCTGATCGAAGTCAGGGAATCGTATCGCGCGAGGTGTTGGTGTCCGAGTTGCCACGCGCCATTCTTCGGCAACGTGAAGGAATGAGTGCAGTCGAGTGGAAAAAATTCCAATCGGAAAACCGAACCCAAGGCACGAAGGAAACGTAACGTGGCTAAGTTAAAGGTTGCTGTTATAGGCCTCGGACGGATCGCCAGCACCATTGATGACGGTACCCCAGTCCGACGCAATGTATGCCTTACTTGCAAACCAGGAACGGCAAATTGCAAATCAAACGGCACTTATTCAAAAGATTTGTGAAAACCAGGACTCGGTGAATGCCTGGCGCCAGAATGTCCCCCGTGCCAAGGAGGGCGGTGGAGACTCGGACCCCAAGGACATGCGGAGTTCCTTTAAACTCC
>PVBE012562261.1_pt1 | contig 12835 bp, 14 predicted proteins | sample 1631181 | NCBI WGS metagenome assembly PVBE01 (sample SAMN08397723, study PRJNA350692) | Marine metagenome, whole genome shotgun sequencing project. | isolation source: water | place: Pacific Ocean | collected 2012-04
CATATTCTCTCCGTAGCCAGCTCGAAACAACCGATTCGATGTTCATCGATCGCTCCTGAATCTAGCAGTTGAATTATTTTTTGGTTACAACCAAAAACAGCCCGTTTACCGGGCTGTTTTTATACTCATGTCTCTAATTAAAACATCAGCATATCGCTACCCGGCAAACAAAAACTCTGCGGTGTGAAATAAACACCGTCGAGTGAAATCATCGCCTTGTGATAGCAATTTCTATTCATAGTATTTGTATCGTACATTAGCTCAAGCTCCTGTCAAGATTGACGAAATACCCCATCGTGATAACGTTTTCTCACCCTTTCGTGGAGGTTAGGTATGGGACACAAACGAAACAGATTCTCAAGTTGTTGTGGAGAACACTTCACTTCGCTTGAGTGGCCGCGCATCTGTCCTGGATGCGGGAACAAGTTCTGGGAGAATTCTATTCCTGTTGTGGTGGTTCTGCAACCCGTAAGAACCCCCCAGGGAATCGGTCTTGTCGTGATCACTCGAGGCGAAGCTGTTGGGCACCCCGGAAAGGCTCTGCCTGGTGGATTCATCGAAATCGAGAACTGGCGCAGCGCCGCTGGAAGAGAGTGCAAGGAGGAAGGTGTTCGCGACACGAACGTCATGAAGGAACACTCGCTTCTTCTGAGCAATCTCGAGAGGTTTACTCCTTTCTTCTACGAGAGCGTTTCTGGAGGCAAGGAAATTCTCCTGTTCGCGCTTGCGGACCTTATCGACGAGGAGAATCTTCCACCTTTTGTTCCAACAACGGAAACCCTCGATCGAGAGGTCGTTGTAGGGGAGATTGATCTGGTCTTCCCCCTGCATCAAAAGGCAATGAGGATCTTCTTCGAACGCATAGATCACGAGGGCGAGTCCTTCATGATCAGTACCTGACTCCATCCAAGTGATGGGGTTTTTCAATTCAAAAAAACCGCCGGTTGGCGGTTTTTGATTTAATGTGACGTAACTTGATCTGGAGCCTCGATCCAATCTTGAATATCTTTTTGTGCCCTGCTGAGATTCACGAGCCGTGCTTCAGACTCATGTCGCTCCTTCCATTCTATTGAATCTTCGGCAAGTGTTTTTTGTGAAATGACGATTCGAAGTGGAATTCCTATTAGATCTGCATCTGCAAACTTAGCTCCTGGAGAAACACCCGCCCGATCATCCCAAAGCACTTCAATTCCATGTACCTCTAGATCCTGCTCAAGGTCTTGCGCGGATTGTTGAATCCTTTCCTGCATCGCCTCGTCTTTACTTGAGAGTGTGATCAAATGCACATGAAAAGGCGCAACTGACTTTGGCCACATCATTCCATTTTCATCATGATGAACTTCTACTATAGAACCCATTACGCGAGACGGACCGATTCCATAACACCCCATAAGAACCTCTATTGGCTTACCTTCGGGTCCCTGAACCTTGAATCCAAACGCGTCGGTAAACCTTGTCTTTAGAGGGAAAATATTCCCAACCTCGATTGTTTTTTCACTTTTAATTTTTCCTTTTTTACATGAGGGGCAATCGTCTCCATCCTTAACCTCAGCGATCTCCTTGTTCTGCGCATATCCACATTCGCATGTAAATATAAGATCTTCCCCACTTTCTGTTGCCACCTGAAACTCATGAGAAAATTTAGAAAATACTCCACCATCAGCTTCAACGATCATCGCATCTAAACCACAACGACTATATACATTTAAATATGCTTGCTTTGATCTTTCATAGAAGTCATTAAAATCTTCCTCTGTAAGATGAAAGCTATACAAATCTTTCATGGAGAATTCTCTTCCTCTAAGAAGTCCTGATTTAGCACGAGGTTCGTTTCTAAATTTATCTTGTACCTGGTACACACTCAAAGGAAGATCCTTGTATGATTTTACGTACTGCTTTACAAGCGGTGTGACTACCTCTTCGTGTGTTGAACCAAGTGCGTAATCTTTTTTTCCACTTCCCTCAAGTTTAAAAAGTACATCGATTTTGTCCCACCGATCAGTTGTATCATAAAGAGACTTTGGATGAAGTGTTGGCATGTAAATCTCACTTGCTCCAAGTGCATTCATCTCTTCTCGAACAATATTTTGGACCTTGTTTAGTACCCTGAGTCCTAGTGGTAAGTACGTATAAACACCTGCCATGAGCTGATTGATAAAACCAGCCTGGGTTAACAGTCTGGCATTAGCACTGTCTGCATCATGCGGAGTATCTTTTGATGTTTTTCCAAAAAGTTTTGAATATTTCATAGCGTCTAGATGTTAGCACGCACCTCTTTAGATGGAAAGTCTTTATTAATCTTTTCATGCGACTTGATGTGAGAGGCAATATCAATGAAAATTTTCACACCAATAAGCACCACAAGACCCCAAACACTTACGCCTGTTGATTGAATGAGAATACCTCCGAAAATTATTGCTAGGTGCATGGCTATAATGCGTTTATATGGAGAGCCCATAATTTGATTTAAGTCCATGTGTTTGTATTCTTCTCGAGCCAAAAAATTCTTGACGTAGGAAAAACCATGACTCACAAACAATCCAGCAACCGCAATAAACGCGTATGAAAAATCATTCATCAATACTTCTGGTGCAATGGTGCCTTCACCGAGTAAATCATGATGAAAAAATGCTAGAATAAAAACAAGATGACCAAACATGAACATTCCATAATGAACCGTAAAAAACTGACAGAAGAGCACCAATTGTTTTGTTTGCCTTAATCATTTTAAGGATGTTATAGAAACCAATCACCCCACTCTCTAGCCAATAAATCAACAAAATATCAAACACGTCCCATCCAAAAATAAAAACCCCGAAAAGCGGAATTGTATTTGCTGCAATTAATGCAATTAACGGAGTTTGATCATCTGTTGGTTGAAAAATATCTACTTTCATACATGTACAGTATACGCGTATTTTTATGGAAAACGAAAACGGACCGACACCTCGAGAAGAGATGACGGTCCGTGAGAACGTTGGTCCAGCGAAAGACCAGTTGTTAGGGCCTGGTACTGACCATTCCGGTGTCGCTGAGCGTCGAAAGGAACGCTCCACCGGTCATAGTTGCCACGCGCTGCAGGTTCGCATCGGCGTATCGATCGAGCGAGTGCGCGATGACTGGTGGCAGACGCAGGTTGCGAAAGCCGTTCCAGTCGTCACCGGGCTCGTCCGTCACCAAAACGATGGCGTCGGGACGGTATCCAGCCGCCTGCTCGAGCGCTCCGCGCGTGTTCTCGTGGTCACCCGCGGTACGGAACCCGGGCTGTCCGTTGGCGTCGTACTCACGTACGTAGCCGTCGGCGTAGAGAAGTACACGCAGAACCTGCTTGTTGGAATTCGCGATGGCCTGCATGTACCACTGCGAAACCATGCGGCGATCGTCCTGCATCGAACCGGTGTCGTCGATGACGACCACGATCCGATCACCCGTCACGGCCTGAATGGTTCGCGCGACCGCCGGCGGGGTTGCCGTCGTCGGAATACGCAGAACCTCTCCGACCTGGAGCGTGTTGGGCCCGACCATTCGGCGACCCTCGACGACCACTGACGTGTTGCAGAAGTGACCACGACGCCCCCGACCGTTGCGGTACCCCTCGGAGAGGTTTCCACAGAGCCGGTTGAGCCGCTGCTCGTCGTTGAGCATGTCCTCGTTGGCGAGCAGAACGCTCATCCACGGGACACTGTGCGCCTGTGCGATCGTGATGATGAACTCACCACGCTCGACCGTGTGGTTGGTGTAGCTCGTGGACTGCGTCGGAACCCGAACGGGCGGACGCGCAACGGGCGGGCTGCCTCCCTGCGGACCACTCACCGGACCCGCGATCACGGGCACGAAGACCCAGACGAGCAGGAGCGTGGCAAGAACGCTGGCGAGCGCGATCGCGATGTTGCGACTGCGCTGACTGGCACCTTGCCACCGCGGGACCACCTGGTTGTTCCAGGCCGGCACTACGCGGTTGTTGTAGAAGTTCGAAGCGGCCTGACGGCCCTGGCTGAGTCGATTGCGCATGAATCCTCCGATGGAGCGCGGTTGACGATTTCTTGCTTGTCAGAAAGACGATTCCCAAAGACAACAAGACCAAAGACTACCATATTTTTATCAAAATGTCAATATATTTTAACATTTGGTATGAAAAGGTGCATTTTTCCTTTGTTTTTATTGTAAAAAAGTTGTTAAGCTGTACTGTACATACAAACAAAAATATCCCACTTAATGTGAGATATTTGTGGTGCGCCGTGCAGGACTTGAACCTGCGGCCAAGAGATTAAGAGTCTCCTGCTCTACCAACTGAGCTAACGGCGCGAAATATACTGAATTCTCTTGTGTTTTTTACTCTGTGTGAACGACGAAATTATGCATTTAAAATTGACAATTGTCAACAATAAGGTTAGTATTTTGTGGCAATTACTGCGGGTGTAGCTCAACTGGATAGAGTGCGTGGCTTCGGACCACGAGGTTGAGGGTTCAAGTCCTTCCGCCCGCACCATAAAAGACATCTCGAAAGAGATGTCTTTTGTTTGCGCTAAATTTTCATCTACGCTACGCTCGTAGCGCTCGGAAATGGAGGTGTGGCGTGAACCAACTTGTGCATCGTGACCGCGAGGTGCTACAGGCACTGAGAATCTGTTCGTTCTTGACTCTTCGTATTGATTCAAATGTTTACCCTCAAGGAAGAGTCCTGGTTCCTGGAAGATTTCTTTCTTACCTGGAATACATGAATCAACCTGATTCGGTCCTAGGTGACGTACGAGAACTTTCTTCTGACCAAATCCGAACAGAACTGATCAAACGTTCGCGTCTTCTTTTAGGCAAGCCGTATGATCGAATGGCAGCACCAAGCTCGTCTCCGCATTCATTCAGCTGCTCTTCCTTTGTGAAAGTCTTGTACTCGACCATTGGGATCTGGCTTCCACGCTACAGCGTTGATCAGTCTTACATGGGTCGTGAGATCGATCTTTCAGCAGAAGAACTGCTTCCTGGGGACCTTCTCTTCTTTCGAAACCGCTTCCCTATTCATGATCCAGATAGGAGCATTGGCCATGTCGCAATTGCTTCTAAACCTGGGTACATGATTCACGGAAGCTCTCCACAAAGTGAAATATTCGAAGAACTAATTCCAGACAGTCTCATCAACGCTAAGCGATTGGTGCCTAATGGAACCTCTCTGATTCTCGATCTCAAAGCTACACCAATCAACTTTCAGACAGCACTCGACCTTGTTCGTTTCTGTCAGCGAGTACCCCTATCGACCTGATGGTCGATTTTTCATTTGCAACTTTTCTAAAACAAAACAACACCCTCTTGAGTGCTGCCTTTGTTTTTACCAACCTCTAAGTTCAATTGCTGCTTGTGCTGCTGCTACCTGCGCCTCGTGTTTACTTGTACCCATTCCAGATGCAACCTTTTCTTTTCCAAGAAATACTCCTACTTCAAATTCTTTTTGATGATCTGGCCCTTCTTCTTTTAGAACCTTGTAAGAAGGAGTCGCTCCTGTATGTTCTTGAGCTGCCTCTTGAAACCTGCTTTTTGGATCGATATACAGTCTATGCTCCAAAATGTGTGGAAGTTCTTTTAGAACCCTGTCTGTTATGAATACTTTTGATGCTTCCCATCCCTGGTCTATATAAATAGATCCAATTATTGCTTCAAATGCGTTCGCAAGAATGTAACGCCTTGCTTTTGAATCTTTATCTTTTGATTCCCCTTTTGAGAGATGTAGATATGGTTCAATTTGTAGTTCGTGACAGAGATTGGCGAGCATTTCTGAATTCACGAGTGCTGCACGCCAGTTTGTGAGTTCTCCTTCTGGATTTTCGTAATTTTCGTAGAGATGTTCTGTTACCACCAGCTCTAGAACCGCGTCACCCAAAAATTCAAGTCGCTCGTTGTGACCGAGCTCAAAAGATGAGTGTTCGTTTAGGTATGATCTGTGAACAAGCGCCTGACGTAACGTGTCTTTGTTTGTAAACGTGACACCAAGCGTCTGTTCTAAGTCAGTTAGATCTTCTTTTGGCATACTGCCCTTTTGTTTATGAATTATCTTCTTTCTTTTCCTCCACTTCTTCTGATGCTTCTTGTTCCTCTGTATCAACCTCTTTAATTTCTCCTTTGGCAATCATATCTTTAAACACTGCACCAAGCACCCCGTTAACAAATCGGCCTGATGCTTGCCCTCCGAACCCCTTAGCAAGCTCGATCGCTTCATTGATCGCAACTTTAGCTGGAATTGCGTCTAGAAACTTCAGCTCAAGAATCCCAATACGCAGAATATTCCTATCAACAATGGTAATTGTTTCAATTGGCCAGTCTGGCGCAAAGTGAGCGACAACTTCATCAATTTCCATTCTGTGTTTTACCACTCCACTTACTAATTCATCAATAAAACCCTCATCTTCAAACTGTGGAGCGAACTCTTCGCGATTGAACTGAATGATCTCTTCTAAACGACTTCCACCGGGCATACCTAAAAAATCCCACTGATAGAGGGACTGCATTGCGATGGTGCGTGCAAGGTGTCTATTTGACATGCATATATTTTAACAGGAAAACGCAAATTGAAAAAAGGCTTATGCAGCCTTTTTTGTCTCTTTCTTTGTTTCTTCCTTATTTTCCTTTGCTTTCGCTTCTTTTTTCGGAGATGACTTTACCGGAGCTGGTGTAATATCGAGCCCCTTCTTTATACTTCGTCCATTGTAGTTTCCACATGAACCACAAGCGTAGTGTGGTTTTGTTGCTTCTCCACATTTTTCACAGGCAGAAGTATTCACTGTAGTCACCTTATGATGTGACCGTCGTCTTCGAACTGATGAGGATGATTTTTTTCTTGCTGGTACTGACATAACATTTCTTTTATAACGCGCGAAGATTAGCAGTAACGCTGGTTTTTGTCAATTCTTAGGGTAAATAGCATCAATGAACTCATTTCTATCGTCAAAAAGATGTTTTACCCTCCTTAAATGAGATTCATACATTGTGGTTGGCTTATGTTCCATCATGAGTACGTAACTAACGTAGAACCACGTTAAATGAGAGAAATGCATTTGGAACATTAGTATTCCTTTTGCGATATCCTCCTTACTAATAGGGTAAATCTCTGTATAACCCTTCAGATAAGCTCTGGCGAGATTGAAATTTCTTTCATCCCACCCGTCATCAAAACAGTTGATCATTATCCCTCGTGCGATTTCGAATGCCCTTGGACCAATGCATGTCTTTTCAAAGTCATACAGATGCGTGATGTTCATCTGCTCATCCGTAAAAGTATTTTGGTAGATCATGTCTCCGTGCAGGAGATGATCGAATGGCAAATCTATATCCTTTGCTGCAACGTACTCTCTTTCAATGAAAGCTTGTTTTAGTTTCAGTATCTCTTTTACATCTCTGTCAACAGGGTCTGAGAGAGCACGTCGCTCCATCGCCCTTTCAAGCTCAACTACTTCCCACTCAAAACGCTCTTTGTGCCACAGCTTCATCGGATAGTAAGGCTTAAGATCTTGATCCTTGCCTATGAGATGCATTCTTGCAGTCAAAGCACCGAGCTGATGAAGGTACGGCTCGCTTAAATCGTCTGCTGTTGGAGTGTGCTGATCAATAAATGGAAACAACGAGCACCAAACATCCGTTCGGAACATGTCACGACCATATCTATCTTGTTTTGGAAGAATGACCGACGACTCTTTTTCTGCAAATGTTCTTCTTGAATATGATATCGGATGGACATCGTAACTAAGAAGAGTGTGATACTCCTTTAAGAAGTATTTTTTTGAATCAGCAATTACTGCAAAGTTCTTTGATCTGAAAAGCGAAGGAAGCGGCTCGATAGCATCGATCGAACTAAAGTTAAACTCATCTTTGAGTACCTCTCGAATTAGATCAAATTTCACTTCACGCTCATTCATATTTTAGATCAATGTGACACTTGCTACAGTATCCGAATCTTTTTTGAATCGCATAACCCTTACACATTGTGTTGCGCGTCCGAGTACAGAAATTGATTTGAGTGGCGAACGAAGAACCTGACCGCCCTCTGTGACTACAAAGAGATCTCTTTCATCATCTGTTGCTACAACGCGCGCGGTAACAATCATTCCGGTCTTTGTGGTTACATTTGCCGTTTTGATTCCAGAACCGCCTCTTCCTTGTTGTTTATACTCAACAAGATCCGTTCTTTTTCCATAACCATTCTTCATGATAACCATCAGTTGGACGTTTCCTTTTTTCTTGGCCATTCCATGTCTTACAATTCCCATTCCAATAACAACATCTTCTCCCTTCAATTTAATTCCCCGAACCCCAGAAGCGTTTCTTCCCATGGAACGAATATCTTCCTCTGAGAATCGGATGGCTTGTCCTTGCGCACTTACAAGCATCACTTCATCTTTTCCACTTGTACGTCTTACCCACTCAAGATTTTCCCCATCTTTTAGTTTGATGGCAATTAATCCTGACCGTCTTACATTTTCAAATTCTGACAGCTTTGTCTTTTTGATTGTTCCACCACTTGTCACCATGACCAAGAACTTTGTTCCCTTCATTTCTGACATGGACAGTGTTGCAGAAACTTTTTCGCCTGGTGCTAACTGCAAGAAGTTCACAAGCGCCTGCCCCTTTGCTGTACGTGATGTCTCTGGAACATCGTATGCTTTGAGTTTAAATACTCGACCTCTGGTTGTGAAGAAGAGCAAGTCTTTATGAGTTGTTGTTGAAAACAACTGCTCGACCACATCTTCGTCTTTTGTTGTTACTCCAGATACTCCTTTACCACCTCTTTTCTGTGACTTGAATGAATCAGGGGCAAGACGTTTTATGTATCCTTCACGTGTAATCATCACCACTGTCGCAGAGTCAGGCACAACATCTTCTATAGAAAACTCTTTTATTCCATGTTTGATGATTTCTGTTCGTCTTGATTGCGCATATTTATCTCGAAGCTCTTCAACTTCTTTAGCGATCACGCTGAGCATTTTCTTTTCAGACTTCAGGATCGCCTCAAGTTTCTTGATTAGGTCCAGCTTCTCTTTATACTCCTGCTCTACCTTTAATGTCTCGAGGTTTGCGAGTTGTTGAAGTCGCATGTCGAGAATTGCAATTGCCTGCCTTTCTGAAAGCTTGAACTGCTTCATCAAGTTTGTGCGTGCCTCGTCTTTGTCTTTTGATTTCTTGATGGTTTTAATTACCGCATCAATTTTGAGAATAGCGATTCTTAAACCTTCCAAAATATGCGCTCTGTCTTTTGCTTTATCAAGATCGAACTGCGTTCGTCTTCGCACAACTTCTCTTCGATGCTTGATGTATTCCTCTAAAATCACCTTGAGGTTAAGAACCCGCGGTTGAATACCATCAATAAGCGCAAGCATGTTGTAGTGCACTGTCTCTTGCAGTTGTGTTGTTTGATACAGACGATTCAAAACCTTCTTTGGATATGCGTCTTTCTTCAAGTCGATCACAATACGAACTCCATCTCTAGATGAAGACTCATCACGCAGGTCTCTAATTCCTTCAATCTTTTTGTCTCGCACATTTTGTGCGATTTTCATCAGAAGATTTGCTTTGTTTACCTGATAAGGAATCTCTTGCACGATAATTTGATATCCTCTTTTACCTTCAACGATCTCTGTCTTTGCCCTTACTACAACACCACCTCTTCCGGTTGCGAGCGCTGCTTTCATGTCTTTTGTACTGTATGCAATTGCTCCTGTTGGAAAATCTGGTCCAAGAACAATATCTGAAAGCTCATCCAACGTTGCGTTTTTGTTTTCTATAAGATGAAGAGCTGCATTACATACCTCACCTAAGTTGTGAGGTGGGATGTAAGACGCCATTCCAACTGCAATTCCAACTGTTCCGTTTATCAAAAGATTAGGAAGTCTTGCAGGAAGAACAATTGGTTCTTTGTGTGTCCCATCAAAGTTAGGTCTGAAATCAACCGTATTTTTCTCAATGTCTAAAAGAAGTTCTTCAGAAATTGTCTCAAGCTTCGCCTCTGTATATCGATAAGCAGCTGCGCGATCACCATCAAGAGACCCGAAGTTTCCTTGCCCACGTACTAACGGATATCGCATTGAAAAATCTTGAGCTAGACGAACGAGAGACTCGTATACCGCTGAATCGCCATGCGGATGGTATTTTCCAAGCACATCTCCAACTACCGTCGCACACTTCTTAAACTTGGAACTTGAACGAAGCCCTGTCTGCCACATTGAATACAAAATTCGCCTATGAACTGGCTTTAGCCCATCTCGAATATCAGGAAGCGCTCGCCCCACAATTACAGACATGGCGTAATCGATGTACGAAGATTGCATTTCTTCAACAAGAGACTGAGGCTCAACACCTTTGGTAATTTGCTTCGTTTCTTCGGCTTGATTTTCTCCTTCGTTCTTTGGTTCAACTTCTTTACTTGGTTTCTTCTTCGGCATACGTTGGTTCTGATTGCGCTTCAATCTGCGCTTTCATGTTTTCGATCACTTCTTCTGAAAGTGAATCTTTGGTTTCTTTAAGTTCTATGGATTCTTCAAAAAATGTTGAGAATGTATCACCTTTATTTGTTACTTCATCTACCTCAGGTGAGAGTATCTCAAATTTTGTTTGAACATTTTTGTATGTCTGTTGTGCCTCCTGAGCTGACTGTCTGAATCCTGAGAAAATAACTGGGCGTACTGTGACAAACCACCCAATTATTATCAGAGTCACTCCTGCTACAACAAATACCCAGAAAGCTACGCGCTCTTTCGGTGGAATATTCTTTTTCCTCACCGGAAGTTTTGGCATACTACTTCGTCAGTGTGACAATAAGCATGTCTTCTCCAGGCAGATCTTTTCTTGAAAACTTATACTTCGACATGTCTTCACGTCTACAAGCACCCATGGCCTTACAAAAATCCTCAACACTGGCAAGATTCTTTTTTTCATTAGGTAATTGGTGCGTCATTGGAATTACGACCCTTGGCTCTATCTGACTAATAACCTCTGTTGCAAGTTTTGCATCCATTACATCTCCCCCACCAACAGGAACCATAAGAACATCAATATTTTCTAGCGATTGAAGCTCTTCATCTGTAAGAGGTCTGTCCAGAGCACCAAGATGAGCTAAGTGCATTTTCTCCGTCTCGATCCGAAAAATAAGATTCCCAATTGGTTGATCTTTCTTTTTTCTTTTAAGCGGTGCGCTAATTCCAAATGCAAAAACGGTTTTTACCTCAAATTCCCCCGGCTGCACGACGACGTACGGGTCTCCTCCTACAGCTTTTGTGTTGTTTGCATCTTCCTCATCATGTGAAGCAAGAAGTAAATCTGCTTCTAGAGTTCGCGGAAATCGCAAACCCGTTTTATTATCGTATGGATCTATAACGATATGAACCTCCCCTTTCGGGGTTTTTGTTTTCATCTCAAAACAAGATAAACCGTGCCAAATAATCTGCATATTTTCAGCGTACAAAATCAGTTATGAACGACAGAATAGTACCAGAAATCCAGTTAAAACTCAAACCTTAATTACCCTCATTATTCCCCTGTTTTTTCAACTTTTTATCAAAAAAACTTCCCTTTACACAAAAAACTGTCTTTCTGTTTTTTTATCTGCTCACTCCACACCAATATTCTTGACTTTTTATCCATTTTTCCCTACACTTCGACCGTTCTCTTATTAATTCTTAGCACCGTTCGGGACAAGAAAGCATTGTTTTCTTCTCCTAGCGGAAATTTTTTTATGAATAAACAAACTCAAGGAGAGCTCGCGAAGCTCTTGGAAGACTCCCAGTACCTTCAGTTGCCAAAAATTGGTGATGTTGTGACAGGGAAAGTAATTAACACTGGACGAAAAGAAGTTCGTGTTGATGTAGGAGGTGTTGCCTCAGGTGTAGTTCGTGGCCGTGAACTTTTTGCTGAGTCAGGTGAATACAATAACCTTGCTCCAGGCACAGAAGTCGAGGCGACAGTTATTGAAATCGAAAACGAAAAAGGAGAAATGGAGCTTTCGTTCAGATTTGCTGGACAAAAGAAAGCTTGGGAATCTCTTCGAGAGCTATTTACCACAGGTGATGCAATCGAAGTACAAATTCTTGAAGCAAACAAAGGTGGACTCATCGTTCGTGTTCAACACATTGCTGGTTTCCTTCCAGTTTCACAGCTTTCTCCTGAGCACTACCCTCGTGTAAGTGGTGGAGACAAATCCAAAATTCTTGAAAAACTAAAATCTTACATCGGTAACAGCATGAAAGTTCGTGTGATCGATGTTCACGAAGAAGACGAGAAACTTATTGTTTCTGAAAAAGTTGTTTGGGAAGATGAGCAGAAAAATGTTATTTCACAATACAAAGTCGGAAACACTGTTGAAGGACAAGTTGCTGCTGTTGCAGACTTTGGTGCTTTCGTGAAATTCGATTCTCTTGAAGGTTTGGTGCACATTTCTGAAATTGCATGGCAACGAATCGATCACCCACGCGATATACTTAAGCTAGGTGAAACAGTAAAAGCAGAAATTATTGGAATCGAAGGAAGTAAAATCTTCTTGTCCATGAAAAAACTAATTGAAGACCCTTGGGCCGGTGTTGAAAAACGCTATAAGGTTGGAGATATTGTTAAAGGAACAGTTCTAAAAGTTAATCCATTTGGATTCTTTGTAGAACTCGACCCACAAATCCACGGTCTTGCCCACGTAAGTGAGCTCTCAGCAACCCCTGTTGCGGACGTAACTACCATTGGTAAACCAGGAGATGTTCTTGACTTCCGTATCGTTTCAATTGAACCAAAAGAACACCGACTCGGTCTTAGTATCAAGGCTATTGCTGAACCTGAAGAAACAAAGAAAGAGAAAACAGAAGAAAAACCAAAA
>PVBE011053252.1_pt1 | contig 12834 bp, 11 predicted proteins | sample 1631181 | NCBI WGS metagenome assembly PVBE01 (sample SAMN08397723, study PRJNA350692) | Marine metagenome, whole genome shotgun sequencing project. | isolation source: water | place: Pacific Ocean | collected 2012-04
CTTCCCTGCCGGGGCCGCATTCGCCCAGGCAGCGAGCACCGGCGCCGAAGGCGTACCCGCCGATGAAGATCCCGCCACCGACGCCATCATGGCGCAGCAGGCCGAGGGCATCGACGACACGCCGCAGGAGGAAGCGTTCGAGGAAACCGATATTTCGGTCCCCGGGGGCGCAATCGTCGTCACCGGTCGCCGCCGGCAGGACGTCACTCGCGCCTCGTCGCAGGTCGTCTCGGTGCTCGACAGCGCCAGCATTGCGCGGACGGGCGAAGGCGACATCGCCGGCGCGCTGACCCGCGTCACCGGCCTGTCGACCGTGGGCAACGGCCTCGTCTATGTCCGCGGCCTGGGCGATCGCTACTCGCTCGCGCTGCTCAACGGCCTGCCGCTGCCCTCGCCGCAACCGCTCAGCCGCGTGGTCCCGCTCGACATCTTCCCGACCAGCGTCATCGCATCGAGCCTGGTGCAGAAGACCTATTCGGCCAACTTCCCCGGCGAATTCGGCGGCGGCGTCATCAATCTGACGACCCGCGCGGTGCCCGATGAGAGCTTCGTCAAGGTCAGCGCGGGTGTTTCGGGCGACACCGAAACCACCTTCGGCACGGGCTACACCTATTACGGGTCCGATTACGACTGGTTCGGCTTCGACGATGGGCGCCGCGACCCCGGCCCCAACCTGCGATCCTTCCTCGACAGCGGGCAGTCGCTCAACGACCCCGGCGTGGACCAGCAGGCCATCCTGACCGAACTGGGCGATCCCAATCTGATCCTCCTGCAGAGCACCGACGAACTGCCCGTCAACTGGTCGGGCGGCATCACCGCGGGCACCAGCGTCGATGTCTTCTCCGACGGCCGGTTCGGCGTGATCGCCACTGCCTCGCTCAGCAACAAGTACCGCAATCGCTTCATCACGCGGCAGGCCGCGCTGAACGGCGATCTCGACCTCGACCAGACGGGCAACCAGTTCCAGACCGACCAGCGGATCCTCGCCAATGCCATGCTCGGTTTCGGGCTCGAAGTGGGCGAGCACCGCTTCCGCCTGACGAACCTCTACATCCGCGATTCGCTCAAGCGCGCGTCGCTGGCGCAGATTTCCGACCTCACCGACGACGATGACGATCTGTTCCAGAACACCGGCTGGTACGAACGCCAGCTGCTCGACACGCAGTTTGTCGGCGAACTCGAATTCGGCGACCTGTCGATCGACCTGCGCGGCGGTTATGCCCAGACGCAGCGCGAAGCGCCGAACGAATGGGAATTCGTCTATTCGCGCGACCTCAATCCCTCGGGCGGGTTCGACGATATCTATCTCAACCTGCAGAACGGAGGGCAGCGTGGCCGCACCACGGTGGCGTTCTCCGACCTGACCGAAGACCTCTATTACGGCGGTCTCGATGTCAGTTACCAGCTGACCAACTGGCTCGGCGTGACGGTGGGCGGCGCCTATACCGACACCGAACGCCTGTCGCGGCGCCGCGAATTCGACATTCGCACGACGGGCGATTACCCGCTGGCGTTCGGCGCGCTGCGCCCCGACAATCTGCTGGGCGATGCGCTGATCGCGCTGGGTTACGATACGGAAGCGCAGACTGCCGGCGGGATCGGGCCGTTCTCCTACACCATTATCGATACCACCGCCGCCGATCCGGCTTTCTCCGCCGGGCTCGAGATCAAGGCTGGCTATGCGCAGGCGCGGATCGAACCGCTTGCCGGGGTCTCGCTCGATGCGGGTGTGCGCTACGAAGACGCGACGCAGCAGGTCGTGCCGCTCGGGCTCGACGGCCTGCCCAGCGGATCGGCCAATGCCACGCTGCTGAACAACGATTACTGGCTGCCCGCAGCCACGCTGACCTGGGAAATCGCCGACAGCCTGCAGGCGCGTTTCAACGCGTCCAAGACCATCGCGCGCCCCCAGTTCCGCGAGCTGATCCTGCAGACCTATTACGATCCGGAAAGCAACCGCCAGTTCACCGGCAACCCCGGGCTGGTCGATAGCGAGCTGACCAATTACGAAGCCCGCGTCGAATATTACTGGGGCTCGGGCAGCAAGTTCAGCCTCGCCGGGTTCTACAAGGACATCGAGAACCCGATCGAGGTGTTTTCGAGCTTCAACGACAACACCGTGGTTAGCCGCTTCGCCAATGCGCCCCAGGCTGAACTCTACGGTGCGGAAGTCGAAGTCCAGTGGAACAAGGACCTCTACACGCTGGGCGACTGGTGGGACAGCAAGCGCTTCGTCGCGATTGCCAACTACACTTACACCCAGTCCGACATCAGCGTGCAGGCGGGCGACCAGGTCAATGTCCCCGAACTGGGCGGCCTGCAGTCGGCGTCCAACTTCTTCGAGGACGGTACCGCTCTTACCGGTCAGTCGGACCATATCGCCAACATCCAGCTGGGGCTCGAAGACCTCGACCGCGTCAGCCAGATGACCTTCCTGTTCAATTACGGCAGCAAGCGCGTGATCAGCCGCAGCACGCTGTCACGCCCGGACATCCTCGAAAACCCCGGCCTGACGATCGATTTCGTCGCACGGCAGGGTTTCGAACTGGCCGGCACCGACATGGAAGTGAAGTTCGAAGCGCGCAACCTGACGGGCCGCGACCATTTCGAATACCAGACCACCGGCACCACGCGGATCGAGAACAACAGCTACGACGTCGGCCGCAGCTTCAGCCTGTCGGTATCTGCCGAGTTCTGATCACGCCACCATACCCCTCGGAAAGGGCCGCCTTCGGGTGGCCCTTTTTTGTTGATGCACGGCTGGATTCGGGTGGAAGGCAGTCCTAAACTTAGGACCGGCGCCAGCCCGACCGATCCTAGGCCGGTGCCAGTTCGTCATGGCGCAAGGTCAGCACTTCGACCCCATCTGCGGTCACAGCAACCGTATGCTCGAATTGGGCTGACAGTTTTCCATCCCTGGTGACCACGGTCCATCCATCATCGCGGGTGAATATCTGACGGCTGCCCAGGTTGACCATTGGTTCGATCGTGAAGGTCATGCCTTCACGCAGTCGCATGCCTCTTCCGCGGCGGCCGAAGTTCAGGACTTGCGGTTCCTCGTGCATTTCGCGGCCGATACCATGGCCGCAATATTCCCGTACCACGGAGCATCCGTTCTTTTTCGCGTGTTTTTCGATAGCGGAGCCGATGTCGCCCAGATGGGCACCGGGCCGGACCTGCCTTATCCCCGCCCACATGGCATCGCGAGCGATACGCACGAGCCTTTTCGCAGCGCCGGAAGTGTTTCCGACCACATAGGTCTTGCTGGAGTCGGCAATGAAACCATCTTTCTCCAACGTGATATCGAGGTTGATAAGGTCACCATCCCGTACGATCGTCTCGGGGTCGGGCACACCATGACAGACGACTTCATTGATCGAGCAGTTGAGCACGAATTCGAAGCCATATTGCCCTTTGCTGGCTGGCCGTGCGGCGAGGTCGACGGTGATGTAGCGCTCGACCAAATCGTTGATCTGCATGGTCGACATGCCGGCAAGATCGAGCCCGTCCAGCATCTCGAAAACCGAGGCAAGCAGACGACCGGAATTGCGCATGAGCGCAATTTCATCGGAAGTCTTTACCACTTCAGGCAGCAGTCCGCTGGTCGCGACGAGTGTCTGGAGCAAGCGCGAGTTCCTGCTTGACGATATCGCTGAACGACAGGGTCGGGTTGGCTTCGGCGAGCCTCCCTATCTTCATCCAGAATTCGGCTTGCGCATTGATCGATCGACACATGACCGCGCTAGCCTTCCGCACCTCCTCGTGCAGCTCTTCGTCTATCTTTACGATGCCCATAGCGTCCGTTCCAGCTCGAGTAATATACGCTCCGTATATGGAACATATATTGGGTCGTCAATCGGGGCTCCGCTGTGAAAGCGATGAACGCCGGTAATCGCGTCGCTAACCGACAGATTGCTATCGCCCGGCGCTCAATCGTAGCTGTCGTACACATATCCCAGCGAGCGCACTGTCCGCACGCGCTCGCCCGCCCCGACCTTGCGCAGCGCGCGGCGCAACCGGCCGACCCAGACATCGACCGTGCGCTCGTCGATCGGCGGCTCCTGCTTGCCCAGCGCCGCGATCAGGTCGCCGCGCGACAGCACACGGTCGGGGTTCTGCGCCAGGAAATGCAGCAGACGGAATTCGTTGGGCCGCAGATCCAGCGCCCGGCCGTTCCACCGCGCCTGCAAGGCCGCGAGATCGACCAGCAGCGCGCCCAGTTCCAGCCGTTCGTTGACGCGTGGCTGCGCGCCGCCCATCTGCAGCGCCATCACGCGGTCCAGCACCATCGTGCGATCAATCGGGCCGGTGATGTAGTCGTCGGCCCCGGCGCGGAGCGCGCGGCGCTTGTCCTGCGCATCGTCTTCCTCGAGCACGATGGTGATGTGGGCATCCTGCATTCGCGGGTCGGAACGCAGCCGCCGGCACATCTCGAGCCCCGAGAGATCGTCCATCACCCAGTCGACGAACGCGCAGACCGGTCCTTCGACCAGCCGCCGCGGTCCATCGGGATAGAGCCGCGCGAAGGCGTAGCACAGATCGCCGTTCTCGAAGTCTGGCAAATCGCCTGCCATCGGGTCGGTCAGGAATATGTTGATCGTACGCACGCAGCCGTCACCCCACCAGTGAGGTGGCAGCGATGCCGCAGTCATATGACTCGTATGTGACCTCGTCTGCGCGTTTGTAACACTGCGGCGCAAAATGCGCCGCGTCTTACGGTCTGGCGATCGTGAGCGACCAGTCGCGGGCCACGGTGGAGGCCACGCCGACCGGGTTCTTCGGCAGGTAGGGATCTTCCAGCCGGCGGACTTCGTCCTCGGTCAGTGCCAGATCCATCGCCGCGCAGGCGGCGTCGATATGACCGGGCTTGGTCGCTCCGATGATCGGCGCGGTCACGCCTTTGGCGAAATGCCAGGCGAGCGCCACGCTCGCGCGCGATACATCCCGTTCAGCGGCAATCGCACCGACGGTTTCTACGATTGCGCGATCGGCGTCTTCCTGCTGGCGGTAAAGCATCTTGCCGAAGCCGTCGGTTTCACTGCGCACGGTGGTTTCGTCCCATGCGCGGGCAAGCTTGCCACGCGCCAGCGGGCTCCACGGAATGATGCCGATGCCCTGATCGGCGCAGAGCGGCAGCATCTCGCGTTCTTCCTCGCGGTAGAGCAGATTGACGTGGTTCTGCATCGAGATGAACCGCGTCCAGCCATTCACGCGGGCCACTTCCTGCGCCTTGGCGAACTGCCAGGCGAACATCGACGAGGCGCCGATATAGCGCGCCTTGCCTGCCTTCACGATGTCGTGCAGCGCCTCCATCGTTTCCTCGATCGGCGTGGCATCGTCCCAGCGGTGGATCTGGTAGAGATCGACATAGTCCATGCCCAGCCGCGTCAGGCTGTCGTCCACCGCCTGCATCAGCGCCTTGCGCGACAGACCGCCCGCATTGGGGGCCTGCTGCCAGGGCAGGAAAGCCTTGGTCGCGACCACAATCTCGTCGCGCCGCGCAAATTCAGGCAGCAACCGCCCGATCACCTCTTCCGATGCGCCGCGCGAATACATGTTCGCCGTATCGAAGAAGTTGATCCCCGCTTCCACCGCCTCGCGGATGAACGGACGGCTTTCATCCTCGGACAGCACCCAGTCGCCGTGCCAGCCTTTGCTGGTGTCGCCATAGCTCATGCAGCCGAGGCACAGCCGAGAAACCTTGAGGCCCGAGGGCACGAGATTGACGTAATCCATGATCGTATCCCCTTTCAGGAGCAGGCCGGTTTCAGGCGAGCGTCATTCCGCCATCGACGCGCAATGTCTGGCCAACGATATAATCGGCCAGCGGCGAGGCAAGGAACAGCGCCGCCCCGGCCATGTCCTGCGGGGTGCCCATCCGCCCGGCCGGGATGCGCGCCACCGCGCCTGCCGCGCGCTGCTCGTTCTCGGTCGTGACCTTGGTCAGCTTGGTCGGGACAAGGCCCGGCGCGATGCCATTGACGCGAATGCCCTCCCCCGCCCAGGCCTGCGCGAGGCTGCCCACCAGGCTGACCGCGCCCGCCTTGCTCGCCGCATAGGCCGGGTTGCCCAGCATGGCGTGATAGGCGCCCACCGAGCTGACCACGATCAGCGATCCGCCCTGCTCGGCCAGCCGGGGGCGGACGGTCCGCGCGCAATCCATCAGCGAGTTGAGATTGACCTCCATCACCGCGTCCCAGCCCTCGCGCTCGAATTCCTCGCGGCGATAGCGGACAGTGCCCTGGCACAGTACGACGACATCGAGCTGCTCGGGCAGTTCAAAGCTGGCAGTGGCGGAGGCGTCCGATACGTCGAGCCGGTGGAAGGTCAGCCCCGCCAGATCGCTGCCTTCGGAGGCCGCATAATCGGATGCCGCAGCGCGGGTTCCGCTGACATGGACCAGCGCCCCGTGCTGGCGGAAGCCATGCGCAATGCCGTTGCCGATCCCGCTCGTCCCGCCCACGACGAGGACGGTCTTACCGGAGAAGTCGAGCGGATCGGTCATGCGGTATTGCTCCTCAGATCGAGCGGCTGATCACTTCCTTCATGATCTCGTTGGTGCCGCCGAAGATGCGCGTGACACGCGCATCGCGCCACAGCCGGGCGATCGCATATTCATTCATGTAACCCGCCCCGCCATGCAGTTGCAGCGCCATGTCGCAGGCTTCCCACTGCAAATCGGTGTGCCACAGCTTGGCCGCGCTTGCCTCGTCGGTGGTGAGTTCGCCCGCAAGGTGCTTCCTGATCGCCCAGTCGAGATGCGCCCAGCCGACCTGGATCTTGGCCTTGAGATCGGCGAGGACGAATTTGGTGTTCTGGAATTCAAACACCGTCTTGCCGAATGCCTTGCGGTCCTTGGTGAACTTGACCGCCTCGTCGAAAGCGCGCTGCGCTGCGGCCTGCGCGCCTACCGCGATGCCGAGCCGTTCCTGCGGCAGTTCTTCCATCAGATGGATGAAGCCGCGCCCCTCGCCGCCGAGGATATTGGTCATCGGCACGCGGACGTCGTTGAAGAACAGTTCGGAGGTGTCGGCCGAATGCTGGCCGATCTTGTCGAGATTGCGCCCACGCTCGAACCCTTCGGTGCCGGCATCGACCAGCACCAGCGAGGTGCCCTTGGCGCCCTGCGCGGGATCGGTCTTGGCCACCACGATGACGACATCGGCGTTCTGGCCATTGGTGATGTAGGTCTTGGACCCGTTCACCACGAGGTGATTGCCGTCCTTGATCGCGGTGGTGCGGATGCCCTGCAGATCGCTGCCCGCGCCGGGTTCGGTCATCGCGATTGCCGAAATCACATCGCCCGAAACCATGCCGGGCAGGTATTTGGCGCGCTGTTCCTCGGTGCCGAGACGCTCGATGTAATTCGCAGTGATATCGTTCTGCAGCGTGAAACCGGCGGAGCTGCCAAGATAGGACAGCTCCTCGCACAACACGCAATTGAAGCCGAAATCGAGGCCGAGCCCGCCGTTCTCTTCCTTTACCGTGGGGCACAGCATGCCCGCCTCGCCCAGCGCCTTCCACGCCGAACGCGGGACGATGCCCTCTTCCTCGTGCTGGTCGAGATAGGGCGTCATATGTTCGGCGAAGACCTTGCGCACGGTGTCGCGAAAGGCCTCGTGATCGTCGTTATAGGCGGTACGATAGCTGGTATCGAGCATGGAAGAGCTCCTCAATTCTGGTGCGAGTGGCGGGCCGTGGCCGACAACGGCAGACTCTGACGCGCCAGTAACTCAAACATTGTGCGACGCCTTATCGATCTGCGCCTGGCTGCGGCGCAGCATGACCAGGCCGGGGATTGTCGAGACGACGAAAATGACCGCGATCGCGGCGAGATAGCCTGACGCGCTGCCCGCCTCCGCGGGTGCTTCAACGCCGAAAAACACATCGAGATCGCCCATCGCGTTGATAAAGGCGTGGATGCCGATCACCGGCCACAGGCTGCGCGTATAGGCTGCAATCCCGGCGAAGCCGATGCCCAGCAGGGTGGCATAGATGACCTGCGGGACCACATCGCCAAGCGGTGCCTGGGAGATGTTGTAGGCATGCGCTATGCCGAAGATCAGGGCTTGCGCGAGCCCCGCTTTGACCAGCGCATTGGGCTGCGCCTGCCAAGCGCGATATAGGTAATAGAAACAGAACCCTCGCAGCAGGATTTCCTCAAACAGCCCGGTCGAGATGCTGTTGTAGAGCCAGCCTGCGGTCCTCGGCAGGTCGAATGTGAGCGATTGCAAGTCGACCGACAGCACATTGATCAATCCGATAAGCGCCATGGGGATCACTGCAAGCGGCCACTCCCTCGGCCACTCACGCACGGGCCGCGTGAGCCCCGTCTGACGGGCAAGTCCTGTCCGATGCAGCAGCACTACCAGCCCGGCAGCGACCGCCACCTGCGCGGTACTGTGGCCCATCTCCTTGGCAATCTTACCGGGATAGTCCGCCGCCCCGACGGCGACGAACAACAGCATGCTTGCCGCCAGTAAGGCAATCGGCAGAACCAGCGCCGCCAATGCGGGCCGGTCGGCCGAAACAATCGAATTCATCCAGGTTGTATCCTTATACTGAAAAAGACGTATCAGCCGTAGGACAAGGCGGCGTCAGTCCCCTAGTTCAGGAAACCAGCAAGGCGGCCACGGATGATTTTTTCCGCTTCGGTCATGATGGAATCGATCAATTCCTTGCAGGTCGGGATGTCGTTGATCAGACCTGCCACCATGCCGCACGACCATGCGCCGGCATCCATGTCGCCTTCGGTCATGATCCGCGGATAGACGCCCGCGACTTCCTCGATGATGTCCTCGAACTTGAGGTCGTCGCCCAGCTTGCGTTCCTTTTCCAGCAAGCGTTCGACGGCATCATTGGTCATGACGCGCTCGGTGTTGCGCAGCGGGCGCATGACCAGCCGCGTGTCGAGCTCGCTCGCCGCGACGATCGCCTTTTTCACGTTCTCGTGCACCGGCGCTTCCTGGGTGGCGATGAAACGCGTGCCCATGTTCATGCCTTCCGCGCCCATCGCCAGGCTGGCAACGAGGCTGCGTGCGTCGGCCATGCCCCCGCTGGCGACAAAAGGAATGTCGAGTTCATCCGCTGCGCGCGGCAGCAGGATCATGTTGGGAATATCGTCTTCGCCCGGATGCCCGCCGCATTCGAAGCCGTCGACGCTGACCGCATCGCAGCCGATCGACTGCGCCTTGAGGCTGTGCCGCACGCTGGTGCACTTGTGGATCACCTTGACCCCGGCGTCCTTGAAATAGGGCAGCACCTGCGCGGGATTGTTGCCCGCGGTCTCGACCGCCTTGACGCCGCCGTCGATGATCGCCTTGACCAGGCCGGGATAATCGGGCGCGTTCACCGTCGGCAGGAAGGTCAGGTTCACACCGAAGGGCTTGTCGGTCATGTCCTTGCAGCGCGCGATCTCGTTCGCCAGCTTCTCGGGCGTACCCTGCGTCAATCCGGTGATGATGCCCAGCCCGCCCGCATTCGAAACCGCGGCCGCCATTTCCGCGAAACCGACATAATGCATGCCGCCCTGGATGATGGGGTGCTCGATGCCGAACATTTCGGTGATGCGGGTTTTCATGTGCTGTGCCTCTTCCCTTGGTTGCTTTTCGCAACGGGTATCGGCGCAAACGCGCTGAGTCTAGCGCTTCGCCACAGCTTCGAGAGCGGCCAGCAGGTCGGCCCCGCTCGCCGTAAGGGAAAGTCCGGTGCCCGCGCGTTCGGCCAGCCCTTCGCGTTCGAGGTCTTCGCCGGTCGGAGCCCGCATCACGCGGCCGTAGCGCCCGCCGTGATAGATCAGCGGGTCAGCCTCGCGCCGATCGAAATCGACGACTTCACCGAGGAAGATCGCATGGTCGCCGCCTTCATATTCGAAGCGCGCGCGGCAACCGAACCGAGCGGCATAACCCGCCAGCAGCGGGGCGCCCTCCGGCCCATCGACATCCTCGACCCCGGCGAACTTGCCATCGCCCGGGCGGGCGAACCGGTCGGACATCGCCTGCTGATCCGCCGCGAGGACGTGCACCGCCCAATTGTCGGCATCGCGAAAGACCGGGAGGCTGCCCGAGCGCAGCGACAGGCTCCACAGCACCATCGGCGGATCGAGGCTGACCGAATTGAAGCTGTTCGCTGTCAGCCCGTACGGCCGCCCTGCTTCGTCGCGCGCGGTCACAATGGTCACGCCGGTGACGAAGCTGCCGAGCGCATCGCGGAAAGCCTGGGGATCGAACATCGGCTTCCCAGCTAGTCGCGCCCCGGCATTTGGGCAACCATGGAGACGCGCAAAGCCCGTAGCTGCAAGAAAGCTGCAGCGCGGGGCGGGCAAAATTGCATCTGGCCTGCCTTAGGGGGTTCGCAGCGCGGGCGGTCTCTGCCATGCGCGTCGGCCACCCTTACCAGCCAGGAATACCTTGCCGTGATGACCGATGCCGAACTCGCCGCCCACCTGGCCGAGGTTGCCGGGAAGATCCTGCTCGAAGTGCGCGGTAGCGGGGTCTTCCAGGGCAAGAGCCTGGGCAAGGCGGGCGACGAGACCGCCAACCAGTTCCTCGTCCATGCGCTACGCGAACAGCGGCCGGAAGACGGCCTGCTCAGCGAGGAAAGCAAGGACACCGACGAACGACTGGCGAAGAGCCGCGTGTGGATCGTCGATCCGGTGGATGGCACGCGCGAATATGGCGAGGAACGCGCCGACTGGGCCGTGCATGTCGCCCTATGCATCGATGGCAGGCCCGAAATCGGGGCCGTCGCCCTGCCCGGTCTTGGCTTGGTGCTGCGCACCGACACGCCTGCCGCGGTACCCGACGCAGCCGGAACGCCTCGCATGGTGGTCAGCCGGACGCGGCCGGCAGCCGAGGTGGTCAGCGTGGCGGAAACGATCGGCGCCGAGTTGGTCGGCATGGGCAGCGCCGGGGCCAAGGCGATGGCCGTTGTCCGCGGCGAAGCGGAAATCTACCTGCACACCGGCGGCCAGTACGAATGGGACAGCGCCGCCCCCGCAGCGGTGGCGCTTGCGCATGGCCTGCATGCCAGCCGGATCGACGGCTCTCCGCTCACCTACAACCAGCGCGATACCTACATGCCCGACCTGCTTATCTGCCGGACCGAATGGGCCGAGCGGGTGCTGGAAGAGGTCGCCCGGCTGGGCTGATCAGTCTTCTACCTGTGCCAGCAATTGCCGGGCGCGGGACAGGTGCGGGCGGTCGAGCATGCCGCCCTTCCAGCCGATCGTGCCGGCACCGGGATTGGCCTCGAACAGATCGACGATCTCGCGCGCTTCGGCCACTTCCTCATCGGAGGGAGTGAAGGCTTCGTTGATCACCGGCACCTGCGCCGGGTGGATCGCCAGCATCCCGCGATAGCCTTGACGGCGCACCTCGATCGCGCGCTTGCGCAGCGCCTGGAGATCGCGGAAATTGGTGTCGATCGTTTCTACCGGCACGACTTCGGCCGCCGCGGCGCCCAGCAGGCACAGGCTGCGTGCCAGCTTGTAGGTAAAGGCGAAATCGCCTTCGAAATCCTTGTTGCTCTGCGCGCCGAGCGAATCGGCCAGGTCTTCCGCGCCCCAGGTCATTGCCGCCAGGCGCGGCGCACCGCCGTAGTCGCCGGTAGTGAACATGGCTGCGGCGGTTTCGGTCACCAGTGCAATCACCGGGGTCGATCCGGTCGTGATCCCGTTCTCGTCTTCGAGCGGAGTGATGAGCCGGTCGAGTTCTTCGACATCGTGGCGGCCACGCGACTTGGGCAACATGATCCCGCCCGGCCGAGCGGGTATGACGGCGGCCAGATCGTCGGCGGCCCACCGCCCGTCGAGCGGGTTGATCCGCACCCACAGACGCGCGCGTTCGTCCTCGCTCTTGCCGGAAAGGAATTCGGCGATGCTCGCGCGTGCACTTTCCTTGCCGCTTTCGACCACCGCATCCTCGAGATCGAAGATCACGATATCGGCGTCGCCTTCGGCGGCCTTGGCCATCTTTTTCACGCTGTCGCCGGGAGCGAACAGCCAGCTGCGCATGCGGATTCGGGTAGGCTGAATATCGGTCATCCGCGCGCTTGAGACGCAAAGCGGAGCGTTCGTCAAGCATGCCCTAGCGTATTTCCGTAAGCGTAAACTTTGCGATATGCACTGCGACGGAGAAGGAGGAGAGACCCATGGCAACCCAGCTAGAACCGGACATTCATGCCGATGAGAAGGCATTCCGCACCGAAGTGCAGCAATTCCTCGCGGCCAATTTCCCTGCCGAACTGAAAGGCAAGGCCAATGCGCTGGCCGGGGTCGACGGCCCGACCGACGAAACGCCTGCGCAGACCAAATGGCGCGAAGCTGTGGGCGGGCGCGGATGGGGCACCCCGACCTGGCCCAAGGAATATGGCGGGGGCGGCCTGACCAAGGCGCAGGCCAAGATCGTCGAGCAGGAATTCGCCAAGGTCGGGGCCTACAACCCGATCGGCGGCATGGGCGTGATGATGTTCGGCCCGACGCTGCTGGAGTATGGCAGCGAGAAACAGAAGCAGGAGCATATCCCGCCGATCTGCCGCGGCGAGATCCGCTGGTGCCAGGGCTATAGCGAACCCAATGCCGGGTCCGATCTCGCCAATTTGCAGACCTTCGCCGAGGACAAGGGCGATCACTACATCGTCAACGGCCAGAAGACCTGGACCAGCGGCGGCCAGTGGGCGGACAAGTGCTTCGCCATCGTCCGCACCGACAGGAGCGACAAGCACCGCGGCATCAGCTTCATGTTGATCGACATGGATGCCCCCGGCGTCGAAGTGCGCCCGATCACCATGATCAGTGGCACCAGCCCGTTCTGCGAAACCTTCTTCAGCGACGTC
>PVBE011188342.1_pt1 | contig 12833 bp, 6 predicted proteins | sample 1631181 | NCBI WGS metagenome assembly PVBE01 (sample SAMN08397723, study PRJNA350692) | Marine metagenome, whole genome shotgun sequencing project. | isolation source: water | place: Pacific Ocean | collected 2012-04
CTTCCAGAGCTCGGCACCGTTCGTGCCGTTGTTGGCGCGGAAGTAGCCGATGCCACCAACGTCGGTGATGAATCGCACCGTCGAATTACCCGTTCCAGTACGGATGTCCTTGAGCAGGACGGTGCCGGCGGTGGTACCGTCGGTCTTGTAGATCTCATATCCGGTGCCGTTGCCAAAGGCTTCGAAATAGAGCGCCTTGCCGACCACGGCGAACTGGCCGGGCGAAGCCCATGAGCCACCCGGACGGATATCCTTGACCAGGACGGTGCCGGCCGCGGTGCCGTCGGTCTTGAACAGTTCCCGGCCGGGGTTGGGCTTGAGGGCATTGCCGAGCGCGTCGAAATAGGCCTCTCCATTGAACGCGATGATGTTCACGGGATACCTGGCTTCCGTCCCGGGTTGGAGATTCTTGATCATGGCGGTGCCGGCGGCAGTGCCGTCACTCTTCCATACCTCTCTCCCGTTCTTGCCATCGATCGCGGAGAAGATCAACAGGTCGCCGAGCGTGACCAAGCTCATGGGCTGACTCGAGGCATTTCCGGGATAGATATCCTTGACCATGGCGGTGCCGGCGGTGGTGCCGTCACTCTTCCAGAGTTCCTTGCCGTGGAGGCCGTCATCGCAGAAGAAATACAGAGTGCCTCCTATCCGGACTAAATTGGTCGGATACGAAGGCGGGGGAGCGGTGTTGAGGTTGGCGTGCGCGGTACCGGCGGTGGTGCCATCGCTGGTGAAGGGTTCGTTGCCGATCTTGGCATCGGTGGCGGCGCCGATCAGTTTCTTGCCGGCGGCGGAGAGGTTGCTGACCTCTCCGGATTTGATCGGTCCCGTCCAGAAGTCCTTGACGAGCACGGTGCCGGCAGCGGTGCCGTCACTCTTGTAGAGCTCGCGGCCGCCGGCCGCGGTGAGGGCGGAGAAGAACAGGGTTCCGCCGACATTGGTGAGGGCCTGGGGATTGCTACCCGGAGTGCCTGGATTGATGTCGAGCACCAGGGAGGTGCCAGCAGTGGTACCATCGGTCTTGTAGAGTTCGCGGCCAAACTTCGTCTTGGCGACCGCCGCGGTGAAGTAGAGCGTCGAGCCGACGGAGGTCATTTGCCGTGGTGTGGAGTTGCCACTACCAGGTTGGAGATCGGCGACGCAGACCGTGCCTGTGGTGGTGCCGTCACTCGTCCAGAGTTCGTAGCCGGCCCAGGCCGGGATATGGCCTCGGGCTTCGAAGTAGACCCGCGAGCCGGCGCTGCGCATGAAATTGGGGCTGCTACTCAGGTTGGCACCGATACGGATGTCCTTGAGCAGGACGGTACCGGCGGCGGTACCGTCACTCTTGAAGAGTTCCTCGCCGATGCCGGAGCCATCGTTGGCGCTGAAGATCACGGCTTTGCCGATCGTGCCGAAATCCCAAACATCCGAGCTCCCCGAGCCTGTGCGGATGTCCTTGACGAGAACGGTGCCAGCGGTGGTACCGTCGGTCTTCCAGAGTTCGTTGCCGGTCTTGCCGTCGGTGGCGCGGAACATCAGGACGTTGGCGCCGAGCATTGCTCCGTGGGCGCAGCGAGGTGTCGAGCTGGAGGAGCCTGGACGGATGTCCTTGACCAGCGTGGTGCCGGCAGTGGTGCCGTCACTCTTCCACAACTCGAGGCCGGTCTTGCCGTCGGTGGCGGAGAAGACAACGTTGTTGCCGATGGCGACCAACTCGCTTGGGCTGCCGTAGCTCCCGCCCGGACGGATGTCCTTGACGCGCACGGTGCCGGCAGCGGTGCCGTCACTCTTCCAGAGCTCTCTACCGCCATCCGCAAGGGCGCTGAAAAAGACAATATTCCCGGCCGCGGTCAGCCAGAGTGGCTCGGAACTCAGGTCGCCCTTGCGGCGGTCCAGGACCAGCGCAGTCTTGTTGGTAGCGCTGTCGTAGGCGCAGAGCTCACGACCGGTAGTGGTGCTGATCGTCGCGGCGAAGAAGGTCTTTGTGCCGACTTGCGCATAGAAGCTCTGGCGCTGATTCGGGCCGCTCGGGCCACCGGGGTTCGAACTGTCGTCCTGAGTGGTGTTGATGTCCTTCACCGCTGCTTGGGAGGGCAGTGGCGAAGACCAAAGGCCGATGAGGACGAGGCAGGAGACGACGGAGAGAATCTGCGGGAAGAGGCGCATGGGGAACCTTCTTGTGCTGCTGGGAGGAAGTGGAAGGGATTGGGAGTGAGGCGCGGACGGTCGCGCCAAGCTTGTAAAAGATTAGCATGGAAATCATTCGCTGGGGGCGAGTCGGCTGCCTCAGGGAGAAAATCTGCGAGACCGGGGGGGTGAAGGGGCGAACCCCCGATGCTGACGCGCTTACGGATTTTCGGTAGCGGTGGGGAGGGCGAGTTAGGGAGGAGCTCTCCGTGCTGCCTCGAGCGAGGCGTCAGATCGGTCGAAGTGCCGATGGTGACGCTGGTTCCGGGGCAGGGAACTCGACCGAGATAGGGTTGCCTGTTATGAGCATGAGTATGGCGAGCCGAAAATCACTTCTCGGAGCCGGGATGGTTCTTCCGGTTCTGCTCGCGGGCTGTCACTTCGCCCCCTCGGCAGGGCAGAGTAGGGCCTGGGTCTATGAGCGGGTCATGGCGGCGGCGGTCGAGGTGCTGGTGGACAATCACCTGAGCGGTTCGGGCTGGATTGCGGATCCGAGCGGTTGGGTGGTGACCGCTGCTCATATGGCTTCGGCGAGGATCGAGGTTCGCACCAGTGTCGGCCGGTTCAGCGCCGAACTCGTGGCGACGGATCGAGGTCAGGACCTGGCCCTGCTTCGCCTGCCCGAACGCGCGCAGGGTTACCCCTCGGTGCCGCTCGCGTCGCGCCTCCCCGGAGTGGGGGCCGAAATTTTTCTGGTGGGGGCACCGATCTATCGCCACGGCGTCTTCTTGCCGGGCCGCGTGGCCCGGCCGACCCCGGCCTTCGAGTACCTGGGCAACGAAGGTCATTACGTGCAGGTGATCCACGTGGCGGCGCAGACGCCACGTGGCACTTCGGGCGGTCCCTGGGTCAACGGTCGCGGTGAGGTCGTCGGCCTGCAGTCGGGGATGATGTTGCAGGACAAGGCTGCCGCCGGCATTGCCTTCCTCATCCCGGTTGCGGATTTGCGGCGGTTGCTGGCGGTCAAGAGTGACATCGACACCGCCACCCTCGGCGCGGCTTGCGAGGAACTTTCCGAGCAGTCGGCTGCTGTTCTGGCGAAGTATCCACCCCGGATAGAGGGGGTGATTCTGCGCCGGGTGCTCGAAGGGAGTCCCGCGCACCGCGCTGGCCTTGCTGACGGCGATCTGGTGGTCGGTTCCGGAGGTCGTCCGATCCGCTTGCGCGATGAGTTGCTGTCGCGAGTTCGCGCACTCGAGCCCGGAGCGAAGATCGAGCTTTCGATCCTCGACCCATCGGCGCAGACCCCCCGCACAGTGACCGTCGAACTCGGATCCCTGCGCCGCTGATTGGCGCCAGATGGTTGGAGCTTGGCTGATCCTTGTTATGGTGTCAGGCCATGATGATCGCTCGGCTCTTCACGGTGCTTGCTCTGCTGTTGTGCGTGTCCTGCACCATTTCGTATCCCAACAGAAATCCGGTTGGTGAGCCCTTCCCCTTGGCCAGCGGCGAGTCTTTGGCGGGGGAGGCTACAGAACTCCCCACGGATCTCTCTGGAAGCCCGGCGGTCTTGCTCGTGGGTTACGAGCAAGACTCGCAGTTCGATCTCGATCGGTGGATCCTGGGATTGCAACAGGCAGAAATTTCGGTTCGAGCGCTCGAGGTGCCGACGATTCCCGCGGGGATTCCGACCATGATCTCGGGCTGGATAGACAACGGAATGCGTCGCGGAATTCCGCAAGAAGATTGGGCCGGTGTCGTGACCCTGTATGGCGCGGAGGCTGACAAGGTGGCGCGGTTCACGGGAACCGAGAAGTTACTCAATGGCCGGATTCTTCTCTTGGATGCTCAGGGTGTCGTCCGTTGGTTTTGGGATCAGGGTTATTCAGCGCGGCGGCTCTTGCACCTCGACAAGGCGATAGAAGCTCTGGGCAGGGCGAGATAGCCCGCTCACTTCTCGTCGCGCTCGAACATCATGACGTGTTGCCACGGCAACTCATCGAACTCTTCGGCGAGTCGATAGCCGTTGGGAAGGAGCTCCTTGTTGATCTGTTTCTTGCTCATCTTGTGAAGCCGTTTGATAGGAACTCCGGGGTCCTCGGATCGAAACTCCACGAGCACGAGTCGCCCTTTCGGCTTGAGCGCGCGGCGCATCGCGGCGAGCATCATCTCCGGATGGCTGAATTCGTGATAGACGTCGACGAGCAAGATCATGTCGCAGGAATTTTCGGGCAACTTCGGGTCGGCGAGGGTGCCGAGGATTTTTTCGACGTTGCTGATGTCCTGTTCCGCCAATCGTTTTTCGAGGAACTTCAGCATCTCGATCTGGATATCGACGGCCAAGACCTTGCCCGAAGGACCGACTCGCTTGGCGAGCCTGAGCGTGTGGTAACCATTGCCACAACCGAGTTCGCAGACGGTCTGGCCTTCCTTGACATGCAGCGCCTCCATCAGGCGTGACGCGTGTTCCTCTTCCTCGCGAGTTTTGCGCATCAACCATGTAGCGCCTCTCCAGTGCATGGTCTGCGCGATTTCGCGGCCCATGTAGTGGGTGCGGCCTGGCGGGGTCGGTTGCTCCGGCTCGCGGACCGCTCCGGTAGCGGAATGACTGGTGCGCGTGGCGATACGATCGGTGGTTGCCTTGGCGGTGCTCGCAGCGAGTTTTTCGGAATCCTCGCCAGCAGGGCCGGCACAGCCAGTCGCGAGCAAGAACAGCACGTGGGCGGGAAAGATTTGTCGCGCAGGCTCTAGCATCGCGGCCCATCCTAACGGACAGGCGGGAGACTGCCGCCTTTTAGGAAGCGGCAGAGAATTCATCGCCCCCGGGCTCGTTCCTTCCCGCGAGAAAGCGGCGACCGCGGAAGGTTGTTTCTCGGCCCTTACCCCATGGCTACACGTCGGGAGCGTGGTTTTTGCAGCGTGTGCGAGGTGGCCTTGCCCACCCTCGCACACTTGCGGAGAGGAGCTTGCTCGATCAGATGTCGGAGCGCAGCGGGCTGGTCACGATCGACGAACCCCCGGTGTTTCCGCGGATGACGATGCCCTGGGTGAAGAGGGTCAGCGGCGGAAGCAATCTGGGGAGCGGTATCTTCAGGGAAGCTATGCCGCGGCTATCGGCTTGCACGCTACCGAGGATGTCGAAGGGCCACAGGAGATCCAGGCAGAGTTTGTTGTTGAAGAAGCACATGCCCTTGCCGGTGCCGGCGAGGTTGAAGAGGATGTGGGTCCATTCGTTAGCCCGTGCTCCCTCGATTCGCAACTCGCCGGTATTACCGCGTTGCATATTGAATTGCTTGTAGCTCAATGATCTCGGAGTCACATCGAGACGCTGCCGCGCGATGTTGCCGGCATGATCGGAGGCGCTGATGTCGATTCGATGCCGCTGATCCGGCGGCAGGGAAGGCAGGCTGATCTGTGCAACATCCCCGTCCTTGACGCGAATTGCCGCTGCAAGATTCTTTGAAGGGGATCCGCCGGCTGGAGTCACGACGACGGTCAGGGAATCCGGCTTGATGCCGCTGTGGAGGTCGTAGAGGCCGACGCGGAGCTTCGGCAAGGGCCAGCCATTGTAATCGCTGCGCACTCCGCTGATGGTCATGGTGGGGTACATCTGATCGTCGAAGGGATCGGCGACGGTGTCTTTTCCCGGAGTCAGATCGACGAGGCAGCCCAGATCGATCCATAGTCCGATGGTGCGCTTCTCGTCGAAGGTCAGGGGCGTTGATCCCGGGGGAGGCATGACCTGTCCGGCGTAGTCGATGTCGTTGTTACGGTCGCTGTTCTTGCGCCCATCGAGCCTCTGACCATAGAGCTTCCAAGCCAGCAGGCTTTGTGTGGCGGCGTGTCGGCGGACCCACTTGGTGGCCTGGTGCACACCCCAGACAACAGGGGCGGCGACCTTGAAGGCGACGCGCTCCCAGGCCCTGTCCGAGTCGAGGTCGATGCCGTTCGGGGTCTTGGCATTGTGGCAAGAAGTGCACTTGGCCTTGAAGATAGGCTTGATGTCACGGTGATATTCGACGACGCGAATCTTTTCCGGGTGAGTTTTGACCGTGGGTTTGCCGTTGGCATCACGATCGATCATCGGTGTCTTCATGGCGAAGTCGGTGATCTTGTAGCTCGGAGTTGCGGCGACCGTTTGCGCGAAGTCGAGCGGGGGATTCTCGTGGCTGTGGGCATGGCAACCACCACAGTTGTTCTTGCGTTCGCCGGCTCGCGTCGAATGCCAGGTCCATTCCGCGGTCAGCATGAGTCCGTTGCGGTCGATCACGCGGTGGTGGAACGGCGTGTTGGCCGGGATCCTCACCTCGTAGGATGTGTCAGGGTCCTTCCGCGGATCGAGGATAGGCTTGCCGTTGGCGTCGAATTTTCTCAACGGAATTTCACCGAGGACGCCCCAAACCTGCTGGCCATTGTTGTGAGAGATCATGTTGCTGCGCAGAGCCGCATAGCGCGTATCGACGCGGACCATGTCGGCGACAACCTGAGCGGCCCAGATTTCACTGTCGGCATACCGGTAGGAGTCCTGGCCGACCGTATGAAAGGCCGTGTCTTGCCCGTAATGATTGATGATCTTGGGGTCCCACCAGTCCTGATAGGAATTCGGCCAGTTCGATTCGCGGTTGAAGACCGACGAAGTTCCGGTTGTCGAGAAGGGTCCTCCGCTGGGAAGAACGTTGACCCGTCCATCGTTGGGAGTCTCAGCGGTTAATTTCGGTCGCGCCATGCCGTGGATGCGCATGTAAGACACCAACGGCTTCGGATACATGTAGTAGTGATGTTCGCTTTCCTTCAGGACGATCAGGTCGTTGCGCTTGGGAATCATGCCGTTGCGCGCGAAGCAGATCTTCATGTTAGGAAACATATCGGCGTTGTGGCTTCGCGAGTCGTGTACGCCACCGCTGCTCCAGATGAACACCATGTGTCCATCCGGCGTGCCGGCAGGCATCGTCGATTTGCCAGTGCGTGTGCCGTCCGCCATGATCCGTGCGGGGGCATCGAAGGTTAGGCTCGCGTAGTACTTGCTGAGGAACCAGGGTGTCGCGAGTCTTTCGCCGATGCGGCGATAGTGATCGGTGTGGCCATAGATGTTGTTTTGCGCCCAGTTGGTGCCCTTGTGGGCCGGGTGGAAGTCATTCCCGCTTGGGTCGTTGGGGTTGGCCGGGAAGCGCACGAGCGCGCCGTGTCCGAAGTTGTTGGATTGGTAGTAGACCGTCGTGACCACGTCGCCGCCGGAAAGTTGGGTGGCGAAGTGCCAAGCCGATGCGCGGTGGTGCAATCCGGCGAAGGACTTGATGTCCGAGAGATCCTGATTGGCGGACATGAGCGCGTAGTTGTGTCCGCCTCGGTTTCGTCGCCCGGCATTGTGCCGATGTGTCCAGATGACCCGTCCATCTTGCAACACCAGGGGGTGCTGACAGCCGGACATACTGAAGTTCTCCATCTTCTCGAGGTTGCTGCCGTCAGCATTCATTCGCCAGAAGGCGGGCGAAGGAAATCTTGCGGTCACCGAGAACTGGCCGTCCCGGGTTGAGAGGAAGAGGATGCGCCCATCGGGGAGTTCGACCGGCGAGATGTCGAAGGGTCCGTAGCGAGGGTCGATCTTGTTGGCCGAGTCGCGCCACGTCATCTCGTTGCCGAAGGTCAGTTGCGTGGCGCGTCGGGTGGCGACATCCAGTTTCCAGATATGTGCCGGCGATCGGGTCAGGTAACGCTGGACATTGATGCTTGTAGGATCTTCGAAGACCGCGAAATAAATTGTGCGACCGTCGTAGGAAACGAAGGGGTCCACGCAGGAACCCTTCCCCTTCGGCTGGAAGAGGATCTCTTCCTTGCCACTGGGATGGATCAGCACCAATGCGCTGTAGGGGCCGATCTTCAAGGACATCCGGAAGGCGTCGGGGAATTCCTCCTGCGTTGGATGTTGCGGAACCGGCATGCGGCACGCCACGATCGGATAATCGATGCCAACCTGGGCCGGAGTGCGCCGCGGGGGGCCTTTCTGTGCCTGGACCTGAGTGGCGTAAAGAGACGTCAGGATGGCAAGGAGGAGGAGTTTACAGGAGTGTGGCATGGCAGGTTTGGGCAGGTTTGGGCAGGTTTGGGCAGGACTTGTCCGGATTGGCGGTGGGAGGGTCCCCGTTTCGGACAGGCCACTATAATCATACCCCAATATTGAAACTTTTGCCCAGTTCCGGAGGCTTCGTGACACAAAAAGTAAATCGGTAAATCGGCGGTAGCCCTTTTCGTGCAAGGATTTGTGGCTGGCAGCAGCCTGTCAGGTCACCGGGGCCTTTGTTTGACGGATTTGGCTGGCATACGGGTGTCCTTCGGGACCGTCGACCCGGCTGCTTTTGGGGTTGGATAGAAAGATTTCGACCAGCGGTGGCCGAGCAACATTCAGACGGCATGGCATCTTGCCCGGGTGCGCTCATGGCTCCAAGTTCCGATGGAACCGGAAGGTCGGAGCCACACGCGGGTTCGGCGGCCCCCCCGGTTAGTGGCCGAGATCACGAAGCCGACCTGCTGGATTGCCCCGGGAGGTCGGTGCGCCGAGGCTGGGATATACTTGTCCTCGGAGCCGAACGAGTTCGTCTTGGCTCCGCTCGACCGCCCTTCGTCGACTCAACACCGCTGAATCCACCTTGATCAACCTCAAACATGATGCTCCCGTGAGGGTTCTGACCATCCTGCTCATGGGTTTTGCGTTGCCCGGACAGTCCACGGACGCGAAGCAGAGAGATGCCTTCACGGTTCCGATTCATCCTTCGTCGCAGAAGCGAGAAGAGGTGCGTCCGGGTGGGTCTTGCCGCGAGCACATGGCTTCCGGACCGGACTACAAGCTGCTCTTTTCTGGGGGTAGCTTTGGCTTTTACCCGCTGCTCGGCGCGAGTCATGCTCGCAACCTGCCACTCCGCTGGACCACGGTTTCGATCGAGCAGGGCACAGAAGGTTCGGTGACGATCCACCATGAACCAGAAATCCGCCCGACGCCGTGGCGCTACGAGGTGATTCATGGCGGAGTGGTCGAAGCGTACGATCTGCACGCAGACGGCGTCGAGCAGACGTTCGCGTTTGCGCAACCACTGGCTCGCAAGGGAGATCTTGTCGTTACCGGGAGGCTGGAAACAGAACTCGAAGCCGAGGTTGTCGAGCGGCAGCACACGGCCCTTCGCTTTTTCGATTCCCGTGGCCGAGCCATCGTGGAGTACGGCGCTGCTTGGGCTTTTGACGCAACAGGAATAAAAACCAAGGTGGAGACCAGTTGGGACGGCGAGTTCTTGAGCTTGCGCGTGGCGGCTGACTGGCTTTCGAGGGCGGCTTATCCGATCCTGATCGATCCGCTGACTTCGACGGTGGTTTTGGACAAGGGAAACGGAGGCGTCGAATCTCTCGATCTGGCGCAGGACCCCGGGGGAAACGCAGGGGGTAGCTTCCTCGTGTATAGCCGTGTTTTCGCGGGAGGCGACACGGATACCTTCGGTCGAGTGGCGGACCCTGACTTCGGCAATGGAGTTGCAGTGTTTGCCGATGTCGCTCCGACAACCGCTGCGCATCACCCACAGGTTGCTTATGTCGTTGACGCCAAGCGCTGGGTCGTCGTGTTCCAGCGAGATGTGACCAGCCCCCCGGTCTCTTCGGTGGAGGCCTATCTGCACGACCGGTCGAGCCGCACGCTGAACAGTGGCCGGCGCATCACCCTGCCACGTCCTGCGGGGACGACTGCGCGGTTGCCGGATGTCGGCGGAAGCCCCGGTGGCGCCACCAATGCAGTTGTCGTCTATCAGACGGATGTCACTTCCAACCAGACGAACACGGTGAACACAGAGACTTGGGCGGCGTTGCTCGACGCGAAGACCTCAACAGTGGCTCCTGCCATCACCATCGGCCATTTTCAGGTGGGCACCAGATGGGACCGCGAGCACTCGACCGTTGTCAAGATGTCGGACGGAGGCAAATCATCATGGCTCGTTGCCTGGCATGAGCATGACTGGAATGGCGGTTCACGCGATGACTGGGATGTCAATGTCGCGAAGATTCGCTGGGACGGCACTCGCGAATTTCACAAGCGTCTCGGGCAGAGCGCACACCCATGGGACAAAAGGTTCCCGCAGATTGCCGGTGGCCGTGGACGTTTCATGATCACTTACGTATTCGGCCTTCGAACCCCCTCAATTTTTGGATCCACGATCGATGTGCAGCGATTCGATTGGCCTGATGGAAGCGCAGACCCGACGATGAAGGGGAAACCGCTGACTCTGGCAACTGATTCTGCGCGCCCGGATTTTGCTTTTCCGAGAATCGCTCATGACTGGCAGACACGTTCACACTGGACGGTTTCCTGGTTGCGATCCAGCGCTGGAGATCTGTTCGCTGCTCGGCTGGGTCACGCTGGCGGTGTGGTAGAAAAGCAAACGGTGTTCACGAGTGCTAACGCATCGGCGAAGGCTTCCGCCATTGCCTTCGCACCGGACCGAGGAGGGCAGTTTGGCATCCTGTTCGCGACCGATACATCGGGGAATCCGGTGAACGGCGTCTCTCTGCTCTATCCCGGGACGGCCATCAACCAGCTCTATGGGGTCGGGTGTGGGGGAGCGATCGGAGCAACCTCGCCCTATGCGGGGGCGGAGTTTTACACCGTTTCTTTGTCGGCTGCGAAGCCGAGCGCGATGGCCGCATTGTTGCTCGGGGTGGCGGCTGACAAGCGGGACCTGGGCGGCTTTGGCATGCCAGGCTGCGCCCTCAATGTGCGACTACCGATGACTTTGCCGATGCAGGCGAGTGCTTCCGGACAGGCTAAAATGACGATCCGCTTGCCGGATTCGCCGGTGCTGAGGGGTAATGTCTATCTCCAGTGGGTTCACGTGGATCGGGCGGCTAACCGCGCTGGTGCCGTCGTCACGCGTGGCCTCGCCTCGAGAATACGGTAAGTGCTGATGACAAACATGTTTGATTGGCTCGCCCGGGCCAACACCCCTCAAGCGGGCGCAAAAAAATTAACAAGCGAATTCGACGCTCCGATCGTCGTGGTCGACTTCGTGATCAACCTCGGACTGGCGGCGCTCCTGGCATGGGTCTTGAGCGTGGTCTATGCACGGTGCGGATCTTCTCTGTCCAACCGCCGCATGTTCGGAGGCAACTTCGTTCTCCTTGCGATGACGACGATGTTGATCATCTCGATAGTCAAATCCTCGCTGGCCCTTTCGCTTGGGCTGGTGGGTGCACTCTCCATCGTGAGGTTTCGTGCGGCGATCAAAGAACCCGAAGAGCTGGCCTACCTGTTCCTTACCATTGCCATTGGCCTTGGTTTTGGTGCCGATCAGCGTGAAGTCACGCTGATCGCATTTGCAACCATCGCCGTCGTGCTCTGGCTGAGATCTCTGGCAAATCGATCATCGGAGAAGTCGGGTTACTGCCTGGTCATCAATAGCTCGGGAGAAGGTCGCGCGAAAGCTGCCGACATCGTTCGCGTGCTCAAGGGTCATTGCCGAGAGGTTGAACTCAAGCGACTGGATGAGACATCGCAAGCGCTCGAGGCGTCCTTCATCATCGGAGTGGTCAGCCTGGAAGCTCTGGAGGCCAGCAAGGATGAGCTTCGCGGGCTGGACTCCTCCATAGGCATCTCGTTCCTGGATAGCGCGGGGGTTTTCTAGGGTGAAGCTGAAAGAGCCTCCGCGAGGATTGCGCGAGGTGTTCCGCCGGGACTCCAGCTTGAGGGGGGCCATCTTTCGAGCTGCGCTCGTCAGCGGCTGTGCGCTGGTCCTCATCATCACCGGTGCCTGGCTTCGAGACGCGGGCTGGTTCGGGCAGGTGAAGACCTTCGTCTACGACGATGTTCCCAAGCTGCCAAATCTGGTCCGCGGATGGTTCACCGATATCGATCGCATCACCATCGATATCAAGCACAAGGATTTTCAGGAACTGGCCCGTCAGCGGGCGCGTGCCCTGGAGATCGACCATTTGTTTTCCGACGATCTCAAGTTCGTCAAGGCAAAGATCCGCGCTGCGGATCAGGAGCATGGCGCAAGGATCCGACTCAAAGGAGATCACACCGACCATCTCCAGGGGGCCAAGTGGTCTTTTCGAGTGGAGCTTCGAAAAGACACCACGATGTTCGGGATGAAGAGGTTCTCGCTGCACCACCCCGGAACGCGAAATTTTCTGGGTGAATGGGTCTATCACGAGGCTCTTCGGCGCGCGGGCGTGGCGGCGTTGCGATATCGGTTCGCCGCCGTGACCCTGAACGGGAAGGATCTCGGGATTTACGCCCTCGAGGAGCATTTTGACAAGCGCGTGTTGGAGAACAACGAACTGCGGGAAGGCCCCATCGTCCGGTTCAACGAGAATCTGTTCTGGCGTGAGAAGGTCGAGCAGGAGCTTCCGTTTACGGGGTCGCAGTTGGGGGGGGCGGGCAGCTATTCATCGGGCGATGTGGATGGCTTCAAGACGTCGGCGATTCTCGCAGACCCGGTGCAGAGGAAGCTGTTTACCCAGGCGGTTAGCTTGCTGGAGCGATTTCGTTCCGGGGAACTTGCGACGAGCGAGGTCTTCGATATCGAGAAGCTCGCTCGCTACTTCGCGGTGACGGATCTGCTCGGCGCGGAGCATGGAGCCCGCTGGCACAATGCCCGGTTCTACCTCAATCCGATCACCACGCACCTCGAACCGATCGGTTTCGATGGCGACGCCGGTAGGCCAACCGAGGATCTTTGTGGCCTGATGGA
>PVBE011458338.1_pt1 | contig 12833 bp, 8 predicted proteins | sample 1631181 | NCBI WGS metagenome assembly PVBE01 (sample SAMN08397723, study PRJNA350692) | Marine metagenome, whole genome shotgun sequencing project. | isolation source: water | place: Pacific Ocean | collected 2012-04
CAATCAAAGACAAGCCAGCGACATCGAAATCGAAGCCCGCGAAATCCTGCGCATCAAAGACATGCTCAACAACTCAATGTCACAGATGACTGGTCAAAGCTTTGAAAAGATCGAAAAAGACACTGACCGTGACTACTTCTTAAGTGCAGCAGAAGCGAAGGACTATGGACTAATTGATCGTGTAATCGATCATCCAACTGAAGCAAAGGTATAAGCAATAATCAAATAAGAATTCCATAGATAATGAAATCTATCACAAAGATTTCTGACTTTGAATTGTAACCCAAGACCATCAAGTAGTTGAACAGAATCTCTCATGAAAAAATAGTCTTGGAACAAAAAATAAAAAAGAGGCGCCAGTCGTCAACTTCGGCAAAGGTATTTAAACAAGACAGCTGAAAAGGAAATGAGCCAAAGATTAAGGAATCAAAGAAAGCAATGGGTTGGTTGGCTCGAAGTAAAAATAGTTAGAAATTGAGAGAAAATAATGACAAGAAATAAACGGAAGAGATTGATTCAAAGACTCAATAATTGCTTAGTAGGTACTACGAAATCTAAGCTGTAAAGATAGTTTCATGATGTCTCTACTTGATAATAGAAGTTGCCAACCACAGCACTTCTACCTTCACAATTATTGGTCGGCACATAATGCCTTAAATGACCAGGAAAAATCAATATCTCACCAGATTTAGGATGAATAACTTTATCGCATTGATCAAATACAATGGGCGCTGACCCATCAGGAGTATTTACATAGTAAACGAAAGACCAGTGAGAAGGAAGGTGATCATGAATCACCTGATGATCACCTTCATTGTAAATCATTCCCCACAAGCTTATAAGCACAAGCTTGCTACCGTAAATAGATATCCTGAAGTCAGGCTCCTGCAGAAGCTTTAAAACATAGTTAGATATCATAAGAAATTCATTCTGATCTGACTTCCAGGCAGTTTGCTGGGTACCACGATCATTGAAAGACAAATTGGATATTATCCGTTTATGTATAATCGGGTTCATTGATTCCGAGAATGGGTACTCATGAATATAAATATTCGTTCTATTTGAAATCTCTACGGGCCGCATTTACTCATTTTATAAATGAGTCATATTATACTTACTTTTTAAGACTTGACAAGCGATAAGATGTTTTTGAGAACGATAGATCAAAGTCGAAAGGATTTTGAGAAAAAGAGAAAATAAAGATGAGAATAAAAACAAATAAACCAACAGAATAGTTTAAAAAAAATAAATAGACCTCTAGGCTTGATTGGATAGATCTCAATAAGAAGAAGCATAATAACTATAATCTCTAATTTAAGATGAACAATTCACAAAGGGAGCGAAATATTTAAAATACAATGATCAAATGCCTATGTTTGAAATTCAAGCGAATCCTAAATAGGAAAATGAGTTAACTAAAACTATTCCCAGCGCAGATGTGGCTCGTAAGAAATAAATGCATTTTGGTAAGAATTTTGTATGCGGGAGATACTAGATGGACTTAATAGATTTAGCTTCTTAGCCTTTATAAGTAGATCTGGATTTGATAGCAAAAAAGCCTGTAGGCTAAATCTCTCACTATGAATGTCTTTATAAATAACACGATGCAATTGGGATTTAAACTGTTCGGAATCTAGATAGTATGACCACCTTCCCACAGTAACGGCAGAGGTTAGTTTTGTTGTATTAAGTGCTTGCCAAGCTCCTTCCTTTTGCTTGATCTGAAGTCCCTCAGAAGTTGAACCTGCTAATAAAGTCAAAAAAGAAGGATCATAATGTTCATTAGCCCTGGGTTTGGTATGCATGTATTTTGAATTGCATAGTTTGGGATATGAGATTAATCTGCATAGTACGAAGGACGATTCCAATATATCAGCCGCATAAAGCTCGGATAAGGTGTTGCTAGTGAATTCGATGAATTGCTCACTTAATATATTTAGTGCGTAAACAGCGAAAGAATTAAATATTTTTATATGATAAGAATCCAACCAGTGATACCAGCGCATAGGAAATGATGCTGGGATAGTATTATAATTATGATCCGAAGATTGAGAAACCCAATTAAACATTTGCCTTACTCCCTCTTCCGAGCTATAGCCTTCAAGCCAATGATTTTTTGTAGCAAATTCGTTCTGCTTTTCTGAAAGATTTTCAAATAGTACAGGTGATAAATCTAGGATATTTTGTATCAAATCAGTATGATGGTTGATAATCCAAAAACTTTCTTTCTCAGAATTAGTCATCGAGATTGCTATTTATTGGAATTATCCGGTCATGATGTGAAATATAATTTACGAATCATTTAGTGAGCATTAATGAAGTTCCTTTAGAAGCAATTAATTTAAAAAGATAAAAAAAGACCATACAAGTGTGTTGCAGGTCATAAAAGATTTAATGTTTTTAACTCACCATTTACTCATGTCAACACCACACCCACCTCCAGGAGCATCTATTAGTGTAGAGGCCTCTGAAATCTTCTTGATTTGTTCATAAGCTGCTGACGCATTGCTTTCGTCTAAGTCGATTCCATTTGCCTTGGCGAATGCGAGCACTTCTGAAGGCCCGCCATTGATAACTTTCTCATAGGCTGCTTTGTCAGCGGTAAGCTTCTCTAAAATGCCGCTCTCAAGCAATCCCTTTAGCTTGTCGTATGCCATGATAGTGATAAGTCAATTGCCATCTTTTATGTTAGAGGCTTCTCGTGCAAAATCAATCTAGTAGGGAGACGGAGGCGATAATCGTTACACTTGAGCTCATCTTTTCTTACAATGAAAGGCGAGCTTGTCTTTTCATTCTAGGTAGATCATCTAAAGCTGATAGGAAAAAATGCTTAATCAATATCCAAAAGGTAAATATGCGATTGAAGAATTATTTGATAAATTACGGGTAAAGGCTGTATGGATAATGTTATAACGATGAATTTTTGAATTCTTTCTCTAAATGTGACTAACCCAAGTCTAGCTTAGACTATCCCAACGTTTTATGAAGAATTCGGGGGGATTGAGGCTGCAAACTTACTAATATCAAAGCATGAAAACTACAAATCTAACTCTTACAAGTCAGAATAAAATAAAGGAAGCAGTCAATGCTCTAGGGATAACAACATCGAAATATAATATTGCCTTGAAAGGTTTTAGCCATTGCTTGCTTTGGAATACTAAGTCGGATCGACTTCTTCTATTGGATAAAAGCAAGGCTATGTACCATTTATATGGCAACGTAAGCGGGAAAATCAGAGAAGATGGCGTACTTAATAATCAAACAATTACTGAAACTACATTGATGGATATAGCCAGTCATATGCATTTAGGATTCTTGGTAAATAAGCAATGCTCGGAAATCAATAGTGAGATTGAGGAAAGCAATAAGGAAAGAAGTGACACTACCTCTATGACTATTGTCATTACATCAACTCTTGGATGTAACTTCTCTTGTTCTTATTGCTGCCAAGGTGTAGAAAAGAAATTCAATTCATTCAGCATAGAATCGATCAAAAGGATAATTGAAATATGGGAAGCATCGGCTACCGATAAATTAAACTTAGTATGGTACGGTGGAGAGCCATTGTTGAATACGAAAAAGATAATAAGTTCATCGACTAAGATAAGAGATATGGTTGAGAGTAAGGGATGTAAGTATGAATCTGAAATGCTAACAAATGGATATCTACTTGATTTCGATAAAGCCTTATCCTTGATACGATCTGGCATAAATACATTTCATATATCCATAGATGGTTCAAAAGAATATCACGATGGGAGCCGCATGCTGAGGAATGGAGCCCCTACATATACAAAGATAATGGACAATATTGATAAGCTAAATAAACATAAAGGATTAAATATAAGAATCACTGTGAGAATTAATATCATTCCAGATGAATTGCTTACAAGTCAAATAGTCAACGACCTTAAGTCTGCTGGTGCTTCTAATTGGGGGAAAACAAAATTTTACCTCGCACCAATAGAAAAAAGGGTTGGAAGTGATGCCAAATCAGAATTGGAATTCAACGATTTCGACGTATTTGCAAGGATGTATAAAGATTTTATAACTCTCTGCAAAAATAATAACATTAGGTATTTATTGCCTGGATTTAGCAAGGGAATATGTACAGCAACCAAGGAATTATCAGTGGTTATGAATCCAGATGGTGAATTGCATAAGTGCTGGGATACTGTGACAGATAGCACAGAGGCCGTCGGCAATATAAATTCGCCTATAGATGAAATCTTGGGATCTTTAAAAAAAAATCATTGGACAAGTTTTAACCCTAAATCCAATGAATACTGTTCGAAATGTCGTTTGTTACCAGCATGTGGCGGGCACTGTGCGATCAAGCATCGAGATATCACTGCACATCCTTATCATCATTCTGGTTGCCCAATACTAAAGTTTATTTTGGCCGATTACCTCTTGGAAAAAGCCCGTGAAAAGGGGATTATTAGTCAAGATCTAATAATCGATTTTGCAGACTCAAAAATAGAATTACCAGAGCTCAGATTTTCGTAATCATTGGATTCTTTTCTAAACTTTATTTTTTAATGTAGACTGCCTTCCCACTAATAACTATTCCCAGATCAGAATAGATTAAATATGAAAAGATAATCAGAGCCGTCAAGCATGCACTACTGGACAAACATGTTACGACGAGGCTTACATGAGTTGCTTTCATTGAATGCCTAACCTATAATTAAATAATTGAACACTGGTTTGCCACAATCCAGCGATTCTGAATGCGATCTGACTTCATTGCCGCGCTGACTTCAATAGCAATTTCACAGTTGATTTCGGTACCCGCTCTCTCTCTGGAGTTGACTAATGATTGCGATAATGCTCAATTAGGTTTGCACCATAAACTTCTCAATGAGCTAGTTGAATCTACAATTATATCTAATCCAACGATTAGATCAGAAAAGCTATTGTTTGAAGAATCGAAAAAAAAATATGATGCGATGATCTCTACATTATTTCCATCATTATCTTTTTCTGCCCAACCGGAGCAAAACGTAAGCGAATCTGGATCTCAAACAACTTATAATGAAGGTTCTGGCTACACTAAATCTAATTACTCATACAAATACAATGAAGCTCCAAACCTGTCAGCAACTGTACAGCTTGATATAATCAATCTTCCTAAATATAGCAAAATAAAACATGCATGGGAAAACCAAACTGCACAGCAATATTCATATTTAAATAGCAGGAGTAATATTATTTTGTCACTTGTGAACAGGTACTTGGAATTTCAAGGAGGCAGTCTTGTTATTGATAAGCAAAAGGAAGTTTTGGATTTAATTATAAGCTATACTGAAAAGAAAAAGAAGCTATTAGAAGTTGGCTTTGACAACTTACTAGATTACAATGCGCAATTGTCTACATATAGATCTACACAGGCCAGCTATAATTATAATGTTGGTAAATTAAAAAGTGTTGTTGAGGCTATAAAGAAGATATCATATATTGAACTTGACGATAAAGATAAGATTCCCCTGCCTAGTCCTAAATGTATGACGAGATTACCAACAAGGAATGAACTGGCTCGAGAAATTGAAGCGAATTACGAGCCATTAGCGATTTTAAAGTATCAGTCTAGTGCGGCCTCAAATTTATCTAATGCTAGTAAGTTCAAGTACCTGCCATCATTAGCTGTAGGATATCAAACAACCTATTACAAGAATACAGGGAACTTGAGTGGCTTCAGTGGTCACACAGGAGAGAGCTATTCAAACTTAGTCAGTTCTCCTTATCTCCTCCTTGAATTCGATATTAATTTGGGTGGGGAGGAATATAACAACAGTCAGGCGTATAAGCTACAATCTAAAAGCCTGATTTCAAAAAGAGAAGATCAATATAATACGGCTATAGAAAATCTAGACAATAACCTCACTTCGCTAAGAATACAAAAAGAAAATTATCAGTTATACAAAAGTACCGAGAGAGACTCTGACTATGCTTTGAAAATTTCTGAGTCAGCATTTGACTCTGGATTCGTAGATAATTCTATATTTTTAGACACGCAAAACTACTTGTTTAATAGCATAGCTAATGCAACTTTAGCAAATATTCAGGCTTATAAGGCATATTACTCAATAATGAGAATGTCAGGTCACTTTATTGACAAGCTTGATGAACTCACTGTTCAAAAATCAACAACCCAAAATTAACCACTTACATGCCAAACAGCAACTCCGAGCTTACCGCTCCTCAAAAAATAATCCAGACAAGGCTTAGATATCTATCTTTCTCAATCATCTTAAGCTCTGTTTTTATCGTTTTGTGGGGTGTCTTTGCTAAGTTACCGACAAATTCATATGGCCTCGCATTTATACTTCCTGCATTTGATGTTGAATCAATAGCATCAAGAATAGATGGCCACAGCAAGCTACTCTCTACCGATCAGTCATCTAAAATATCCAAAATACTCGCGGAAGTCGAAGAACTCGATATAAATCAGCGTACGGTAAAGCTTTTTGCAGAACGTACTTCTGGCAATGATAACCTAAAAACTTTAAGGCCTGAAGTGTTTGAGAAAGCAATGCTGTATCTAGTAAAAGTTGAAGAACTTATTGCTACACTTAGTTCGTATAATGCAACACCAAGAAACAATAGAAAAACCACCAAAATAACGTCATTAATGAACGAAAAGAATAATCATAATGAAAAAGATACGCTTAAAAACGTAGCAAATCCTTGTTTTCTATCAAATCGACCAATTTATTATATATCTAATAATGATGATACTACTAATCTTAAGACACACCTTGATAAGGCTATGTCAGCCTATCTGAAAATTACAACCAGCTTTAAGAACCTTACTTTACTTCAGCAGTCAGAGCAAGAAAGGAGTAGTGTCCTCTTAAAGCGAATTAAAACAGCTAATGATTTATTTTCTAAACAAGTTATTTCTCAATCTAAACTCCTTTCTATTCAAGATGATTATTTGAATTCAAAGAAATTAGTAAACTCTTTAGGCGTTGACCGTCAGCACATACTTTTAGAATTAATTAGTTCATATGGCCTATTGACATCGTCTTACAGTAATTTCGTAGATAGAAGCTTGTACAAGAATTCAAAGCCTTTATGTATTATCGAGAGAATCGCTCCAGACAAATCATTTGTCAATGCAGGCAGTCTAATTGGGATAGGAATCCCTCAAAAGTTATATAAATCCAAAAGGGCTATCACACAAAAAAACTCTACAAGTAGATACACATCGAATGATTCTAAGAATGAATCATCTTTTTCTACAATACCTTTTTTCTACTTGGCCAACCAAGATAAGGGAATTATGGTTGGCAATTCAGCAATAGTATATCCAAGGAATGTTCCAAGAAATACATTTGGTGGTATTACAGGCAAGGTTATAGCGGCGAAACGTGTTGTAGCCGACAAATCAGCGATAAATTGGATAGTAGGTTTCCGTCACATCAAACCTTACAATCAAAATTCAAGTTTAGATACTATTTACTATGGCTTGATAACTCTGGATCATGCCAATACGGCTACAGGATTTCATTGGACTTCCGGTAATGGACCCGACTTTCCTCTTTTACTTGGTACTGAAAGCGATGTTCAAGTAAGGGTATCTAGTACAGCCCCAATCTCATACATAATTCCATTTTTCAGGACATTAACCGGGCAAGCTCAATGAAAAGGATAAAGCTATCAACATTTCATCAGGTTGAAAGTGCTGAGTGTGGAGCCGCTTCTTTAAAGATCCTACTCGACTATTATGACTCAAGAATTACTATTGAAACTGCAAAGCAGGCTATCGGTATAGGCCGAGACGGCTCTTCTGGTCGAGATATCTGTAGAGCATCATCAGAATTTGGCTTGACTCTTCTACCTTTAATGGTTTCCTTTGACGAAGTCAAATCAGAATTAGAGGCCCCTTATATTATGTTTTGGGGTAGGAACCACTGGCTTGTAGTAGAAGGGTTTAAAAATGGTTACCTTTATGTATCCGATCCTGCTAAAGGTAATGTTAGATATCCAGAGGAATTTGCTCACAATTATTTCAGTGGACTGGTACTTATTCCCAGTAACTTCAATGAGTCATTCAGGCGATCTGAGCAAGTCGATCCGAACATCAACCTATACTCGTTATTTAGTTCCTACTTTCCCTCAATAGTTTTTAATTTAATACTTGCAATAGTATCATTGATACCAGAGATTGCATTCGCATTGTCTCTAGGTGTTTTTACCGAAAATATTGCTACTAACTCTATTGATCAATCCGTATTAAGTCAAGCGTGGTTACTTTCATTATTGAGTGGGATGTTCATAGGATTTCTGATTTTGCGACTATCTATATTGCGTCTTATTAATAAGAATTTGTTCCTTCGTGCTTCACGCTTTTCAATAACAAAACTGATTTCAGCTCCTATACTTTTCTATGCTTTAAGATCAACGGGAGAGCTAGCAGATCGCGTTGCGAGGTTGACATCTTTTGCAAACGATACTACAGCAAATTTTATTCCAGGTATTTTCAATGTAGCAAGAGCCACTACTGCACTTGGTATACTATTCATTATTGACTTTAGGATAGCAACATTTGCGCTGACTATATTTCTGCTCAGTTCGATTGTAGTTCTACAACTAGCACAGACGTCTATAAGAGACTCGGCTGTCAATGAAACCTATCTATCCAAATGTCTTGGAATATTGGTGGATATTATAAGGTCAAGTGAACTTGTAAAGTCTACTGGCACTGAGTCTATGTTCTTCCAGAACTGGGCTGGAAATTTTGCTCAATATATATCTTCATCCCAAGGGGTCGCAATAGTCAATGCGAACATATCTACCATCATTCAGATGTCTACCTATGGTTTATCGATAGGAATTCTTTTTATTTCTGCCTTTCTTATTATGGATGGTTCTCTCAATCTTGCTGCCTATACCGCTTTCCTTTATCTCACAACTATTGTTACAGAGAGCCTTTCTTCTTTAACATCAGCTCTATCTAGTTTCTCAAGTATAAGTGGCTTTAAATGGAGGTTGAATGATACTTCACAGATACAATCTGATCCATTCTCGTCCATTAGTAATTATCATCTTCCAGTTGATGACTCGGAACTACGTGCTCACGAAAACGATTTATCAACTGTAGAGTCCACATTAAAAGTAACTTCTGAACCTATTGATCAGACCAACACAGCCTCTCTAATTAATCAGAATCCCGATCTCCAGATTAATGGTTTGGAATTTTCATTCCCTGGAACAACTAATCCTGTTTTCTCGAATATAGATTACAGTTTTGCAAATAACTCTATAACATCAATTATTGGCCCGAGTGGATCAGGCAAATCAACTTTGGCCAAAATCATCTCAGGCCTTATCCCTCCTACTGCGGGCAATGTAACACTAGGCGAGCATACTTTGCTTGAATTAGGACCATCTCTCTCTCACTCGCTGGTATCATACGTACCCCAGGATTCATTCCTTTTCGAAGGCTCATTACTTGACAACCTTCTTCTTTTTGATGATACTATTAATCAATCTTCAATCGACAATGCTATCCGCAAGACAGATTTGTTAAATAGGCTTTCTGTACCAAGAGACATGAAATCTTTCAGAATAAAGGAGAGAGGCACAAACTTAAGTGGAGGTCAGCGTCAATTAGTTGAACTTACTCGTGCGCTAGTTAGAGATCCAACTTACATTATACTTGACGAAGCGACTTCTGGTTTTGACAATAAATTAGAACGCTTTGTCTTTGAATCTCTTTCACAATCAAATCTATCAATTATATCTATCGCACACCGCAAGACAGCTTTGGACTTTTCAAATCAGATCCTAGACTTGGCCAATTACATCTAAAACCAAAACCCCCAGATTGATTTAATCTTCTAACATAAGCTACTATGGATTTATTCTCTGATAAATTTGCATTTAACAGAAACCAGGCCTTTGAAGAGTTCACTAAATTATTAGATCCGGAATCTGAGCATAATCTTAATAGTAATTATCACAGATCGCAGCAAATTAGATTATTTGAATATCTTTTCGAACTTATAGGACAGCCTAGGCCACGTGTCGTGTTCGATGACCCTAATATTCTTCAGGCACTTATTAAAAATGATATTGCCTTTAGATTTGTGCAAATAAGTCCATTAGATCTTGATTCTGACTTTGGTATTATTATTTGCCTCAATCTTTCCACTAATCAGCCTTATCTTATCCATAGGGAATCAAACAAGCTAATTTCTTTCTCTATAAATGAAGATGAAGATTCTCTGCCTCATGCTCAAAATATAGAACCAAAAGAAGTTGCAGCTCTTTTTCATTCTTCAATGGATGTTGGCATACAAATATTTTCACAATTGCCTTGGTCGCTGAATATTCTCCGCCTCCTTAAATTTGTCTTTTTCAAACGCTCTCCCGAGTTACTTAGCATCTTTATAACAACATTGGTAATATCCTTTGTACAGTTGCTATTGCCATTCTTTACGGCATCTGTTTTTGGCAGTGTTGTCCCTTCCGCAGACTACGGCTATTTCTTTGCCCTAATTGTTATACTTATACCCCTTTCATTCTCTCTTTTTACAGCTTCATTAATACGTTCACGTCTCCTTGCACAGTTAGAATCTCTTATTGATTTTAGACTTCAAGCAGCATTGGTTAATAGAGTTCTTAGGCAACCATTACACTTTTTGCAAACATTTACAGTCCCAGACTTTGTATTACGTATACAAGGCCTTACACGCATAAGGCAAGGCCTCACAAATTCCGTTTTAGTCTCTCTTTTTGGAGTGGTTTTTGGCTCACTTAACTTTGTTTTGATGTTTTTTTATCAAAGCCGATTAAGTATTTATATTCTTTTAGTCTATATACTGTTTAGTTTTTTCTTTTATAATCTATCAAAAAGACAACAGCGTCTTTCCAAACAGGTACTGGATTCAAATGCAAGCGTGTTTAATTCTACAAACCTTTTACTTGATGCGGTACCTCAGATCAGATCTACCGCCACAGAATCATTCTTTCTCTCACGTTGGGCAAAAAAAGTACGTCTTCAATCAGAATTGAATTTTAAGACTCAGACGATATCAGATGGTGTACAAACCCTTTCTCAATCTATATACCAAATTACAATGTTCTTTCTAATTTTTCTAGTTGCTATTGACTACTATTCTTATTCCTTGAATCCTTCTTCTGCTTATCACTCTATAACTGGACTATTCCCTTATAATATTTCACAAGCAGGTACTTTCCTGGCATTTATTGTAGCTTATACTTCATTTGATAGTTACTATTCGTCATTCATGATTAGTTTGACAGACAATATAGTTGACAGTGTCGCTCAATGGTCACGCTCATCTCCTTTGATATTTGAAAGCCCTGAGCTCGGATACCGTCCAGAATTGCAATCAGTAACTCCATCTGGGCTCATAGAATTCAATAATGTAACTTATTCTGTTGATGACAAACTAATACTTGATAATTTATCCTTGGTTATAAAACCTGGTCAGCAAATTGGCATAACAGGCCCTTCTGGAAGTGGCAAATCAACATTTATCAGGCTTATTAGTGGAGTAATACTTCCTGATAATGGGAATCTTTTGATAGATGGTCACGAAATTCAAGAGATCAACCTTAAAACCCTAAGATCTGCTATAGGTATCGTTACTCAGTCAAGCATCATCCCTTCTACTTCGATAATAGAATTTCTCGCACCATCTTTCTCTTATACTGAAGATCAGGTTTGGCAAGCATTGAAACTATCGTGTATCGATGACGAAATAAATTCCATGCCCATGAAATTACAAACAATACTATCAGAAGGTGCATCTAACATCTCTGGCGGTCAACGTCAGCGACTTTTGATTGCTAAGGCCCTTATTAAAAAGCCCTCACTCCTACTCCTCGATGAAGCGACCAGCGCTCTTTCTGAGGAAACTCAGTCTCTCCTGATTGAGAATATAACGAACCTAAATATTACCTCTTTGTCTATCGCGCATCGACTTGAAACTCTTAGAGGCTGCGATAAGGTTTACATCTTTGCTGACGGTGCAATTGTTGACGAGGGTACATACTCTTCTTTGTCAGCGGCTGATAGTTATTTTTCTGATTCACTTCATTGACTTGTAAATTTATTCAATTATTATTATATTTACCTCCTTTTGTGTAATCTCTTCCCTCAAGCTTGCGGCTTCCAGATCCTAAATCGCCTTAATGTTTATAACTTTTTTGAGTAATTCTGATTGTTTCTTCTTCGCCCAATTGTCAGGTGTATTTCGTATTCGTATGTTTTCCTCAAGTATTGGCTTTGCAATATGCCTTGGTCTTGAATCTATATACGGATTTTAGTAATGCTTTCTTTTGGACTGGATGATTTGAAAATGTTTAAAAAATCTCTTGTTGCTCAAGGCTTCTAACTTGTTCTCTTCAATCACGCTTCATTGATTTTTAGGTTCTTTCTGGCATGAAATTGTTTGGTCTTAATCTGAGCTTTAGATCTCAAAGCTTTGTCCCTTTGCAATTTCCTTCCTCGCAACTAGCTAAACTTGCATCTCGATCTGACCTATCTCAGCAAGGATGGCCCAGCTCTTTTACGACTCCGATGCCGATCTCGGCCTACTCAATGGCAAGACCGTCGCCATCATTGGCTATGGCTCCCAGGGCCATGCCCATGCCCTCAACCTCAAGGACAGCGGCGTAGATGTAGTAGTGGGCCTATATGAAGGCAGCCGCTCCGCCGATAAGGCCCGCACCGATGGACTGGAAGTGCTCAGCGTCGCTGATGCCGCCGCCAAAGCGGACTGGATCATGGTGCTACTACCGGATGAATTCCAAAAAGATGTTTATGCAAAAGAGATCGCCCCTCATCTGAGTTC
>PVBE010693069.1_pt1 | contig 12831 bp, 7 predicted proteins | sample 1631181 | NCBI WGS metagenome assembly PVBE01 (sample SAMN08397723, study PRJNA350692) | Marine metagenome, whole genome shotgun sequencing project. | isolation source: water | place: Pacific Ocean | collected 2012-04
AGAAAGTTCTCCTGCTGTAGATACTCCTCGTGAAAGAAGCGCTGTCCAAATTTTTACTTCATAAAGATTTAACGAGAAATACCTTCTCAATTTACTTAAAAATTCTTCTTTTACAATCATTTAATACACCCCCCTTTTTTAAGGAGTAAAAGGATAGTACTACTTAATATATGTTACGGTTTTTTACCCCGTAACAGTACCTTTACTTTTAATTAGTTACGTTAATTATTTACTTTAAAGTCAAAACAGTAATTAGAATAAGTGTATAACTAATATATAAAGATTGTTAGACTATAGAATATGTTTTTTCTTGCTTTAAAAAGTGTTAATGAACTATTTCCTATTCTTTATTAAGTCATCAACAACAGAAGGATCTGCTAATGTTGTTGTGTTACCAACGTCATCTCCACCTGAAGCAATTATTTTTAAGATACGTCTCATTATTTTTCCAGATCTTGTTTTTGGTAATGCATCTACAAGCTGGACTTTGTCAGGCTTTGCAATTGGACCAATTTCTTTTCCTACATGGCCTCTTAATTCTTTTTCTAATTGCTCTGATTGTTCTACATCATTATTTAATATAACAAACGCGTAGAGTGCTTGACCTTTAATCTCGTGAGGCATTGGAACAACTGCTGCTTCTGCAACAGATTTATGGGAAACCAAAGCAGATTCAACTTCTGCTGTACCAATCCTATGGCCTGAAACATTTATTACGTCATCAATTCTTCCCATAAGCCAGTAGTCTCCATCCTTATCTTTTTTTGCTCCATCTCCTGCAAAATACATTCCAGGGAATCTGCTCCAGTAAGTTTCTATGTATCTTTTATGGTTTTTGTAGACGGTTCTCATTAAGCCAGGCCAAGGTTTTTTTATTGCTAAATAGCCTCCTTCGTTAGTATTTGCCTCAGAGCCATTTTCTCTTAGGATTATTGGTTCTATTCCGAAGAAAGGTTTTGATGCCGATGATGGTTTTAGTGAGTGGGCTCCCGGTAATGGCGTTATTAGAATGCCACCAGTTTCAGTCTGCCACCAAGTATCTACGATTGGACATTTTTTGTTTCCGATATTGTCGTAGTACCACATCCATGCCTCAGGATTAATTGGTTCTCCTACTGACCCTAGGAGCCTTAATGAGCTAATGTCATGTTTTTTGATGGGGCCCGTTCCATATTTTGCTATTGCCCTTATTGCTGTTGGGGCCGTGTAAAAAAGGCTGACCTTGAATTTTTCAACAACTTGCCAGAATCTACCATTGTCAGGGTAACTTGGTACACCTTCAAACATTATTGAAGTAGCAGCATTAGCCAGTGGGCCATAGACAATATATGAATGGCCGGTTATCCAGCCAATGTCTGCCGTACACCAGTAGACATCTTTGTCATGGTAATCAAATATGTATTTGAAAGTTTGAGAAGTGTAGAGAAGGTAACCTCCCGTTGTGTGTAGGACACCTTTAGGTTTCCCAGTTGTCCCTGAAGTATAGAGGATGAATAAAGGGTCTTCCGCACCCATCTCTTCTGCTGGACAGTCATCTGATGAGTCTTTTATTTCGTCGTTCCAGTAGATGTCGCGACCCTTTTTCATAGTCGTTTTGTTATTGGCTCTTTTTGCAACAATAACTTTTTTTATACATGAAACTCCTTTTAATGCGTCGTCAGCTATCTTTTTCAAGTCTATTATTTTCCCTGCTCTTAGCCCACCATCTGCAGTCAGAAGAATTTTACATTTACTGTCGAGTATTCTATCTTTTAACGATTCTGCACTAAAGCCGGCAAAAACTATTGAATGTACTGCTCCGATTCTTGTACATGCCAGCATTGCTATGGCAAGTTCTGGAATCATTGGTAAGTACATGCAGATTCTATCTCCCTTTTTTATTCCATGTTTTTTGAGAACGTTAGCGAATTTACAAACTTCTTTGTGAAGTTGTTTGTAAGTAAATTTTTTAACATCTTTTTCTGGTTCTCCTTGCCAGATGATTGCAAGTTTGTCAGGGTTTGTTTCTAAATGTCTGTCTAAACAGTTGTAAGATACATTTAGTTTTCCGCCCTTAAACCAAGTGAATTCACATTTCTTTTTGTTCCAATTAAAACCAGAGTCCCATTTTTTGAACCAGTGCAAATCGTTAGCTTTATTTTCCCAGAATTTTTCAGGATCCTTTATTGATTCATTGTATAATTTGTTATATTCTTTTTCGCTTTTTATGTGGGCATTTTTGCTAAAACTTTTTGGTGGAGGAATTATTCTTTTTTCATTACCAATTGATTCTATTGTTGTTTCTTTTTCCATTTTGACCTCTTTTTTAGATTTATATTATTATGAGGATACTACTTTTAAATATTTTACTGTAAGTATCAGTAGTTAAGTTTAAATTTTAGAATAGCCCCAATCCCACCTAGGCCGTTTAGTTTTTTCCCTGCTTCGTTGTCTGAAGAAATAATATGTACTTCACCTTTTGTTGCTTCTGTTGTCTTCATCATGTTTTCTAATTTGTGGAACGAGTTGTTGTCTCTTGCTTTCTTGATTAGTGTATCTGTGATTAAGAGGGTCTTTGCTGCACCTCCATTTACTGCGTTTTCAGTTTCCTTTAGTCCGTAAGCTGCTAGGTTGTCTTTTGAGATTTCTATGAAGAGAGACTCTACTAGGTTGACTTCTTTCGTTGTTCTGTCCTGATTGAGTGCTTGTTGTGTTTCATTTCTTTTCAGGACCTCATTTATCGCAGGTTCAGTTACTGAGGAGCATGTTGCTTGTATTATTTTGCTCTTCAATTCTTTGTTTTTGAGTTCCTTTAGAAGTTCTTCTTTCCAAAAAGCAGGACTTGCCAAAATTATGTTTTGCAGGTCTAATCTTTTGTCATACTCTTCTATTTTTTTTATAGCTTGAGCGTAGAAGTCAGACTTTATTTTATCTTTGTCTGCCTTTTTTTGCACATTTCCTTTTAGATGTGATAAAAGTTGGTAACCATACTTTTTCATCAAGGCAAAATATGCTTCTTCTCGGTCAAAGATAACTATCAATATTTTTGAGATTTTTTGGGAGAATGCTTCATTTAATTTATTTAGCTGGAATTTTAACCATTTAGGTTTCGTTATTGTAATTGTAGTGTTAGGTTCTAAGTTGAACGAATGGTGAGTGCCTCTTGCAATATCTTCCGGACCCTGAGTTATTGTTCCTAAGGTTCTTAATGCGTTTGTTGATTTAGAATATTCTATCTTTTCTGCTTTTATTTCAATAAAGACTGGTTTTTTGATTATTTTGACGTTTCTTTGGTCTTTGTCCCCAATTTTTATCTTCCTAATAGTCTTCCCTTTAATTAAATCAGTGGGGTCAATTATTTGGTTTAAGCACCAGAGGTCATCTAGGTTCTGGATTTGTAGCTTAATTTCCCCTTTCTTTAGGTTGATTGATAATTTTTTCATGTGTATAAAAATCAGAAGATTTATATATAAATATATTCATTTTTAAAGTGGATAGATAGATTTGTAAAAAAAGGTGGTATGATGATTAAAAAAAAGGGTCAAGGCGGAGTTAATGCTGCTTTACTTGTCGCTATCATTGCTGGTGTGATTATTCTTTATGTATTATTTCTTCCTGTAGGTGAAAAAGAGGAGCTATTTGGGGAAAGTACTAGTACTGGGGGAGGTAATGAGGGAGGGGGTGCTGATGACGTAATATTACTGTCTGAGGGTCCAGAACAGATAAGCCCATTTGAGAAACTTGAGGACATAGACATTCCTAATATTTATTTGATTGAGGCGATTAATGCCAATGAGATAGAAAGAGTAAATGCATTTAGTGTGAGAAATGGGTTGTTTGATGATGTCAAGAAAGTAGTTCAGTTTGATATCGATGATCTTGATAATACTGATAATGTTTTACTGTCGTTTAGCGCTGCTAAGAGAAAGGGCAATTTGATTATAAAACTAAACGATGAAGTGATTTATAATTTTGCTCCAAGTAAAGTAAATATTGTTGTGGAATTAAGAAAAGAGAAATTAGAGGGGATAAATTCCCTTGAGTTTAGCGTTTCATCTGTTGGAGCTGCTTTTTGGGCAACTAATGAATATGGTTTAGATGATGTTAGAATTATAGGAGACATAACTGATAGGAGTAGGCAGGAAAGTAGGAATATTTTTGAGATTACCAGTGGAGAATTTGAGAATCTTGAAAAGACAAGTTTAAGGTTCATCCCTTATTGTAGCAATATCGCAAACGTTGGTATTTTAGATGTGTTCGTAAACAATAGGAATGTTTATTCTGCTGCGCCAGTATGTGATGACCCAGTTAAGATTCCAATACTTGGCGCAACCGATATTGGAGAAAATAATGTAGTTTTCAAAACTTCAATGGGAAGCTATAGTATTGAGCAGATAACTGTGGAGCTGGAGTCTAAAGATGCAAGAAGTTTATCTTTCTTTTTCGAACTCGATGATGAACAGTATGCAGATGTTCAGGATGGAGATAAATCCGTTAATTTAACTATTGCCTTTGTTGACGATGATGAACTAAAAAAAGCAGACATTAAAGTCAATGGTAAAAGTTTCCCTAGACAGCTTGACCAGGATGAGCCTTATTATAACAAACAATTGAGAAGTTCACAGCTTGAAGAAGGGAATAATTACATTGAGATAGTTCCAAAGAAATTACTTAAGATTGTTGATTTAGAATTGATATTATGGGATTAATTTTTGAGGTGAATTGGAGTTCTGAATTTTGGTAGTTGAAAATGGATAGTCTAAAAATAAATGAGGGTTTAAATGGCTGGTCGTACTAGGAGGGCAGTAAACTGGACAGGCAGAAAAGTAGCACAAGGAAGTAAGGCTACTTGGGGAGGGGCAAAAAAGGCAAGAAGTTTTGCTGCTGGTGAAATTAGGGATGCTGCTTCAGCTGGTAAGGATCAAGTAGTTGATGCTGGATGGCGTGTTCGTGATAAGGTAGGAGATGGGGTTGATAAGATAGGGGCCGCAAAGGATAAAGCTATAGATAAAATAAAGGATGCTCCTGGATATGCCTGGGGAAAAGGTAAGCAATTGGCAGGGTTTGGTTTAGGTGCTGGGTGGAGAGGAGTTAAAGGTGGGGCTAGAGCAGTAACAACTGGTTATGGATTGATGATTTTTTTTGGGTTGATTATACATATATTTCAGGTTTATACTTCTAGGTTTGGACTTCTAGAAAGAACGTCAGCTTACTATATGATGCATATTATTTTATTTATTGTACTTGCTATTTTATACAAGGATGATGTACTTCCATTAGGGATTATTTTAGTTGTGTATATATTTTTGCCCGGTGTTGTTGCTCTTGCTGGTATTTCAGCTGGCAGCATTTTTGGGGGAGGGGTGAACAGCCAAACATTTATAGCATTATATGTTACAACATTTATGTATCCTCTTTGGTTTTTGTATGGGTGTTATAAATCTGAAGCTGGATTGGCAAAGTTTATTTTTAATGGATTTTTAATTACTTTAGTTGTTCTATTGTTTTTAGGGTTATCTGAAGGAGCTTATTTTAATGATGCTTTAGATGGTTTAGGAGAGGATACTGGTGTTGCGCCTCAAATAAATTCAATATATAATGGTTTTAGAAGTATGTATACAAATATAAAGACTTTTATTGAGACTACACCTGAGAATTTGCGGAAAGCGCAGGAGGATCTATTAGAATATGCGACGGGAGACTATTATAAGGGTCGTGTTGAGGAGAATGTTCGCGAGCAGATAGGGGTGTATATAGAGAATGTGCAGTCAGCTGAGAAGGAGTTTTATGTTGGTGACAGGGTTATTGTTTGGGGGACTTTGAAGGCAAAGACTTTGGATGAGACTGAGAAGTTTACTGTTGAAGCAGGCTGTGTGACTGATGAGGATGATGATAAGAATCCTGGTGAGGGTGGAGATATTAAACCTGGAAAACTTAAGAAGTTTAAAGTACAATCCTATGATGAGGAAGAGTTTAGCTGTGAATTTGAAGAAAATGAATTGGATAAAGGGACACATAAGATTTTACTGAATGCTGATTTTGATTTTACAACAATGGCTTATTTAAGAACTTATTTTATGGATGATAAAAGGAGAAGGGCAATGTTAAGAGAGGGTGCTGACATTCTTGGCAGCTTTAAGGTTAGTGAGAGAGATCCAATTGCAGTTTTTACAAATGGACCTGTTAAGATCGGAGCTGAGACAACAAAGGCATTGCCTGTTGGTGTTTATGCGGGGAAGACTGTAAGGTTAGGTGTAACTTTAGAGAATCAATGGGAAGGAAAGATAAAACAAGTTAGGAGTATGACTATTGAAATTCCTGATGAGCTTGAGATTGATAGTTGTGATGAAGGGTATGATGCTAGTAAATCTGGTCCTGTTGAGGGAGGATTTATGAGATATGTTTTTGATTTTGAAGGAGATCCTAAATATCAAGATATTGATAAGTTTAGGTCAGTTAATTGTATTTTAACTGTTGGTCCAAGTTTTGAAGGACTTTTAGGAGATACTCTTCATCCGGCAACCAAGTACTATAGGATAAATGCTCATTATGATTACAGACTTGAGAGGCCTTTTGATATTGAGGTTAGGGATGCTAAGGGAGAGGGTGAAGGTGGTGGAGATACTAGTGGTGATGGTACGGATGGTGTTGATGATGGTGATGGTGCTGATGCGGATGGTGGAGAAGTTGATGTCTCCTTTAGTAATGTTGATGATTTGAAATTTGTTGATTATGAAACTGGGGAAGAAGTTAGTGGTCCATTTAGTATGCCCTCTGAAGATAGACTTCTACTTTATCTTTGGTGGACATTGCCAAATATTGAGGATACGACAAAAAAAGTTAGTGGATATTTAATTAAGATATCTGAAGAAGTTATAAGTAAGGGTAATTGGGATGAAATAAATTTATATAATGATATTGATTTTGCCGAACCTTTAAGTAACGAACGGAATAATCTGCTTTATAATTCAATTATTGCAATCGCTGATGACGGATTTGAACCAGGTAGTAAAACTTTTTATTTAGGTATTAGACCGTATTTTGGAGATACTAATGATTTGGGTCCATTATCTAATGTAGTAAGGTTTGAAGTTAACAAAATAGATGTTATTCCTCCTGCAAAGATAACTGAGTTAAGTGCTTCTATTTTTACTGGTTTTGGAAACGATGTGACCATTGAATGGAAGGTGCCAGCGGATGATGGGATAATAGATAAATATGAGATAAGGCATTCGACTGATTCAACCAGTAATGAATGGGAAGATTTTGATTTCTTATTAGAACATCCTTCTGGGAATGAGGAGGCAGGGTCTGATATGTCTACTATTGATTTAAGTAGAGAAGAAGGAGTGCATTATTATGCTATAAAGGCAGTTGATGAAAGTGGGAATTGGGGAGAAATGTCTGATATTATTGCTGTAACGATTGATACAGATTAAAATGCAAACAAAAAAACTAATTTGGTTGTTGGTGGTTGTGGTAGTTTTGGCTGGGTGTGGTCAGAGGGGAGGAGGGGATACTCCAATAAAGAAAGAAGAGGTTTATACTGGCACTGAAGGTATAGTTATGAAGATGTTTAATGTGCCTGAGACAGTTGGTCAGAATGAGATATTTACAGCTGGGTTAGAAGTAGAGAACAAGGGAGCTTATCCTGATGATGAGGATAATTTTAAAGGCTATCTAGCTTTAGGATTGGATGGAGATCATATGGAAATCAAGGCTAATGGCTGGCGGAAGGATGAATGGGTGTATGGAAAAATTGGAGAGAATATTAACGATAAAACAGTTAGATTTCAGGTTAAGGGAAAAACTCTTGATAATCCTTTAGGTGGGCTAGGGGTAACTGTTGTTACGCTGAATGCTAGGGAGCTAAGAGAAGATCAAAGCCAGTACCGTGATGTTGATGTTTTGATGACAGCCTGCTATAGATATCAGACAAAAGCTGTTCCAACTGTTTGTGTGGATTCATCACAATTTAATTTAGTTGAGAAAGAGAAAGCCTGCGAAGTTGAAGATATTAAGCTGAAGGATCAGGGAGCTCCAATTGCTGTAACTAACATAGAACCTTCTATGCTGTATGATGATAGTGGAAATATAAAACCTATGTTTTTGATAACAATAGAGAATAAGGGAGATGGAGAGGTTATTAGTACGATGGAGATTGTTAGGGATGAAAAGGAGAAAATTAAAGAGGTAGATGGAAAAGTTGTGATTAAGTATAATGATAATATAATCCAGAAGATGTGCACATCACAAGGAGTAGATTATACTGAGTTTAATTCTGCTTTTATTACTGTTAAATTGAGGGGAACTCCTCTGGACTGTTCGCCTTATAGCGGCGTAATAAGGTTAAAGGAGGATGAGGGTATTGCAAGGTGTGTGCTAACAGAAGGTATAGTAGAAGGTAGCACTTATACAACTCCTTTAGAGATTACACTGGATTATGGCTATATGTCCACAGTTTCAGAGAAAGTAAGGGTTGAGAGGCGGTAAAGGCGTATCGTAACGAAACATTTATATAATAAAATCATGAAGTTAATATTTGGTAGTAATTAAAATGAATAAAAAGACGTGGTGTATTATCGTAGTTGCTATAGTTGCTATTTTCTTGAGTGGATGCGGTCAGTTAGGTAATAACGATGAACCCACTAAAACTACTAATTATAGGGTTGGGACTAAAGGATTGACTATATATGTTCTTAATGCTCCTGATAGAATTTATGAAGGAGATCAACTTCAAATGATTATTGAGGTTGCTAATGATGGTGCGTATCCTCAACCAGATGGTAAGGGCGGTTTTGAAGGTGCTTTTAGCGCATATCTATGGTTTGGGGGTTATGATCCAAATATTTTATACATTACAGATGAATCAGATATAAGTGATATATCTGGTAAGGCAAAGACATATTCAAGTAAGGATGATGGTGCTAGATTGGGTCCTGTAAGAGACCCTACGGCCGGTGGAAGTGGAGGCACTATTGTTAAAAGGTATGTAGACTTAACTACTACTGAGGGTATCTTATTAGAAGGAAAAAATCCATTAAATGTTGATGGAGGATTTAAGTCGTTTTTAGTTAATCTTAATGTAGATGATAACTCTCTTCCGAGTGCTACTCCTTCATATCCTACTCCTATTTTAATTGATTTAACATATAGATATAAGACATTTGCATCCCCTCTAGTGTGTATAGATTCTGACCCTGGAAGTACTTCAGTTAGAGAAAAAGTATGTGATGTTGGGCAATATAATGTGATTCCAACAGCGTCTCAAGGAGCCCCTGTTGCTGTTAGTAGAGTTGAGACAGAAGCGGCCCGTAATAGTCTAATAGTTAGGATATTTGTTGATAATGTGGGTGGTGGGAGAGTTATACCTTTGGTTGGCTCTACTGGTACTCTAGATTTTACTGATGATCCAAATAATGGTTATAGATACAGTTCACTAAATAAAGTGCTGATTAACGATGTGAAAATTTCAGGGGTTGGTTCTGCTGCAACATGTACTCCAGGCAAAACAGAGTTTATTGATGTTGATAGGGGAAGAGGGTACATTCTCTGTAGATTTGATCTAACTAGTTTAGGTAGTAGAGTTTACGAAACCCCTTTAGAAATTGAATTAGAGTATGGTTATCAGACTTCAATAAGAAAGGATATAGAAGTATTGGAAAGGATTATTTAAACAGTTAATTATAAATATAAGTAAAGGTATATTTAGCTATAATCATAAAAATGGAGGATGTTAAGATGAAAAAATACCTAATTGCTGTTCTTGGTTTGATTTTGTTTATTGCTGGTTGTGCTGGTGGCGATGCCCCAATATCAACAGCTGGAAAGCCATTTATTGGCGGAACAGATTCTATTGAATTTAACTTTTTAGAAGGAGCGCCGCCTCCAGAAGTTTATGATTCTGACCAGTTTCCTTTTGAGATTACCTTGAATGTAGAGAATAAGGGGGAGTATGATTTAGCTGAGAATGAGATTAAATTATCGTTATTAGGGTTTTATCCTGCTGACTTTGGTGTAGCAGCTACAGATTTAACAAAGAAACTAAATGAGGAGTTGAATGGGGCTTATATTGATTCTGAAGGAAATACAATCCCTGGTTCAATTACTTATGTGACTTTTGGAGATGCTACTAATGGTAGGTTCAGTTATGGGCCTGTTTTGAAGGGAAATAATGAATTCCCAGTAAGAGCAGAGGCTTGTTACAAATATGGAACAAGTGCTCAAGCTGATTTATGTTTCTTAAAGGATTTAACAGACACTAGAGACACAGTATGTGCTGTAAATGAGAATAAAGTAATTGAGAGTTCAAGTGCTCCAATCCAGATAGAGAATTTACAAGAAAATGTTGCTGGAGCTGATAAGATAACTTTCTCATTTGAGGTAGTACATAGGGGAACAGGAGCAATATCTGATCTTAGGACAGATGCTAATGGGCCAATATGTAGCGATGAGTTAGGTGAGAAAAACAAAGTTAAAGTGCTTGTTACAGGTCTTGAAGATTTAATAGACGGAACTCTTGATTGTGGCGGTATTGATGCTAATGACTATGCGACCCTATATGGTGGCAAAAGAATTGTAAGGTGTACTGCTAACTTAAAAGCAAGATCAAGTGATTTCGAGAGAAAGGTTTTTGTTGACTTAGAGTATAATTACAAGGAACACAAAGACACAAAGATTTTAGTAAAGCACGTAACTGGTTAATTTTTTTATTTTTTTTCTAATTTGTTATAAGAACTACTTGTGAGAGTAATGTTTCTAACTGAATAAATTCATCTGACCCTTCTGTCATCCTAAACTCTATTTCACCGCACTTTTCGACCAATTCCATCTTTTTTCTACCATCTAACTCCAAGTCTAAAATTGCCTTTTGGATTTGCTTTATCATATCAATTCCAGATAAACCATAGTTAAGCATTGTATCTAATAGTTTTTTTCTTGCTTCTATGAAATTATTCTTAAGACACAAATTTAAAATATCTTTTACTTCTTCTGGCCTTGCAGATGAGACTAATGAATAAATTAGTTCTTCATTTATTTCTTTGCTAATTGCAGCAGACGATTGCAATATATTTTCAAGTTTTCTACAGTCCCCTCCAGATATTTCATAAAGTGCTTCCTTAACTGAATCTGTAATTTTAAGCTGTTCTTGTTCTGCTATTATGTTAATTAACTCAATTATCTCCTCTTTGTCCAACGGCTTAAATCTAAATACAGCACATCTACTTTGGATAGGATCAATTATTTTTGATGAGTAATTTGCACTTAAAATAAATCTAGTAGTTCTAGTATAATTCTCCATCGTTCTTCTTAGAGCTTGCTGAGCTTCTCTCGTTAGGGCGTCGCAGTTATGGACAACAATGTCATTTGCAATGAATCTTTTATTTTCTGTTGATAAACAATAAACATATCCTGGATCTTCTATCTTTTCAATAGACGTTAGATAATGATAAGCTGAATCTCCCATCTTTAATCTTTCTCTCCATTCTTTGAAGTGAGGTACTGGTCTAAATGTGTATATGTACTTCCCTAATCCTTTTTTCCATTCCAAATATCTTATTACCTCTTTAGAAGTTCTATCTTTATATGTGCAATATCTATAACCTATTTTGGTTAGGAACTTATATATGTTCTCCATAGAATTGGTTATCCAAATTCTACCTTCAATCGTCTTTGTTTTATCTTTTCTTAATGATTTATAGCCAGGACATATCCTATATTTTGTATTTATTCCAAGATCTTTGAATAGTTTCTGAATTTGTTCTAAGTAATCTATCAAGTCGTCTTTTAAATCTTCTCTTTTGGATATACCTACTGTGATAGGTTTAACTGTTCTTCCTTGAAATTTAGGCTCATATCCATCCCCTCCTAAAAATGCTGCAAGATACTCAATTTTAATTGAATCTTCACCGCCCATAATCCAAGAGGGTATTTTTACAATGTTATCGGTTTTTTTACCTACAGGTGCACCTAGAGAATAAAACAAACTTAATAATTCTATCTTATAAGCACCAAATGACCAACATTCTCCTTTTTTCCATCTGGAATGTCTTATATTACCTAATGCATGGTATCCTATCTTATTAATGTCATTCTTTATTTCTTTAAGATCTTCTTCTTTTCCTGAAAAGAAAAGTTGTTTTGTTTTTAGTGAGAGACATCCGTCACTAAATAGGTGCCCAAGGAGTCTTGCACAGACTTTGGCATTTTCTAATTTTAGAGGAAATAATTCTTTATTTTTCAATTGTGTTAGTATATATTCTTGATTAGAATTATTTTGAGTTCTTTTTTTTGTATATAAATTATCCAATGATTTACCAACATTATTTACCAAATAAAACTTTTTATCTTCTTTTTTAACAATTCCTTCCTTAATTAATGAAATATAATAAGGATTGTTTTTATCGCTTAGAATAGATGTTATCTTTGCAGAACTAACATTACTTTCTTTTGTGATTTCTTCTCTTATCAATCCTTGCGGAAATTTCCCTAATAGCTCAATAATTTCTTTTTCAGGAGATTTTCCAATGTATCTTTCTTTCTTTCTAATTTCTTGACATAATCCTATTAGATTGTAGTTAATTATCCCGGATGTGGAGATATCTGAATTTTCAAGAGCAGGTTTTATTTGAGGACATAATATCAAATCCTTGATTTTAAGTTGGTCTGCTCTTTTCCAGCCACCTATTGTTAAAAATTCATGATTTCCCGTTGCTAGAATTTCTTTATTATGTATTTTAATCTTATAAAATCCTTGATTTGATTGGTGAGGTATTTTCATGACCCCTAATGTGTTAAGGAAAATAAGCTCACCATTATCATCTATCGAGAGAGTTTTATATTCTTTAAAAT
>PVBE010437171.1_pt1 | contig 12830 bp, 11 predicted proteins | sample 1631181 | NCBI WGS metagenome assembly PVBE01 (sample SAMN08397723, study PRJNA350692) | Marine metagenome, whole genome shotgun sequencing project. | isolation source: water | place: Pacific Ocean | collected 2012-04
CGAAGACGTCGTGACCCTGCTGATTCTGGGCGTCAACGGTGGCCGCCTGGCCGTGCCGTTGTCTCTTGTCGCACGTCTCGAAGAGTTCGCCCGCTCAAGCGTTGAACGATCCGGGGAATTCGAGGTGATGCAGTACCGCGACGAGATCATGCCTTTGGTCCGTTTGGCGAAACTGCTCGATTTTGGCGAGCAGGTTACCGATGAGGGCGACACGATGCAGGTGGTCGTCTACACGGAAAACGGGCACAGCGTCGGTCTTGTCGTCGACAACATTCTCGACATCGTCGAAGAACGACTCACGGTCCAGAGCAAGTCCAGCCAGGGAGGCCTGTTGGGATCCGCCGTGGTTCACGGGAAGGTCACCGATCTCCTGGACGTTCAGGCGTTGGTCCGCTCCGTCGATCCCACATTTTTCGAGGACACCGCTTCGGCGGTGTTGGAGGAAGCCAGTCATGTCTGAAGCCCGCCAATTCTGCACGTTTGCTCTAGACGACATGTTTTTCGGAGTCGATGTCGTCGAAGTCCAGGAAGTCATCCGGTACCAGGAAATGACGGCCGTACCGCTGTCATCGCCGAACATCAGCGGTTTGATCAATCTGAGGGGGCAGGTCGTCACGGCGGTTGACTTGCGCCGACGCCTGGACATGCCCCAGCGCGCCACCGATCAACTGCCGATGAACGTTGTCGTACACACCGATGACAGTGCCGTCAGCCTCCTGGTCGATGAAATCGAAGATGTCCGCGAGGTCAGCTCCGACACCTTCGAGCCCCTCCCGGAGACCCTGACCGGCGTGGCACGGGAACTGGTCAGTGGTGTGCACAAGCTCGAGGACCGGCTGCTCCTGATTCTGGATACGAAGAAAGCCATTTCACTAAACGACGTTTCGAACAATTAACAGAAGAAGACTCAGATTAGAGGAAAAACAACATGAAACTTAAGGTACCCCAGGTAATCGTCAACTTGAACGTGAAGAGCAAGATCGCATTGATGCTGCTCTTCCCTCTGATGGGCCTCCTGTATTTCTCAGTAACCGGGATATGGGAGAAGAGCGGCGTCGTTCAGGAAATGGGACAGTTGCAGGAACTGTCCGCCCTTGCCGTGTCCAGCAGCGAGCTCGTCCATGAGACCCAGAAGGAACGGGGCCGGACCGCTGCATTTCTCGGAAACTCTGACGCGCCGTCGTCGGACTTCGTCGCGCAGACTTCGGCGACCGACGGAAAAATCTCAGAACTCAGGAGCTTCCTTGATGGCTTTGATGCCGAGGCCTTCGACGACAGGTTCCAGGGCCTGCTGCGGTCGTCGTTGACCCAGCTCGACCAGATCGGTGGGAAACGGGACGCTATCCTGGCCCGGAACATTTCAGCCGCCGACGCCATCGGCTACTATACGGGAATGAATTCGTCCTTCCTCGACATCGTTTCCTACATGGCCAGTATCAGCAGCAGTGCCGAACTTACGACGCAGATCAACGTTTACGTTAGCCTCCTGCAGGCCAAGGAGCGCGTCGGAATAGAGCGCGCCGTCCTCAGCAACACCTTTACCGGCGACAAGTTCGGTCCGGGCAATTTTGTCAAGTTCGTCTCCCTGATGGCAGAACAAGTCGCCTACACCGACACGTTTCTTTCCTTGGCCAGTGACGATCAGAAGAGTCTCTTTCAATCAACCATCTCAGGCGACGCTGTAAATGAAGTGGAGCGGATGAGACAGGTGGCCCTCGACAACTCCGACAGGGGGCGTTTCGACACAGACTCGGGCTACTGGTCAATACGATCACGAAGAAAATTGACCTCCTCAAAGAAGTGGAAGACAGCCTGGCTGTGGAACTTGGCGAAAAAGCTACCAGGCTCTCCTCGGAGGCGAGTGGCCAGAGGGCGACCTATATCGTCACTTCGATCGTTGCGATGGGATTGAGCCTTCTCTTGTCGGTAGTCGTTGCGATGGGAATCTCGGGTCCGCTGGCCAAAACAGTCGATATCCTGAATGCGCTGGCGGACGGAGATCTCGAAAAGAAGCTCGATTACGACTCCAAAGACGAAGTGGGCCGGATGGCGATTGCGCTGAACAAGGCCATGGACGGCGTTAAGGGTGCGTTGCAGGCCGATAAAGTCGACTGGAATGAAATAGCCGAGCAGAGACTCCAGGAGAAAGACCGGATCGAGCGTGAGAGACAGGACGCCCAGGACCTGAAGGACAAGGTCGACCAGATGCTCGACGTCGTGACGGCTGCCGCGGACGGCGATCTGACCCGGGTAGTCACGGTGAGCGGAGACGACGCGATTGGCCAGCTCGGCGGAGGTCTGCGGAAGTTCTTCGAGGACCTGAACGGGCACATGAGCCGGATTACCGAAAACGCCACCTCGTTGGCTACAGCAGCAGAGGAGTTGACGGCAACAGCCCAGCAGATGGGTGCAAATGCCGAAGAGACCTCGAATCAGGCCGCGACCGTGTCGACGAGTGCCGATGAGGTCAGTGCCAATGTCGATACCGTAGCGAGCGGTAGCGAGGAGATGAGTGCCAGTATTCGCGAGATCGCCAAGAATGCCAACGAAGCGAGCAAGGTCGCAACGTCTGCGGTCGAGGTCGCCGAGCATACGAACACGACCGTCGGCAAACTGGGCAAGAGCAGTACCGAAATCGGTAATGTGATCAAGGTCATTACGTCGATTGCGCAGCAGACCAACCTTCTGGCCCTGAACGCGACGATCGAAGCAGCACGGGCCGGTGAAGCCGGAAAGGGATTTGCCGTGGTCGCCAACGAGGTCAAGGAGTTGGCGAAGGAGACCGCTAAAGCGACTGAGGACATCGGCCAGAAAATCGAAGCGATTCAAACCGATACCAAAGCCGCCGTGGAAGCCATCGGGCAGATCGGTTCTACCGTGACCCACATCAATGACATTCAGACCACGATTGCCGGCGCCGTCGAGGAACAGACCGCGACGACCGCGGAGATCGGACGAAACGTTGCCGCCGCGGCGACTGGAAGTACCGAGATCGCGCAGAACATCACGGGCGTTGCCGGTGCAGCGCAAAACACCAGTGAGGGAGCGACCCAGACTCAGACGGCTGCGGAAGGTCTGAGCGTTATCGCCAGCGATCTGCAATCGCTTGTGGGTCAGTTCAAGTTGACGGCATCTCCGACGGCCGTTCGGTCGGCTGAGGTCAATAGACGCCAGCACGACGCAGCTTGATGGAATACCTGTCCTGCAGACTGACGAGTTTGCAGGACAGGTATCTGAACCGAATTGGGACAGATGCGTCAAAGGATGACGCATCCTGGAGGAATTTCGAAATGAGCGGACATGGATGTTTAAGATCTGTAGTTCTCGTCATCGCCCTGATTGCCCTGCCATTCGATGGCGTGGCGGGTCAGGCTCTACTGGATGAGCCAGCCACCGAGCCCGTCTTGTTGGCGGATGCAGGAGTGATTGATGAACCATCGAACACTGAAGCCGCCGGCCAGGTGTCGGTGGGATCTGGGAGCAACCTGGGTACGGTTCGATTCTATGCCAACAACTGGACCCGCGTGTCGGGTTGGGATTACTTCAATCCGGGAAGCACCGGTGGAGATCCCAGCTACGGCTATGTGGCCAACCGTCTTCGCATCGGCATGCGCTGGCAAACTGCAAACACCGAACTGCACGCCGCCGGCCAGCAGGTCCAGTTCTCCGGCGTGCCGACTTCTGCCGCGGGACCGGGCCCCCTGGGACTGGGTGCGGCGTATAGAGGCCAGGGCAACGCCAGCACAAACCCGGGCGGACTCTACGTCCGGTATCTCCATTTCGATGTGAAAAAGATCGGGAACACCGGTCTGTCGTTCAGCTTTGGGCGCTTCGGTTATTCCGGCGGTGGTGAATCGACCGCGGCCGACAGTCCGAAGGTCAATCGCGTCAAGGCCATGCGAGTCACCGACAAACTGATCGGTGAGTTCGGATGGAGCCTCTACCAGCGCGGTTTCGACGGTGTCCGGGGAGACTGGACTCATGGGTTCGGAAAAGTGACCGTTGCGGCCTTCCAGCCCACCCAGGGCGGATTCGAGAATCGTGCCGGGATTTCGATCGATGACATTCGGGTTCACACCGGCGTCTGGACACTGGGTTCGGTTGTACCCAACAGCGAACTGCAGTTGTTCCTCTATGACTACGACGACGAGCGGAACGTGACGGGTTTCCGGCCGGACGGAAGCGGGCTGAAGTCTACCAACGGCATCGACGTGCGGATCCAGAATGCGGGATTTCACCTGGTCAGCGCCAATCGGGCCGGTTCCGGGGAGGTTGATTCTCTCGTTTGGTACAGCTATCAGACAGGTTCCTGGTTCGGACAGACGCACCGGGCGCAGGCTGTTGCCCTTGAAGCCGGATACCAGTGGGATGCGCCGATGAGGCCCTGGCTTCGGGTGGGTTATCTCCGGGGAACCGGTGATGACGATCCGACGGATCAGACCCACGGGACTTTCTTCCAGATGCTGCCGACGACGAGAAAGTACTCGCTGTCGACAGCCTACAACATGATGAACAACACCGATCTTTTCGTCCAGGCGCTACTGACGCCGGCTCCGGGTTGGAGCATCCGTGCCGACTACCACAAGATCGGTCTGTCCAATGCCAACGACCGCTGGTACTTCGGTGCCGGCGCGACGCAGGCAAAGGGTACGGTTTTTGGTTTCGGCACGCGTCCGTCGTTCGGGGAAAGCAGCTTCGGGAACGTGTTCGAAGTGCAGGCGAGCCATACGATTAACTCGCATTGGTCCGTCAGCGGGTACTACGGACACATCCGAGGTTCGAACGTCGTGCGCGGGAACTTTCCCGGCAGCGACAAGTTCAACTTCGCGTATTTCGAAAACGTCCTCAAGTTCTGAGGAAACTGTAGATCAGAGAGGCGGCAATGGAATCGACAAAGTCCGTTCTGAGGATTCTCATTGCGACGTTCGGGTTGGCCGCGGCGACACTCGGCACGACATCCTGCGCCTCCTCACGTCTACAGGCCTTACCGAGCACTAAAGCATGAAACGAATCAGGGTCATGGTTGTCGACGACTCCGTCGTGGTGCGCCGCCTGGTCAGCGATTCGCTCAAGCGGGACCCGGTCATAGAGATCGCCGGCGTCGCGCCTAACGGGAGAATCGCCCTTCAGAAGATCCCACAAATCAATCCCGATGTCATTACCCTCAATGTCGAAATGCCTGTGATAGATGGCCTGGAGACCTTGAAGCACGTCCGGGCCTCCTATCCCAACCTTCCTGTGATCATGTTCAGCACGCTGACCGAACGTGGCGCCGGTGCGACGCTGGACGCGTTGACCCTGGGCGCCTCGGATTACGTCACGAAACCGTCGAACGTGGGTAAGGTCCGAAACGCGTTCGAGCAGATCGAAAAGGAACTGATTCCGAAGATTAAGTCGTTGTGTGGAGCGGTACGCCTGCCGGAGACGGGCTTGACCACACCGGTTGCTAGATCACGAACCATCCGGGCCGTCCCTCCCCGCAAACCTGTCCGCACTTTCGCGAAACGGTCCGCGTCGGCGTCCGGAACCATCAAGATCGTGGCCATCGGCTGCTCGACCGGAGGACCGAATGCTCTGGCGGAAGTCATTCCCGCACTCCCTGCGGATTTTCCGGTTCCCATCGTTATTGTCCAACACATGCCCACGCTGTTCACGAAGCTTCTTGCGGAACGGCTCGATGCGAAATCGCAGCTTACGGTCGTGGAAGGTGGTCCGGGAGTAAGGGTTCGTTCCGGTACGGTCTACATCGCTCCTGGGGACTACCACATGACGGTAAAACGCCTGGGCCGCGACATGGTTCTGGCCACGAACCAGGATCCACGAGAGAACTCATGCAGGCCGGCGGTCGATGTCCTGTTCCGATCGGTTGCTCACACTTTCGATTCGAGTGTGTTGGGAGTTGTTCTTACGGGAATGGGTCAGGACGGCCTCCTGGGCTCGGAGGACATCCTCGAGGCGGGCGGACGCGTCATCGTCCAGGACCAGGCCAGCAGTGTGGTCTGGGGGATGCCCGGTCTAATAGCGAAGGCGAATCTCGCAGACAATGTGCTACCCCTCGATCAGCTATCCCGGGAAATCAAGGCCCGGGCCGGCCAGGGCCACCCTGGCTCATACGACCGCTGGTTGGCAAGGGCATAACACGCTTTCGGCGGCTCCTGGCCTCTCCGGATCGATCATTCGGGGGCGAGGTCTGTGTGACGGCTTCCTGATGACCGTCGTTCCATCCGAGATGTAGGTGCGGTCTGTGACCGCACGAATCATGCGCTCATAGAGCGCCCCTACATCAGATCGAATCCGTTCTATGTTCCGATCTTGAGCTGCGCCGTCAGGTTCTTCAACAAAGCAACCGCAGACAACGCCGCGATCCTGGAAGTCTTCGGGTTGTCCGGAGACGGTGCGTTCTCCATGGTGGTGTGTAGCCGCCCGAAATCCCCGACGACCTCAATTTTATGGATGTTTTGCTGGACGGTGGGGTCGGCGATGATCGTCACCCGTGTCCGGTCCACGCCGATACCCGCCAGGCTCAAGGATGCGGAGACGTTGATGTTTGCCGGGAAGCCCCGACAAGCCTCTCTCGCACTGCCCTCAAAAACGGTTGTGGGTTCTGTCAGGTTCGACAGGTCGATCGCATGATCTTCGAGGTAAGGCGCGCCCTCAAGGGACCGGGGAGGTTTGCGTGTCCGTATTCCCACGTGCTCGATCGATCCGATCCCGGCGGCCTTCACGGCGTCCAGGCCGGCAATGGCGCCTGAAGGACAGTGAATCGTCGAGCCGGTCTGGACTGCCAGGTCGATCCAGTCGGTCCGGTCGATCAACCCTCCCACGCTCAAGACCACGATGTCTTTTCCGCGTGAGATGACGGCCGGGGCGACCTCGGCAAGAGCCGCCGGGCCGGCGGCCTCGACGACGAGATCGGACATCTCGGCGAGTTTCTTCATGGGGACCACCGGGGGGTGGGATTCGAGATCACCGGCCAGGTTTGACGCCGCTTCCTGATCCTTGTCCACTAGACCCACCAGGCGTGCCGGCACTTCGCCGCTGTCGATCGCTCTGGCGATCGTCGAACCCATGTTCCCGGCGCCGACTATTCCGATCTGGAGCATTTCGTTTCTAGTTTGCTTCATAAACAGACAGCTTGCTTCCGACTACCCGCCCTCAGCATAGTTGGATAACGTTTCCATGTCGGGAACCAACAACTCTCGCCCTGAGGTCTTGATCAATCCCACCTTCTGCATCCGGGCCGTGGCCCGTGACACCACTTCCCGGACTGATCCCAGACGGGTCGCAATCTGTTCCTTGGAAAGATTCAGTTCGAACCGAATGCCGTCCGGGGTTTCCACTCCGTTGGACCTTGCCTGGTCCAGAAAGAAGCGGGCCAACCGTTGACCTACCTCATGCAGCGAGAGCGATTTGGCCAGTTCGGCGCAGTGCCGCAGCCGTGAGGCGAGGACCCTGAGCGCGGCCAGGCCGATTTCCGGATGCTTCATGCAGAGATAGCGAACGTCTGCCTTCTTGATCAGCAACACGATTGCATCTGACTCGGCTGCAACCGTGGAAGGGTGAATCCCATCATCGAAGACGGGTACCTCGGCGAATGTTCCACCGGCGCCTTCGACGTGAATCACCTGCTCCCGGCCGTCGGCGCCCGTCCGGTATGCTCGAACGCTGCCTTCTACTACGACGTAGAGCCCGGCCACGTTCTCGCCTTCGACGATGATCACTTCGTTTCGCGCGAGCTTGCGTTCAATCGCACGTTGGGCGAGTTGATCAAGCGTCGTGTCGTCCAGCGTGCCCAGGAGCATCGTCCGACGAAGTGCTTCGGTCTTGTCGACAGGCATCGTCCCCATGATAACGCGCAAGTGGGTTTTTCACTGAATGTGACTAAAGTCACATCGCGGTTTCCCCGAACGGCCTAGACTCCTGGATGAGGAGGGTTTTAATGGAACTTACACCAACGTCAACGCTCGGTGAGATCGTTCGGGAAAATCTCTCGACGACTCGTGTGTTCGAGGAAAACGGCCTCGATTACTGCTGCGGGGGGAATCAGAGTTTAGAACAGGCATGCAAAGAAGCGGACCGAAATATCGATGAGGTACTCGTGGCCCTGGGAGCCGCGCTCCAGGCACCTGGAGCTGAGGGTGCCATCGATTTCGGGCGTCTTGGATTGGAAGATCTGGCTTCCCACATCCTGGAAACACATCACGTTTACGCCAAGCGCGAGTTGGAGCGGTTGCCCCGCTTGCTCGAAAAAGTCTGTGGTGTTCACGGGGAACGTCATCCCGAACTGCTGGAGATACGGCAACAGTTCGAGACCTTGAAAAAGGAACTCGAACCGCACATCTGGAAAGAGGAGCAGGTCCTTTTCCCGTATATTCGCGGCCTTGGAGAGGCGAAGCGGAACGGTCAGGGTGCTCCGCCATCCTGCTTCGGCACGATACAGAACCCGGTCAACATGATGCGGATCGAGCATGAAGCAGCGGGTGAGGCCCTGGCGAACTTGCGGAAGAAGTCGGGAGGCTATCAGGCGCCCGAAGATGCCTGTGTCAGCTATCGTGCGCTGTACGATGCCCTGGAAACCTTCGAGAAGGATCTCCATCAGCACATCCACCTGGAGAACAACATCCTGTTCCCGGGTGCCATTGAGCTGGAGGAGCAAGGGTCCGGCCTCCCGGCTGGAGAAGGGGCTCCATCGGGAGCGTGCGGGCACTAAGAATCCGCACCGTTCACCTTTAGTTTTGGGCTGTGTTCGAACACTTTTTGGGGCCCACCGACCGGACGGTCGGTGGGCCCATTGTTTTTTCCTGCCCCACGGCTCTATCTTGTCAGTCGGTAAATCAACAGGGCGGCGCGCTGGATCGCGGGAACGATCGATGACGGCTCCAGTGTTTCCTCTACCGTGTGGCCGTTCGCGCCTATCGGGCCCAGTCCGCCCAGTGCAGCCTCAACGTGGGGTGCGACGAACGAGATATCTGCGGCGCCTCTGCGGGCAGGATCGAAGGGCCTGACATCGCCGTGTCCGAGCGCCTCACTGACCTGGCTGTATACGGACAGGAGTTCGTAGTTGGCGTCGTCTGGCGACATGGCAGGGTAGCCTTCGGCGAATGTGATCTCCGCGTTCGTTTGCGGCAGATGGTTTCGAACTATTGCGCTCATTTTCGCCTGGGCCCGTTCCAACTGTTCCTGGGACATCGTTCGGATGTCTCCTTCGAGTACCAGTTTTTCGGGTACGACGTTTGTCTTTCCGCCGACCGTGCCCGTGCTTGTCTGTGGATTGTAGTCGACGTCGGAGCCTCCGAGTATGACGCCGACGTTGAACGTCAGGTACTGCTCCCCACGTATCTGGCTGTAGAAAGCGTTCAATATGCGGGCTGTCTCGTAAACCGCACCGGCACCGACGTTGTCGCTGAAGACTCCGGATGAATGGGCACGGACACCCCCGACCTGGAGCGACCAGTTCGCCGCGCCTCTCCGGGCGACAACTCCGAGCAAGCCGTCTGAATCCCGGGACCCGGACTCGAAGCCGAGAGCGACGTCGCTGCTCTTGCCCAGTTCGATTAACTCGTGCCGAGCCACGGAGAGTGGGAGTCCCGGCCGCTCCTCATCGCCGGTGAAAATCACGCTTATCGTCGTACCGTCCAACACGCCGGCGTCCGCCAGGGCCTTCAATGCATACAGCATGACGACGTCGCCGCCCTTCATGTCGGTGACACCGGGACCCTTGATCGTGTCCCCATTGCGTTCATACCGCTGAAATGGGCTGTCTTTCTCGAACACCGTGTCGAGATGGCCGATCATCAGTACGGATCTCCCCCTGTTCCCGGACCGCTCCGCGATCAAATGTCCGGCCCGGTTGAGAGATTCCGGCAGGGGTTCCCATCGCGTGTCGAAACCGAGGGCATCAAACTCGGGAGAGAGGACATCGGAAATCTGCTTGACGCCTTCCGGATTCAGAGACCCGCTGTTGATGTTGACGATGCGTTCGAGCAGATCGATGGCTTCGTCCAGGTACCCGGCGGCATTCGCCGAGATCTGACGCTCGACATCGGACAGCTGCCCGGCGACGGCCGGGTCCGGGATCGAAAGCGCAATAACCACCGCGGCTAATGCTAGGAGCCTCGTCGGCAGTCTTCCTGGAATTGCTGGCATCAGTAACACTCCTCCACATCTAACCTTCCGGCGGGGCGACCGACGGAAGGCGAGACCGTTGTTCGGTTTTCCACCACTGCCTACTGTTGTGACCGGGGCGCCGGGTGCAATGGCTTTCGGGGCAACAGCTCGTCGCGGTTTGCCGCGTGGTAAACGAAGGCGGCGACGATCACGGCATTCCGCATCATGTCGGACGGCTGAATCCGTTCGTAGACGTCCATATTCGAATGATGGGTTCGGGTGCTGTATTCAAGCGGGTCCTGGATGAACCCGAAGCCCGGGAGTCCGACTGCCTCGAACGACGTGTGGTCCGTGCCACCGATGCTCGTGGGCGGCTGGCGGGGGCCGCCTACCGCGATCGTCGTCATGCCCAGGTTTCCGAACGGTTCCATCCATGCCCCGAATATGGGCGCGATCCTTTCGTTTCCATTCAAGCTGATCCCGCGGATCGCACCGGTTCCGGTGTCGACGTTGAAGTAGGCCGAAAGGGTGGCGTGATCGGGCTTGAGCTTCATCGTGGCCCGGTCGCCGAAGTGTTCTTTCACATAAGCGTCGGAACCGAGCAGGCCTTGTTCTTCACCGGTCCAGAGTGCGAGGCGTACCGTGCGTCGCATCCGGAGGTTCGTTGCTTTCAGGATGCGGACTGCCTCCATCATGACCGCCGAACCGGACGCATTGTCGGTAGCGCCCGTGCCCGTATGCCAGGAATCGAAGTGGCCTCCGAGCATGACGATCTCGTCGGACTTGTCGGTTCCGCGAATCTCCGCTATCACGTTATAGGCGTCGAGGTCGTCATCGTAGAACGTGTTCCGGACGTCGGCTTCGACGGTGACCGGTATGTCTTTGGCAAGAGTTCGCACGATACGCCCGTAGTGTTCGACAGCCATCACGAGCTGTGCCGGCACGGGTGGATCGTCTGGGTTTCGGGAGCCGCCGCTCTGGACGAACACTGTTCCGCCGCTGCCGCGCCCGGGTTCTATCAGTGCGGCCACGCCCTCGTCCACGTAGAACTGGGTTCTCCTGCTGGCGAACTCTCTGGCGGACGGGTCACGTCCGCGTCCTGCCGGCCTCGACAGCCGCGCCGCGCGCGCCTCCAGATCCCCGTCTGTAAGGCGTCGTGCCAGGGGTTCGAACAGAGCCGGCACTTCGGGCATCGCCGCAGTCAGGACATACTTGCCCTTGAGCTTTCCGCGATACTCGTCGAAGTCTTCCTCGCTGTTGATGATCGCCATGACGACCTCGCCGGCCACTGTTCCGTCGGTTCCGGGCGTCCAGGCTTTCGGATAGGCGATGACCGGGTAGGAGCCCTCCCCGATCCGCATCGAAGCCTGCATCGTGTCGTTCGTCCAGCCGCGGCCAAACTCACCCCAGGTTTCCAGATCGACATTGACGAGTTCCCACTCGATCAGCCTGTCCCGGGCCCACTCGGCCGCAGCCTTGATGTTCGGTGAGTTTGTCAGGCGCGGGCCGAAAACGTCGGAGAGATAACTCATCGTGTCCATGATCTCGGACCGGTTCAATCCCTCATCCTTGATCCTGTAAATCGCATCGAGATCGACGGGTTCGAGGTTCTGCCCCATGATCGGTATCGCGAGACTGAGAAGGACCACACCGGAAACTAAGAGGTACGCGGCTTGGCGTTTCATCATAGTGACTCCTGGTTGACGAACATTCGGTTTGGAACCGCCTGATTATCTTCCCGGCAGGCAGTCGGGGTCTAGCGAAAAGGGAAGACAGCGGCGAGATTCCAGCAGCCATTCCTCTAATTCGGGGAATGGCACCATGATTTTGCCGAAAGTGGATCTTGAACGAGAACCTTCAACGTGTCACGGTTTACGGAGTACCGGAAAAGAGGAGCAACATGGTTCGCAGGATTCGTTGGGTCGATCGGGAGTTCCAATTCGATTTCGAGGTTGCCCGCTACCCTGAGTTACTGGAACGGTTACGGGGGACACCGGCGAGAGCCTCGGATCGTTTGCGAGGGCTTTCGAATGCGGTGTTGACACGCCGGTCCGGAGGCCAGTGGTCGGTTCAGGAAAACGCGGGTCATCTACTCGATCTGGAATCCCTGTTCGCGGGACGGCTTGACGATTTCGAAGCAGGGAAGAGCGAACTGCGTCCTGCCGACATGGAGAACCACAAGACGAACGATGCGAATCACAACGAGGCGGATCTGGCCGCCCTGCTTTCGGAATTCCGCCGGCAACGTATGGACTTCCTGGCTCGCCTTGATGCTCTGGACGCGTCGGATTTCGCCAGATCCGCACGGCATCCCCGCCTCAAGAAGCAGATGCGGTTATGCGACATGCTGTATTTTCACGCCGAACATGACGACTATCATCTAGCGACGATCATGGAATTGCTCGGCAGCGATCAGGTTTCAGTCCGGCTTCAGTCAACTGACCACTGATAACTCAGATCCTCTCCAACTCCCACAACACCACATCGCTGTCTTTCGGAACGAATACCCCGCCGCCACAGTTGATGAAATGTCGAGAGAAGAGTTTTCGGTACCAATCCGCTTCGCGGCGTCGCATGGCTGGGTCGGTACGCTTCCGGTCGCAATTCTCCTGATCCCAGTCCTCCTTCGTGATCGCCTGGATATAGACCGCTCCCCGGCACAACTTGACGATGTTCTTGATTGCGAGCCGAACCTCTCGATACGTCAGATACGGCAAGACGTC
>PVBE010778736.1_pt1 | contig 12830 bp, 11 predicted proteins | sample 1631181 | NCBI WGS metagenome assembly PVBE01 (sample SAMN08397723, study PRJNA350692) | Marine metagenome, whole genome shotgun sequencing project. | isolation source: water | place: Pacific Ocean | collected 2012-04
CGCGTGCCTACGCTTCGCCGATCTCGTTATCGTGACCGTCGCCAGGCTCGCTCCCGGCTCGGGCGGGCTCACCCTTGGCCGGGCAGGTTTCGCACCTGCGGGACAACAAACGAAATTTCATGGAGTCATCGCAATTCCTCCAATCCCAATCGACCAGCAGTGCCTGGTCGCATCTAAAACTCCTATCCCCAGCAGTTCGACGAGACGGGCAGCCTGACGATCCGCGAAGAAGACGTCGATGGAGACGAAGAGATCGACATCCGAACGGCCTACAACAAGGGGCGAATCATCCGGCGCGAGATCCTCAACGTCGACCTCCTCGAGATCCACTAAGCCCCGAGCGAGATCCGAAGCGCAGGTCTACTCCGGCGTCACGTAGGCGGCGGTGATCCCGCCGTCGACGAGAAATGTCGAACCCGTCACGTAGGACGACTCGGGAGACGCGAGGTAGAGCGCGGCCCGGGCGATCTCGCCCGCCTCGGCGAGGCGACCCATCGGCACGTGCACCATGCGTCGGGCCCGGACCTCGGGGTCGGCGAGAAACTCGGCCAGCAGCGGTGTGTTGACGGGCCCCGGGCACAGGGCATTGGCCCGAATGTTCTGACGCGCATACTCGACCGCGATCTCGCGAGTCATCGCGAGCACACCTCCCTTGCTGGCCGTGTAAGCGATCTGCGACGTGGCAGCACCGACGACTGCGACGAAGGACGCCGTGTTGATGATCGAGCCGCCGCCGGAGTCGAGCATCGCCGGGATGCCGTACTTGCAGCCGAGAAAGACGCCCTTCAGGTTCACGTCGATCACCTGGTGCCAGACATCCTCGGGCGTGTCGACCGGAGACCCGTCGCGGTCGGGGAAGATGCCGGCGTTGTTGAACAGCACGTGCAGGCCCCCGGTCTCACGCACGCAGGTCGCAACCGCCGCTTCGACGTCTGCCGCCTGGGACACGTCCGCATGGACGAAGAGGGCGCGGCCGCCGTCTCCCTCGATCTCGGCGACGGTCTGGCGTCCGCCCACCTCGTCGCGCTCGCACACGACGACGTGGGCGCCTTCCGCGGCGAAGATGCGAGCCGCCTGGCCGCCGATGCCGCTCCCGGCTCCGGTGATGAGCGCCGTGCGCCCTTCGAGGCATCCCAAGCTGATCCCCTCCCGTCGCTCGGGCGGACCCTAGCAGGCGAACGCTCGGCCGAGGATGAGCAGTCCCTCGTCGACGGGAGTTCGGGCTCAGCCCTTTCCCCCGGGCGACCGCCGCTCGTGATTCCGAAGAGCCTGCTCATATCGCCGCCCGACCTCGCGAAGCTCTCGCGGGAGGTTCAGGGCAGAATCGGCTCCCTACCCGATGGTGCGGACAGGCTCCGAGCCATGGCTGCTCGTGAGGAGGTTGGGGCACGGATGTTCCGCCGGCCTCCTTGGTTGGTCTTGGGGGTCGTGGCCGTGCTTACGCTGGTCTTCACGTTGCAGGTTTGGATCGGGGAAACAGATCGCGAACAGATCGTCCTCATGGGTGCAAGCTCGGGAGTACGGCTTCTTCAGGGTGAAGCCAGCCGGCTTCTGAGCCCCGCGTTTCTGCACGCCGATCTGCTTCACCTTGGTGGCAACGTGGGCCCACTCCAAGTGATGGCGGCTCTACTCGAAGGGCTCTTGGGAAACGCACGAACTGTCTTGCTGCTCGGGCTTTCCGGGCCTCGGGGGGAGCGCTTGGAATGACCGGCGCCGGTCGGCGTTGCCTGCATCCTCGCGCTTGGGTGCGTGCTCCACGCAGCCTGGCGGATCGCTGTGGGATCCTGGCGTCCCGGCGACTTCTCGGTTCTCTACGTACCGCTCGGCCTGTCCGTTGTGGGAATTCAAAGCGCCAGAAAAAGGACCGGTCGCGCGTAGGGAGGACAAGCGCCCGGGGAGGAGCCCGTTCCAGCCGCTAGACGTCGCCTTCATTGAAAGCCGTGACGAGGCGCCGCCAGGTTTCCGGATCGCCTTTTTCCGGCTCGCCGAAGTAGATCAGCACTTCGTCCAACATATCCCCGTACTTGCCCGCCAGCAGCCCCGGAATTTCTTCGTAAGTTCCAGTGACCGCAAATTCGTCGAGCATTTCATCGGTAATTTCATCCGCCATGGCATCCCATTCGTTGTTACGCGACTTGTTTCTCAGGCGAATGAAGGTTTCGTCCCAATCATGGGCTTCGAACATGGCCTTGTAGAAACTGGTGGAGCCGTAAAAGCCGATCATGCCCCGCACGCGTTCGCGCATCGTGTCGAGTTCCTCGTCACTGTCGCCCATTACGGCCATCACCGGTGCGCTAATGATGAAGTCGCTGCGTTTTCGGCCAGATCTTGCGAGCCCTTGTTCAACGTTGTCGATCACATTCTCTCGCAGGGTCCTTGCAGTGTGAAAACCATGGCAGTGAAAGCCGTCAGCCACCTCACCGGCCATGCGGCAATTCCACGGGTTTACAGCTCCCACATAGATCGGCGGCGGCGGAACATCGAGTGGGCCCGGATTGAACATGGGTGTCATCAGGTTGAATCGAAAGAACTCACCCTCGAAGTTCAGGCTCGTATCGTTTTGAAAGCAATCCCAAATGGCGCGAATCGCCAGGATGTATTCCTTCAGTTTCGGCCCGGGCGATTTCCACTCCAAGCTGAAGCGACGTTCGTTGTGTGCCTTGACTTGTGTTCCCAGACCGAGCACAAAGCGACCGTTGGTTGCGTTCTGCAAATCCCAGGAGCTGTAGGCCAGCACCATCGGATTTCGTGGGAACGCCAGCGCAATCTCGGGGCCCAGCTTGATGCGGCTCGTCGCTGTAGCCGCGACAGAGAGTTGCATGAAGGGATCGTGCTTGCGTTCGGAGATGTAGAGTGCCTCGAAGCCGAGGTCTTCGATTCTCTTGGCCGGTTCGGCAACATCTTGCAGAGAATCCACCACCAGGTTGGTTACCAATTTCAAATCGCCTCTCCTAGTGCTTCGCGATGCAGAACCAGGCCTCGGGACTGAAGTCGGCGATGTAGTCGTCGCGCGTCGCTCACCCCTCGGCCGGACCGGCAGCGTACCAAGAGTAGCCTGCGGCGCGTGGGCCGTTCCGGCCTACGTCCGGCCTGGGGTTCCGAGAGAGTCGACGAAGGCGTCGATCATGCGCAACTCTTTCTCGGCGGGCGCCTCGCCCGCATTTCCGAGGAGTCGCGCTCCCGCCCCCAGCGCCAGGGCGCCGATCGCTGCGAGAACCTCGCCGGGGTCGAGGTCGTCGCGCATCAGGCGGGCCTCTTGCAGGCGAGTCACACGATCGACGTTCGAGTCCCTCCACTCCTCGATGCCCTGCTGGGGATCGCCCACGAGATCGCCTCGCTCGTCCAAGCGCGCCCGAAGCTCGAGCCAGTCGCGCCAGTCCCGGCGACGCTCGGGGTCGAGGGGCAACGCCTCGCGAACCGCTGCACGGAGCTGCGAGAGCCCTGGCGGGCCGAGGTATGCCGATTCGACCCGCGCGATCAGTCGATCACGCGCTCGCAGACAGCGCTGCTCGAGATCCCCGAGCGCCGTCCGCGCCCGAGCGCTCACCCCCTCTTCGAGCCCGAGCCGCTGGGGCTCGGAGCGCGCCAGCTCGATCAGCTCGGCCTGCGAGTGAACGCCCAGCTTCCAGAAGGACGACTTCAGGTGGTTGCTCACCGTCCGCGGGCTGACCCCGAAGAGCTCCGCGATCGTCGAGACGCGACCTCCTTCGAGGAGCTCCAGCACGACCTCCTTCTCTCTTTTCGTGAGTTCCGGGTGTAACTTCGCAGACATGGCTGGACCATTATGGCCCATGCGAGAGCGCACTGGCACCGCCAGACTTCCCCACGGCCGCCCACCCGGAAGGACCCTCCACATGCTCTGTCCCACTCGCCTGTGTGCCCCCGTCATCTTCGCGCTCTCCCTCGTGGGGTGCGCGGGAGCCGAGAAATCTCCGGCGCCCGATCCGGCACCCGCCCGGATCTCGGACCGCGGTGTCCAGGAACACGGCAAGGTGTGGCCGCGCAGCATCGACTCGGCCTACATGGGCACCTGGGGCGACAATCGCAATTCCGGCTTGACCCTCGTCACGAGCTTCGAACAGCGCCGTCTGGCCGGACAGAGCGAATACCTGAGCTGGACGCAGCCGAACTCGCCGCCCGTATCGGCGCTGATGACCAACGGCAGCACCGAAGCCCCCAACGGTCTCATCATCGCCGCCTCGCCCCGTGGCGGCGGCACCTCCACGGTCGTGGCGCTCGACTTGAACGCCAAAGTGGTCTGGCGAACAGAAGAATGGACCGGTGATGATGCAGACGGCGATGGAATCCCGGACCAGGCCGGACAGCGCAACGCCGTGGCCTCGAGCGCGGGGATCCAGGCCCCGATGGTCGACGAGAAAGGTGCGCTCTACGTCACAGACAATTACGGGGTCTGGAAGCTGGATCAGGACACGGGCGAACGCATCTGGTTCTCGCGGTTCTCGGACTACAGCGGCAACAAACTCGCGTCGAACGATCTACGCCTCCTGAACGAGGGCGACGACGGCTTGGTCGGGAATGTGTTCGCCTCCGGCTGGCACATTTGGCTCGATCGACGCGACGGCTCGCCCGTGATCGTCAAGGAGCCCGATCCCTTCTCTGCGAATGATTGTCCGTTACGCGCCCGGCTCTACGTCAGCGCGAGCGGCGGCGAACTCGACAAGTCGGGCGAACTCGACGAACTGACCTGCCTCGCGTACAGCGCCAACAACACGGTGCCGCAGCCCAACAACCTCGCGGTACGCCCCGCCATTCCCGGCATCTCGGAGCATGCGCGTTACATGTTCACGTACGCGGGTCCGCCAGGCCAACCCGACAACGCTCGTCTGATCGCGTACGACTTCACCTACAGCGACGGAGAGGGATGGGGTGTCCGGAAAGCGTGGGAGCGTGTCATCGACGGGCTGACCGGTGCCACACCGACGCTCAACCCCGACTACACCATCGTGAATGCCTCGGACGCCGAAGGCAGCGTGAACTTCACCTATGTCGAGACCGGCGAAGCGATTCCGAACCCGGACGTCGACTTCAATAGCTTCGGATCTCCCGCCAATACCATTGACGGGCTCTACTGCGACTGGTGGACCGTGACTTGCATCTCTCCCGACGGGAAGACGGTGATTCAGGCCGACCACTCGCGCGCAGAGGAAATCGCTGCGCAGGTTCTGCCCGAGCTCGATGACCATGCCATTCCATTCCTCTGGGGAACGACTCCGGATGCGGACTACATCGGCGGGGGCATCGTGGACCCCGTGCGAATCACCGTCACCGCGAACGTGGGCTATCCCTATTTCCTCGGAACCGTACTCGGCACGACGACGCGCCTCGGCTCGCTTACACCGACCACGATGGTGCCCGTGACCTTCGACGTGAAGACCGGAAAACTCATGCCGGGGCAAACGTTCGGGCCCGAGCTCACGCGACCGGGGATCTCCCAGGCCAACGGGCTGATCACGACCCGCGGTCGTTACGTCGTGCAGAAGGCCGAGTTACTGACCCTCTTCTACTACTACCTGTTCCAGGGCAACTACAACTTCTTCAACTCGAACGACGTCAGTTACGATGACGTGAGTGCCGAGGAGATGACCGAGCTTCAGGAGACGAGCGCAAAGCTGTATTTCTTCGGCCTCTTCGGCCCGATCGACGAGGAAGGGATCGTGCCCGATGCGTGGAAGGTGGCGCAGCCCGAGGCCGGCATCACGATCTACGAGCCGGCGTCGTTTCTTACCGGGGTGCGCAATCAACTCGAGATGAACCTGGGCTTTACCGACTACGCGCTCGAACATCTTTGCCTGGTCTCTGGCTGCGAAATCGAAGAAGCGGCGGCACGGCTCGGCTACGCGGCCTGGAATCTCGACAAGAGCGTCCCCCACCAACTCGCCGAAGCCGAGATCCGGAAAGAAATCGACGCGGACTCGAAAGCTCGTATCGAGCAGATCGCCGCGACTGCCGCGGGCGCGTGCCGGGGCGCGCGTTCACTGCTGCTCGAAGAACAGCCCTGGCTACCGAACAAGCCGAAGCTTGTCGAGGCCCGCGCGTCGACCCGCCGCTGCCGCTCACAACTGCAACAGGCGCTCGCGAGCCTGTGAGTCCCAGGACTCGCACGCGCGCCTTCGCCGGGAGCGGGTTGATCGCGATCGGAGCCACACTTGCGCTCGTCGGCGCAACATTCCCGACAGACCGTCGAAACGAAGCGGACCGGACCGCGATCGTCGATCTCTCCGCGCTCTGGGCCGGGGCCGTCGCAAACCACGACCCGGCACTCGCGACGCTCGTAAGCTCGAGAAGTGAGGCGCACTACCGGAGGCTGAAGCGCTTCGCGCTTCACGCAGATGCCGAGACGCTCCAGGAGTTGTCTCCCACGGATCAGCTGCAGACATTGTTCTTCCGCTTGATGATCGAGCCGGCTTCGCTGCAGTCGATGACCGCACGAGAGGTCCTCGTCTTCGCCGTCGATCGGGGAATGATCGGCGTCGACCTCCGGCAGAGCGACGAGCTTCGCGATGTCGTCGTGACGGGTGACATCGCACGGGGCCGCCTCTACAAGTTCGGCCGCGACGACCGTGCCGACCGCGGTTTGCAGTACTTCGAGCGCGAAGACGGAAAGTGGCGCGTCGACCTTCGCGGTGAACTCGAACGCCTGCGCAAGGACTTCGACGCCTTCGTGAGCCGCTCGGAGCTCGAACCGGATGAGGCGGCCTTCTTCATCCTGGAGGCTCGACTCTTCCGGAAGGTCGTACCGATGGACTTCATCCCACCGCTCGGTACTGACCGCGAGCAGACTCCACCCGCTGGCTCCACCCGCGGCGACCACCAGGAAGAACTCGAGATTCGGATCGTTTCGATCCGGGAGTCGCTTGATGACCCCACGCAGGACGCGGTGGCGATCGAAGACCGGCGGGAATCTCTCCGCCACGTCCTTCGCCTGGGAGATCCGCTTCCGCCGGCACCGCGCTTCATCTTGACGTATGTCGGGGACCGCCACGCGACTTTTCACGCGGGCAGCGAGCCGCTCACGCTGCGGCTAGAAGAACATGGCGTACCGCTCGAGCATCGGCTTCGGCAAGTCTCGCCCTTGGACGAGGCGCGCCCTGTGTCGCTGCTTCGCCAGGCGGAACTCGGCGCTGGACGCGAGGGTCTGATGGCCCAATGGCGAAACGTCGGCCTGCGTGGTCGTCCGCAGCTTCTTCAGCAGACATGGCTGACGCCCGTTCATCGCGCCAACGGGCGCATGCTCGGACTCGCGGTGCGAAAGCTCGTAGAGGGAAGCTTCTGGCACCAGATCGGTCTCGAGGAGAACGATCTTCTGACGACGTTGAACGGGCTCCCGATCGACTCGACCCTCGCATGGCGCGAGGTCTTGCGGGCGGCAGAGGACGATCTCGAGATCGCGATCGAGGTCGGACGCGCCGGGAAGACGTTGCGCTTCCGGACGCGTACGATTCTGCCCTGAGGCCGGCTCGACCCGGGCTCGGGCCCTTCCCAGCTTCGATCCAACCAAGTGCCCCGACCCGGAACTCGGAGCCAGGCCCAAGAGCCCGGCAACTTCGCCTATCCTCGGGCTCGAATCCGAATCGCACGGTCAACCGGGGATAGGAAAGGTCGTTTGGGCTCGGCTTTCGGGGAAAGTGGTAAGAATGAATCAGTCGAGCTACATCGGGCTGGGCTTCCTGCTTCTCGGTGTCACGCAGATCGTCCTCTTCCCGATCCGTTGCAGACGCACCCCGGCAGAAGCGCCCGAGCGCAAGCACCTCGTCAAGTACGGCGCGCTTGGACTGGCGTGGGTGACCGTTGGAATCCCGTGGTCCATTTGCGGAGGCACCTAGGCGACCGCGGTACGTTACGCCTCGCTGGAGAAGGCGGACTGCCTGAAGTGCGAATCCGCGCATAGGAAGAACAAACCCCGCAGCGCCACCCGGGGCCCACGAGGCCCGCGTGGCGCTGCCATCCCTCGACCTTCGGAAACCGCCCACGATGAAGCCAGCGTACTTCGCGATCGTTCGGGATGCCCTGCTCCTGTCGCCCCGGCTCCTCCTCGTGGGTCTCCAACTGCTGCTGCGACAGTGGTTCAGCAAGCCGTCGAATCGACTGCGCAAGTTCGCATCTGTCGAATGGCTTGCCGAACATCTGGATCTCGACCCTCGGCTGATCGACAGCGCGACGGTCGAAGAGGCTCACACCGGCACTGCCACTCGATCGCGCCTGATGATTCGTTACGCGGAGCATCTCGAGACGCCACCCGGGCCCCCTTCCCTGTTCATCAAGTCCACACCGCCTGACTTCGGGTCGGCACTCTTCGGCGCGCTGTTCAAGCTCGGCGGCAACGAAGTCGCGTTCTACCGGCACATCCGACCGGACGTGCCGGTCAGAACGCCCGGGGTCTACTACTGCGAGGGCAACTCCAACAGCTACGCGATGCTGCTCGAAGACCTTACCGACAAGGGCTGCGATTTCACCAACCTCGCCAAGCGATGCTCTCGCGAAGAAGCAACCCACGTCCTCACCACCCTGGCACAGCTGCACGCTCGATTCTGGCAGAGCGAGCGCTTCGACACCGACCTCGCATGGGTCAACCGCTTCGAGACGAATCGGGACTTCCGGCTGTTGAACCTGGTGCGGCAACTGAGCGTTCCGATTGCCTTCGAAAAATTCGGACACGTCTTACCGGGCCCGATTCGCGAGATCATTCCACACCTGATGAAGAACTATCGCCGCCTCGAAGAGCAGTGGTCGCAGGAACCCCGGACCCTGCTCCACGGGGATGCCCATCTCGGAAACATGTACTTTCAAGACGGCCACGCGGGCCTGCTGGACTGGCAGGTCACCCAGCTGGGCCAGGGCATGCGGGACGTCACCTACTTCTTGATCAACTCGGTAACCGAGAACCTCCGCCTCGCACACCAGGAAGAACTGATCCGGCACTACCTGGCGACGCTCCACGATCTGGGTGTCTCGTTGAGCTTCGACACGGCGTGGCGGCAGTACCGGCTACAGAGCGTCTATGCCTGGACCGCGGGTATCGTCACTGCGCCCAGCAATTTTCAGCCTGAAGAGGTAGTCGTTGCCGGCTTGAAGCGATCCTGCAACGCGATCCTCGACCTGGATGCGATCGAGTTGATCCGCGAACTGTGAAACCAACGAGAAGATCGGCAGCCCGGGCGGTGTCCTGGGAAGCAGAAAGCGCGAAGGCGGCGCCCGGGCCTGTGCCCTGACTCAGACGCGCTCGAGATAGCGCCCGCGATCGAAATCGGTGACCGCACGCTGGTGCGCCTGCTGCTCTGCGCGCGCGAAGTGCAGCAGATGCGCGACCGCGGTCTCGCCGAACGCCTCCCGGATGAATGCGCTCTCGCCAAACGCGTCGATGGCTTCGCCGAGGCTCGCCGGCACCTGCGGGAGAGACTCGTCCGTGTAGCCGTCGCCTTCGAAGAGCGGCCCCGGATCCGTCTCGTTCTCGATGCCGTCGAGGGCCGCCGCGATCAGCCCCGCGTAGACGAGATACGGGTTCGCATCGCCGCCCGGGATCCGGCACTCGATTCGCAGGCCGGGACCGTGGCCGACGACCCGGAAGCCGACGGTGCGGTTGTCGTAGCTCCAGGCGATGCGGGTGGGCGCGAAGGTGCCCGCCACATAGCGCTTGTAGGAGTTCGGGTTCGGCGCGAAGAGCAGGGAGAGCTCGCGCGCGTGGGCGAGGAGGCCGCCGACAGCGTGGCGGAACGCGTGCGAGGGTCGCGCGTTCGTACCGGGAATCGGGTCGGCGGATGCGTCCGAGAAGACGGCGGCGCCGTCTTCTCCCGCAAAGCTCATGTGAACGTGCAGGCTGTTTCCGGCGTGATCCGTGTCCCACTTCGCCATGAAGGTCAGCGACACACCCTGCTGGGACGCGATCTCCTTGGCGGCGAGCTTGTAGATCACGTGGCGGTCGGCCATCTCGACGGCGGGTGCGTAGCGGAGGTTCAGCTCGTGCTGGCCGGAGCTGGCCTCCCCCTTGCTGAACTCGACGGGGATCCCCGACGCATCCACGTGCCGGCGGATGGCGCCGAGGACCGGCTCGGCGAACCCGCCGGCCAGCAGGTGGTAATCCTCGTTGTAGGCCTCGTGGGTTCGCAGCCCGTGGTAGGCCTTCTCCCGCGCTTCGGAATAGCTCTCCTTGAAGAGAAAGAACTCGAGCTCGCTCGCGAGCTGGGGGGCGAAGCCCTTCGCAGCGGCGCGCTCGACCTGGCGCTTCAAGATCGTACGCGGCGCCACCTCGATCAGCGCGTCGTGCTCCTCCTCGAGCGAGTCGCACAGGACGATGGCGGTGCGGTCGAGCCAGTCCGCTCGGCGCAGGGTGTTCATGTCCGGAACCGCGCGCATGTCGCCGTAGCCGCTCGACCAGCTCGTGAAGTCGTAGCCGGGGGTGGGGTCCATCTCCATGTCCGACGCATAGAGATAGTCGCAGGCGTGCATGCCGTCGCCGGCGATCTCGTCGAGGAAGAAGCGTCCGACGATGCGCTTGCCCATGAGCCTGCCGTAGAGGTCGGGAATCGCGGTGATGACGGTCTCGATTTCGCCCGATTCGACCTGGCGCTCGAGCTCGGCCAGATCCAAGAGACCCTTCGTCACGAGTGGTCTTCTGTCGGATCCAGGGCAGAGCGGAAGAGCGAGAGCTGGGGAGTCTCGTCGTCCTGGTCGACAGGCACCGGATACTCGAGAGAGAAGCAGGCGTCGCAGAAGCCGCGCTTCAGCGTGGTCATCGAGAGCTCCCGAAGACCCTCCAGCGAGAGGTAGCCGAGGGAGTCCGCGCCGATCAGACGGCTGATCTCTTCGGGGCTGTGCCGATGCGCGACGAGCTCCTCCTCATCCGGCGTGTCGATGCCATAGTGGCAGGAGCCGATCGAGGGCGGAGCCGAAATCCGGACGTGAACCTCCCGGGCGCCCGCGCCGCGCAGCATCGCGACGATCTTGTTCAGGGTGGTGCCGCGAATGATCGAGTCGTCGACGAGAGCCAGCCGCTTGCCTTCGATGAAGCCGCGAATGGCGTTGTGCTTCACCTTGACGCCGAAATCCCGAATCGACTGGGCGGGCTCGATGAACGAGCGCTGGACGTAGTGATTCCGGATGAGGGCCGTCTCGTAGGGAATGCCCGACTCCTCGGCGAAGCCGAGGGCCGCCGCCGTCCCGGAGTCCAGGACGGGAACGACCATGTCCGCGGCTGCGGGTTTCTCGCGTGCCAGCAGTCGGCCGAGGTCCTTGCGGTACGCGTACACATTGTTCCGCAGCAGGTTCGAGTCCGGGCGAGAGAAGTAGATGAACTCGAAGATGCAGAACCGCTCCTGCAGGTCGCGTCCGAAGGGCCTCAGGCTGCGCAGCCGTCCGCGCCGGATCACGACCACCTCACCCGGCTCGACGTCCCGCTCGAAGGTGGCTCCGATCAGGTCGAGCGCGCAGGTCTCGCTCGCTACCACGTAGGATCTGCCGAGTCGCCCGAGACTGAGGGGACGGAAGCCGTTGGGATCGCGGGCCGCGATCAGGCACTCGTCGGTGAGCATCACGATGCTGAAGGCGCCCTTTACCCGGGAGAGCGCGTCGATCAGACGGTCCTCGAGGTGTCGCTCCCGTGACCGTGCGAGCAGGTGCAGGATCACCTCGCTGTCGTTGCTCGAGGCGAAGATCGCGCCACGCCCCTCGAGCTCCTGCCGGATGGCGATCGCATTCACGAGGTTGCCGTTGTGGGCGATCGAGACGGGTCCACCGTCGGTGTTCGCGAAGATCGGCTGGGCGTTTCGCAGATGGCTCTCGCCCGCCGTCGAGTAGCGAACGTGGCCAATGGCGTGGCGGCCTTCGATTCGCGCCAGGACCTTGTCGTTGAAGGTGTCGGCCACGCGGCCCATCGCGCGGTGGGCGATGTGCTCCTTCCCGTTCGAGGCGACGATGCCGCAGCTCTCCTGGCCCCGGTGCTGCAAGGCGTACAGGCCCAGGTAGACGATGTTGGCGGCCTCGTCGTGACCCTGAATGCCGAAGACGCCGCGCTCGTCGTGGAAGTGGTCGGCCTCGCGCTTGGCGCACAGCGCCGAAAACTCTGCGGGACCCAGCGCGTCGAGGGAGGTCATGAACGGCTCCGGGCGGGACGGGGTGGACGGCACGCAGTCTATCGGTCGAACCGAGGCGTCCGGAAGATCCTCGGGGCTCGTGCGCTCCCGCAACCGGATCACCGTCCCAAGGATCGTGGCCAGGGGCAGGAAGGCCGTGAAGGGCAGCATGCAATAGACACCGGCGATCGCCGCGTAGAGCCAGCGCCGATCGGCCCCGACCCCCATGCTCACCGCCAGGAAGTAGCCGGTCAGGCCGCCGACCAGGGCTCCGAGCCACAGGCCGATCGGCCCGTACGTCGCGAAGTCCACCAGATCGAGCAGGAAGCCCGCCAGGATGGGACCGACGAACACCTTACGAGACGCTGTTTCAAGGCTTTGAGGCACGCTTCGATAGAATAACCCGCGCCAAGGAGGCGACGCCGTGACGATCGACGACAAGCTGCTTACAGAGCTGTGCGGATCGACCCTGGACGAGACGAACTTCGAAGGGATCGGGACGCGCCACGTTGGCAAGGTGCGGGACAGCTACGTGAGGGGCGACCAGCGCATCATCGTCGTCAGCGATCGGGTGAGCTGCTTCGACGTCGTGGTCGGCACGATCCCGGAACGGGCCCCTTGGGGCCTATTTGTCGTAAGGAAGAGGGTTCTATGGGTAGCGCGGCCGAGCACAGCGGTGGCCGTGGCCTCGCCTTTCGCCGGCCGTGGTGCCCATAGGACGCCTTGAATGAAGTCGCTGGCTCA
>PVBE012725933.1_pt1 | contig 12830 bp, 14 predicted proteins | sample 1631181 | NCBI WGS metagenome assembly PVBE01 (sample SAMN08397723, study PRJNA350692) | Marine metagenome, whole genome shotgun sequencing project. | isolation source: water | place: Pacific Ocean | collected 2012-04
CGGATCCAGAGAGAGAAAGAGATAGACAAATGGATGCAAAGCCTGAGCCTCCACCAGAACCAGGTGAGTTACGCATAATCAGCGATAGAATGAATGACCTTGCGAAAAATAAAGAGAGAAGCGACGAAGAGGATGCAGAACTTGAGCGCTTACAACTAGAAACCTGCGAAACGCCGCATTCTCTTGATCAATGGCTCCAAACAGAAAATTCACACACTGCTCTCTATCAAGAAGCACGCCATCGAATGACAGAAGGAAATTTGCGTTTAGTGGTTTCTATAGCAAAGAAGTACAGAAATAGAGGATTATCTTTTGAAGATCTCATTGGAGAAGGAGATGCCGGCCTCATGCGTGCTGTCGATAAGTTTGAACATCGACGAGGATACAAATTTGCTACCTATGCTTCATGGTGGATTCGACAAGGAATCTCTCGAGCAATTGCAGTCCAAGCGAATACCATTCGTATCCCTGTGCATATGAAGGATCCTCTTTCTAAGTATAGCTTCTGGATAAATAGGCTCGTTGTGGAATACGGCAGAGAGCCAACACCGCAAGAAGTGTGTACGAGAGGAAAGATAAGAGACGTAGACGTAAATGAGCTAGGGAAATTATTTAGATCCGGCACGGTCTCACTCGATAGGCCTATTAACAGTGATGAAGGTAGTAATTTTGGAGAATTTTTGGAGAACACTAGTGAAGTAGCCCCCGATAAAGGTGCGCAACAAGGAGAGCTTAACAGTGACCTAGAAAGATTAATGGAACAAGAACTCGACGATAGAGAGCAGAAGATCATTCGTCTTCGATATGCACTGGGTGGAGGTGAGCCATGGACACTGCAGGAGGTTGGAAAGGAAATTGGTGTTACTCGCGAACGTATTCGTCAGATAGAATCGAGAGCAATAAGAAGATTACAAAACACGGAAACTATGAGAGGTCATGACGACGCTACGCTATAAAGACTTACTAATAAAATCATTGAGCGCCCAACTCATACCTTTTATCGCTGCTTTTGGTGGAATCTCGTGATGCGAAGACACCACACCAAACTCTTTATCTGTCTTCTTCCAACCAAACACAATAAAGCTTGGGACACCGAGCTCTTTAAGGAAGTCTTCTATCTTCTTTTGTATCTCTTCTTGATCCATAGGAAATGGGGGAATGGAGCAAGTACTATAGCATGTGGTACCATACTTCCATACCCTTCCTCTCCCGTCTTACATCGGTATCTGTCGCTCTCGCGCTGATTGTTGTGAGTGCGCCAGCTCATGCGACGTTCTATGATGTCACATCCGATCATCCATATGTTGACGCCATCGATATGCTTACACGGGAAGGGATAGTTCGCGGATACGAAAACAGATCTTTCCGCCCGGAGAATGCTATTAACAGAGCAGAATTTACCAAGATTCTTATGGGAGTGCTGTATCCGGATTCATACATAGATTCCTGCGTTGCAGACCTTCCGCAATTTAATGAAGGGGACGATTCAGAAGAAGACTTTACAGAAGTGTTCCCTGAGTTTTCATTCCCAGATGTCGGATACGATGCTTGGTTTTCTCCGAGTATCTGTGCTGCATGGCAAAATGGAATTGTAAGCGGATTCCCTGATGGATTCTTTCGCCCAGAGAAAGGCGTAAAATTTGTGGAGGCAGCCAAGATGCTCTCTCTTGGGTTTGGCCTCACTGGATACGAACTTCCAAACTTCGGAGGATCCAATGTTCTTTGGTATCAACCGTATGTGGAATTCCTCGCTGCACAAAATGCGATCCCCTTCTCTATTAACAATCTCGATCAATACATCAACCGTGGTGAGATGGCAGAACTCATTTACAGACTCAAAGATTTCCCTCTTGTTCCGAACCCTGCGAAAAAGAAATCTAAGACTACAGACGATATTACGTACCCCGTAACGTGGAAAGAATACGAAAGCCCCAAGTATATCTTCAACTTCTCGTATCCGAATGTTTGGCCAGATCCGCGTCTGCTTTCCCGTGGTTATTACGATGGCAGAATCCCCTACTTTACTTCTGAATGGACTGTCTTCTTTGGTCCGGAGGATGCTCATTGTATAGCGGCAAACGAATGTGTAGAGCGTGATATGTGGATCGATGGTTATCGTCTCGAAGATTCCGATGCCATTGTAAATGCGATCTTGTACGACGAACACTTTGTGGAGGTAGAAGATGACGCCATCATCAATGGATTACCCACCATTGTTCTGCTAGAAGAGGTGGGGAAATGCATCGATAAACGAGCGTTCTTCTTTGGGGGTGACTGGATCTACGCAATCAACATCCGCTGTGCTGGCCAGGATGACAAGCTCTATGGCCTCTTCGATCAGTTGATTAAGAGCTTTAAAGAAGTAGATGAGAAACCACCAGAGCACCTGAAATAATGGTATAATCTGGTTATTGGTCGTTTACACCTTCGGGGATGACCCCACTACGCTCCTTCGGAGCTTCGCGGGGCGGGAAGTGGAAGCAATTCTCTTCCTTGAGTCCTCTGATCATTTACATCTTCGGGGATGACAGGCTTCGACAGCGTGATTTCTGGGGTTGCCTTGTTTCTGTTCGGGATGGCATCGGTTCCCGTACCCACTTGATGCACCACTATTTGCAACTGCAAAAGTACCAGACGTGTTTAAGCGCGCATTTTCTATGCCTGCTTTGGCCGTCGCCTAAGTTCGCGTTTACGCGAACACGTCGCTTTCCCGACTTCCGCTACGGAAAACCGGCGTCACTTAGCGGAACGAATCTTCACCTAGCGTGATGAAGAATTTGTATTAGCGCTGACCCTCTCTACTTATCTTTCGTCCGATCTGTGTGAGTAGAGTGACTTAGACCGGACATGACAGTATGAACAGCTATTTCACACGTTGGACCCGGGTTCAATTCCCGGCATCTCCACCAGATTGACAGAATACTAAAGTATTAGTTGACAACACTTTTAGGAGTACTACTATCGCTGCAAGTGCGTGTTGTTCGAACCTTTTGTAGTGCCTGTGTCGCTATAATGTTGGGAAGCAAGTCGAAAGTCACCAGCACGCATCAGCTCCTCATCTGGATCGTCTTCGGATGAGGAGTGAGTTTTTTTCGCATAAACCCGAAGATATTGCTAATCTACCACCACTATGCCGCCAAAGAGCACAGATGACATCCGGCAGGCTTACCTCGATTTCTTCCAATCGAAGGATCACTCGGTTATCCCCAGTGCGAGCCTGATTCCGGAGAACGACCCTACGGTACTGTTTACGACAGCTGGCATGCATCCGCTGGTCCCCTACCTTCTGGGAGAAGCGCACCCGGGAGGCAATCGACTTGTAGATTGCCAACGATGTATACGAACAGGAGACATCGATGAAGTAGGAGATGCATCTCATCTAACAATGTTTGAGATGCTTGGAAACTGGAGCCTTGGAGATTACTTCAAGCAAGGAGCTGTGGAATTTGCCTATGAGTTTCTTACTTCAGTACTGGAGATTGATCCGAACATGCTGGCAGTGACGTGCTTTGAGGGGGATGACGACGCACCTAAAGATAACGAGGCTGCTGAGGCGTGGAAGAATGTCAGCATCCCAGAAGATCGCATTGGGTTTTTGCCAAAGTCTGAAAACTGGTGGGGCCCTGCAGGTCTTACAGGGCCATGCGGACCAGACACAGAAATCTTTTATTGGATTGGCGAAGGTAAACCTCATGGAAATCCAGAAATAAATGATGCTGACTGGTTGGAGATTTGGAACCTTGTGCTGATGCAGTACAACAAGACAGATAAAGGACAGTTCGAGCCTCTATCGCAAATGAATGTTGATACGGGAATGGGGCTTGAGCGAGTTGCTCAGGTGATGCAGGGAGTGAACAATGTTTATGAGACAGATCGGATGAAACCGATTATGAATAAAATATTACAGCTTGAAGGATTGAGAGATGAAAGATTGAATGATAAACCTTCAAACTCTCAAACTCTCAAACTCTCAAACTCAAAACACTCTAGAATTGTTGCAGACCACATCAAAGCTGCGACGTTCATCATTGCCGATGGCATCAAGCCAGGTAACGTAGACCAAGGATACGTGCTTAGAAAAATCATTCGCAGAGCTATTCGAAGTGCTAAGCAACTTGGGATAGAAGCAAATGGAAACTTCTGCGCACAAATCTGTGATGAGATAGTCGCTCAATATGGACACATCTACGGTCATATAAAGCAACAAGAGAAGATGATCTCAGATACTCTTGCTGACGAAGAGCAGCAGTTTGTAAAAACGCTTCAGTCAGGGCTAAAGCAGCTGAACAAACTTATAGAATCTGCTTCAGGAAATATGATTGCGGGTGTAGATGCATTTCACTTGTACGATACATATGGATTCCCTCTGGAGCTTACGATGGAGATTGTGAATGAACAGGGATATTCCATAAATAAAAAAGATTACGACACAGCATTCGAGGCACATCAAAACTTAAGTCGCAAAGGTGCAGAGCAGAAGTTCTCCGGTGGACTTGCAGATCATAGTGATGAAACAACCAAGCTCCACACTGCAACACATCTACTAAATGCTGCTCTAAGAACAGTTCTTGGAGATCATGTGTATCAGAAAGGAAGTAATATTACCGCAGATCGTCTGCGATTTGATTTCTCTCACGAAGAGAAGATGACTGCCGAGCAGAAGTCAGAAGTGGAGAAATTGGTAAATGAGGCAATCGATGCAGACTTACCTGTGAGCTTTCATCTCACAGATGTAGATGGCGCAAAAGAAGAAGGAGCCATTGGAGTGTTTGATGAACGATATGAATCTGAGGTAAAAGTGTATGTAATAGGAGATGAAAATGCCGGTACAGTGCACAGCAAAGAAATCTGTGGAGGGCCGCATGTTGCCCGTACAGGGATGATTGGCAAGTTTACGCTAAAGAAAGAGGAAAGCTCATCTTCTGGCGTGCGTCGTATTAAGGCAATAGTAGAAGGTGGATCAGACGTGATTGAAGTAGCCGAGCTTAGTAACTCCTGATACTCTCCAAGTAATGCGAAACATTATATCTCTGCTCTTCGGACTTCTGGTGCTTACAGCACCTACAGTTTGCGCTGCCGAAAGCAGTACAACCTGGAATCTTATGAATCAAAAACAGGTGGAAGGATGGAACGCCAATGGATTTGATAATGCTCAACTCATCGATGAGGGATTTGCCATAAAAAGTAATGCTCCAGGTCAGATAATGAAAGTAAGTAAGATTCGCCATGCCGTTGATCGAATTGGTATTTCGTACATCACTCCTACCGGAGCCTCTGGACAATTTTTCTGGAGGCCAAAAGGAATGGATGGAAGTGAAGTATATCAAATTCCACTTACCTTTGAACCTACGGTTGTAACGCAAAAGATTATTTTGGATATGAGCCAGGTATCAGAATGGGATGCACGCAGTGATCGTATTGGATTTGCATTGGATGGTGGTATTGAATTCGTTCTCCAGAGTATAGATTTTACTGGCCCAACAGGTGGCGAGTCTCTTACTTATCCTTTTAAGACATTCATTGTTTTAGATCGCGCCCGCCCCTACAGTATCAACTTTCTCTGGGGCCCACTGATGACCTACAGCAAAGACCAGTATCTATCGCTCTTCTTGCAAATACCTCCGCTTGGAGATTCTTGGAACAGTGTGTTTTATGTAATTTTTGGAGCTGCGCTTGTTATAGCAATTGCCTTAAAGCGCTTCGGGAAGACAAAAGCCATTACGCATTTCTTTTTGCTCTTTGCAGCAATTTGGATGATCTATGACCTACGAATGGGAGCAGAATTCATCAGCTACGCTAAGTACGATGTAAAAACATGGTGGAGTAAGCCCTTGGAGCTCAAAGACTACCGAGATCGTGGAAGCTTCTTGGCGTTTACCGAAGTAGTGCAGGAATATACCAAAGAAAAAGATTCGTACGTCTTCATCGCTTCTCGCGGCTGGCCGTACTGGGGCACCATGAAGTATGTAAACTGGCCTGCTATTCCAAAGAGACTTAAAGATGATACAGAAGGTATCGATACGTGGCTCGTATATCAGCGTGATGATATCAGCCTTGATGAAGAAAACCGGCTAAGTATAGGCGGTGAGCCCATCTCACCTCCTGGGCAAATTCTCCTGAACTTCGAACCCGGCGCATTTGTATTCCGCACAAACCCATGACCTATCTCTGGTTCCCCATCGGTCTCCTTCTTCCAACGCTCAGCGGATGGCTGGCATTGCGTTTGATCGAAGGAGCCTCTCCCGTACTTTACAAATGGGAACGCTGGATCGCAGGATTTGCCTGCGGCGTAGTACTTACCACGTACATCACATTTTTGGCTCATATAGTAGGATTGATCAACTTTACCCTGCTGCCGATGCTTGCAGTACAAGTGCTTATAGCCGGAGTTCTTGGTACTTTCTACTGGCGAAAACGCTCACTACTTACTGCCAACTGCCAACTGCCAACTGCCAACTCACCTTGGAAGCCATGGCAAAAAGTCTTACTCGCTCTCGCAGTCTTCTGGGTCGCCATTAAGCTCATTGCAGGATTCATCTTTTTGATTGGTCCTCCCTACTTCGATGACGTTACCAACAACTGGAACATGCGTGGAAAGGCATTTTATACACAGCATGAATTCACCGTAGGGCTCATCCCCGGAGAAGGACAAGGAACCACATCGTATCCTCATGCAATTCCTCTCATCAAATCATGGCTCGCACATATCAATGGCGAGTGGCATGAAGGACTTATAAATGTAATTCACATCGCGTGGTACATCGCTGTAATTTCGCTTGTGTACTTCGGATTGCGCCGATTGCTTAGCCAGCAATGGTCTGCCCTTGGTGCGTTTATCCTTACGAGTATTCCGCTCTTCTTTATACACGGCGCAGCTGCCTACGGAGACCTCTTTCTCTCACTTCACCTCTTCCTAGCAGTCTCACTTCTCTTCCATGCAGTGCAATCGGAAGGAGCGCAGCGTCTAAGCTTCTTAAGGCTAGGAGCATTTGCCACAGCTCTACTCGTGTTTACCAAGAACGAGGCTCTCTTGCTTCATCTACCACCTATCGCAGTTTTGGTTATTGGATCGTTGTTCCTTGCAAGGTTCTCTAGTCGAGAAAAACGAACTGCACTTCTTTCGTATATCGGTTGGATGAGTGCTTTGTTAGTTCCTTGGCTGCTATTTAAATGGAGCTACGGCCTCGCATTCGGCAATGCCAAAGGTGTATCTGGATTGAGTCTTGAGTGGCATCCCGAAGTTCTTCCTGTTATATGGGCAAATACTCTCTTTGAGGGTAACTGGATATTCCTTCCCATTCTCTTCGTAGGATTGATTATTGCACGCTTTAGGAAGGTTATCGGATCATCGCTTAGCATTCTCGTTGGATTTTTCTTTATGGTGTGGCTCGGACAATTGCCTATTTACACATTAACACCACTGTATATAGAAGCACTCATGCAAACCGGATACGCCCGTGGGATTATTCATCTAATTCCTGTAGTAGTTATGGCAACAACACTCCTGTTGCATGATGTCTTAAAGAAAAAGTAAATCACTGCTACACTCTCAATCAACATGCCACAGTACGCAGCTATTCTCGGCCACCAGCCACATATTAGTTTGGCTGAACTTACAGCGGTAATTCCGGGTTTTGCGTTGGAATATATCGAAAGGAAGCAAGTTGCTGTGTTTTCCAGTTCGCAGGTTCTTGATCCCGAAGTTATCAACACTCTCGGAGGTACGGTGCAACTTGCGGAGCGGATAACCGAAGAAGATGTAACCATGGAGGATATTCCACAAATTCTCACCCAGGAGGTAAAGCGCATAAAGAAAAAGGTAACCTTTGGATTGCGCTGCTACGGTGTACCGCGACCCGAGATTAAAACCGCATATCGAAGAGGAAAAGAGGCTATAAAAAATAGAGGAAACGCATGTCGTTACGTCGGCAATGAAAAGAAACCTGCAGCCACTGCCGTGCTATTCGATACAGATATTGCTTCAGGAAATAAGGGTGTTGAGCTCTTTATCATTGCTCAAGAACACGGCCTATGGGTTGGCAAAACTATCGGAGCGCAAGATATCAATAGTTACACTTGGCGCGATATGGAAAAACCCGTACGAGATACCACCGTAGGGCTGTTGCCACCAAAGCTTGCACAGATCATGCTCAATTTTGGCGCATACCTTGTACGTGAAGGCCTTTCTGAGCAGGAAAAGAAGAAAGACGCTGAACGAAAACGAAAGAAGAAAGAAGTCTACACGGTGCTCGACCCTTTCTGTGGAACAGGAGTGATCCTACTGGAGTGCATGCTCCTCGGATGGAACGTCCTTGCTTCTGATTCTGCACAAAAAGCTGTAAACGGAACCAAGAAGAACATCGATTGGATGCGCAAAGAGAAAAAGATTCTAAAAAAAGACGTATCCGATACAGTTGCCAAGCACGATGCAACAAAAGCGTTTTCGTTTAAGGAGCTTCCGGACATCGTGGTTACAGAAACAACTTTAGGGCCAGGTATCGAAAAATCTCCAACCAAACGAGATGCAACAAAGCTTATGAAAGACAACGAGAAGCTCCAGATTGCATTTCTCAAGAATGCAGCCGAAACTCTCCCCGGAGTTCCCATTGTTTGCTGTTGGCCATTTTGGAAAGTAAAGGGAGAAGTGATGCGCCTAGAAAAACCCTGGGGTGTTCTGGAAGAACTAGGATACGAAGCAGTGCTTCCACAAGAGTCTGGAGAAGAGAAATCTTTTCTGTACCAAAGGAAAGACCAGTTTGTTGGAAGAGAAATTGTGCTTTTAAGGCCAAAGATTTCAGATGAACAATAAGCACACCATTATTGTATTATTTGATGGTGGCTGTAGCCTCTGCCAAAAAAGTGTAAAATATCTAAGTGCATTAGATCGATTTGATAGATTGCAACTTGTTGATTTCTGTAACACATCTTTACGGAATACATATGCACCGGAGATTTCTGATGAAGATCTTCGTGAGGCAATGCACATCAAAATGAAAGACGGATCTATATACAAAGGATTCGATGCATTTCGCAAAATCGCCTGGCGCCTTCCTGCAATCAAGATATTCACTCCCCTGCTGTATATTCCAGGTATTCCTCTTATTGGTAGAATGGTCTACAAGAAGATCGCTGATAGTAGGTATAAATGCGCTGATGGAGACTGTTCACATAAAACCTGATTTTCTCTACTCAGACCCAATTTCGATGCTTATAATGCGTGGGTAGTTATAATCCCGGGTAGCTCAGCGGTAGAGCAATTCGCTGTTAACGAATGGGTCGTCGGTTCGAATCCGACCCCGGGAGCCAATCATTAGTTTCATTGCAAAGCACTATACCTGCAAAGGGGTTTTTCAGCTTATAGACTAGCTTTTTGCCTTCTCTATCTATTAATTCTTTGTTCGATAATTTTTTCATTTGGAAAATTGTAGCATGATCTAAAACTTCTGTTTATCCCACAACTCACAAAATCTGCCTTTCTTTTCAATTAGCTTATCAAATGAACCAGATTCAACAATTTCGCCTTTCTCTATAACAATAATCCTATCCATTTCTTTTATTGTTGATAATCGGTGTGCAATAACAACTGCGGTTACTTGCTGGAAGAAGCTATGAAGAGAATCTCTGATCTTCTCCTCGGACTCCATATCTAAATGCGAAGTTGCCTCATCAAGAAACAAGACATCTGGTTGCTTGAATATTGCACGGGCAATGCCAACTCTCTGCTTTTCTCCTCCCGATAACTTAACTCCTTTTTCTCCTATGTAAGTATCTAATCCATCAGGCAACTTATTCATAAAATCAGTCACATGTGCAATCTTTACTGCCCGTCTTAACAATGCCTCATTTTCGGATTCATCCACATTACTTAGTGAGATGTTGTCCTTGAGCTTGAAGTTAAAAACCTCAGTATCCTGTAAAACAACTGCTGAGTGTTTGAAATACGATGAACGTTTGATATTCCTTAGCGGAATGTCATCAAATAGTATGCCTCCTTCATAGTTCTCATGCTCTTTAAGTAGCAGTTTATAAAGAGTGGATTTTCCTGCGCCTGAGATGCCTACAATACCAACCTTCTCTCCCCGTGAAATATCGAAGGACACATTCTTAAGTACTTTTCTTTTTCCATAAGCGAAAGTGAGATTCTGGACAGATATCTTTTTCCAGTCCTTGGGGAAGTCTCTCTTCCCCTCATCTTGGTCAATAACAATAGGCTCTTAAGAATATCCATCATTCGTGAAACACCATACTTTGCCACAACAAAATCGAGAATAACGTTGCTTAGCCGATCAATGGATTCCCAAACATAGTTAAAGTAAGTGATGAATAGCACTAGGAATCCCAACTCGTAATGCCCCTGAATTATTCCCCAAGCAATGAAGAACGTAAGGCTTAAACGAAATATCTGCGCCCATATATTTAATACTGCTGCACGGGAACGAAACCATCCTATTCGAGTCTTGATTTTGTAAAACAGATCATCAATCTTCTGCTTTATTATTTCCAAAAGACCATGCCTCATCCCCAACACCTTAACTGAACGTATATTATTGATTGTTTCAAAAGCAACTCCTTGCAAATCTTCTTCACCGATATTAACAATGTGAGCCGAATTTCCTGCGTACTTGGTGAAGAAGTAGGATATGATGAAGTAAGTTACAAGAAACACCAGTGTCCATGCGGCAACTGCTAAATCGAATGTGGCGATTATGAAAACCATACCTAAGAAATTCACAACGATTTGAATGATATGGTCGAACCAGATTCTTATTACGGTATCAATGCCTTCGCCGCCTTTTTGGATTCGTTTCAACTTCTTGCCTGAGTTCTCCTTTTCATGCCAAGTCAGATCGAGAAGTAGTAGGTGATCCATTGTCCTGAATTGGGCATCAAGTGATGTGCGCTCGGAAAGCTGGAAGCCGATATAATAAGCAATCTCCCGTCCGCAGTAATGAACTACTGATGCGATAATCCACAGGATCGCAATCCATTTGAGTTCTGTGAGGGGCTGACCTGCTGAGTAATTTGTTAGAAAGTTTACGACAAGTGCTAAGGCATATGCTGGATATAGCCATGCAAGGTTGCTTACAAGTTCAAAAAATGAGGCTACAAAGAATCTGGTTCTACGCCCTTCGATCAAATGCCAAATATCCCTAATTAGCTTGATTGTTGAGTCTGTCTTATATGTATCTTTATTTTGCCCCATACACCCTTATTTTAGCAGAAAAAGCCGATATTTTCCTCCTTTTTGGCAATATATGGTGATATCCTAGGCATACCGATTTGCCTGTTGTTATCAGAGGCTACCAAGAAAGAGGCTTAAATAAGGTCTGGGAACTGCATGAGAAGGCGCTTATAGATGCAAACGCCTTTGGAGGGCATGGAGAGTGGGATGATGATTTGAAAAACATAAAAGAGGTTTATTTAGATAGCGGAGGAGCCTTTCTTGTTGCGGAGCTTGAAGGAGAAATAATTGGAATGGGAGCACTCAAACGCATTTCAGATACAAGAGCGGAAATTAAGCAGAAGTAAGTTAGAGCTATTCACACAATGCCCACGCTGTTTCTACCTCGACAGGAGGCTTGGCGTTGGGCGAGTGGGCTTCCCTGCATTTACTCTCAATAGTGCGACGGACACCTTGCTCAAGAAAGAATTTGATATACACCGTGCAGACCAGACTCCGCACCGGCTCATGGCAGCAAACAACATTGATGCAGTGCCGTTTCAGCACGAGATGATTGATGAATGGCGGGAAAACTTCAAAGGGGTGCAATACCTCCACGAACCTACCAATCTACTCATTACTGGAGCGGTAGATGATCTCTGGATGCTGAAAATTATACTCGTCTTTCAGCGCGTATCTCATCTACCACTGAGTGCAAGTATATCCGACTCCACGTATCGTCATTGGCAATGTTAGTAATGTGCTGTTCGATAGCTGTCTTGAGTTGTGAACGACTCTGCGGGAGCATCCTGCTGATGTTTTGACCAGACACGCCACACTGTGTTTGCAACACCGCAAGCTCATTATCCGTAAATTCAATACCTTCAATGTTCATGCGTTATATTCAAAGAGTTATTTTCGCTTCTTCTTTTTACCGTTACCGTTACCGTTTCCGTTTCCATTCTTCTTTGCGAGGAACTTTGCAGCCATTGCTTTTCCAGCATCTTCCTTCTCAGGTGGAAGAGGTGGAATGTTTTCCATCATTGCTACGTTCGTCTTCGCCATCTTCTCATCTAGCTTGAGTTGCCACTCAGGACGAGTGCCAGCACTGGTTTCAAATCCTCCGTACACGGGACTTGTTTCTTGTTGCTCGTCTTCTGGTACAGGTACTTCGGACACGGAAATTGGGGGGGAAATTATTGCGAACATTCTAGCAATTTAATGCCATCTGTCAATGGTCGGTTTTGGCCTTGGAATGAGGCTGGAACAGGAAATACCGTTGCTTTCTCTATCAGCAGGAGTAGCATTGACGAAAACATGTCTACCACCCTCGTTGAAGACCCTCCTGATTCCGAGGCTCAGGAACACAATGACGATCCACTGGAGCGATTTGAGAGGATGCTGTCTTCATCACATGAGTTTTCACAGATGGTGGAGCATCTTCGTCATGGGCAATTCAGAGCAGAAATGCTGTCCCTTCTTCCCTCTGAGGATGATCGTAAGCGATGTCTGGTGCAAGCATACGAAGGCGGTCACACGACAGAGATCAAATTTCTCGGCTTTGCGGAACATTTCAACGCTGTACACGGCAATAGTGAAAATCACGATGCTATGAAGCAATAGAAGCCAAATCACACTCTGGAAAAAACTCTTGCTTTTATAGTACAAG
>PVBE010387323.1_pt1 | contig 12827 bp, 11 predicted proteins | sample 1631181 | NCBI WGS metagenome assembly PVBE01 (sample SAMN08397723, study PRJNA350692) | Marine metagenome, whole genome shotgun sequencing project. | isolation source: water | place: Pacific Ocean | collected 2012-04
CGGCGGCTGATACCCCACATCATCGAGGAAGACACCCGGGCCCAGAAAACGACGAAATAAGGTCTTTTTGCGAAAAGTGCGCCAGCGCGCCGGCGATCAGGCCGGTGCCAGCAATCGTTCCGCCGGCAGCCAGATGGTGACATAGCCGGTGTGGCGATCGCTCAAGGTGCCGCCGATGCCGGCCGCCATGGCCTCGGAAAAGCCGATTATCGCGTTCAGCGGCGTGCGCAATTCGTGGCTCACCTGCGAGAGGAACTCGCTTTTCGTGCGATCGGCCGTCTCGGCGGCCCGCTGCGCCTGTTGCGCCGCTTCCTGGGCGGCGGTTCGTTGCTCGACCTCATCGGCAAGATCGTTGCTCTGGGCTGACAGTCTCTTGGCCAGATCGTAATTGGTGAAGCCAAGGACGAAGCCGTACAACACCAGCATCGGCAAACTGCAGGCGATGGTCAGTTGGCTCGATGCCGGCTGGAATTCGAAGCCGAAGACCAGTGTCGAGGCCCCCACACCCAGCAGCATCACGGTGAAGGCGCGGGCCAAACGGCGCGGGCCGCCGGCGGCCAGAACGCTCATTGCCATGAAGGTGTTGAACACCACCGCCGGCACCAGGTTGAAAGCCAGGATCGGTACCCAAATGCTGCCCAGGAAGGTGTCGAACAGCACCACGCGATGGACGATGCGATAGGAGTTTGCCGCCCGCGATGAAATGGCATAAGCCAGTGGCGGCCAGGCCAGGCACCAAGCCAACAGCAACAGCCATTGCCAGACCGGCGCCTCGCGCTGATAGAGCACCGAACCAAAGCTCAGCGCAGCAAGTCCCAAGCCCACGGTGCGGCCAAAGTGGACGGTCTTGACGAAATCTTGTCGCTTTTGAGGGCGTTGCAACGCGGTCGAGTCCAGCCAGTTTCCCGCGGACTGTCGGCGGTATTGGTTTAGATATCGTTAGCTGTGGCGGGGAATCGCGAGGGCAACTTCGTTAACTTTTGCCGCCCGCCTCGGCGCGCAAATCGACGCGGCGGATCTTGCCGGATATGGTCTTGGGCAGGGCCTCGCGGAACTCGACCTCGCGGGGGTACTTGTAGGGCGCCGTGAGCTGCTTGACGAAATCCTGGATGTCGGTGGCCAGGGCTTCACTGGGCTCGAAGCCCGGCGCCAGCGTGACGTACGCCTTGACGATTTCGCCGCGCAGCTCGTCTGGCTTGGCCACGACGGCCGATTCGAGCACCGCCTCGTGTTCCACCAGGGCGCTTTCGACCTCGAAGGGACTGATGCGGTAGCCGGCGGATGTGATGATGTCGTCGGAGCGGCCGACGAACCAGATGTAGCCATCCGAGTCGCGGGTGGCGGTGTCGCCGGTGTAGTACCAGCCGTTGCGGAAGGCCTGCGCGGTGGCGGCCGGGTCGCCTAGGTATTCGTGGAAGAGGCCGGGCGGGTGGGGATCGGTCAGGCGCACGGCGATGTGGCCGACCTCGTCGTCGGCGACTATGGCGCCATCGTCGTCGACGATGCCGATGTCGAGCCCCGGCACCGGCTTGCCCATGGATCCCGGGCGGATCTCCATGCCCGGGAAGTTGGCCACGATGTTGATGGTTTCGGTCTGGCCGTAGCCGTCGTGGATGTCGCAGCCGGTGGCCGCCTTCCACGACCGCATGGCCTCCGGGTTGAGGGGCTCGCCGGCGCCGATGCAGTGGCGCAACGAGCTGAGATCCCAGCCCGAGACGTCCATCTGGGCAAACAGGCGATAGATGGTGGGCGGCGCGCAGAACGTCGTCACCTTGTGGCGCTCGATGAGGCGGAGGTGCGTCTCGGCATCGATGCCCTCGCCGTCGTAGAGCATCACCGTGGCGCCGGCCAGCAGCGGCGGGAAGACGATGCCCCAGGCCGCCTTGGCCCAGCCCGTGTCGGTCAGCGTCCAGTGCACGTCGTCTTCGCGGAGCCCCATCCAATAGTCGCCGGTGATCGAATGGGCGAGCCCATAGGACTGATTGCGTCCCACCATCTTGGGCATCGAGGTGGTGCCCGAGGTGAAGTAGACCAGCATCTGGTCGTCGGACCTGAGCTTCGGCAGGGCGTCACGATCGAGGTCTTCGGAAGCCGCCGCACAGGCCGTCTCGAAAGAGGTCCAGCCCTCGCCCGGCGTGCCGCTACCAATTACAATCAAGTGCTCCAAGGAAGGGCACGCCGAGCGTGCCGCCTCGACCTTTTCGATGTGTTCGGCGGTGACGATGGCGAGGCGCGTGCCGGCCTGGTTGACGCGGTATTCGATGTCCTTGGCGGTGAGCAGATTGGTCCCGGGCATGGCCACCACGCCGGTCTTCATGCAGCCCAGCAGCACTTGGTAGAAGGCCGCGAGGCGCGGGATCATGACGAAGGCGGCATCGCCCTTGGCGGCGCCCAGGCCGCCCAGCACGTTGGCGAAGCGGCTCGAGGCGCGGTCGAGGTCGGCGTAGCTGTGACGCTCGACGCTCTCGCCGTCGGCGGCCACGGCGATCAGTGCCGTCTTGTCGTTCTCGCGGCCGCGCTTGGCCACCACGTCGAAGGCGAAATTGAAATGCTCCGGGATTTCCAAGCCAAAGGCGGCCCGGGCCGCTTCGTAGTCGAACGGGGGAAAACTCTCGGCCATCTCGGTTCCTCTCGTCGGGCCAAACGCCAGCCCAGAAAATAACGAAATTTTTGCCGATGGGGATGTGAAATCCATCAAAGGTATGTTAGTATACGTTTATACATAAGAGACTTTATCGGGAGAACGATCTTGGCAGGCAAAGCGAAGGGCGGGGGCAAGTCGAGGCGCCGCGAGAAAAAAGTCACCACGCCCCTCGACCAGGCCAAGAAGCTCGGCATCCGCCAGGTCGTCGACCAGCACGGCAAGCCCTGCGGCGATCTGCCCGAGCCCGAGCTCAGCCGCGACGATTTGCGCCGGCTTTACGAGATGATGGTGCTGGTGCGTGCCCTCGACCAGCGCGGCTGGACGTTGCAGCGTTCGGGCCGGGTCGAGTTCTGGATCCCGCATAGCGGCCTGGAAGGCACGCATATCGCCGCCACCATGGCTTTTGCCATCGACGACTGGATCTTCATGGGCTACCGCCATCCGGGCACCATGCTGATCCGCGGCGCCCCGCTGGTGCAGCTTTTTGCGCAATTTTTCGGCCGTCGCGATGAGCCCTTCAAGGGCCGCCGCCTGCCCACCGTGATGGGCGACAGGCAAGTCAACGTGGTGCCCCAGACGACCCAGGTCGGCTCGCTCATCCCGCACGCCTGCGGAGTCGCCTGGGCGGCCAAGATCCGCGGCGACGAGACCCGCGTCTTGGCCATCTTCGGCGATGGCGCGACGTCGCGGGGCGAGTTCCATTCGGCCATGAACTTTGCCGGCGTGCACAAGCCGCCGGTGGTTTTCCTTTGCGAGAACAACGGCTGGGCGATCTCGACACCGAACGAGATGCAGACCGGCTCGGCCACCTTCGCCGAGAAGGGCGATGCCTACGGCGTGCGCAACCTGCGCGTCGACGGTAACGATGCCCTGGCTGTCTACAGCGTCGTCAGCGAGGCCCGCGAACTGGCACCGCGCGAGGGCGCCACGCTGATCGAGGCCGTGACCTACCGCATGGGGTTCCACACCTCCTCCGACAACCCCGATCTTTATCGCACCGAGGAGGACGTCGCCGCCTGGGAGCCCTGGGATCCCTTGAAGCGGATGCGCGGCTACCTGGAGTATCGCGGCTTTTGGAGCGACGAAGAGGAGACCGCGCTGTGGGCGCGCTGCAAGGACGAGCTTCAGGCCGCGATCGATGAGGCCGAGGCCATGGAACTGCCCGATCCCTCGTCCATGTTCGACGACACCTTCGCCGAGCTTACCTGGATGCTCGAGGAGCAGAAAGCTGCGCTGCTCGATGACCTGGAGGGCGACTGACCATGCCCGTTCTGACGGTTCTCGAAGCCCTTAACGCGGGCATGGCGCATGAGCTCGAGCGCGACCCCGACGTCGTACTGATGGGCGAGGACGTGGGCCGGGCTGGCGGCATCTTCCGCACCTCGCAGGGCCTGCAGCAGCGCTTCGGTTCGCACCGCGTGATCGATACGCCGCTGGACGAAAAAGGCATCGTGGCCCATGCCGTGGGCATGGCGCTTTATGGCCTCAAGCCCATCGCCGAGATCCAGTTCTCCGGCTTCATCCACGACGCCTTCGAGCACATCATGTTTTGCGCCGCCCGCTTCCGCTGGTCCTCGGGCGGCCAGTATTCCTGCCCCATGGTCATCCGGGTGCCGTCCTTTGGCGGCATCAAGGGCGGGCTCTGGCATTCGCAAAGCGTCGAGGCCTATTTCGTCCACCACGGCGGGGTCAAGATCCTCTGCCCGACCACGCCCCAGGACGCCTACGCCATGATGCTGGCGGCGGTGCGCGATCCCGATCCCGTATTGCTGATCGAGCCGGTGCCGCTCTACCGCGCCCTGAGCGCCGAGGTCGAGCTCGATGGCGTGCCGGCCGAGATCGGCAAGGCCGAGATCGTGCGCCCGGGCGACGACGTCACCGTGCTGACCTTCGGCCCCATCCGCCACTCGGTGGCCGAGGTGGCCGACGAGTTGGCCGAGCACCAGGGCTATGACGCCGAGGTCATCGATCTCCGTACCATCATCCCCTACGACATCGAGACCATCATGGCCTCGGTCAAGCGCACCGGCCGCGTCGTCGTCGTCCACGAGGCGCCGCTGAGCATGGGTTTCGGGGCCGAACTGGCGGCCGTCCTGCAGGAGCGTGCCTTCGGCTATTTGCATACGCCCATCCAGCGGCTGGCGGCGCCCGACGTGCCCTACCACTTCAGCATCGGCGACGAGCACTACCGCCCCAACCGTCAGCGCATCAAGAAAGCCATCGTGCGCACCATGGAGTTCCAATTCTGATGTACGACTTCATCCTGCCCGATGTCGGCGAGGGCATCAGCGAGGCGCTGTTGATCTCGTGGACCGTGGCCGTCGGCGACGCCCTCGAGGAGGGCGCCGAGGTCGCCACCATCAGCACCGACAAGGTCGATGTCGAGCTGCCCTCGCCGCGGGCCGGCGCGGTGGCGGAACTTTGCTGGCAGCCGGGCGATACCATCCCGGTGGGCCAGGTGCTGATGCGCATCGAAGATGGCGGCGGCACGGCCACAATCGAGCCCCAGGCCAAGCCTGAGTCCAAGGCCAAGTCCGAACCGAAGCCCAAGCCGAAACCCGCCCCAATCGAATCTGTGCCCGAGGCACCGCCTGTGGCGCCGGTCGAATCTGCCATTATTGCGGCGCCCTCGACCCGCAAGCTGGCCGCCGACCGTGGCATCGACCTGGCCGGCCTGCGGGGCAGCGGCCGCGACGGCATGATCCTGCGCCGCGACGTCGAGGCAGCGGCACAGCCGGCCCCTGCGGCGGCGCCAGCCGCCCTCGACGATCAACCCGAGGTCCGGCGCGAGGCTCTCAATGGCCCCCGCGCCGTGGCATACGAGCGGCTTTCCTATTCGGTGCGCACGATGGTCCATTCGACCATGACCTTTGAGGTGCCGGCCGACGCCCTGGTGGCGTTGCTGGCCAAACTCGAGCCCGAGGCCGAAAAGCGTGGCGTTAAACTGAGCTATGCGGCGCTGTTTGCCGTCTGCGTGGCGGCGGCGCTGGCCGATCACCCGCGCTTCAACGCCACCATCGACGAGGAGCGCCGCGAGCTTTTGTTGCACCGCGACGTCAACATGAGCATCGCCGTGGCCACCGAGGCCGGGCTGCTGGTGCCGGTGGTGCGCGGCCTCAACCGTTTGTCGCTGTTTGCCGCCGCCGCCGCCATCAACGACGTGGCCCAGCGCGGCCGTGATGCCGCCCTCGAACACCGCGACATGCAACAGGGCACGTTCACGCTTTCCAACACCGGCAACCTCGAACGCACGACGCTGCTTTCCGCCCGGCCCATCATCAACCCGCCGCAGACGGCCATTCTTTGGGTCTCGCGCATCAACGACCGGCCGCGTGCCAAAGACGGTGCTTTCGAGGTGGGGCCGATGGTGGCCTGCAGCTTGAGTTTCGACCACCGCTTCATCGACGGCGCCGACGCCACCCGCTTCGTCAACGACCTCGCCGCCATGTTCGAGTGCCCCGAAGCCTCCCTGGCAGCCGGTTAGATAAGGAATCAGAAAGGATATGGATATGGGCAAAGACTATGCCGCACGAGCCACGGCTATCGACCTGGCCAGCCGCGAGCTTTTCCAGGCCGCGCCCGGGCCCATGGGCGCCTACCGGGATCTCATGACCAAAGTGTCGGTTGATGGTGCCTTGGATGCCAAGACCAAGGAGTTGATGGCGCTGGCCATTTCCGTGGCCATCCGCTGCGAGGGCTGCATCACCTACCACGCCCGGGCCAGTACCAAGAAGGGCGCCAGCCGCGAGGAAGTGGTCGAGGCCATCACCGTGGCCGTTGAAATGGGCGGCGGCCCGGCCGCCGTCTACGGCGCCGAGGCCCTGGCCGCTTTCGACCAGTTTGATGGTGGGTAGCCGAGTGTCTTTGTGTCATTCCCGCGAAAGCGGGAACCCAGTTTGGGTCTTTTTCCTGTCCGTCCGTATAGACAAAAGCCAACCAAGTCCGGGTTCCGGCTTTCGCGGGGATGACGGTCGATAAGGAATCAAACCATGGCCGTATCCCCCGCGGTGCTCGACAACCTCGAACAGCTTCTCGGCGACCGCCTTTCGACCGCCGCCTCGGTGCGCGAACAACATGGCCACGACGAGTTCCACCACCACCAGGCCGAACCCGACGCCGTGGTTTTTCCCCTGACCACCGAAGAGGTCGTGGGCGTGGTCGACATCTGCCGCGAAGGGGCCGTGCCCCTGATTCCTTTTGGCACCGGCACCTCGGTCGAGGGGCACGTGCAGGCTGTGCATGGCGGTGTCAGCGTCAACGTCACCGGCATGGATGCCGTGCTGGCCGTCAATCCCCTGGATTTCGACTGCACCGTGCAGGCAGGGGTGCGGCGCAAACAGTTGAACGAGCACATCCGCGACACCGGACTTTTCTTTCCCGTCGATCCCGGTGCCGACGCCTCGCTGGGCGGCATGACGGCGACCCGGGCCTCGGGCACCAATGCCGTGCGCTACGGCACCATGAAGGACAACGTACTGGCCGTGAAAGTCGTGCTGCCCGACGGCCGTGTCATTGAAACCGCGCGCCGAGCCAAGAAGACGGCGGCCGGGCTCGATCTCACGCACCTTTATGTCGGCTCGGAAGGCATTCTTGGCGTCATCACCGAGGTGACGCTCAAGCTGCACGGCATTCCCGAGGCCACGTCCGCCGCCGTGGTGGCCTTTCCCAGCGTCGAGGCGGCCGTCGATTCGGTGGTTACGGCCATCCAGTCGGGCATCCCCATCGCGCGCTGCGAGCTGATGGACGCCGTCATGATGGCCGCCGTCAACGCCTATTCGGGCTTCGACTATGCCGCCGAGCCGACGCTGTTCATGGAATTCGACGGCACCAAGCGCGGCGTCGAGGAGCAGATCGAGATGATGCGGGCGATCGCCGACGACCAGGGCGGCGGCGAGTTCCGCTGGACCAGCGATCACGAGGAGCGCAACCGGTTGTGGCAGGCGCGTCACGATTCGGCCTATGCCGCCAAGGCGCTGCGCGAAGGCTGTGAGCTATGGGGCACCGACGTCTGCGTGCCGCTCTCGCGCCTCACCGAGTGCATGACCGAGACGCGTAAGGATCTGGAGACCTGTTCCCTGCCGGTACCCATGCTGGGCCACGTCGGCGACGGCAATTTTCATCTCATCTTCGTACTCGACATGACGAATGAGGCGGAGATCAAGGAGGCCGAGGAATACAACGAGCGCATGATCAGACGCGCCCTGGCCATGGACGGCACCTGCACCGGCGAGCACGGCATTGGGCTGGGCAAGAAAGACTTTTTGGTGGAGGAACTGGGCCCCGCCGTCGATGTCATGCGGCAACTGAAGCTTGCCCTGGACCCGACCAATTTCATGAACCCGGGCAAGATGATCGATATCGAAGGGGGTGTGGCATGAGCGTCTTCGAAGCAGCCGAATACGACGGCCACGAGCGCCTGCTGTTCGTCAACCAGCCCGACGCCGGTTTGCGCGCCATCATCGCCATCCACAACACCAACCTGGGCCCGGCGCTGGGCGGTTGCCGCATTTGGCCCTACGCCAGCGAGGCCGAGGCCATCCGCGACGTGCTGCGGCTTTCCAAGGGCATGACCTACAAGGCGGCCATGGCCAAGGTCAAACTGGGCGGCGGCAAATCGGTGATCATCGCCGATGCGCCGACGCAGAAGACGCCTGAGTTGCTGCATGCCATGGGACGCTGGATCGACACTTTGGGGGGGCGCTACATCACCGGTGAGGACATCGGCACCAATCCCTTCGATATGGCCGAGATCAAGACGCAGACCGAGTGCGTCACCTGCCTGCGCGAGGAGGACGGCGGCTACGGCGACCCGGCGCCGCTGACGGCGCTGGGCGTCTTCCAGTCGATCAGCGCCGGCGCCGAGCGCGCCTTGGGCTCGGCCGATCTCGGCGGCCTGCATGTGGCCGTGCAGGGCGTCGGCAACGTGGGCTTCAATCTTTGCCGGCTGCTTTTTGATGCCGGTGCCAAGCTGACGGTGGCGGACGTCGTCACCTCCAACGCCCAACGTGCGGTCGATGAATTCGGCGCCGACATGGTGGCGCCCGAGGCTGTCTACGACGTCGACGCCGAGGTCTTCGCGCCCTGTGCCGGCGGTGCCGTTCTCAATGACGACACCGTGCCGCGCCTCAAGGCCCGGGTCATCGCCGGGGCCGCCAACAACCAGCTCGACGAGGACCGCCACGGCCTCGAGCTGGCCCGGCGCGGCATCGTCTACCTGCCCGACTACGTCGCCAACGGCGGCGGCCTGATCAGTTGCGAGGCCGAGTGGTACCGCCTGGAAAAGGCCGAGGTCATCGACAAGGTGCGGGCCATCCGCCAGACCTGCCTGCAAATCCTCGACCGTGCCGACCAGCGCGGCATCCCCGCCCACCAGGCTTCCGACGGCCTGGCCGAGGAACGGTTCCTGGGGGCATGACCAGCAGCCAGACCATCCCCCAGTACCGCCAGGTGGCCGAGACGCTGCGCCGGCGCTTGCGCGACGGCCTCTATCGCCAGGGCCGCGTCATGCCGCCGGCCAACGAGCTCGAGCGCCAGTTCAGCGTCAGCAACATCACCATCCGCCGGGCCCTTTCGATCCTGGCCCACGAGGGCTGGATCACCGGGCGGCGCGGCCTGGGCACGGTGGTCAATCCGAGGCCCGAAGATCACCGCGTGGCCATTGCCGTTTCGGGCAATTTCCGCGACTGGCTGGACTCGGCCGGCAGTACCAGCCTGCCCATCGAGCAAAGCGTGATGGAGGTAAGCCGGGCACCGGGCCCGGCCGCCGTGGCCCGAACGCTGGGCCTGGCGCCGGAGGCCCCGCTCTGGTCCATGCGTCGGCGCCGCCGCCTGGAGGGCCGGCCGCTTTCCTACCATGTCAACTACGGTGCGCCGGAACGCTTCGCCGGGGTCACGAACGAGACCATGGCCGGCAACCGCAACTTCGTCGACGTCATGCGCGACGACCTGGGCCTCGGGCTCGAGCGCATGGACCAGACCGTCGAGGCGGCGGTGGCGGACCGCGATCTGGCCGAGATCCTCGAAGTCGACTTCGGCGATCCGCTCTATTTCATCGAGAACGTCTACCGCGTCGCCGGCGATGCCGCGGTGGCGGTGACGCACCTTTTTTTTCGTGGCGACCGGTACGTCTACCAGGCCTCGATTTCCCTCAACGGGCAGTAGCGGCATGACGGATCCATTACCGCTGGCCGGCATCCGGGTGATCGAGCTTGGCCACGTCGTCATGGGCTCGACCTGCGGCCTGGTGCTGGCCGACATGGGCGCGGACGTGGTCAAGATCGAGAAAGTGCCCGATGGCGACGACACCCGCCGTTTGGGCGGCTTCGGCGTCGGGCTCTTTCATTTCTTCAATCGCAACAAACGCAGTTTGGCAATCGATCTCAAGAGCGAGGACGGCAAGGCCATCCTGCGCCGTGCCATCGCCGAGGCCGATGTTTTCATAGAGAACTTCGGCCCCGGCGCCGTCGAGCGCCTGGGGTTTGGTTATGATGCCTGCGCCGCCCTCAATCCCGGGCTCATCTACTGCTCGCTAAAAGGCTTCATGCCCGGCCCTTACGAGCACCGCCCCAGCCTCGACAACCTGGTGCAGATGATGGGCGGCCTGGCCTACATGACCGGGCCTCGCGGCCGGCCGCTGCGCGCCGGCGCCTCGGTCAGCGACATCATGGGCGGCAGCTACGGCGCCCTGGGAATTTTGGCCGCACTTTACGAACGGCGCGAAAGCGGCCAGGGCCAGAACGTCACGGCGGCGCTCTTTGAGGCCACGGCGTTCCTCGTGGGCCAGCACATGGCCACCGCCGCCATCGCCCAGCGCGAGTTGCCGCCGATGCCCGAGGGCGACGGCCCCTGGGCGGTCTATGATCTCTTCGAGACGCGCGACGGCGCGCAGTTCTTCGTCGGCATCGTCAGCGAGCGCCAGTGGGCGCCGTTTTGCCGGCACCTGGGGCTCGATGAACTTGCCGGCGATGCCGGTTTGGCCAGCAACGAAGGCCGCCTGGCCCGGCGCGCCGAAGTGCTGCAGAAGATCCAGGCCCGCATCGGCAGCCTGGCGCTGAACGAAGTCGTGGCGGCCTGCGACACCGCCGGCATACCGTTTGCACCGGTCAATCGGCCGCAGGACCTCTACGACGACCCGCAACTGGTGGAAGGCGGCGGTCTGGTCGAGACCCGCCTGGCCGACGGCCGCACCACACGGCTGCCTAAGATCCCCGTGCGTCTGGGAGAGCACGATTTTGGCTTGCGCCACGAGCCGCCCCGTGTCGGCCAGGGTAGCCGCGAGGTGCTCGGCGATCTGGGGCTCGGAGAGTCCGAAATCGCCGACCTTTTGGCCCGCGGGATCGTCGCCATCGACGAGGACTAAGCCACCACTTCGGCCGCGTCCTCGCCCCGCGCCTCGACCAGCAGCCAGTCGCGGAAGGCGATGATGCGGGGCTCCTCGGCGCGTTCTTCGGGATAGACCAGGTAATGCGTGGTCTGGCTACCGACGGTGATGTCGAAGGGGATGGCCAGACGGCCGAGCCGCAACGCCTCAGCAACGAAACTGCGGTTGCTCAGCGCCACGCCGAGGCCGCCGGCGGCGGCCTCGACGGTGATGGCGGCGGTCTGGAACTTGGGCCCGGCCACCGGGTCGGGGTGGGCCACGCCGGCGGCGCTGAGCCAGCTCTGCCATAGTCCGAGCCGGGGCAGGTCGTGCAGCAGGGTGGCGTGTTCGAGGTCCTCGGGCCGGCTCAGGGCCTCGGGCCCCGTGAGCAGCGCCGGGCTGCAAACCGGCACCGGCTCCTCCGTCATCAGCCGGTGGCTGATCAGGCCCGGCCAGTGGCCTGAGCCGGTACGCACGGCGGCATCCATGTCAGCGACGGAGAAATCGATGAGCTCGATGGCGGCGCTCAGCCGCACCTCGTATTGGGGATGGCGAAGCTGGAAGCCGCTGAGCCGGGGCACCAGCCAACCCACGGCGAAGGAGGGCGAGACGCTCAGCGTCAGGGCTCCGGCGCTGTTCTCCCGGGCCAGCGCGGCGCCGGCCCGGCTTAGCGCCTGCAGCGCTTCTTGAACCGCCGGCAGGTAGGCCGCACCGGCCCGGCTCAGGCTGACCTGGCGATGGGCGCGGCGAAACAGCATTTGGCCGAAAAATTCTTCCAGGCTTTTGATCGCGTGGCTCACGGCCGATGGCGTGACGTTGAGCTCGGCAGCCGCGGCATGGAAGCTTTCGTGGCGGGCGGCGGCCTCGAAGACGCGCACGGCGTTGAGCGGCGGCAGGCGTTGCATGGAGTTTCCAAATGATGAAATTTTTTCATCAATTTAGTGAAAAATCGTCGTTTGTCAAGCAGTCACATCGTAATTATCTAGGTGAAATAGCGGATTTGCAGCCGATGCTGAACTGTCCGTGACTGAGAAATTTTCAATTGAACAAGGAGACGACCGATGACTGCTACCGAGATCCAAGCCGTCGAGACCCATATCGCCAACCTGCGTCGCACGCATTCCGGCGACATCGACCACGGCTTTTACGAACGCCGCGGCCGGGCCCTTCAGGGCCGCGCCATAAACGGCTTCCTGCAGCGCCTCGGCAGCGACCTGCTGCGCCGTGACGGCGGTCTGCTGGCCCGCTTTCGTTGAGGCGGGCTCGGGGGACAGAGCAGGGGGAAGGTTCTACCTCCCATTCCCCAAATCAAGGCCAGATTCCGGATTCTTAACCCGAGCCTGATTTGGCTTTCACCTGCGGAGGCAGAATCGGCCGGCCTTGGCCGTCACGCGGTACGGGGCCCGGTGCCGAACTTCCGCCAAACACGGGAGAGGACGAAATATTCCGAATGCTGTCGCAAGCGGCGGCTGGGGCGGAAAGGCAAACCACGAGAAGCAGGCGCGTCACGGCGCGCCGCCAAGCATCACAATTTTTCACTGGATTTCGGGCCTCTTGAAGAACCTTGCCGGAATTGGGCTGGGCCGGCGCAGGGGAAACTACACGAACCGCTACGGCACTCTCAACTTATTTCGAGAAATATCGGGAAACTTCCAACGCCGAGCAAGGCCGGGGGTATTGTCGCCATCGACGAGGGTGGTGAGGATCTTGTGAAAACTCTTTGCCGGCGCCGACTGCGCACCTATGTTTTGCATTGGTGGCGGCAGGTATCCAGGTTGGGGGGATCCGTTATGCGTGCCTTTGCTTGTGCCCTCGTCGTTTTGC
>PVBE010425384.1_pt1 | contig 12827 bp, 7 predicted proteins | sample 1631181 | NCBI WGS metagenome assembly PVBE01 (sample SAMN08397723, study PRJNA350692) | Marine metagenome, whole genome shotgun sequencing project. | isolation source: water | place: Pacific Ocean | collected 2012-04
CATTGTCGCCGTCGACATGTCCAGGACGACCGGCCGATCGGTGCCGGGGGCGGCTGGCAACCAATCCGGTTTCCTGGGCCGCCCCCGGCACCGATCGGCCGGTCGTCCTGGACATGTCGACGGCGACAATGGCGGAAGGCAAAATTCGTGCGGCTCACGCCGAAGGGCAAAGCTTGCCGCCCGGCAACGTCATTGATGCGCAGGGCCGGGCGATCACGGACCCGAAAGATTTCTACGGCCCGCCCAGGGGCAACATCCTGCCGCTCGGCGGCGATCTTGGCTACAAGGGATTCGGGCTGGGAATCCTCACCGCGCTGCTGGGAAGCGCCTTGGGCGGCGAGAACCTGTCAGAAGTGGGCGAGCATCACAATAACATGGCAATGATCGCGGTCAGCGCAGCGAGCTTTCCCGATCCGGAAAAGTTCCGTCAGCGGGTGCAGGAGAACATGGATTACCTCAGGAGCAGCCCGCCGGCCGAAGGATTCGACGAGGTCCTGATTCCCGGTGAGCCGGAGTTTCGAAAGTACGAGGAACGCCTCAGGACCGGCATCCCGCTGCCCGAAAAAACGACCTGGGCGAAGATCTGCATGATCGCCCGGGAGTTTGGCGTCTCGACATCGGTTCCCTGATCAGTCGACGCCGAACGAATCCGCCGCGGCGAACAACACCGGCAGGGCGGCGCAATGAGTCGGTTCCAGTGCATCTGCGGCCTTGCCAGTTGTGCATCTGCACCGTTTTTCGCCATTTCCTGGTCGATGTCCGGTCACCGGCTGACGGCCGCCAGTTACGCTAGCGGCCTGCAACGGGCGTATGCGGTTTGACGCCGCACCACGGCCAGCTCATGGTTCAAAGTAGAAAACATTTCAATGCTGCCATCTGGCCTATGCGTATCCCATGTCACACAAGTTAACACATTCATAATCAGCTAAATAGCTAACATACCGCGAACCACACCGACCCCAGCCCTACAATAAAAACAAGGAATATTTAGATGTATATCTATTTATTTATATCTTTATCTATTTTATCTTGATGGTATCTAAAAGTGGCGGCGCCCAGGGGCGCCGGTGCGGCAGCGCGGGGTGGCGGCCGGGCCGATGCAATTACGCTCGTCTCCGGCCGGTACTTTTGATCAATCCGTTGCCGGCCCTTCCACAATTACCCAGAGTGAGGTTAAATTATCTGGACAGCCAAAGATACACAGATCACAACCCGACTCGGGAGATGGACGGATGGCAAAACTGGGACGCAACGAGCCGTGCCACTGCGGCAGCGGCAAGAAATACAAGAAGTGCTGCCTGTCAAAGGACGATGGGGAAGCCCGGGCGGCGCATGCCGCTGCCGAAGCGGAACGCATAAAGACGGCGGCCGAACAGGAACCGGCAGAGGACACCCCGGCCGCGACGAAATCAAAACCGGAGCAAAAACGCAAGTCGCCGTTTGAGGGCAAGAGCGGCTTTTGGGAAAACAACGATCGCGGCGGACAAACCAGCGGGTCTACAGGACGGAGCCCCGGCAGCGGCCACCGTTGACCCGGCTGGGGGCACCTGGGGCCGGGCTTGCTGCTGAGGCGGTGGAAATCGGCGGTGCCGGGGAATTGCTGGTGGATTCCGGCGTGGCGTGCGAAGCCTTTTAACAACCTGGCCGCGAAAGTCGACCAGGTTTCCGGAATCGGGTTTGGCGCCTTCCATCCACCTTAATTGTTCAGCTTCAGGATGTATTCGACCATGGTCGCCCGCAGCGCTTGCAGGTTTCCGCCGAGGTCCATTGTCGCCACCCATTCCCCTGCTTCCTGTGCCAGTGGGGCTTTCCCATCGGCGGCTTTGCCACGCTCGATCGCCTGCAAGAGTGTGGTGAGGTAGCGCACGTCGTCCACCCCTTCGCGAAAGCCTTCCCACTGGATCGTATCGATGACGCCGTCGACGGTCGGATACGCGAAGATGTAATCCCGCCAGGTCGCGTCGTCGTCCACATAAACGGAGGGGCCGAACGTATCCTGGTAAGCGTAGTCCATGGCGCCGTCGTAGCCCGCCTTCCAGAGTCCGAGGCCGTAATTGCGGCGGTAGGTCTCGGGTTGCTCGAGCCCGACCTGGGGGCCGGCGTAGTTGAAGATGCGGTGGCCGACGTCGTGCCATTTTTCCGGGTCATCTCCACTGCTGACGGCTAAATCCAGCAGGTCCCCGACCAGGGTGAACGTGGCGCCGCCGCAGGCGACAAAGACCTTGGCCCCGGCCTTGTGTGCGACCTTGAATGCGGCCCGTTCGGCCTTGAGCACGTCGCCTTCGGCTTCGTCGATGCCGTAGATGTAGAACTCCTTGATCCCGTGTTTGCGGACTTGAGCGAGGTGGGTGCGAACTCTCGTCTCCAGGTCTTCCAGCGCCTCGGGTGAAGTGGGTGCACCCGTTCCTATGCCTAATGAGTAGAACGGATCGACAACAATACCCGCTTCTTTCCGCAGCTCGATCGCCCGGTCGAACAGCCCTTGGTCCCCGAAACTTTGATAGCTGGTCGGATGCGAGACGCCGTGGGCTTTCAGGTCGCGCAATTCCGCCAGGTACTGCTGCGGCGATTTGCGGTCTGTATCGATTTTTCCGTCCTGGTCTGCGGCCAGCTGCCCCCGATAATAGATCGAGTAGGTCAGCGCCGGTTCCTCCAGTTCGAAGGGGAGCACCTCAATCCTCAGTGGCATGACGATTTCGGGGGCGTTTCGGGGCTTCAGGACCAGCCTCCCCCTGTAGGAGCCGGCCTTTGCGTCTTCGGGCACGTGGACGGTGACCCAGAACTGCTGCGCCGTCGCCGCTGGTATGGAGACCGGCTGCAATTCGTCGGCGTCGCGCGGCGCCTGCGGGTCTTTCAGCGTATGGTTCTTTTGCCGGTGGTTTACGCTGACGAACTCCGGGTCCTTGAGCAGAAGCTCCGGAGTGAGTGTCGGATGCCGCACGTCGTCGAGCTCCACGCCCGCCTGCCACCAGCATTTGACGATGCGCACGTCGATCTGCGAAGCGGGCAAAGTGGCCCCTGCCGATTTGGCATCGCTGCACCGCACCGTTACATCGCGCAGTTCCTCCATTGCGTCGACGACAAAACTCGCGGGCTCGTACTCGCCGCGGCAGGCGGATACGGCAAGCTCCGTCCCGACGATGCCCGGCACGGGGAAGCGCTCGGGCAGCACGTTGTCATTGCTGGTCGGGTCAACAATCCAGACGACGTAAGGCAGGGCCGGGTGAGCTGCCGCGTACGCTGTCAAAGACAGACAGGCCGGGTGAGCCCTTGCGAACTGCGACAGCAGTCGCCGGGCGGCATCCGCGGCCGGGGCCGTGGGTTTGGCCTGCAGTTCTGCAAGTTGAGTTTCCATCCGCGAGCGCAGGTCGTCACGGTGCCGGCACAGGAGCTCCCAATAATCCTTCAGTGCCGCCGGGGCGGCCGCCGGGAAACTCGACGGCGTGGCGTCTATTTCTGCGGCCAGTTTGGCAAATCTCGCGGGCAGCTGACCGGTCATTTTTTGCACGTTGGTCTGTGTGCGGGCGTTGCGCGCGGCCTCGATTTCGGCGATCTGTGCGGTCAAGTCGTCCCGGAACCCCTCGGGAAGCGCCGCCTCGATCTCCAGGTCGTCCACATACACCACGGTCCGCCGCTCCTTGTCCGGTTGGATGTAGACCGAGGCACCTTGTATATAGTCGGCCTCGCCGGGCGTACCGGCGGCGCTGGAACGCCACTCAGTCCAGCCGTTCGGCAGGGCTCGAACGTCCGTACCGACCACCTTGTGGCCTCTTGTGTTCCTCTCCGGGGAGCCCCAGCCATGACCGAACAAAGCGCTGCCACGTTCGACGTGCAGTTTCCCCCGCACAACGGGATTGCCGTAGAGGGGGACGCCGCCGCCGGCCCACCAGTAGACGTATGTACAGTCGTCGTCCCAGGTCACGTCGATCTTGAACGAGCGCTTGCCGGTCGCCGCGTGTTCGTCGGAGGGGCCGGCGAAGTTGACCTTGTAACCGCCGCTGGAAGCCCAGACAGCCATCCTGCCATCGCCCTCGAAGCTCTCACTGTAGACAATCCTGCGTTCACCCGGAGCGGCCGGGGCATCTTCAGATTCGGCCGCACCTGGTGCCATATGCGCCACCAGGGCTGCGGCGGTCACGACTACGGCTGCCAACCGGGTTTTCTTCTCACTGGTCATCTCGGTCTCCTTTTACCGTTCAGGTTCCGCACTGCCGCTGGGATTCAGACAGGATTCCCAGTTAACCACTGCAGGTGCTCTTTGTGCGAGCTCTCGGCCATCCGGAGCTTCTCGTCGGACAAAGAGAGATGGCGCGAGATTTCGACATAGCCGCGGATGAACGTCTCGGCGTAACCGAGTCCGACCTTCCAGCCCAGGAATCCCGCCAGGGATTCGATGCGCTTCTCTGCGAACTCGGCCGTGTGCCCCTGTGACTTAAAGAGTTTTTCCGCCTTCTTGCGGTTCTCGACCTGGTCGGAAATGTCAACACATACGTCGACCTCATGGAACCCGAAATTGATCGCCATGTAGTAGAGCGCGGCCACCTGGTGCGGAGCCCGGCCGTGTTCGGCGTCGGGGATCCCGGCGCGCTGGCATGCCTTCTGCACGGCGATGCCGGCCGCCGTGTGGTCGTCGGGCCAGGCGGCATGAAGGCGCCGGCTGGGCAACGCATACGGCGGATGCGTCAGGATCATCTGTGGCCGCACGTCATACAGGATCTCACTGAGTGCGGTCACGACGTCGTCCGTCACCTCGAGGGGATTGTCGGCAAACGGCAGGACCCTCACGTCGCTGATCCCGAACACGGCGCACACCTCCTTGAACTCGCTCGTCTTGCTGTCGACGTATTCGTCCTGGGGCCGGGTCAGGATGCTCATGTCCCTCTCGGCCGGCGGCTTGCGCAGTTCGTCGAAAAGTTTCTCGTTGTGTGTGGTTGCACCTCCGGTGATGGCGGTGACGGTGACGCTGTCACCCCGTTCGACATGGTGGGCACAGGTGCCGCCCATGTGGGTGAGATCATGCGGATGGGCCACAACCGCGAGCAACTGCAGCGGTCCTTGTGATTCTGCTGACATAACCTGATCCTCCTTTCCTCTTTTCCTGTTTGGTCAACCGCTCCAGTCCATTGCTTCGAGCCGCTTGGCAAGTTTTTCGGCGACAAATGCGCGGGCCTCGACACAGGACTCGTAACAGGCACTTGCGATGTGCGGCGTGATGATGAGGTTGTCGTGGGTGCGGGCGTATTCGTGCAGCGCATGCGCGGCCCGATCCGGGTCCCACTCGTCGTGCACGACATCCACCCCGGCCGCCCCGATTTGGCCGGTCTCGAGCGCTTCGATCATCGCCGCTTCGTCGATGAGGTCGCCGCGGGCAGTATTGACCAGGATGACGCCTCGCTTCATGCGTGCGATCCTTTCGCGGTCGATCAGTCGGCGCGTTTCGCCCTTGAGATGCAGATGAAGAGTGACAACGTCCGCCTCTGCCAGCAGGGTGTCGAGATCGACCTGTTCAACGTCGGCTTCCTCGATGGTCCGGATGTCATGCACCAGCACGCGCATCCGAAACGCCTGGCCGTATTGCGTGACCATGCGCCCCAGGCGGCCGTGGCCGATCACACCGAGCGTCTTGCCGCACAGCTGTCCGGGCAGCGATTCCCAGTCTTCCGGGCCAAGGCATCCCTGTTTGGCGCGCTCGAAGTTCCTCGGCAAGCGCCGGATGCAGGCCAGCAGCAGCAGCCAGGCCCCCTCGGCCGTTGCGGTAAACCGTTCGATAAGGTCGTATTCCCTGGCGATGTCAATCCATTCGATGCCGCGGGCCGCCATGGTTTTCTTGTCGAGGTGGTCGGTGCCGGTGCTTGGCGTCGCGATGATACGGAGGCGTTCGGCTCGCGCCAAGACCGCCTCGTCGAACTTTATGCCGGCGTCGCACATGACGGCGTCGTACTGGTCGATGACGGCCAGCGCCGTGGCGCGGTCAACCGGATACTTGTAATCCACCTGCCCGATCCGGCGCAGCGGCTCCAGGGCCTCGGGACATGCCACGCAGTTACTTGTCACAAGGATACGGGGTTTCGACATTCCGGTCCTTCTTTAAGCCAGGGGCCAGAGGTCAGCGGTCGGCTTCCCGATAATCGGCCGTCCTGATCGTTGATCTGGGCATCCTGCCGACTTGTTTGTTGGGATCGGTGAGTTCTCTATCAGCGCCATGATGCGGTTCTGCTGGCCACTGCCCCCTGGCTCACCTATTCCTGATTCAAATTCACCAGGGCTTCGACATGCTCCTCCGTGAGCTGCTGGTCGCTGAGGATCAGGTGCACCGGTTTCCAGACACCGCCCATGCCGGTGCTGTTGTACACGCGCACGGCCAGCAGGTCCTCGCCGCGCAACGTCACGTCGTTGAGCGGCACAACAAACGGCGTCAGCCATATCTCCGATATCAGCAGGCCTGTCGTCTCGCCGCTGTGCTCGAAGATCTCGTTGCCGTTGAGATACACCCAGGCATCCTCGTCACAGGCTTCGAAGTAAAGGCATGCGAAGTTTTTTCCTGCTTCCTGCCCGGTCAGCGGCAGCCTGGTCCGGTACCAGCCGAAGCCGCGATCGTTTCCCCAGCCTTTGTCCTTGACATCGGTGCGCAACGTACCCCAGGTGTTGTCGTCGGTGGCCGGGTCGAACCACTTTTCGTCGACGCCCTGGTCGTCGGCATCCATCTTGAATCGCCAGGGCTCGGGGAACGCGACGATCCGTACGCGGTCCAGGTCGATCCCCTTCAGGATCTCCTCGGGCGGAAGCGCTTTGTAACCCATGTCCCGGAGGGCCACGATTCTGCGGGCCATCTCCGCACGGATCGCGTCCAGGTCGCCTCTGACCACGTCGATGGCCTTCAGCCACGCGTGCGTCTCGTCGATCAGTGGATTGTCCGGGAAGCGTCCCGTTGCGGATCTCAATTCCGCGTAGAGCGTCGTCAGGTACCGCATGTCGTCCACACCTTCGCGGTATCCTTCCCAGTACACGGTGTCCACGACCCCGTTTTCGGTGCGGTAGACCTTGGCGTAGTACATGAACTGGTTGACCTTGTCGCCGCCGTTGTGGGTGTACGCCCAGGTCATCGTGCCATCGAAGCCGACCCGCCACAGCCCCAGGCCCTCGTTGCGCCGCTGCAAGTCCGGGTAGGGCACCCCGGCGCTCGGGTTCATATAGGTGAGGATCTTGTGTCCGGCGCGGTGGGCGCCGTCGATCGCTTTGCGATACCTCCGGTTCCGGATCATGACTTCAAAACGCCCGGCGCCGCCGATCTCCGCGGCCCGGCGGGCGGCCTCCATCTCACCGTACTTCGCCAGGTACTTCCTGAAGGCGGCGTTCACGTGTCTCGAGACCGGGGACTGCAGTACCGGGCAGTGCAGGACGTCCCCGACGCGGTCGAAGAACTCGGGGTGCATGACCGCCACGAAGACTTTCCCTCCGGCCTCGTCGACCGCCATCATGCTGTCGCGCTCGCGCAGGAGCTGTTCGCCCCACCACTCGTCGCGTCCCATGTAGAAAACCTCGGAATAGCCCCGCTGCCGCGCCCAGTCGTCGATCTCGCGGACGTACCGGTGGACCATCTGTCGCTGCTCGTCCGTCAGTTCCCCGTCGTAGAACGGGAACGGATGCCCGCCAATGTAGAGCACCTCCGGCCGCATCCCGACGCTCTCGCGCAGGTCCAGGAGCATGGCCAGCACGGAGAAATCCAGGCTCCCGTCGGGACGTGCCTTCACGCATCCCTCGTGGATGTTCGGGTTGCTCATCCCGTGGGCCAGCATGTTCTTCAGCTCCGCCACGTACTGCTCCTCGGTGAGGTTGCCGAAGCTCAAGGGGTCGTCGGGCGGCACCTTGGTGGTCAGGCGTACGGGGTAGTAGATTGAGTACTCCACCATCGGCTCCATGAGATCAAAGGAATAGACCTCGATCTCGAGCGACAGCGTGGTTGCGTCGTCGTTTTCCGGCACGATTTTCAACACCGTCGAGTAGGTCCCGGCCTTGGCCGTCTCGGGGACGTGCACCGTGACCCAGAACTGCTTGCGCTTCTCGATCGCGACCGGCTGGAGCTCGTCGGCGTCGCGCAGCTCACCGGTGGGCACGTACGTCAGCGCATCGGGATTTTTCTCAGTGGGCGCGGGCACCGTCCGCAGAAAGTTCTCGTCGTGCACGAGCAGGATCGGCGAAGCGCCGAATTTCCTCCGCACCCGAACGTCGATCGCCGCGGCCGGCCACGGTTCGCCCGGACCGCTCACGGGCGCGACCTCGATCCGCACCGCGGCGAGCGGTTTTGCGGCGGTCACGACGAACGAAGCCGGTTCGTACTCGCTGCGGCAGGCCCGGACCTTCATCGTGCGGCCCGGTCTGCAGGCCGGCGGCAGCGGCCCGTCGGGCAACATCAGGTGGTCGTTGATCACCGGCTCGACGATGTGCACCGTGTACTCCACCGCGAAGCAGGCTGTGCTCACGGCGAACGTGAGCACCCAGGCGCAAAGCACCTTCCTCATCTGTTCCCCAGGGGATCTCATTGTGCGCCTCTCCTTTCCCATTATTAAAACGAGCCGGTTGCTGGGAGTCCGTTTCCTTCACCGCCCCTAACATTACGCCACCACTCTCACGATTCCACGCAACCTATTCCATGTTTGTCACATTGCATGCGGATTCTCAAGCAATCCGGCGTGACGCCTTCATGCGCCCGATCTCATCCTCCCCTGGGAACCGGCGCCGGCCGCTCGTAAAGGGGCAAGCAACTTCCCCCCGGTTCAACCCGGGTCACGACGTCTCCGCGCCACTCGATCCGGAACGGGCGCCCGCCGATCTCCATTTCCTGACCCCATTCGGGCACCGTGAACTCCACGCGGATCTCATCTCCGGGCTTGGCATTGCGGAATGCCAGGTAATTTCCTCGCCATTCCGCCGGCGCCGCCTGTCCGTTGCGTGCCACCGCCAGGTTATCCCTCGCCCATGGCGGGATCCGCAGGCACAGGCTGCCCGGCCGCTTCAGTTCCACGGTCACCCGCCCTTCCTGGGGCAGCCAACTGCGCATGACAAGGTCGTCATTCTCCCTGTCGAACAGGAGGTGAATCCAGGTGTCGCGTCCCTTCCTCTCGCAGGCAGCTTCCCAGACGCAGTGCAGCGCCTTGACGCCGTGGAACGTGCAGCAGCCGCAGGGGTATATTTCGCCTTTGCGGGTGAAATAGTCGTTGACCTGCGTCCAGCCGGTGAAGCCACCGACCAGCCTCGCGGCCAGGGCACCGTCATCGAGCGCCCCGGGTTCTGTGAACTGGCTTTTCATCAACTGGTTCTTTGCGTAGCAGCTTACCCTGTCCCAATACTCGTCGCATCCCGATCGGGCGAGTGTCAGGGCGCCGTGGATCATGTCGTAGATGCAACACGTCTCGGAATATTCGTCGGCCGGGCTATTCAGCCCGACCATTTCGGGAAACCAGCCGAAGGGTGATCCCAATTGCTCGGCGAATCCATATACCCGTCGCGCCCGGGAAAGGTACTGGTCGTTTCCCGTCAGCACCGCGTACTTGAGGATCCCGGCAATCGACCAGAGATGGCGGTGGAAATGACCGATGAACCTGCCGTCGTGGCCGTAGAGATACGACACGTTCAACATGTACTCGGTGAGCCCGGCAGCGAGTTCTCCGGCCCTTTCGTCGCCGGTCATCTCGTAGTAGCGCGCCAGCGGCAGGATGAAGGTGCCGGTCCCCGGCAGCTCGTAGTTGTTGACGACCGAATGGCCGGCCGGATCCCACACTTTGCCGGGCACGTAATTGTTGAAGGGAAAGTAGAGCGCTGATGATCCGGATGTCTCGCGGGCGGCCTCTGCCGCACCGAGGTCCGCATGGAGGTTCGCCGGCACGGCTATTCGGCGACAAGCCGCTATGAGTCCGTCTATTCTCTTCCTGACATCGGCTTCGCCGGTGAGGCTGTACCAGCTGACCATGGCGTCGAGGACATAAGCCAGGCCGTGCAGGAAGCAGTAGTCGCCCGCCCCTTCCGCAGCCTTACCGACAGGATAGTGAAGCCCGTCGGGCTGCCAATCGGTTGCACACCATTTTCTGAGGCCCGCTTCTACTTCCGGAGCTTTCTGCGTGCCGGTGAGCGCCCGGTTGACAAGGATGATCTCCATCCAGCAGAAAGGCGTGTCGCACCGGTCAATCCGGCCGTGCCTGAGAACGTTCCTACCATTGTAAACGAGGCCCCAATAGGGAAGATAGTCCTGCTCGGGGTCGACCATACGGGTGGCGAAATTGAACCCCAGCTCAATTCTGTCGAGCAGGCTTCCAGGCGACGACGTGACAGGTTCTTGCCGTTTCATGTATTATGGATATCCTCGACACCGGGACCGCGGCGCAGGATAACGAAGTTGGGATCCATGCTGATGCCCTCCAGGCACACCGTTTTACTCTCCGGCCGGCCTGGAGTCAACCACAAGGCCAGGTCGAAGATGGCCCGCTTCCCCACCGCACCGACCCGGAAATTTTTTGAGTTCTGAATATACCACGCCGTGACGGTCCGACTTTGCGTCGGGAAGCAATTGACCGTGAACCGGCGTTTAGCCCGTGCTTGACACGCCAACAGGCAACCGATATGGTAGAACTGAGGGTTCTTCTGTTCTCGCTGAGCGCCAACCTTTCCATACCGCCCACCGGGGTGGAGAAACGGGGTTCCCTCGTTGAAGGCACCATGAACCAATAGGAGGCGTATCGTGACACGCGCGAGCGGTTTTGCCCATCTTTGCTCCTCCATTTCCGGCGTTTTCCCTCCCTCTCATGGCAGCCAGCCCTTACATTCCCGATCCCGCTTTACCTGCCGTCAAAGGTTCACGCTCATTGAATTGCTGGTGGTGATCGCCATCATCGCCATCCTTGCGTCGATGCTTCTGCCAGCCCTCGGCAAGGCCAAGGCGAAGGGAAAGCAGGTGGTTTGCATGAACAATCTCAAGCAGCTTGGCATGCAAATACTTTATTACTGTAACGACAATGACGCTCACTTCCCCCAGGTAAGCAACGGTGACAATCGTTATCACAATTCCTTCTGGTCCACGAAACTTCACTATACGGGTTACATCGACATGCTTGGAGAGACCTGGCGTTGTCCATCAAGAACCGCTTATCGCGACTGGGTCGGGGTCTTCTTTGGTGAGACCATGATCAACGCTGCATGGAAGTCGCACTATGGCCCAAACATCTTTGGCCCGATGAATCGTGAACTGGAACATGATCTTTATATATTTTTTGGTCCGCCTGGCAACTGTTGGCAGCTGCCAACAGCAAAAATCTCGCAGGTAGTGACCCCGGAGAAGGTCTGCCTGTTAGGTGAGCTGGGCAAGCCGCCCGGCATGCTGGATGGTATTCACCAGGCATTTTATGGTCATCCGAACTACCATGGTGGGTTCGTTCCCATCCACTCCGATTTGGCGCACATTCTTTTTGTTGACAACCATGTCAAGATTTTCGATGCGAACTGGCTGGAGATGGTCCGGACCACGGACTTTCAAGCATTTAACGGCGACTTGCACGACACGACTTATTCGTTGGAGTGAAGGAACGGGGAATCACTGCGGATCCCTGCTTCGTGCCATCCAATCGCTGCAGCCGCCCTGCCGCCAGGTGTAACCGCAGCTCGCGACCCGGTCGCCGCGGAAGTGGTTTAAGGCGTTGGGACCGGGGTAACCGGTCCGGAAGCTACCGCTCTCGTCGTCCGCCATGCCGGGCGCACAAAAAAAGCCCGGGAATCGAGCAATTCCCGGGCTTTCCGTGTAAAAACCTGGCGCTTCCGCTTATGGTTTATTCAGCCTGCTTGGCGGCGATGGCGGCATCGATTTGAGCTCCGATATCGCAGTTATCCTCGCAGATATTGGCGCTGATCATCAGCGCACCGACAACGGTGTTGGCAGTCTGCTGCAGTTCCGCAACACTGGTGGCCGGGTTCGCGTCGAGAATTACGCAAGCCAGGTCGACTGCTGAGCTGGCGACAGCCGTACAAGCCACACACGGTGCATCCGCACCATCGGCGCCGGCAGCGCCGGCCTTGCCCTGCGGCCCCTGGGCGCCGTCGTTACCGTTCGTACCGTCGTTACCGTTCGTACCAGCGGTACCGTCAGCGCCGTTCGTACCGTCGGTGCCGTTCGTACCGTTCGTGCCGTCGGTACCAGCGGGTCCCTGCTTGCCCTGCGGCCCCTGGGCGCCGCCGGTGTCGGGTGCAGCCAAGACAATCAAATCCATGAGGCCTATCAGGGTTGCGTTCCAATCGGCAGTTCTCTCCATCGGGCTACCGTAAATTATCACGCTTGCTGCGGTAACATTGTCTGTCGCGTCAAACTCGATTGTCCGAGTTATTACCCCATACTCGTCCGGGATTTCCGCGGACCAGTCGTCAGTTCCCACCTGCACCCAGGAACCACTGTCCCCTATCTCGACGAAGGCGTCCATATTCTGGGGCCGGAACCCGGCGTTGCCGCCGCTCCAGCCCTGAATCTCCGCCGCGATCGTGTCTACTTTTACCGGTGCCGGAAAGTGGACACTGTAGCGGCCTTCGCCGCAGCTCGTGTCGGGATTGCGGGCAGGATTATTCGTGCACTGGTACCACCAGTAGTTCTGTCCCAGGTACTCCCAGGTATACGCCCCACTCCCAGTACCAATTGGGACACCCATGGTGGCCTCGTTGACCCACGTAGGCTTCGAAGTATTGTACGAATACGTCAAACCCGGGTTTTGTGCGTTGTCAGCCAAATCGCCGAGCACATCGCCATTCGCACCAAAGGCCGCTGGCGACAGGAGTAGCATTACGGTCACAGTTAA
>PVBE011309633.1_pt1 | contig 12827 bp, 11 predicted proteins | sample 1631181 | NCBI WGS metagenome assembly PVBE01 (sample SAMN08397723, study PRJNA350692) | Marine metagenome, whole genome shotgun sequencing project. | isolation source: water | place: Pacific Ocean | collected 2012-04
GCGCTTGGGATTGATGCAGCGCCATGCCTTGCCATCAGGACAGGGCATGTGGTTTCCGTTTCAGCCTGCAAGGCGATTGCGTTTTTGGATGCATAACACCTTGGCTGCGCTTGACATGGTGTTTGTTGATCAGGGTCGGGTGATTGCGATTGAGGCAGATGTGCCTGTTTGCCCTCGTTTGCCCTGTCCGAGTTATGGCCCGAAGATGCAGGCAGATGGAGTGGTGGAGTTGGCGGCCGGGGAGGCAGCACGGTTATCAATCAAGGTTGGTGATTCTGTGCAGATTCAACCTTTGCTGAAGCCTGTTGATTGGCAGCCTTAAGGCATCGTGCCTTTGAGGATCATCACCGGGTTCATCGGCGCCATTCGGGTGCCGCCTGCCAGCGGCAGGCCCCTCCAGGCTTGGTGTTGAGTCACTTTCACTGTGAAACCTGAGGTTTCAAGTAGAGGCCTGAGTTCTGCCATGGCCTCAACGGTTACCAGTGGAATTACGACGACACCAGCTGGTTGAAGTTTTTGCACTACGGCCTTGAGTAGAGCAGCTCGCTGGCGACCGCCACCTCCTAGGAGCACCCGATCGGGGTTGCTGAGTTTTGCTGGTAGATCAGTCCCATTCAGCAGGCTAAGGGCCTCGACTTCCATTACTGCAGCAGGCTGAACGGCAAGCCGGGCAGCATTGGCCTTGATCAGCGCTGCGCCGCCGCCACGCTTTTCCACAGCAAGCAACTGCAGTTTGGGCCTTAATCGCAGTGCCTCTAAGCCAACGCTGCCGACGCCGGCGCCTAAATCCCAGAGCACGCCGTGTTCTGGCAGGTCTAACTCTGCTAGGAGCTGAACACGAAGCTCCCGTTTGCTCATCAGGCCAGGGCGATCGTCGTGCTGCAGGAACAAGCCATCTTCAAGACCGAACAAGGGAAGTTCGCCTGGATCTCCTGGTGGAGCAACTTGTTCGGCAAGCAGCACAACCAGGTGTAGGGGATGAAGATCCAATGGCAAGGCATCCTGTGGCGTCAGCCGTTGCACCCGTTCATTGGCGTGTCCGAGCTGTTCGCAAAGCCACACTGCATAGGCAGCTTCCAGGCCAGAAGCGCGCAAAATCGTACGCACTTCCTCTGCACCACCGCGGCTGGGATCGGTGAGTACAGCTAGAGCTGCGGGGCGTTGTTGCAGCTTTTGAGCCAAGGGGGCCGGGTCACGGCCATGCAGGCTGATCCAGGCGGCATCCTGCCAAGGGCGGCCAAGCCGGGCAAAGGCTAGTTGCAGTGAAGAAGGAGCTGGATGAAAGTGCAGCTGATCAGCAGGACATGCCTCGAGTAGTCGCCTGCCGATGCCGAACCAGAGCGGGTCGCCGCTGGCTAGCACGACGGATGTGCCCTGCAGCTGTTGCAACCAGGCGATCAGATCCTCTGGTTGATCGCTGGCCATCAGTTCTGGCAAAGGCTGATCCGTTTGCTGCTGCTGCCACCAGCTCGGCAGCTGTTGCAATAACCGAGTTGGTGCAGCCACCGCTTGGGCTGAGAGCACCAGCTCTTGCAATGGCACAGCAAGGTGATCTAAGCCCGCGGCATCGGTGCCGATGACGTGGATCGGTGCGGGGTTGATGGAGGCCGGCATGTTGTCATTCTCGGCTGAGAGGTTGGAGAGCTGACTTGTCGTTGACTTGAATGGTGAACAGCATGGAGATGGTCAAGGTGGCGGACGAGATGGCGGGCAAGGTGCAGAAAACGGAACAGGATGAGTTTGTGCTTGATCGCCGTCGGCGTTTGCATGAGTTGGTGGTTGCCTTGATTCAGCAGCAGGGCGAGCTGGAATTGCTTGATGGCGAAGCCCCTCGCCTAGATGTTGCTGCAAGTTCAGCCCAAGCTCATGATCCAGCGCGCTGGTTGGATCGCAATCGCCGTGTTCTGCAGCGCTACCAGGCCTTGGTTCGCTCTGCCGTCACCATCGATGCGTTGTTGGATGCTGAGTAGGGCGTAGGGGTTCGGCTTCCTGTTTGAAATAGGGCCGTATTAGAAATCGTTGGGTTAATCAACTGCAGGTCAGCTAAGACTTCTGGAATTAGAATTAGACGAAGATCCCAATCCCAAGGAAGTCGTTGTTGGCCTTGTGAGATTGATTGCTAGCAGCTGATGTGAACTAGTGGAAGAAAACAAGAGCTGAGTACAGAGGCATATTGATTAAAGTCACAAGAAGTTGAGCTAGAAGTTGAGCTAGAAGTCCTAGAAGTTGCAGTTGAAGCATCAACCATTACCACTACCGCTGAAGCCGAGGTAGTGGTAATGGCGGAGGAAATGGTTGTGGCTGTTGCACTTATTGCAGATTAAAAAAGACAGACTTGAGGCAAGACTCGTTGGCAGGCAATGTATCTAGAGATATCAACCACTTTGGTCGTTAAGTGAGAACATCTTGTCATTACAGCAATGACTTGATGGGTCTAGCTTCACGGCTTAGCTGCTGACAAGCTGGTTGCATCGTTTCTTGCCCCATGGCCTTCTTCGGCTTTTCAGCTTTAAGGTCCTTGTTTAAACGTGGAACGAGCTTGAAGTCAGGGACTATGCCTGCTGCTAGTTGGGCCCGTCCTTTTGGCCTGGGTTGGCAAAAGCCTTACACGGTGCGTTATGAGAGCAATCTCGATGATGGTCCCTGGCATGGAATGCCCCTGGGAGGCTTTGGGGCCGGTTGTATCGGGCGTAGCTCGCGAGGGGACTTCAACCTTTGGAATCTCGATGGTGGTGAGCATTGGCAGGGAAGTATTCCTGATTGCCAATTCGCTTTGTTTGAGCGGCAAGTAGATCAGCGGCAAGCTCATGCACTGGCAATAGAGCCGCAAAGAGATGACTCTCAGCCTGAGCTAGGTAAGCCTCTTTCAGCTTGGAGCTGGTACCCAGCCAGTACGGAGCAATGCACTACCGGCAACTATTCAGCCCGCTATCCGCTCAGTTGGAGCAATTACAAAGGAGTCTTCGCGGCTGAGGTGGTTTGTGAGTCGTTCAGTCCGATCATTCCTGGTGACTACCGACGAACTAGTTATCCCCTGGCAGTGTTTCGTTGGCAGCTCCATAACCCCACATCGCAACCTCTGGAATTGTCGCTGCTGCTGAGTTGGCGCAACACCTGTGGTTGGTTCACGAATACAGATTCTTCTGCAAGCGTCCACTTTCGTGATGACGGCAGTCCTGAGCACAATTACGTTCCAGCTATTGGTCATAGCGAAGGGCAACGCAATAGCTGGATTGATCAGCCAGGGCTGACTGGTTTGTTGATGGAGGGTGAGCGGGCTGATCCTCTAGCGGAAGGGCAAGGGCAGTGGTGCTTGGCTGTTCCTGATCACTTGCCGGGTGTGGAGGTGATGCGTTGTAGCCGTTGGGATCCCAGCGGTGATGGCAGCGAACTTTGGAGTTCGTTTGCTAGTGATGGAACCATCCCCAACAGCAATGACGTACGCCGTAGCCTGGCGGGCGAGCAGACTAGTGCTGCCTTGGCGGTGAAGGTCACCCTGGCGCCGGGTGAAAGTCTCGAGGTTCCTCTAGTGATCAGTTGGGACCTGCCGGTAACGGCTTTCGCTACAGGCGTTCGCGATCTGCGTCGGTACACCGACTTTCACGGTAGTGATGGCAATGGGGCAGCTGTTGCTCTTGCTGCAGAAGCCCTGAGTGATTGGTCTGATTGGCGTGAGCAGATTGATGCCTGGCAAGCACCGGTGCTGGCTCGTGATGATCTACCGGAGCCATTACGAATGGCTTTATTCAACGAGTTATATGACTTAGCTAGCGGCGGCAGCCTATGGACGGCAGCTCGTCTTGGAGATCCGGTAGGTCGTTTTGGAGTTCTTGAGTGCTTTGACTACGCCTGGTATGAAAGCCTTGATGTTCGCCTTTATGGCTCTTTAGCTCTGTTGCAGTTGTGGCCTGAGCTCGATAAGGCCGTGTTGCGTAGTTTTGCTCGAGCCATTCCAGCGGCAGACGCCACACCTCGGCCAATTGGTTGGTATTTCACCCAGGGACGTGGTCGGGTGGAGGCACCTCGCAAGACGGCGGCTGCTACTCCCCATGATTTAGGAGCACCGAATGAGCTGCCGTTTGATGCCACTAACTACACCGCTTATCAGGATTGCAATCTCTGGAAAGATTTAGCCAGTGATTACGTGCTGCAGGTATGGCGAACGTTTCTTCTCGCGCCAAATGGTGAAGACCTGAGCTTTTTGGCCGAATGTTGGCCAGCGGCAGTGCAGGCCCTTTGTTATCTCAAGCAGTTTGATGTCAACAACGATGGTTTACCCGATAACGGTGGTGCTCCAGATCAAACCTTTGATGATTGGCCTTTGCAAGGGGTGAGTGCCTATTGCGGTGCTCTTTGGATTGCAGCTCTTGAGGCGGCCTTGGCGATGGCACAGCGTCTGCAATTGGATTTAGGACTCAATACTGCAGAGCAGCAACATCAGTTCAGCAGCTGGCTTGAGCAATCACGCGCCAACTTCGATCTACTGCTTTGGAATGGTGAGTACTACAAGATCGATGCTGAGAGCGGCACTCCGGTGGTGATGGCTGATCAACTTTGCGGTGACTTTTATGCCCGCTTGTTGGGTTTGCCTGCTGTTGTTACTGATCAGCGCAGTCTCAGCAGCTTGAAGGCAATAAAAGAGGCTTGTTTTGAACGCTTTGAAGGCGGTCGATTGGGCGTAGCTAATGGTTTGCGCCGTGATGGTATGCCTCTTGATCCAAAGGGAACTCACCCATTGGAGGTATGGACTGGCATCAACTTCGGTCTAGCCGCTTACTACCGTCTGATGGGTGATGGGACGACGGCTATGGCCATCTGTTCAGCAGTGGTTGATCAGATTTATGGCGGTGGTTTGCAGTTCCGCACCCCAGAGGCGATTACGGCAGTGAATACCTATAGGGCTTGTCATTATTTGCGTGCGATGGCGATCTGGGCCTTGTGGGCAACGCATACGGGATGGCAGCTGATTCCAGGGGCTGAGCGATCAGCCTCTGATGGGTGAGTGATTGGCGTGAATCTGTGCGTTATGACCTATCAGCCCTGATGCGTTTTTGCATACGCTGATAGGACCTTCTTTTAGGTCATGGCCAGCGCAGAGGATTCTTCATCTCATCGATGGCATGGTTTGCTACTGCTGAAGAGGGCATTGATATGCCTATTAACGGCGGTAGTGCTGTTGTTGCTAACACCATCTATTGCCCAAGCAAACGTCTTGGCCAATGACGCTGGTGAAGGCTCGTTATTTGTACGCAGCCTTGAGACCCTTCGTGATCTCGACTATCACAGTTGGCAGGTGGTGGCCTATCGCCAAGGCCTTCCAGGTGAGCCTGTGGTGTTGCGGATAGTTGGTTTTCCCGGCAAGGTTCGCCTCAATCATCCAACCAATTTGTTGGTGCATGCTGGTCGCCGCGACTGGGCCCTGGAAGACATCACACTGGCAAATCCTCAATTAGCAAAGGATCAACGTGAAGCAGCAGCAGAGTTTGATCTGCAACCTTTGATAGATGATTTGACTAACAATCGCCCGCTGCGTTTGGAGCTAGCTGGTGTGTTCACGGAATTACCAGTGCCTCCTTATGTCGTCGGTGAGTGGCGCTCATTGCCAATGGCTTCCCAATAGTTGATGAATTCCAACGCCTCTTCTAGTGCCGTTTGGGTGCCGTGGATGCAGCGGGCTTTGCTGCTGGCTGCTTTAGCAGAAGGCGGTACCAGTCCTAATCCGCTGGTCGGTGCAGTTGTTTTAAATGCCTCAGGAGCCTTGGCGGGAGAGGGCTTTCACGCTTGTGCTGGTGAGCCTCATGCGGAGGTAGGTGCTCTGGCACAGGCTGGTGCGCAGGCCAAAGGTGGAACCTTGGTAGTCACCCTGGAACCCTGCTGTCATCAAGGTCAAACACCTCCTTGCACTGAAGCTGTATTGGCTGCCGGTATTAGCCGGGTAGTGATAGCTATGCAGGATCCCGATCCTCGTGTAGCTGGTGCTGGCATGGAACGCCTGCGGGATGCAGGATTGGAGGTGATCACTGGTGTGTTGGAGCCCCAAGCAGCACATCAGAATCGGGCTTTTGTGCATCGGGTTTCTACGGGGCGCCCTTGGGGCATTCTCAAATGGGCAATGAGTCTCGATGGCAGAACGGCTCTTACTAATGGCGCCAGCCAGTGGATCAGCGGCCCTCAGGCCCGCAGTTGGGTGCACCGTTTGCGTGCTCGTTGTGATGCAGTGATCGTTGGAGGAGGGACCTTACGGGTTGATGATCCGCTGCTGACCAGTCGCGGGCAAAGGCATCCTGAACCGCTGCGGGTGGTTCTAAGTCGCAGTATCGATTTACCTGTAGAAGCTCAACTCTGGGATACAGCTGTGGCTCGCACCTTGGTTGCTCATGGCCCAGAAGTTTCGGCTGCTCAAGACACTCAATTACCCGAGGGGCCAGAGTTACTTGCTCTGCGGGCATCTGAACCGCTTGATTTACTTGAGGCCCTAGCTCAACGGGGCTGCAACCGTGTCTTGTGGGAATGTGGGCCAGGATTGGCAGCGGCCGCCCTGCAGCAAGGCTGCGTGCAGGAGTTGGCGGTGGTGGTGGCTCCCAGGCTTTTAGGTGGCATGCCGGCTAGAACACCACTGGCTGATCTTGGTTTCACCAGCATGAAACAGGTGCTGGTACTTGAGCCCGATTCATCTGAGCAGTTGGGAACCGATTGGCTTTTACAGATGCTTTTGTCTTGAGGCTGGAATGTTTTTGAAGCCAATTTGTTGTCAAAAATTCTCGCTGTTGTTGTTACTGGAGAACCTGCTGATTAGAACTCCCATCATCAAAGTTAGATAAAGGGGGCCAACAATGCTGGTGGCCACGCTCACCATTCGTGCTGTGGGCAGAATTGCTTTGATGTCCCCGAAGCCGACGGTGGTCAGGCACACAAAGGCGAAATAGTTGATCTCAGCAAATCGCGCTTGGGAATTAAGCAGGCTGTGATAGTTGCTTGTAATGCTCTGACTGGGTAATTGCATTAGCTCAAAGCTATTGGGTTCGACCGTATACAACGCATTCATTACCAGGCCGGCAGTGATCCCTAAGAGCAAGTATCCAGCGGCTGCACCCATTAGCACCATTGCGCTTACTTGACGTTCATTGCTTAGTTGCTTCACCAGTCGAATCACACTCCAGCCCACTAGCACAATCCAACTCCAGATCAGGGGAATACCTGTGTAGTGCCAGTGACTAGGGGTGAGTATCCAGAACCACAAGCTGATTAATGCCACCCATCCCACTGCCTGATAGAGCCGTTCCCTCCAGATATGTCGATTGCCATTTTTAGCCAGCAGCCTGATGACAAGAATTGAGATCACCGAGTAGCAGGCACGACCTAGCCAATAGAACTGTGGGAAAGCAAAGCTCGCGAGCAGCAGCAGAGTGAATCCGAGCAATAGGCGATATAGCCTCTCTCGATGTCGTGGGATGAGAGTCACCCGAAACAATCAGCTCATAGAAGGATTGGTCAAAGAAAGAGCGTGTCAACCCATCCTTGTGTCACTAAAACGCCCACACATCTTTCTCCCCGCATCTCCAGAGTTAATTGTCGTCTATAAGGCATTTCTACGGAGTTGATTTTGTGTGCTCAGATCGCTTGTAGGGCAAGATCTGGAAGTTGATTATTCGTCGGCCTCTTTTAACTGCTCAACACAGCGGGTGAGGCATTCACCGTCATCAAGTGAACAGCTCGAAATGCATTCGAAATAAGTTTCGACGGCATCCCATGTAGGCTCTGATTCTTGGGATGTCCTATCTGATTCAGTGATATTCTTATCAACTGATTTGTTGCTAGAGCCTCCACTAATTTCAGTTTTAGAAGCGCAATCTATGAGCAGAGCAAGTGGTGGGTATGGCCACAACTCATCGGTTTGTGAAGGCGAGCTTGGTGGTAGCATCATCGATGAGAATACTTTGATATTTTCTAAATAATCAAGATGTGATTTTGCAGCGTGTAGATCTTCGCAGTATAGGCATTTAGAGCTTGAACAAACTCGGAACAAGCGGCCTTCGTCACCTTCATAGCACTGGATTGTTCCACCTTTTGGACTTATGTAAAATGGGTGGTAGTTCATGGTTGAAAATCCTTTGCTTGGATAAAAGGTCTTCAGGCTTGATTTGGATTTATCTCAACTTGCTTGGCATCTAAGTATCTTGGCAGCTTTGTATTGGATGTAAAACTCTTATAGGCTTTAGCTGTCTTGGTGTAGAGATAATGGCTTTACTTGTATCGCATTTATCTGAGGGTTCAGCTTGGGTTTTACTTGCATTGCGGCTTGAGAATATGGACAATGTCTGAACGGCAGGCCCTCTAAGGGTTTTGGTAGTAACTATGCAGTAAATGGACTCTCTCAGTGCTGCTTGCGCTCCGTTTCCCAAGAGCATGGTAGCTTGCTTTTTGAGTTATTGAGCATTCGATTAATAATAATAAAGCACTTAAGTTACATCACTTAGGCTCAATTACTTGAGGATAAATACCTTTTTGTGATTGGCTCAACTTCTGGGCCTAGGGATGTGGTTAAGCCTTGAGGATGTGCTCATTCTTCTTGAACATGTTGTTCTTTACTGCTGCGGCAAGAGGCTGAACTGGACCATTTCAAAGCTTGTCTGAAGTCTTTTTGATTAGCCAGTGTTGGCAATCATCTTATCGCTTTGGCTGGCTCTGTATTGACCTCCAATAGCTTTACGGGGTGAAGCAAGTGGTATCTAATTGGAGGGGAAATGATCATGAACCTTGTAGCAAAAACCTTTGCTATAGGCCTTGTTTGCCAATGCTAGATAGGCTTTTTAAATCGCTCAGCATGATTTTGGATCAGGCGACGTTCGGTTCTCACGCCACTCGAGTTAAACGTCAGCGGTTTGACCGGCTTAGCGTGGCCACCAAGTAATGATTTCTCTCCATGCCGAGCCGTGAGGATGACAACCGGCCGAATCGTCGCTTTGGGATCATCAACCTGGTGTTAATCGGCTTCGGTGTGTTGCTGCTTTTCAGCAGCTTTATACCTAATCCTGCTGCGCAGGTACCGAGAGTTCCTTACTCACTATTTATTGATCAGGTAGATGATGGTGCCGTGAAGCGGGCCTTCATCACTCAAGATCAGATTCGCTACGAACTTGCCAATCCCGAGGAGGGAGCTCCATCGCTGCTGGCTACGACGCCGATCTTTGATATGGATCTGCCCCAGCGTTTGGAACGCAAAGGTGTTGAATTTGCAGCGGCGCCGCCGAAAAAGCCGAATATCTTCACCACGATCCTCAGTTGGGTTGTGCCCCCGCTGATCTTCATCCTTGTACTGCAGTTTTTTGCTAGGCGTTCCATGGGTGGTGGTGGCGCCCAGGGTGCTCTTAGTTTTACTAAGAGCAAGGCAAAGGTATACGTCCCTGATGAAGAGTCCCGCGTCACCTTTGGTGACGTGGCAGGGGTGGATGAGGCTAAGGATGAGCTGACTGAGATCGTTGACTTCCTCAAAACACCTGAGCGCTACACAGAGATTGGTGCACGCATTCCTAAGGGTGTGCTGCTGGTGGGCCCCCCTGGTACCGGCAAGACTTTGCTCTCTAAGGCGGTGGCTGGTGAGGCAGAAGTGCCTTTTTTCATTATTTCCGGTTCAGAGTTTGTCGAGCTTTTTGTTGGTGCTGGTGCAGCCCGAGTAAGGGATTTGTTTGAGCAGGCCAAGAAGAAGGCGCCTTGCATCATTTTCATTGATGAACTTGATGCCATTGGTAAGAGCCGTTCAGGCTCAATGGGTGTTGTAGGTGGCAATGACGAGCGGGAGCAGACCCTTAACCAGCTGTTGACGGAGATGGATGGTTTTTCTTCTGCTGATAAGCCCGTAATCGTGCTAGCAGCTACCAACCAGCCTGAGGTGCTTGATGCTGCATTGTTGCGGCCTGGTCGTTTTGATCGCCAGGTACTTGTAGATCGCCCTGACCTATCTGGTCGCAAGACGATCCTCGAGATTTATGCGAAAAAGGTGAAATTGGCAGAAGGGGTTGATTTAGATCGCATAGCTCAGGCGACCAGTGGTTTTGCAGGGGCAGATTTGGCCAATATGGTCAATGAAGCCGCTTTGCTGGCAGCTCGTGGCAAGCGCAAAATGGTGGAGCAGCACGATCTCAACGAAGCCATTGAGCGTGTTGTGGCAGGTCTTGAGAAAAAGAGCCGAGTGCTTCAGGAAGATGAAAAGCAGGTTGTTGCTTTTCATGAGGTGGGACATGCCATCGTTGGGCACCTGATGCCTGGTGGTAGCAAGGTTGCCAAGATTTCAATTGTGCCTCGGGGCATGAGTGCTCTTGGCTACACCTTGCAGTTACCTACTGAGGAGCGCTTCCTTAATTCAAAGCAAGACCTTGAAGGGCAAATAGCCACCTTGTTAGGAGGACGCTCGGCAGAGGAGATCGTCTTCGGCAAGATCACCACCGGTGCAGCTAATGATCTACAGCGTGCGACTGACCTAGCTGAGCAGATGGTTGGTACTTATGGGATGAGTGAGGTCTTGGGTCCTTTGGCCTATGACAAACAAGGTGGCGGCCGTTTCCTAGGCGCTAACAACAATCCCCGCCGAGTGGTGAGTGATGCCACCGCTCAGGCCATCGATAAGGAGGTGCGGGGTTTAGTAGATAAAGCTCATGAGAGTGCGCTTTCGATTCTTCGCCACAACCTTGCTTTGCTTGAGACCATCTCCCAGAAGATCCTGGAAAAGGAGGTCATTGAAGGCGATGAACTTAGTCAGATGCTGGACGCGAGTGCCCTCCCTAAAGGTATTGTCCCTGCTTGAAGACTTGACGACAGGGGCGGTGGTCTCCGATAAAGACTCTTTGAAGCTTCTCTTATGGCGGCTAATTCCCTAGGTGTTGCAGCCGTCCTTGCAGCGCTCAAAGGACGGGATTTCCTTTCTTCTGCTGATTTCACAGCTGAGCAGACGCTTGCCTTGCTTGAGCTCTCTAGTCAGCTCAAGAGTGGTGATCGACGCATTGATCTAGGGAATCGTGTTCTCGGATTGATTTTCACCAAGGCTTCTACGCGAACGCGGGTGAGCTTTCAAGTTGCGATGGCACGCCTTGGCGGGCAAACAGTGGATCTCAACCCACAGGTAACCCAGTTAGGACGCGGCGAACCCCTAGAAGACACGGCGAGGGTATTGAGTCGTTTTTGTGATGTGATCGCGGTAAGGACGTTTGCTCAGCAGGAATTGCTTGATTACGCCCACTGGGCTTCTATTCCGGTGCTCAATGCCTTGACTGACCTTGAGCACCCTTGCCAGGTTTTGGCTGATTTCCTCACCATGCAAGAGGCCTTTGGAGCATTAGCTGGTCAGACATTGGCCTATGTGGGTGATGGTAATAACGTGGCCCACTCCTTGATGCTCTGCGGTGCCTTGTTGGGTGTGAGTGTTCAGATTGGATGTCCGAAGGGTTTTGAACCTTTGCCTGAAGTTGTTGATCAGGCTCGCACCCTTGCAGTGGCGGGTGCTCGGATTGAAGTCAGTTCTGATCCTTTAGCAGCAGTGCGAGGGGCACAGGCGTTGTACACAGATGTATGGGCATCTATGGGACAGGAACAGGAGCAGTTAGAGCGGGAACAGGCCTTTCGAGGTTTCTGTCTCAATGAAGACATGCTTGCTGAGGCTGATCCCCGCGCGATTGTCTTGCACTGCTTACCGGCGCATCGAGGTGAGGAGATCAGTCCTGGCGTAATGGAGGGTGAGGCAAGTCGCATCTTTGATCAAGCTGAAAACCGCTTGCATGTTCAGCAAGCTTTGCTTGCTGCTGTGCTGGGCGGCCTTTAGTTACTGACTAGCTAAGTGCTTTCTGTCTTGAGCATGACGATTAACCCATGCTCTTCTGGCAGCTGCAGTAGTGGCATTTAGATGCTTGCCATATGCAGCTCTCATAGGTACACCTGTATTGACGAACATATGCATTGTCTGTGGCTGCTGACTCCCCTGAGCTGCTCACCCCTGCCCAGCAGGAGCTTTATGACTGGTTAGCCGATTACATCGGTACCCATCATCACAGCCCTTCGATTCGGCAGATGATGCAGGCGATGGGCCTGCGCTCACCAGCACCCGTGCAGAGCCGGCTTCGCCATCTTCAGCAGAAGGGTTGGATTACCTGGCAGGAAGGTCAGGCTCGTACCCTGCAGTTGCTCGGTGGGTTGCTCTCGGGCATCCCTGTGCTTGGGGCCGTAGCGGCTGGTGGCTTGGTGGAGACCTTTGATGATGTTCAGGAGCGACTTGACCTTGCACCGGTGTTGGAGACCCGTGGTCTGTTTGCACTCACTGTGAATGGTGATTCGATGGTAGATGCCTACATTGCAGATGGAGATGTGGTTTTGATGGAGCCGGTGCCTGAGCCTTCGCGGTTGCGTGATGGCACTGTGGTTAGTGCACTAGTGCCTGGAAGTGGCACCACGCTGAAACATTTTCATCGCAAGGGTGCCACGGTGCTGCTTGAGGCTGCTAATCCCGCCTATGAACCGATAGAGCTGCCAGCAGATCAGGTGCAGGTGCAGGGCAAACTCGTGGCTGTATGGCGTCAGGTATGAGTCAGTTGCGGTGTAAGCTCTGGTCCGACGACGGCATGAGCCCAGTTGCTTTACCGGCGTTTATGGGGCCATAGCTCAGCTGGTAGAGCACCTGCATGGCATGCAGGGGGTCAGCGGTTCGAATCCGCTTGGCTCCATTGAAAGAAGCAAGACCAGGCCCGAGTGTTCTGATTTCTGGTGTGGAGAATCTAATTACCCCAGCTTTGCGCCAAATGCCTAACGAGTGAAGCCAAGATATCTTTATTTTTCATGTGAAC
>PVBE010775312.1_pt1 | contig 12826 bp, 12 predicted proteins | sample 1631181 | NCBI WGS metagenome assembly PVBE01 (sample SAMN08397723, study PRJNA350692) | Marine metagenome, whole genome shotgun sequencing project. | isolation source: water | place: Pacific Ocean | collected 2012-04
CCACTCCCCTCCTCGAGCAGGGGCCTGACCGTGTCTTCGGTCGTCCCCGGGTAGGTGGTCGATTCGAGGACGACGAGCGAGCCCGGTTGCAGATGCTCTGAGACGGTCCTGGTAGCAGCCTTGACTGCTCCCAGGTCAGGTGTTCCGTCGTCGTCGAGAGGGGTCGGGACACAGATGACGACGACATCGGCGTCGCGGATACAGATCGGGTCGGTGACGGCCTCGAAGCCCGCTGCAAGCATCTCGGCAACACCAGCCGAATCGATGTCATCGATGTGCGATTTACCGCTAACGAGACCCGCAACGACGACCGAATCTGTGTCGAGACCGGTGACGGCGAGCCCGGACCGGCATGCCTCTTGCGCCAAGGGCAGGCCCACGTACCCGATACCTATGACGATCAGGTAACAAGTCTCTACAAGACGTTCCCGATTCGGCTCAGAGCACCTATCTATCGCCGACCTCGTCAAACTGAGACACCTCACCCTCCCCGAGAACACACGACCTTAGCCAGACCAACGGTCCGCTCACAGGCGACAGGAGTATAAGAGGACTGATAATGGTCCGAGAGGCCTTCTCGGAGAAGGGAGAGCGTTCGACCTGACCGAATGGGCCAGTGTTCGTGGCCGGCGTGCCACTCAAGATGACAGGCAGCGTGAGGTCCAAGCACTGCTCATCTGGCGATGATTGTGTTGCACTGACGATTGCAACCGGGTCGTCGACCCGTGTCGACTACTCGGCATGGCTACTTCTCAGGAACTCCTACTGTGCAATACCGTGTGGCAGGCAGCCAGGTGTGCCTCCGCCATTTTCACGGTATCAAAGCGCTCAGCGGCCTCGTATCGGATCATCTCGGCATGGGCGCGCTGGCTAGCCAGGTCGTCGAGTATCCGTTGAACTCCATCGGCCAGCGCGATCGGGTTGCCAACTGGCACCATCCTATGAAACGGCTGCACAATTTCCCGGCCACCTCCGGCAGCGGTGGCGACTAGTGGCAAACCCGCTGCAAGAGCCTCGATCAGCACAAGCGGGTGCGCTTCATCGACCGTCGCGTGAACGAAGACATCAGCTGAGTGCATCCAACGCTCTACGTCAGAGCGCCAGCCAACCCACCGAACTCGATCAGTGATATTCAACTCGGTGCACAAACGGACAAGGTCATTGGCCACCTCGGCTGAGCCGCCGCCGAGCACTACCAGTTCTACATCAATACCCCGGTCAACAAGATCAGCCAGACATCGCAGCATTGTCGGGTAGTCCTTCTCCCGGGCCAGTCGGCCCACCGCCAGGAGTTGGTACCTTGAACGGCGCTCGATATGCAACTCGGCCGGGCCCGGGGCCAGAAATTTGGTGAGGTCGAGGCCGTTCAGTGCAACATGGCAACGGTCTGGATCCAGACCCTCGGAGATGCAAGTCTCCCGAACTGCGTAGGAGACTGCCACGACTCCATCCACTCGGGCGTTGACGAACCGATCACCCCACAGCCCAGCCCGGCTGCTGTGGAGATGGTGGTGCAGGTTGTGGTGTCGCACGGCGAGAAGGCCGGGCCGCACCGTCATTGTCATCGTCAGCAAAGCGGTGGCAACGCTGGGTCTTACGGTGTGGGCCTCAACCACATCAGGCTTCAAGGACTCGATCGCTCGGCGCATTGAGTTCGCCATCGAAAGGACCGACCCAGCTGCGCCAAGCTCAAGGAACGAGATTCCACGATCGGCACAGTCCTGTCTCATCTCGTCTGTGTCGGACCCAAACGCTGCAATAGCAAAATCGCCATCTACGCCATCAACCATGCCCATCAAGAGCGGATTGGGCGAAGCCGTCGGAACGACGTGGAGAATCAACGGTCTCAAGACTCGTACCAGTGCATCACCTGACGACCAGCGTACCCGAACCGACCTGAATTAGAAAAATGAGGTAATAATATTGGAGTCATCTGGCAGCCTCACAAATGCCTCCGGCTCAACGAACTAGTGGCGTGTCAGGCAACTGAACCGCCCAGAGTTTCACTGGTTGGAGCATGGCGACCATCAGTACTGCATCAACGGCACCCTGTACGGTAACTCAACGTCCATGCGAAGCGATGTCCCAGAGCCAACGAGAGAGGAACCAACTCGAACGTGAACACCAAATCTGTTGCCTACATCGTGATCGATCGAGTTCGCCGGACTCCTGTCGTAAACATTCCCCTGACAGGTCTTGGTAGACGTCTGCTGCCCAGTGGGCCTCTGCGTCGCTGGTGTGTCGACCACGTCCCACGCCATGGCATGGTAACCGTCGAGTTGCCGTATGGCATGGGGAATCAGAAACTGGTTCTGCAGTCCGGATCCGACTGGCTTACCAGCCGGATCTGGTGGGACGGCGTCACTGCTTTTGAACCGGAGGTCGGACCGCTTTTCTCCGCCCTCGCTAGTCGGGCACGGTGCGTGCTGGACATCGGGGCTTATACCGGCTGGTACAGCCTCGTTGCGGCTGTGTTGAACCCCACTGCGGTGGTGTTGGCTTTCGAGGCAAATCCTGAAGTCGCGAAGAGTCTCCGTCAGAACCTTGAGTTGAATCATGTGGAAAACGTGGAGGTTCTACAGTGCGCGGTATCTGCCAAAGACGGCGAGGCCCAGTTTCACCTCGGTGCCCCCGGCCTGCCATCGTCATCGAGCCTGGAAGACGACTGGGAAGGACTTGATAGAACGATCACTGTTCAGACCCGATCGATTGACAGCGTCATCGAGTCGTACGATTGGCCCCACGTAGATCTCGTGAAAATCGACATCGAGGGGTCCGAACACAGGGCAGTATTGGGAATGAAGCAGACAATCTTGCGCTTCCGACCCGTAATGGTGATTGAACTGCTCAAACCCTACCGGTCAACCTTCCTTGACGTCTTTTCGTTTCTCACGGATGCGGGGTACACGCTCTACCAGTGCACGCCGGAAGCTCTACTGCCGCTCGTACCTCTGAACACAGCGTTGGAGGATGCCGAATCGGTCAACTTCCTCGCAGTGACCAGGGACCACCCGTTCCTGCCGTTGTTGGGGCTGGACACCTAACAAACAGGCCCACGGTGGCACATCGGACAGTGGCCCTCACTGAGAGACTGTCTCACTAGGCGATGGCTGACAGAACTTGATATAGAACGTCTTGGGAACCCTGTCCAACTTGTACAGCAGCCAGAATAGGAACCGGAGCCGTTCGAACGTCCTCTTGTACGTCGAAAAGTCGGTGTAATGGCGACGCGGAGCATCCATAAGTTCTTCCCAGCGTTCTTCGCTGTAGCCGAGTCGCTTCTTTACCATCGCCAGGAGTTCCGGGTCGACGACGGGATCCAGGTCGTATTCGGCTTTGGCCTCTTGTCGGGTCAACTGTTTCGAACGAACGCGTCCGGACAGTTCGTTGATTCGCTGGTCGATACCGAAGCGGCGGGGGAGAAAATACGTGTGGTAAAAAGCTGTGAACCGGTTCTCAAGGTGATGGCCCCCGTACCACTCCCACCCATACTCGCTGGTCAGGAATCGCTTTGTGTCTTCCTTGTGGTAGTCGAACCAGTAGAGAGGCCGGAGGCGACGGATACCCGAGAACGCGGCCAACTTCACGAACTTGGCTATGGGCATGTTGGGGAAGGTCTTCATGGGCAGACTGCCGTAACGGCGGTGTATCTCCTTTACGTATCTGCCGTCCATGTAGAGCCAGCCAAGTGGCGAAACTCCCTCGGTGCGAAAGGAGGCACCTTCAACGATGTACCTGACCCCGTGTCGCTCGGCAGCCTGATAGAGAGTGGCCATGAACCCGATATCGGTCGCCGCCTCAATATCCCTAACGCCGGACTCGATGAACGCACGGTAAATGTCGTCGTACTCACGATTGTCTACGACGTAGGTCTCAAGAGGAACCTCGAGCTGATCCAGGACGGAATAGATGTTGTTTGTGGCGATCGGGCTGTTCCAGGTGTTGTCGAAGTGAACCGCCAGGGGGCGCAGTCCCCGTCGAACCATTTCGTGTACAAGGAACGAGGAGTCACAGCCACCACTCACCCCAAGGATGCAGTCGTAGTCCCTACCAGAGCCAGCCACCTTCATCCCGTTGACCATGGCCTGGAGCGCTGACTCGCCCTCAGGCCCGGTCGGATACTGAGCGTCCATCTGGTCGTGGAGCGCGCAGTAGGAACACTGCCCCTCTTCATCGAAGGTGACACCCGGGATCGAGACATCGTAGAGGCAGCGGGCGCAAGCCCGACCGGCGGGTCTGCTGCTCGTATCCCCACTGGTGAGGTTCGGCTCTACGACTTCGGTCATGCTCTTGCCTCTACATGTGATTCGTCGGTCGTCAGAAAGAGTCTCTCAATTTCCGGGCGCGACGGGTAGTTGATGAGGACACCACCATCCCGGCTCTGAAACACGAAGAGACTACCCGCAGCCACCGCTGATGCACCGCACTCGAGTACTGGTAACGCCAGTTCGGCGCGTCGCCCGGCCCCCCCATGCGCGATGACGGGCACGCCCACGGCTTCGGTGATCTCTGCAATCAGTTCAAGGTCGAACCCTACACCTGTGCCCTCACGGTCGACCGAGGTGACCAGGATCTCCCCCACGCCCAGATCAACAGCCCGTCTCGCCCAGCCTGCCGGAGAATTTCCAACCACGTCACGGTTGCCATGGACTACGACTTGGCGAGCATCGCGTCCGCCACGTACATCGATGGATGCAACGACTGCCTGACTGCCATACCGGTTGGCCGCCGATTCGACGATGCTCGGCTGGTCTGCCAGCACGCTGTTCACGACGACCTTCTCGTAGCCAGAGTGGAGCACTTCACCGATCTGATCAATGCTTGTGAGACCACCACCGTAGGCGAGCGGAATAAAGCACTCTTCTGCGTAGTGCTGCAACAGGTCGAACGATTGCGGGATCCGGCTCTTGGCTGCCACGATGTCGAGTGTGATGATCTCGTCCACCACGAACTCGTTGAAGATGCTGAGCACGTTGACGGGGTCGCCCACGTAGACGGGATCGCTGAAACATCGGGTCTTTACGAACCTCCCGTCGGCTACTAGGAGTACGGGGATTACCCGTGGTTCGACCTGCATCAGAACCCCCGTAGGAAGTTGCCCAGGAGCGCCTTACCGTAGCGGTGGCTCTTCTCGGGATGGAACTGCACGCCGAACACATTCTCACGGGCCACGGCCGATACGAACCGGGAGCCATGCGTGGAGACGCCGATGATGTCGTCGTCGTCATTTGGGACGACCGCGTAGGAATGGACGAAGTAGAACCTCGCCTCCTCGCCGATTCCCTCAGTGAGGCCATGCGGCCGGCAGTACTCGAGCCGCGACCAGCCCATGTGCGGGATCCTCACCGGACCTACCGGGGAGTCCGCCGGCAGCCGTCTCACCACACCGGGGATCAGCCCGAGCCCCGCAGCAACGCCTTCCTCACTCGAGTTGAACAGGAGTTGCATGCCGAGGCAGATACCCAGGATCGGCACCCCCTCACGGGCACGGAGTCGAAGCGCCTCAGCCAGACCGCTGCTGTGGAGGCCCGCCATGCCAGCATCAAAGGCTCCAACGCCCGGTAGAAGTAGTTTGTCAGCGGTCGCGATCGTGTCTGGATCACCCGACACAACCGGGTTGTCTCCAAGACGGCGAAACATGTTGACGACCGAACCGACGTTCGCTATGCCGGTCCCAATAATGACGGTGCTCATCCTCTCTGCCGACGGCCTGCGCCTCGTCGATGGCCAACAGCCCGCTTGAGGACATTCGCCAATAGAATCAACTCCGCCGGGGTCTCACCGCTGGTCGGCTCGGAATACACACCGCACGTCAGCACCTTCACCCTCAACTTGGCCGATCTCGACCGCTGGGCTGCCAGCAACGATCGTCCGATCGGGGACATCGGCGTTGACTAGACTGTTAGCCCCAATGATGCACTGGGACCCGATGCTGGTGCCAGCGAGGATGACGGACTGAGTACCTACGTATGTCCCGTTACCAATACTGACTGGTGACCGGCGAACCAGAGCCTCACCCATTGACACACACCGAAGCGCCGTGTCGTGGGTGAAGATATGCACCCCCGCGGAGATGTCACAGAAGTCCCCGACTATAAGATTCGCTCCCGACCCATCCAGGATCACGAACGGTCCGATCCAAGTTCCCTTCCCGACGGTGACACTGCCAGAGACATGGGCCGAATCGTAGATGCTGGTTCCTTCGCCGAACCCGAGTTGTCTGGCCCTCTCCCAACGATCGAAGAGGATGTCCGCAAATGGCAGGCTTTGATCCCACCGACGCCGCAGTTCCTCGTCGGCCGCGGTCCTCAGGGCCCTCAGATCATCATGGAGTTGGTTCATCTCGGAAACATCACCTTGGCCGGGGTCTGAATGGCTCGCCCGACCATGCTAGTTGGGCGTTCCTCATCCGGACAGAACGGCCGGTCTCACCGCATGCAGCGGCGCACAAGACGCGGTAGTCCGGAACTCTCCCTTCAGCGCCCGTCACATCAGCCCCAGCGCCGCAAGCATCGATTCGCACTTTCTGGCCACGACACTGCGATCGTGATGCGCAAGCACCCACTCTCGCGATGCATCTCCGATCGTCGTCCGGGATTCGGGATCGGTAAGCATGCAGATCACCTCACACACCTGATCACCGTCTGAGGTCTGGAGGAACGGATGCCCGTCCGGATATTCCGACTCCATGACATCCGCTTCGAGGTAATTAATTACCGGCTTCCCACAGGACACCCCCTCGAGTGCGGCCAAACCGAACCAGCCACCAAACTCGTCTGTCGAAACGTCGGACGAACGGTACAAGTCGGCCATTTCGCGCCACGTGAACTGGGTCGGAGTTCCGGTACTGAACCATTCGACACGGTCTGAAACCTTGAGGTCGGACAACAGTTGTTTTCCCAGGTCCTGATCGGCTGCTCCCTCGCGCTCTACGAGGCGCAGCCTTGCATCAACACCCAAATCAACGGCCTTGGCAAAGCCCTTTAGGAGAATGTCATTGTACTTACACGCACCGATCTCGATCAGAACCGGATCGGGTGTGAATGCCATCCGCGCCGGATGGAAGATCGTGATGCTTTCTGACCGATTATTCCGTGGCAGTGACCCGACATCTGGCGAAAACAACTTGGTGTCGATCGCCTGTGGGAGACAACCTCCGAGCGAGCACCCGAGCCGCTCCACGGCCAGTCTGAACGGCCGGAAGGCTGGTGCCCAGATACTCGTCGCTGCGCGGATTCCGTGACGCATCCGTGCCGCGACGACACCGGCAAAAATGTCACCGCGGCCACGAAGTCTGGTTGATCGGGAGCGGACAGGAAATGGTGTAAGAGTGAGGTCCGTTCCGCCTGGGATAAAAACAAACCCGATGCCCGCGCTCGCGGCGAATATCGGCCCGAGATCGGTCACGATAGCGACGTCAAAGCCAGCGAGATGCTCAGTGATCTCGGCATTTTTCGGATGGAAAATCTCTCTGTAAGTTATCCACGGAGCCGCCTTCACGAATGTCGGGTCATGCAGAAGAGGCTCGTCGAGTAAGCAGGTCGGCAGAGTCGTCGAGTCCAAGAACAACTGCACGTCGTTATCCGAGTTCTCCCGGAGACCAACGGCCAACTCATACATGAAGTGGCCAAAGAGGGCAATTCTCATGCTGTCCCTCGCACAATCAGAGCCACACCAGGCGGAGACTTGAATTCCGCCAGTAGGTACCGGATATTGACCGCCGGGTCACAGGCACCCGAGAACCGAGGCCAACGCCTCAACCACACGTTGCACCTGGGACTGAGCCATGTGAGGAACAATGGGGAGGGTAAGTGCGCTGTCAGCAAACCGGGCCGAATTCGGTAGATCTCCCGGTTGGTATACCCATTCAGAAAAGGCCGGATGCTGATGACATGCATAGGTTCCTATGGCGGTCTCAATACCCTCATCGGCCATCCCGGCAATGACGTTGTCGCGATCAACACAGTCATCGAGCACAAGGACAAATGACTGATACGACCAAATGGTGTTCGGCGCCTCGACGGGAACCCACATTCCCGGACGGTTGGCAAGGGCTTCGTTGTACCAGCCAGCGGTCGTTCGTCGATCAATAAGGATCTGATCGATGCGTCGCATCTGTGAGAGACCGAGAGCGGCTGGAATTTCGCTCAGCCTGTAATTGAACCCGGGTTCGATGAATTTCAGCGACTTTCCCTCAGTTCGCCGTGAGCCGTGGTTCCTAAGCAACCTCAACCTCTCGGCAAGAGCGGAGTCGTTTGTTGTCACCATGCCGCCCTCACCGCAGGTGACCACCTTTCGTGGATGGAAACTGAAGCACCCCATGTCGCCGTGTGCCCCGCACTCTCTTCCGCCGCGGGACGCTCCCAGCGAGCAGGCCGCATCGATGACGAGCAGAGCACCCACCTCGACAGCGAGTTGCTCAAGGGAGAGGTGGTCCGCTGGTTGACCAAAGGGGTCGACAGGCATGATCACACGTGTTCGCTCATTCGCGAGCACTCGCGCATGCCCGGAATCCATCGCGAAGTCGTTAGCACCTGAGTCCACGAAAATCGGAGTAGCGCCGGTCTGAATCACAGCATTCGCAGTAGCCGGGAACGTGAAGTCCGAAAGCAACACCTCGTCACCCGGTCCCACCCCAGCAACCGTGAGAGCTAGGTGGAGAGCAGTCGTGGCGGAAGTCGTCGCAATGGCGTGCTCGACACCAACCCGATCCGCTACCGCCCTCTCGAAGTCAACCAGGTACTGACCTGACGTGAGGATTCCACTCGCGAGAATCCGTCTGAAATCGTTCTCAACGTCATTGAACTCGACATCAGGAATGATAATCGGTATGTAGTCGTTCACGATCTGCTTGGCAGTGACTCAACAACCAGGAACTTGCAGTACTCAAGTCCGTTTGCCGGAGTTGGAGCGTCAAGTATCTCTCGAACGAAATACCTGCCAGCGCCCCAAGTCAAGATGAGGTACGGCAACTGAGAAATATGGACACCGAAAGGATCGAGTTCACTGGAGTGTTCATGGCTCGGCGTATGCTCGATAATGCAGATTCCACCATTACGCAAACAACTCATCCAAGCGTTAAGACAGCGCTCAGGGTCATAACTGTGATCAAAGGCATTGCTGTAGATGAAATCCGCTTTGGCTATCCACTCCGGTTTCGTTTCATGGAAATCCCACTGTATTGTATGCGGAAACTGCTCCGCGTTATCTGAAATCTCTGTCCCGATCACATCGCAATCTAAGTACTTCCTAAACCACTCTTGCTCCGCTCCATTCCGAGTCCCATGGCAAATACCAAATTCTGGTTGTCTGATCACTGATTGAATGTAGTTTGATAGGAAAGCAATATGATCCTCTGAGGCCCACACTTCATGAATTTTACGCTTATTACCTTCAGTTTGAAGTCTCTTATATTGATCATAATCAAACTGACCATCTGACCGAATATGTTGGTAGATCTCGTATCCGTCATTCAGTGTAATTAGCCGTGATCTTGTTCTCCTCAATTCGTATCCAAGTAGAGTCAGTACTTTCTTCATCATATTCTTCATCATCGTTCTTCTCCTCCAGCCTCGAACATTTCACTCGACTCCCTCGCCAGCCAGTTGCCGTTGAATAGCCCAGACCAGGTTCAGGGCGACCAGCGCCTGCTCGCCGTCTACTTCACTCATCAGGTCGCCACGGACCACTCCCATGAAGTGTTGGAGTTCTGCAACCAACGGTTCGACACGACGCACAAAAACCCGTCTGGTGTCGACATCGAGAACGTACCGACCTTCCGAGGCATCACCACCATCAACCCCCTCAATGCGTCCCTGTCGGAACACCAACAGTTCCTGATTGGGGTAGTCGACAGTGAAGAATCGGTCCCTGGTCGTGACCTCGAGCTGGCGAATCTGGTTCTGGGTGATCCGGCTCGCCGTGAGAGATGCCAGCCGGCCGTCCTGGAACGACAACAGAGCGGTGACATGGTCGGGGCCACTGGGGCCTGTGACAGCTCGCGCTTCGATGCTGTCGATGCCGTCTCCCATCAAGAAGAGCATGATGTCGAGGTCGTGGACCATGAGGTCCATTACGACGTCGATGTCGGTGACGCGCCCGCTGACTGCACTCATCCGCCGCGCATTGGTGACGAGAACCAACTCGCCCTCCAGGAGTTTCTTGAGTTGGCGAACAGCCGGGTTGAAGCGCTCAATGTGACCGACCTGGAGTACCACGTTCGCCGAGTCGGCGGCGTCCACAAGCAACCTTGCCTGTGTACGGTCAAGGGCGAGCGGCTTCTCGATCAGGCAGTGGACACCGCGCTCCATCAGGGCACAACCGACCTCGGCATGTGAGGCCGAGGGGACGGCGACAATCGCGGCATCGACATGCGGTAGGTCCGAGATCGAGGTGACGGGACGACATTCGAACGTCGCCGCCACTTCATTACACCTGTCCACATCAGAATCCACCACCGCAACCAGGTCGACTCCCTTCATCGCCGCCAGACACCGTGCGTGGTTCCGCCCCATCTCGCCGACTCCGACGACTGCGACCGACAGGCGCTGCGCAGGACCGGATGGACTCATTGCTCGCCCCACCGGACCGAGTCATCCTGATCGGTCAACAGACGGACGAATCGTGCCGGGTTCCCGACGACCAGTGTCCGAGCCGGCACATCATCGATGACGACCGAGCCGGCGCCGACGACAGCACCCTCGCCTATGGTCACACCACAGACGATGGTGGCGTTCGCACCGATCGATGCACCGTTGCCGACGGTGGTGGGCGTTACCAACCACTCGCCCACGGCACTTGGGTGGAGATCGTTTGTGAACGTGACAGCTGGCCCGATGAACACTTCATCTCCAATCGTGACACCGTTGTAGATGTTGACACTGTTCTGGATCTTGCATCGTTCACCGATCACCACTCCGTGATCGATGTAGCAGTGCTGACCGATCGAGACGCCGGCGCCGATACAGGCCGACTCCCGCACCTTCGTCCAGTTCCAGATTCTGGATTCGTCACCGATCGACGCACCGGGGGAGACATCGGCCGTGGGATCTACGTAGGTCGAGGTCATCGGCCCACCAACGCGTAATGGAACGCAGAGACGATGCGATCCTGAACCGACTCGTCAAGGTACGGGTGCATGGGAAGGCTCATCACGCGTGACGAGGCCAGCGATGCCACCTGAGTTCCATCCAATACCACCGGGCAGGCACAGTACGCGGCGTTCAAGTGGACGGGGTGGGGATAGAAGACGCACGTGGGGATGCCTGCCTCGGCCATTCTTGACCGAATGACCTCACGCCCCTGGACCTCGACGGTGTACTGGGCCCACACTGGTTCCACGCCCGCCTCCGCTTTTGGTGGGGTGACGAGACCAGCCACCGCCTCGGAGTAACGCTCCGCCACCTGCTGCCGATCCTTGATCTCGGCGTCGAATACTTCCAGCTTCGCCAGGAGCACCGCCGCCTGAAGAGTGTCAAGGCGGCCGGTCAGGCCGACCCGGTCGTGGCAACCCGGCTTGGCATCGGCTCCGTGGTTCCGTATCGAGCGCAATGCCGAGGCCAACTGGTCGTCGTCGCAGAACACGGCTCCGCCGTCCCCATAGGCGCCCAGCGGTTTGGAAGGATAGAAGGAGGTCGTGGCAATGATGCCACGAGCGATGCCGCTGCGACCATCGCGTGTCGCACCGAATGACTGGGCGCCGTCCACAACGAGCCAGGCGTCGTGCCGGTGCACCAGACGTTCGAGTTCGCTGCTTCTTGCCGGGTGACCAAAAAGGTCCACGGCGATTACGCCCACGGGAGATGGGCCAGGAAGTGCCCAGGCCAACTCGGCAGACTCTGAATCCAGATTGTACGTGACCGGGTCGACATCGGCGAAGACCGGCTCTGCACCGACCAGCCGCACCGCCTCCACCGTCGCCACGAAGGTGAAATCAGGGACGACCACCCGATCACCGGGACCCACCCCCAGCGCCATCAGGGCCATCTGCAGGGCGTCGGTCCCCGACGCGCACGTCACGCAATGCCGTCGCTGAACGCGCGTAGCAAGCAGGTCCTCCAACTCGAAGACCTCAGGACCCATAATGTAGGAGCCGTGATCCAAGACCCTGGAGATCGCCTTCTGGATTCGGTCGCCGAGGGCCTGCTGCTGGGCCGTCAGGTCAACAAATGGGATGGTGGACATCAGTCTGCCGTCAAGCGTCGTCGGTGCACATCACGCCAATCGATGAGTTCCCGCAGTCCGTCAACCAGGTCAGTCTCTGCCACGAAGGCAAGGTCGAGCCTGGCGGCGGCCGGATCACCAATCCGGTTGCGGACGAACGACACCTCGTCGGGCCGAAAGTCGATGTCGACCTGTTGGCCTGTTAGTTGGATCAGCATCGCCGCCAGTTCGCCGATAGATGTTCTGATACCGGTACAGACGTTGTAGTACCGGTCAACCACCTCGGCTTTCATTGCTGCCACGTTTGCTCTCGCGCAGTCCCGGACAGACACGAAGTCGTACGCCTGTGTCCCGTCTCCATACACCGTCGGCGCTTCGCCACGGTCGAGACAATCCAGCATCTTCATAATGACCGCGACGTAAGCACCCTTGTAGTCCTGACGCGGACCGTAGACGTTGAAGTAGCGCAACCCGACATACCCGAGCCCGTCCCGATGGTGGAACGCCGTCGCCATCGCCTCTCCACCGATCTTTGTCGCGCCGTAGACGGTCGTGTTGTTGAAGGGATGCGATTCGGTCATCGGTTCTTCGACCGCGTCACCGTAGACCGATGCGGACGAGGAGAACACCAGGCGCTGCACGCCTGCGTCACGACAGGCCTCAA